>Ga0210059_1003154_pt1 | contig 26233 bp, 18 predicted proteins | sample Ectturendosymbi2_FD_188042 | JGI IMG/M metagenome (GOLD analysis project Ga0210059, IMG submission 188042) | Ecteinascidia turbinata endosymbiont from Florida, USA - Sample 2 (SPAdes) (version 2) | ecosystem: Host-associated > Tunicates > Ascidians > Unclassified | place: Key West, Florida... | reverse complement strand
GCCCACGGCAATTAATAAATGATGCGAGACTTAGGGTTGGTAATTAAAATTAGTAGCCAAAGAGAAAACTCTAAGGTAGCATGTTTTGTGCGGAGTAGTTTGGGAATGATCCCTGAGCTAGTTTTTTGAATTCGCCGAACACTTCCGTCTACAAAACGACCACGGTTGGTTAGTTGATCTAGCCCAGTGGTTCCCAAAGTATGAATCAAAACCCAAAGAAGGGTCAAAAAATGGGTCGCGCAGAGGCGATCCAAACCGGAGTTGTAGATTTTAAACGTTATCACTGCCTGCTGTGTCTGCCTGTAGCGTAGGCGCTTGAGAAAAAGGTAGATTGCTAACATTAGAAACGAACTCAGAACTTGCTGCCAAAAATCATCCACAAAATCATTATTTTTTCATACGTTGTTTGAGGCTTGGGTCACGAGGTGTTCAATAACTCAGAGTTGGGTCATGCTGAAAAAAGTTTGGGAACTAAGCGGTTGAAAGTCTTTCTGTAAATCCATTAGTGTTCAAAATAACAAAATCCAATCGACTAGAAAATAATTCAACTTAGTTTCATTTCGGTCACATGCCCTTTATCGAGAAAACAGATTGCAAGCTATCTGTAAGTAAATGACAGTGTCAACACTTACAAAATAAAGAGCATCTTTCTACTTTCGTTACGTTTTTCTGCTAACTAGTCGCGTTGCAGCTCAATGCTTTGGAATTTACTGTAGGATAGGGTGGTAATTAACAGCAGATGAAAGTTGAAACACTTTCAGACTATGCACAGGTTGGACTCCGATTACTTGACAAAATTGTTTTTTTTTACTCGCCGACAAGGCAAAGGAAGATCGTTGATGAAACCGTTAAGACTCCACATATTTGTGACTGAACCGTCGAAGTAGGTCTCCATGCCATCTCAACTAAATACAGTATCTAGTTTCTTGGCAGAAATTGAATTTTCCATTTTTATAATGTTCATGCCAGCGCGTCATTGCTTCCGATTTTACACATTTCTTTCTAAAGTTTGTGTTATTTTCAAGCTTGGTAAAACGATCATCATTGAAAGCTTTGATTTGCGAAATGTGCAGCAGACTTTGGTGCCGTCAGACTAATTTTTGCCTTTAAAAGTCGTTTATTGGTAAGCGTAACTATAAGGCGAAGTTTGAACCGTCGCATGAACTTCTTGTACTTGATTTGCAACCCCACTTATAATGCGCAATAAACATTTTCAATATATTGAAAAAATAATAAAAAGATCCATTCAGAGAAACTCCACATAAGCAGTCACGTCACTATGGTAACCACCATCCCTCCTGTTCAAAATTTTCTGATGTAGCTCACGACATTCCCAATTTTTGTTAGCACGACAAATGGGTTAAACCACTTTGAGTTTTGAAATAACGCGATACTGATGGTGTATAAAATCACCATTTCTCTTGGGTATGTGAAAGACATCCCTTCACCAGCTGCCAAAATTTTGAAAAAATAAAGGAGCAATTCTCCCACAAAGGTCCCACGTTATGAACCCCTGATGGCAAACTTTGCTTTGCGTGCGTTAAATTACTAGATCCCTTTCTTTGGAAAAACTTTTATCATCAAACCATTAAAAGTTTAATCTTTTGCCACCATCGCTAAAATTTCCTTCGTCCTTCGATTTCCTCGACACTGCGCATTTTCCGAAGGTGATCTCTAGGGGGCATCCAGATGGGGGTGATTTCTCCCTAAAACATAACAAAATAACTTTATTCACCATAATACTATTGTACAATTCAGAAAACAACGTTCGCGATACAAGGCCATTTTGTTGTCGATTGTTTTATCACAGCAGTGTTGTGAAGTATACTCCACCTGTCTCACATTAGTGAATGCGCCTTCTTTCGTTTGAGCGAGTTCTTTTATCCACTGCTAGCCTGCCTAGATGTCGGGGCAGGTGGTGAGCAGTCATTCGGTTGTCTCATCGTCATCGGTTGCTTCATTGTCTCACCGGTTGCTTCATTCGAACCGTCAGGCCGTGGGGAGGTCGATGGATTGGACATTGGAGGACAACATGGTCGACGGTCTGTTTATCTGCGCCACACTCACAGATCGCAGAGGAGGACATACCCCATTTGTACAGGCAGGAGCGGAAACGTCCGACAACGGTGCGGAGGCGGTTAAGCCGGACCCAAGCTGTTCTTGGGAGGGTGATTCCAGGGGGGTTGGGTACCGGTGTCTGGAAATAAAGTGCGGAGTCTTGTGGGGTTGTCCGCCCACTGCGCCGCACGTATGTTGTTGTTGTTGTCAGAAACACTGATGAGTTGTTGTGCGGCGGGTACAAATGGGTGTCTCGATTTGAGGCGCCGTGCAGCTCCACCAGATGGACGGGTGAGCGCTGAGTGGAGCAGGTGTCCAGACTCCATGGCACGGCGTCCTAGAGATAGTGTGGCTCCATTGCGACGAAGCTCAGCAGGTTGGATTCTTGCGAGGATTGGAAGATTGTCGGCTGGTATAGGATGCAGGCATCCAGTCACAATTCGCAAGGCGTCGTTGATGGCGGGGTCGATGAGGCGGGTATGAACACTGCGGCACCAGACAGGAGCGCTGTACTCTGCTGTCGAATGGACCAGGGCAAGGGTGGCTGTTCTCAGCGTTGTTGCTCCAGCACCCCAACCGGAACCAGCAAGCCGCCTCAGGAGTGCGACGTGTAATGTTAGCTTCTTGCGAAGTGACTCAAGGTGTCGGCGATACGTGACGGACCTGTCCAACGTTACTCCGAGGTATATGGGCTCGGAGTAGAAGGGTTGGGTTCCGTTGTTGAAGTTGACTTTCAGCTCTCATTTGGCTTCCTTGTTGGTGAGATGGAAGACCGCCGACACCGTTTTCGTGGTGCTGAGCTTTAGCTTCCAAGTCTGTTGATTTTCACCTAGCGTTGCCATATCCTTGCTCAGCGCCTCTTCCACTGCCAGCCAATCTCCATCAGCATGCATGATTGCTAGGTCGTCAGCATATGCATACTTTCTGGAGACGGTGGTTGGCAGGTCGGAGATGTAGATGTTGAACAGAAGGGGCGCCAGGACAGATCCCTGTGGGACGACGTTCTTGAGGCGTCGTAACCTGCTCCTTTGGCCATTTCCGGTGATAAGGCTAAAGCTACGATTGCCAAACATCTCCACGATCATGTGGACCATGTTCCTATCAGGCAGCAATCGCAGCAGCTTGCAGGTGAGGCCGCGGTGCCACACGGTGTCGTCGGCTGCTGTGAGGTCGACAAACACAGCTCCGGCCTCCTTGAATGCGTAACAAGACTTGAATACCAAATATTACTGAAATCGCCCCCTAGCCTTACTGGTTGAACTTTCACTTCGATAATTTTGCAGAGCTGCATAATCGCGTATGCGGAGTTTGCTCCATCGCAGCAGGAAAGTTGCTCGGTGCCCGGGAACCACAGACTGGGACGCACACGGGAGTGAGAGTGATGCTGCATCGCTTATTGCTGCAGGCCAGGGCGTGAAATGGCCTTTGGCCGCGATGCTACGCACACGTGCTCACGTACACAGGCGATGGTGGCAACGCGATGTTGCTTCCACTTGATTTGAGCAAACATTAAATACAGGAACGTGCGACTGAAGTCCAAACACCGCACTTGATGTTCGGCAGGGCGGGCGGGGTTTTAAGGTTTGACTTTGATGAGCGTTCAGGAATTTTGAGAAACCGCAAGTATTTCATCCGAACACCGAGATTATCATAAAGCGAGGCTTTAGTGCAGGGGGTGGCGAACCGTTTCTACGGAGGGTCACATTGAAAATTTTATTGCTACCTGGGGCCGCATATATTACATTTATATGCGCTTTAAAAAGTTTCTAACAAAAACTTTTTACATTAGCCAGCACAAAATGAAGGTAACAAAAGCCACTTCCGGTTGAGTAAAAATGCAGTTTCGAACGAAATGTGTGCAATAAAATCTCGAGAATTCTAATATAATCGATAAAATTACTTTAACACAGACTCGAAATATGTACTGTTGCAACCTCTCCGTTGGCGTTGCGCTGAATGCTCCATTCACCACGAACGGGATGTGCGCGAAGAATAACACTCATATATGTGGTGCGAACAAGCAATAATAGAGTGATCTCGTCGGGTGAACTCTACTGTTGTTTGCTGCCATAGTGCGAAGCTCTGCGCACTTACCGCTCGGGATTTCCGATCGCAACAATAGCCATGTACGTGTGGCTGCCCTGCAGGTCGTGTGCGGCCAGTAGTTCACCCCCCCTGTTTTAGTGTATTTTGGTGTTGGTCGTAAAGTGGGGTTATCCTGTATTCTGAGAGACCATTTCGGTCCCATAAAGCACCTTGAAAAACACTTTGGGTGGCCATAATGTTGGTCATTCTTGCATGAAGGGGTGGAAATGGACCAATAATACCGGGATTTTTACGAGAAACTCAACTACAAGGCAACCTCTGGCAAATGACTTCATCTTAAGGTCAGAACTCAACCTGTGTTGTTACTGTAAAAAAAACTTGTATATTTAACGAAATTGACAAATACCGAGTAACTTTTTCAGCGATGACCTCACAATGGTCATTCACTGAATGTCAAACGTGTTTGGATGAAACTGCAAAACTTACAAACACGGACAAAAATATGGCGGAAAATTTGGAAAAAGAGGGCGCTGGATTCACGAGGCGACTTGTTTTGCTAAGTTTCGTATATTCAGCACAGCAACATATTGACTAACAGAAAATTAAACAGGCTTTTGATGAATAAGAAAGAATGTTTGGCATCTGCCGTTATAAAAATTGGACTACACTTTTTTGTGCAGGTTTTGAATCTTTCTTCGATTACACATTATACACAAAAATCACAACGTTTAAACTTTTGCTAAACTTTTGCAAATCGCTCCCAATAAAAGTTAACAAACAAAACTAAACAGTTTTTGTTGAGGATGGAATAAAATTGACATTTAACATTCACAAACCAAGCCACGAGAACCGGAAGGAAGCCTTGGAAAGTTAACGATAATTAAACGTGTGCTGAACAGGTGGACACTGAAGGTTGACTCATCCACGATGCTCATATCTCGACCAAAACTTTGTAATTAATTTTATAAGTTTTCTCATCTTTCACTCAAAGCATGTAGAGCTTTTTAAGCTCGTTCAAGTCCTTTGCGTTGAATGAAGTTTTACCGCTAGAGGCGCACGCCTCCAGCTTGGCGATTACCCCCCCGACCTCTTGCTTATCTTTTGTGCTCAGGAACATGGCGGCCATGTTGAACCTCTGTGCTTTCGTCAGCTGTGACATCATCTGATACGCACGCTCGACGTCATCGGCCTCGGCGTGAATTCGTGATATCCTAGCGACGATCAGAATCATATGATCCGTGGTTTTGTTGCTCACGAGCGACGGGAGCAAGTCAAGCGGAACCTGGTCCATGACCCTCTTATACGCGGGGAGGTTGTCCTTCGGGGACACAGTGTCCCAAAGGTGGCCAAACTCGTACGGGGTTACTACAGGTTGCAATGGCCCAGAGGGTTCATTTGTGGCCACTGCTGGTCCAACCCGGGCCATTGCCGGGCCTGAGTCTTGCGGTGCACGTGGTTGGTTCTCGGGAACAGCTCCAGCATCCTCCTCATCTTCACTGACCTCCTCGATCAACATCTTCCTCTTCTTCTTGTGAGATTCATCTTTGTTCGAGCGTTGCGCCTGATTGGCTGGGACTCGAGGGCTGGGCTCCAATGACGTTTTTGTTTCGCCGTGACCTTTGCCCTCGGACGGCTCCTTTTCATTTCGCTTCATCACTTCATCTAGACGATCAAAGTCTCGCACGCTTCGTTCCACATCAGCGAGCTCGGACTGAGCCCGCTTATTGGTCGGATCCAGTTGAATGACTTTCCTCAAATCCATCTCAGCCTGTTTGAACATCTTGTTATTCTTCCGCGCCTGCGCCCTCCGGAAGTAAGCTTTCACGTTGGACGGGTCACGCTTGAGCGCCTCGATGCAGTCAAGCTCGGCGGACACGTTCTTCCCCAACTTGAGGAAGCAGAGTGCGCGATTGGTGTAGCCAGCCACCTGTGACGGGTCGATCTGGATGCACTTGCTGTAACGCTCCACTCCCTCTGCGTAATTTCCGGCGCGAACCAGGTCGTTACCTTCATTTTTCACTTTCTCAAAAACCTCCTGTCGGATCTTGTCCTTCTTTTCTTTCATCTTTTCCTCCTCTGACGTCACAACGGCACTGGCTTTGTTCGGTTTTTCTTTCCCGCCATTCTTCGGCGTCGACTTGGCGGCTTCTTGACGCACGTGTAGGGGCTTCCCCGAAGCTGAAACGTTGCTTTTCGAACTTGAACCTTGGTCGAGAGTTCGTCGTTCGTCGGAATGATCCTTCCTGCCGGGAGTTTGATCAACACTGACTTTGTCTTCAGTGTTGGGGGTATCGGTCTTTTGGTGCTCCTCACTTGCAGTGGCGTTTGAAGGTGTTTGGCCCTGGAACGACCCAACTGGCCTCGGCGCCATTTTCACGTCTGGCATTTCCGGCAACTTGTCCTTCCACTTTGGCCCGTAAACGTCCCTAAGATGCTTGGCCACCCGGTTGGAGCCGTCTTGAGCCTGAAATGCACTCAAATCTCTCATCTGCGCAGTCTTAAAGTCAACGTACGCTTTCTCGTATTTCTCCTTATGTTCATAAGCGCTGGCTCTGCGTACCAAGGCCTTGACATCGAAAGGCTTCAGCTCCAGCACTCTGCTGCAGTCGTCGATGCATCCATTGTCTTCGCCGATCTTCAGGCGGCAAGCAGCGCGGTTGTTATGCAAGAGCGCCAACGCGTGAGCATACTCATCCGCCTGGTTCATCCGGCTGATGGCGCGCGTGTATTTTTCAGCGGCGCTGCCATATTGGCCAGCGCGGAAGAGGTCGTTGGCCACTTGCTTGATTTTTTCCACAGCACCAGGCAGAGGTTTCTGGACAATGACTGGTTTCTCGCCGCATCTCGACGACGCATCAATGGACGCCGCACCATCTGTGGCTGGGAGCCTCCCTTCCGCTGGACTTGTTTTGTGTTTTTCCGAATCATGTCTTTGTGACGCGAGTCCATTGTTCGCGTTTGATCTCGCCGCTGATTGTTGCTGTGCTGTGTCTTCACGGTTCACTGCGTCGACCTCGTGAACTCTTCCATGATGATTATCTGATGACGTCTCATGTCCATTAAGTGTTTGTTTTTCTTTCGTCACCTCCTCCTCATCTGACTGGACCTCCGCAATCTCCATCTTCCTCCCCTTTTTCTTCTTGTTGAAGTTTCCTTCAACATCAGACAGAAGTTTCTGGGCGCGAGCGTTGTTTGGTTCCTGGAATAAACAATCAGCTGATTATGCGCAAACAAACGTATACAACAAAACGTTATTATTTACGTAACAATCTCACTGGTGGAGAAGTTACAAACGCAGATTTTAAACAATAAACGAGGAAAGGAATGCAAAGGATTCCAGGCAAAGGATTCCTGGCAAAGGATTCCTGGCTAAACTTGACCTACATTTTGCGCCATGGGAAATTATTCCAACCAAACATTACGAACTGTTGACAGAAGTGGTCGAACAGGAAACTGTGCAATGCATGGGATGAACACAAACATTAACTAAGGTTTGCATGAATACCCGGCTCAGATTACCGCTCAGTGCTTTTCTTGCAGGAGTTCTTTCACGCACAGCGCGCAACGCAGACACTCAGAAAACTTAATTTCTACTTAACCACTTCATTGTCCATAAAAAGTTACATCGCGCATGAATAATAAATGTTCGCTCAGGGCTGAAGATATCTGTAAAGTTCTTTCGCAGCTCCATGGAATCAACCCAGAAAAAACAAAAACATACTTTGGACAAAACGAATTCCAAATCCGTTCGCGCTTCGGGGGATCTCCCCAACTCCTTCAGAGCTGTGGCCCGACGGAGCCTGGCCTTGAGGTTGTCCTCCATCAGCAAGACCTGGTTGCAGTCGGCAACCGCCTCCTCCCACTTGCTCAAGCGTAGATGAACGAGAGCCCTGTTGTTGATGGAAGCTGCTGACGGGATGAGGCTGATGCTGCGGGAGTAGTAGGCCAGGGCTTCGTCGTAATCTCCTGCGACAGACAATGCAGGAAGCATGAAAGTCGGATAACTATACAGGGAATGGGACAGTCTGGCGCCGGCCATTTGGCGCTGAACCGTTTTGGCGCCAGCGCTTATCTGCTTGATTAATATTACGCACACGTCGTTTTCTCTAAAACTATGGTTTCCATCTTGCTCGGATGTTTTTCAAGAAAGCAACTGTTTTTTTACCCTTCAGGTCCCGCAAAAGGTAACTTTGGCCATTTTGGCCAAAGTAATACCCTAGGGAATTAATTCATTAATTTGTGTTGTTTCAGCCATAACTTTCGAACCACAAACGCTGGAAAACCAATAAGTACTCTAAAGACGCAGATTTTTGCATAGTTCGATTTAAGAAAAAGAAATAAAAAATTGCCTCTTGGGTTTGGGGTCCAGACTCGATGAAGTGGGTTAACATTAACAAGTCCTAAACCTACTCCTAATTATGACGTCACCCACAAAAAAACTCAAACCCAAAACTTCCCAATTTTGTATTAATCGATAGTGCAACCCTTTCCGCATCTTTATAAGAGTTTGAACTGCTCTCTAGCTCAATCAGCTGGGGAGTTGCGGCCGAATATGTCGGCGCAAGTGGCGCTTGCAGAGGGGGCAACAAAGGTTGTGCGTTTGACTTGAAACGAGATTGAGCGCATTTCTGTATTTTTATGACTCTAACTTAGGACTTCAAGGAAATGTTTTTCGTAACACTAAAAAATCTCCCTTTCATTTTCACGTATAGCCAATAACATGAATAGCTGAGAATCTTAGCCAGAAGGATAAACCAAAGTTCTTCCACGATGGGTATCTATACGTTTTTGATACACGCAGCAGAAGTGGCCCATTGAAGAACGATGTAAATTCTAAACATCGCAAAACATTTCGACTCAGGGACACCACCTGAACGTTTGTGAGGTCAAGCTTACTATTACGGTGTAAATAAAGTTTTATCCATGTTTTCATCCATTTTCATTCCACACACTTGTCAATATCTCTGCATTGCCGAAACACCTCGGCGTCAAAGAGTCGTCGCCAAAAAGTACCCGACCCAACTACACACAATGCAGGGGGGGGTGTGTATCGAACGGGGGGATACTCCCAATGACGTAACTATGACGACACACAACATGAAGAGGTTTCTCACGGATTACGTGGAAACAACGTTGTTTTGCCCAAGCCGGGAATTTAAAGAATAAATTACTTTGTTGTCGAAAGCAGCATGACTTGCAATGGACATGTTCACAGTTTGACAGATTTGGCGGCAAATCGTGAAGCAAACAAACTTGCTGCTTCATCTCAAACAACAACGCGACTCAAACACATTTGGTCATGGCCGTGTTTATCAGGTGGCAAGGTCATACTGACTGGATGGGTTTTAAAGATATTTCAAATACTCTCTCCATCTACCAAGGATGTCCTTCTCATTGCTGAGAAAGACAACATTTTGGTCTGTGAAGGACACAGCAGTACGAGATCATTTGCTGCGAAGAAGCCGTATAGTTTGCCAGGACACTTCGTTGGCTTGACAATGATTGGCATCCTGCCAAGATTGTATTCTGGATTTTTTCACCGTTAGTACTGTGGACTTCGCGCCTCAGCGTATCGCGAATGAAAAGTAGAGTCGGCTTTGTTTTGAAGCCATGCTTTGCTGACCATTTTGTTTCATGTTTATGATTGCTTAAATAAAAGTTTGAACTCTTTCTTCGATACAGAAATTAATCATGGGCGTATACCACTGCACATATTCACGTGGCCAATCCAACGAGATGTAGGAGGGAACATTTTTGTAATACTCCACTGTGGAATGAAGTAGGGGAATTCCCTCAGCCGAAAGTTTTGTTTTGGGTTCTGCTGCTGGTGTGAAGACAACCGTGGGAGAGGTTTTCTATTTTAAGAGAACTTCGTTCACTGCTCGCCCCACCTGCTTTAAAGGCTTCGTTTCCTTTGTCCTTTTCTTTACCGGCGCGCTCCACTTTCTCATTGTCACTCATGTCTGACGCGTCCACAGTGTGGGGGAGGGTTGCCTGGACACAATTGATCATGTGGTCGTAAATGCGTTGTAAGCACACAAAGGCATCGATTAACGTTAACTCCAAGTGCAGTGATCTGTGGATGCATCGTCCCACAACACACCAACATTTCACAAAATCACTGGGACGGCATAGCTTCATAAAAATAAGAAAAAATACACGGCAGAGACTATTTTATGTCGTGGAAAAGCCGCAAATTAAGGTAAGAGGCATTAAAAATCAGACGCAGGTTCTGCGAAGGTCTGTTGACGTCAGACATGGTCATGTCATGAAAGTCGATGCTGCGTCATTACCGCAGGGTTCACGTCATGGCTGGTCATCTTTGCTGTCAACTCATTAGTTGTATATCCGATAATAAACCGGGAGGCGGACACTCTCCCCATGAGCTAATCTCCGCCCAAGAATATTTCTTGACGTGTCCTTAACAAATACTGTCAAGAGAAAAAGGTATTTTGTTCCAAAAATGATTTTCACGAGTCATGATGAGTATCGTCTTGTCGATTAAGTTCGATAAAACGCGACTCGATTCGAGTCATTCATATCCCACATATCCCCAAGGCTCAAGACTCGCACAAAATAACGAGTCGATTCTGGCTCGAGTCGTCAGGTTTCTGACACATGCCACACGTTTCTCTTTCGCTGTTTATTTGTGTTTTTTAATTATAATCAAATTATTGGTCAACGATGACCTTCTACAGCAGGGGTTCTCAACCTTTTTCCCGTTTCCCCGAGTCATGAAACAATCAACCCGAACTCCCAATAAGCAGGCACTAAATTAAGTGGTAATGTATTGACTAAAAGCTAGTAACTAACAATTTTCCTCTAGTGTAGAATACTAAAAAATAAGAGTACATGAAAAGTCAACTGCCATCCAAGTACCCTTGGAAATCTTTCTGTGAGCCCCTGGTTGAGGACCCCTGTTCTACAGGAACTACGCTGATCTTCAAAATGTTCGGTCGAACTGGAACCATGTGGAATTGTTAGGACCACTTCACACAACCTGGAATGACACAACTTTCCATCAAATCCGGGCACAAAGCCATTATACGCGTAAGTTTACTGGATTTTGAACCAAACTACAATGCACGTCACACGCTGACGTTTATGACGAAATAAAACTTTGCGAAAGACTGTCACTGTATTTTTTTGCATTTTTATCCTAGATTTGGCGAACTTTTCGTTGCATAAAAAAACTTCGTTTGCGTCACTTTTATCAGCGGTCTACAATAAAGCTTTTTTAAACCAACACATTTTCCAGAAATATTTCTCTTCATTTCCTGGCAAGACCCACTGGGAGAAGTCCGCTTCTACTGACGGTGGTTGACCAAGTGTTGGAGAACAAAGAAACACTCACACCCGAGCAATTGATAACTACGTCTCCATTAAAACCCCCTCAATCTGTTTTCTTTGCACCACTTTCGGAGTTTTCTTTGTAACACTTTCGGAGTTTTGTTCACATCACTTCTGGAATTTTGTTTACATCACTTCCGGAGTTTAAAACAATGATTATAGATGTTCCGAAATCAATAGAATGCAGCAAAACCCCAGATTTAAGCTGTGCAAATTTTTCGAAACGAAAGGGCAACGAATTGACTGTAACAAACTGCAATACACAAAAAGACAATACTTTTTGCGGTTAATCTTAATTACAAATGTAATGTTTTCTATTATTTTGATTTCAAACGACTTCACCAACCCAGGTATCGAAGACATAAAAATTGCTCAAGCCATAGGGAAAGAAAGCAGGCGTTTTTAAGCACTACTCCAACACAGCCAGTGACTCTTCAACTACAGTTCTCAACTCATTGAACAAACTGTCAACAAACCTTTCGTTTCATCGGAACAGCGACATCTGGTGCCTGATCAATTTTCTCACATTCTTGATCCGCGTCATACTTGTCCCAATTTTTAAAATCCCAGCTTTTGATCCTTTCGTCTTTGTTTTTCTTAGTGTCACCATTAAGAAGTTTTTTTCCCTTTCCTTTTTCAAAAAATACGGAATAAAGTTAAAGCAAACATTTTTGACAGACCGTTTCTCAAACGCACTATCTAACCGCTTGACCATATCTTGCGCTAGACACAATTGAACGTCAGGTCAACAAACGGACCTTTTCTCCTTTGCTTTAACCTTTTTTAATTTTTGATTCTGTCAAAGTCCAACGGTTCAGTTGTATAGTGGACACATTAGCGATTTAATGTTTTGTGCATTCTTAGTGCGTAATTCCCAGTAATATTCCATTGGTGATTCAACGCGATGTACTTGTTTGCGAGCAGTCCGACCGTCGACATGATAGCCTGGAAACCTACATAACCGCAGTCGGTCGCTGTTTCCTGTGGCGCATTCGAACGCCCAACGCTTTTGTTCGTCGTCATTCTAAATTTGACTACATACCGAACAGTTGCGTTACGTGTTTCTGACTTCACGCCCAAGTGTATTGGCGTTTTTGTTGTATATCTGAATATAACCGAAAGAAGCAGTCAACTTAGAGTACTACTGGAGAGTTATTAGCGAACAAAGTGGTGAGAGCCTTTATTTGCCTTGCTTTGGCTTGGCAACTTCAAGACGTCAGGTTGCTTAGTTGGGAGACCGACCTGTGCTCCTGCAACAACTAGGTTGACCCCTCAACTAATAGGGACCTCTGCAATAACCAACAACCTGAGCCCCTACAGTTGCATTACGTGCACAGGTTTATGAACAACGGCTGAGTCAACTTGGAAATTAGCAGCAGGTAAATTCAAACCGTGACACCTTTTAATCCTTGACTGGACCTGACAGGAGGCAAGCCATCTTCTTTCACATCATCACTCTTCACAAGTTCCTCGCTTTCTTTCATTCGAGATCTCCAGCTTTCGAGTCCGTTCGTGAGATCTTCTCTGTCACCTTCAGATAGGTCTCTGAAATCGCAATATAAAGAAGCCAGTTCAAGATGAAGCATGGCTATCTGTTAAACTGGACATCAAGCACCTGGGCCGCGCTAGTTTTCGAACACAGGTCAAGAAACATTATTAATACTTCTCTGTTGTGCCGTTGCTTATTTTCAGAAGTTTCGTCTGTGTTTTGTGTATCGATGCTGTAACTGCTGAGCAAGCATAATGATTGACCCATGTTCTGTTGACCTGATCACCTCAGTTACGGCTCCTTTCGTTTAAATAAACATGAACTGTCAACAGTTGCTTTCACAGGCGAGGGATGGATGCACGAATTTCAAGCAATTGCGAATTTTGAATAAATTTCTCAAGTTTACTTTTCCTAATAACATAATTTTTAACAATTAAAACTCTCAGCTGCATGAACTGGAAACTTGGTCATTGAGTTTGTTTTAAGATATCCTGCAGGACGTCAAGATCTACTTGTATGTCAGGAATAAGATCTGGGTAATGGGTATGATAGAATTGAGCTCAATAGGTTAAGTATATACCCTACAATAACTTCAAAGTTGTTGATTCTTTGGTGAGGACCACTTCCCACTTGATCTCATTGGTCGTCACAAGAAAAACCCAAATGCAGAATTAGGGCATTTACATTCGATGTGGCATGAGCACGTTTCAGTCATGAACACTGTAAATACTTTTCCAAGTGATGCATACCACGGATTTCGAAGATAATTCTTATTAGTCACGCGTCTACTAATTTATAAACCAAGCTGTCAATTCTTTTCGAGTAAATCTGAGATTCGCATGATCCTATATGGACGGACAATAATTGAATTCATGTGTGACAGTTACAGCGAGATTCACACAGTCTGCCTGGTGAGGGCAATATTCCAGGAGGAAGTAGATTACTTTTCTTTCGCGTGACTTAAGCATCGTAAGATTGCTGGTGACATCTTGATGCAATGCCACCAAACCGGTTCAGACACCAGGGGTGACTGGCTACGCAAGCGTTAACTGAGTCCATAGTTTGTTCCTGACGCTTACACAAAAATGTTAAAAACAAGTTCGGGATGAGGCAGAGGAACGAAGCCATCCAGACTCGTGGCGCGACAACTATCAATTGCAGCATCATTCCTGAAACGACATTGTTTGCAACCTAAACTCATAAAACTTCATTCGATGCTGCAGTTCAGAAAGGTCGACGCAGAGATCTCATTGCACGAGTGGACTTTCTCACAACGTAGTAGATGAAACTGATGGTGGACTTTGCCTCTGTGCACCTAACCACTACATACGACAGAACCGTGTTTGTGGCAGTGGAAGAGGCATTCAGTTGCGAAACACACGCGCTATTACCTCGCAGCGATTTTCCACCTTATTTCGCACAAAATAGATTTTAAGTTCACGAGTTTCCGTCACGCGGCTGAGCTGCAGGGCTGACGTCATTTGTTTAATATCTACTACATCACCAGTAGTTACGTCAAAGCAAGTGTAGGCTGAGACTCCACCGATACATCGCCAGGCATCCCAAAAGTCTCATCGGTCGAGCTTTGCCTGGCGAGCCTTTGGTAGTATGGTAGTGGTGTTCAAGCAAATGGACGACGGTGTAAAATGTGATCATTGAGTAAAAATGATATGTTGACTAAACGGGAATCGTTTGGAATCTCGTCTTCAAAGAAAATCGTTGAATCAAACCGGATGTGTTTGCTTCATGCTTGGCTGACAGGATTGGAAATACGCTGGTTTTTCAGGATCTTTAATTTCATTAAGGTATGGTTGGAATAATTTTATTCAAAAAAGTCCACTTCCCTTGTAGATTTTATACTAGTACATTACTGGCGAGTGGAGTGCATTCCATAAGTTACGCAAAAATAGATCACGCTGTACATTGTAACCAACCTTTGTAAAAACTTCAACAGAAATAACTTTAACGGCATGTACTTCGTTATTCAGCACAGATTATTCTGTTTACTGAGAGGAGCGTATAGACAAGTTGCACAGTTACTTGTACGACATCAGTCTCCATGATCCAGAACGTTCTATTGACGAGCCTATGCGAAGGGACTGCGTAAGCAATCGAGGCTAGATCATTAACATGTACCCATCAACTAATGTCACAGCGAATAGGGTTTCATTCTTAACAGCGTACATTAACCGGTGCTTCATCAAGGCACTATGTTTCAAGTTGATCTATGCATGACTAACTTTTATCAATATCAGCCAAAGTGAACTTACCACAAAGCGGGTGAATTGAGAATCGCAAACTGGATGCAAACTCAGCATTCCTTTTGATGGCATTAACTAGAAAATGGTTTATTATGTAATGCTTTAACAATTCCACAGAAAAAAGACGTATTTCCGACATTTCAACACCAACAGGCGACCAACAACAAGGTCTTTGCTGCGGCAACAATATACTTACCGTGTTCTTAAAACTGGTTTCTCTTTCCTCAGGAGTTTACTTTTAGGATTTAGTTTGGAAATTTTATCTTCGCAGTGTTGAATTAAGTGTGGGTAGTAGCCATGCTTCCCAGATCGAAGAGCTCGCAAAATCTTTTCCAATTCCTGTTCCATAAAAATTCGTAATTATCTTGTTGCCACACTTCCTGAAGAAATGATTTCATTCACACAGCAGCCTTGAAAATTTTTATTAACATCAGTGATACAAATTCAAAATTAACTCCCATGACCAGATAAACATTGTCCAGGAACACTGAAAATATGTGACATATTTCAGTTGCTTTAAAAAATTTAAATTAATACCAATAAAACCACAATTCTTTCTATTATATGTTGCCAACAGCACTGTGGATGCAGAAAGATCTTTCAGAGAGCACCATCCATTTTGTTAGACAGCTGAGGATACACAAGATTATCTCCTTTAACTAGTTTTGCACTAAACACTGGCACAGCATTCTAACTGTAGGAACTTGTTTGGTAGCAGTGGACAAGACCCAGATTAACGACACATGTTGTGACAATCATTTGATTCTTGAGTAAGCCACATTAAAAAATGGCTTACATCACAAAGCATGCGTATCTTAAATACATTGTTTTTTCAATAAAATCTGTCATGTCTATGTGCTGACAGGCAGTGTAACATAGTTGCACAAACATGTGACTTGTACAAAAAATAACTTCACCATGCAATTTCTCATGTCAAAATAGTTGAGAAACACTGCAATAGCTTTTGACATTCATTACAAAATAAATGAAGTTAATAAAAACACATTAGTGTGATCAAAAAATATTGAACTTCACAAAATGCTATTTGCAGGAGTCATTTTGATACTGGAGCTGATTAAGCAAAAAATGACTAAACCTTTTTCAAACTTATGTTGAGTCATGTTGACTTGACAAGAATATTAAGAAGTCATAATTGCAATTATTTAGGTTTAAATTAAAAAAGCTTTTAATGTAACCAACAGCTAATACTAAACAATAGTCTCCACTTTTAGGGACACTAAATAGTATAGTTACCTTGATATTATTGCTTTTATTGATGAATTGATAATCCATCATTTCAACAGTTACATCACCTGAGTCTCCAACACTTGATGCAAATATATCATCAGCTGATGGAACAGACATGCTGCACTTTTTTCCTGTTTCTGGTGAAAGTTTAAACACTTTGACAAAACCAAGCACCTACACCATGCACTGTGTGCATAAACCTGGCATATAAATTTAAGTTAAAATATCTCAAAGCAATAGCTTAAACATTCTATTTGAATAAGATTTTAGGATGGAGGATGCACGTGTTACATGCAATAGATTTTCTATAAATTTGTTTGCATCACCATTCAGGAGACTAGTTCCTTGAATTTAAATGGTGATCATTAAACTTAACCACAGGCCACTATTTGCATTACCAAAAAACATTGATGTTATGCCAAATCCTACATAGAAATAGCTCTAGAATTATTGCCACAGAAGACTACTGAGGCCTAGACAACTGCCATTTGGGAAACTGAAGGAAAAACCAGTTATGAAAAGAAATTCCTTTGTTCCACACTTGCTATATTGATTGCTGCCTGTGATGAAGATTATTGTGATGTGATGAGTGCAGTAAAAAGGTGTTTCAAAATCATTTGTTTAGTAGTGAATGAGTCGGAAGCAACTTTTTTGGCAGTCTCTCCAACATATTGTGAATGCACTCCAAGCATCCAGGGAAAGCATGGTGAGGTGTGGAAGTGACCTCATTTCAACACGAGACACCACTTTGCTATTATCGTTAGCAAACTTGCTGTATTCGAGAGTTCTAATCAAACTCTTTCTACAGCAACAGTTATGAAAGCAAAAGCAAAGATTCTGACACATAAGATTTTATTATAAGTTTCATTCCTTCTATCTTCATCTTGTCTCCATGTAGCAAGCCACTATGTCTGGTGACCTTAAGTTAACCATATACAACTGTTTTGAAAATCTTTAAAACAAGGTTTCAAGTTTAATGATACTTATGCTTTTAAAACTTGGTTTACTGCCATTCTCCTACCCTGTTATTCACCAAGATGTTGAAAATGACACAAAAGCATTTGTAGCCACGTAAAAACGCAAACAATGCCAGATCTACTAAATCCTACACAAGTCTATGCAAACTAGCTGTGTCTTTAAGTAATTTGGTGTTGAAATAAATGCATGTAATGCAATACTTTAGATCAGGGGTGGCCAAAAAAACAAATATATTTGCCATGACAAACAATTGACATAAAATTCCAACTTCATGCAGCATAAAATTGGTTTCCACAGAGGGAACTCCAACAGATGTCAGTTAGCATCGAAACTTCTTTAACTAATTTCAAGATGTCTTATGTTTACACAATTTTATCAACATGTTTGATCATGAAAAATGCTGAATAGATTTCCACTGCTATTATTTGATCTTCAGTTTCAACAAAATTAAGATCATCTAAATCTGCTTGCCGTTTCCCTACCTAGTCTGATTATGTTGCATGGATGAGGAGCTCAGTTAACTCATAAAAATCTGACTTGGTCCATTGATGGGACCCAATAAGTCATGACTGGTCACTGCTTGAGCCAGCTATCAGTCATCACAAGCCAATGTTTTTGGTAGAACAATTTTTCAATAAAATTTTCAAAAAGGAATTTCCATTCACATGAATTCAAATGAAATGCTTCTCATAAGATTTTTATCACTTCATACTATCATCACCTATCCACCAATTTTTTTAAGTTGCCAACAATCAATGAAACTTTTGATACTGGGTGGTTGCAGAGAAAAAAATGTGCCAGGTAGTCTGATGCAATTGGTAGCAGTGGCAACAGTCACAAAAAACAGGTTGCAGTATTTGCAGACAGGTCAAATAAATGTGACAGCCATTGGATTAATTGCTGATTGCCAGTTAATCTTGATTGACGTCAGTGGGAAGGACAGATCAAATGTGGCATCCATTGTCATAAAGTAATTAATTTTGTATTAATAGTAATTAACGTTCACATTACAACTCAGCTGCAATCGCAGTTAGATTGTCAAGAGCAGGATTCCCACACATTTTCAGAAACAATTTTCCATACTTTTTCAATACTACATAAAAAACTTTAATAGCATCACTTATATTCATTTCTCAAAAATTTTGTTTGTGGAACACATTGCAAAAAACATCTGTAATACTGTCATCACCAGTAAAGAACAAACTTTGAAAAAATGGCTGAATTTGGAATTTCCATACTTTTTAACTCATGCTCAGTTTGGCCAAATTCAATACTTTCATTACCACGTGGGAACCCTGCAAAAGGTGTCAGTTAAAGATTTTCCTTACTAGCAAATTTCTTTTAGCAGTGTAACATAATCTTAATAACATAATATTTTTACTGTAATACAGCAAGGTTAATTAAAACAGACATCTGCCAACTATGGCCCATGGTCCACATATGACACACCAGCTTCGTTTCTTAATAACGCCCTTTTAAGTAGGATTCAACCTGACAAAACAATTATTGTGAAACCATAATGTCATCGTTGTCTTACATTAATGCAATGTTGTTATTGTTCTCTGATGCCACATTACTGTTGCTGATACTTCATATGCAAAGTTATTTTATTGAACATTGTGATACCATGCTAATGCAATTAACAGTACATAAGTGGGCATTAAAATTGATAACTGCAAGTTTTTCACTTCCTCCTGAACTCTTCTCAATTCCAGACTTGTTTCCACAATACAAGCACTAAGCTACACCTGAACAATATTCTAGCTATACATAATGTGACACTTTTTCCACTTAAGTGTGTCATGTATGTTTTTGAAGAGCAAACAAACAAAAGACGATCAATAGTCCACATTTCATAATATATAATCATCATAACCGAGAAGCAGAAGGCATGCAACATATGAAGAGTTAAAAAATATGCAGATGAAGAAAAAGGTTATGCACAATTGGCTCAGTTACCTAGCCATGGTCCCCAATTGCTAAATGGAATTTTTTGACTCAAGCTTTTATTGGGATCTAGGCTACAATCCGAGTCTTTTGAGACTTGATTGGCTTTCGAGTATTTCTGGTTCAAACGTTTTGACCTAAAAACAACAAATCATCTAATCAGGGGATCAGTTAATTATTTCGTGGCTTTCAGGCCATAATGTTCAAACCAGAAACGCTAGAAAGCCACAAAAGCACCTAAATTTTTTTCAGTGCAAACTCAAAGACTCGCCGAGTCTGTTGAGGGTTTAAACTACTCTCTAGCAGAATCGCCTGGCGAGTTATGGAGTTGTTAAGAGATGCTAAAACCTGGATTTCACTGAAAACTACCGATAGCTAAGGTGATAATGCCAGTGTTAGCTGCTTTTATTGTCTCAAAAATTGTTTTCAGTGAAGTGGGACTTTGCAAAAAAATGACTCTGGTAGGCCCAGCCTTGTTGCAGTAGCATGTAGCCTAAAATATTTTGGAAATGATTTGATATGTTAGCAATTGATTAGTGTAAAGCGTAGATTCCCAAACCAGGGTCGATGACCTGAAGTAGGGTTGCAGCGGCCTTTGCTTAGAGTAGCAAGAGCTTTCAAGGGTCGTCAGGGTCGCGAAGTGTTCAACTTTGCTATCAGCGTGACTTTCTTCTTGAATCAAATTTTCTAAAGCGGTCCGAACTGCACTCTTCTTCCTGTAATCTAGACTGATGATGTCATCATAATCTGTTTTACGAAAGTATATTGCTCCTGCTATAGTTCCTGGTTGCAGTGGTTGAGGATAGGAATCCTCTGTCGCCTTACATGGCTCACCCGAAAGCGTAGTTCAGTGCAGCAGTAGAGTGCAACAAATATAGATTTGATTTTTACTCACAGTTTCTTTGTTGTTCAAACAAGCGGTCTATACAGCATTTTTAACAGTAGCCTACTTAAGTTTTTTCATCGAATCGTTGTTTGAAAACGTTGCGTATATCAGCTGTGGGTGATATTAAAAAGCAGGTAATTCCATGTGTGTTTTGACATGAAAGAGGGTAGTTATACACTTTTATGAGATGCATGAGTTGCTGTAAAGTTTGCCTGTGGTCTTCGTTTATTTTTGGAAGGTATTCAGCCTTAAGCTATTTTGTACCAAGTGCACAACCTGTAGAATTATAGAAAATTTGCTTTGTTGTTTTGCACTATGGATAGTTCGATTCAAGCAGGACCGTGTTGTAGGCCAAAGAAAGTCATATAAGAAGCAGAAACGATCAGTGGATGGGTCCTTTTTGGGGAGATTTGGAGTTGCGGACATATTTGGAAAGGCAATTTGTGTAATGTGCTCAAAAGAAATCGCTGAAGAATCACTGAAACCTAACAAATTGCTGAGACACATGAATCCTCACAAAGATGTGGCTTCACTAACAGATGAGGGAAGGAAGCGTGTTTTTAAGCAGCGCTTCGAACAACAAAGTGCTAAGCGTTCTTGAGACGATCTCTCACAAAGAAGCAATGACTTGAGTTATTTTCATACAAGGCAGCTTATATTGTTGCTAGAGAAAGGCAACCATACGTGGAGGGTGAGGTCGTAATAAAGTCTGTGCTTGAGAGTTTTGTTGAGATATTTAAAGGTGAGATCTTTCAGAAGACAGTCAGCGATGCCACTATTGGAGTTGCTCTTAGTAACAATATAACTTGCAGAATCGAAAGTATGGGGAAGGATTTGAGAGAACAGATTTACGAAGATTTTCGTTCTTCACCTTACACAGCATTGGCCATCGACGAGTCCACTGATATTACAACAGAAGCACAGTTGTTAGTGTATGGTAAATTTAAATTTGCATGTGGATGTCGCATAGTAGAGAAGCTTCTTTGTTGTTTGACGTTGCATTCGACAACAACAGGGCACAATATTTTTAGCGCTGTGGATACTTGTTCCACGGAGAATCAGTTTGATTAGGGTCGTGTCATAGAGTGTTGCATCGACGGCACTCCATCGAGGATGGGAAGAAATATTGGATTTTGAGGTATCCTTCAAAGAAAATTTCCTCACATCCACATCAAACACTGCATCATTCACTGGGAAGCTTTGGCTTCCAAAGAGCTTTCGTCTGTGTTCAATGAAGTGATGCAGGTAGTAATCAAAGTGGTTAATTTTGTAAAGTCCAAAGATTCGAACTGCCGATACTTCAAGAATCTTTGCTCCACTGAAAATGCAGAGCACAGCACTTTATTACTTTACATGGCTGTGAGGTGGCTTTCACACTGTAGTACACTGAAGAGAGTATTTATCCTCAGGAATGAAGTAAAAGATTTCCTGCACAACCGGAAAAATGAAAATGCAACTTTTTTTCACATGATCTATTCATTGCTCGCCTTGCGCTCTTGACTGACGTTTTTGAGAAACTGAATGAACTGAATATTTCGCTGCAAGGTCAAGGCAAATGGGTGTTTTAACTGCAAACTTCCATTCGAGCTTTTGTTAACAAGCTGGCTATTTTCGTCGTGCGAGCAAAAACTGGTGATTTTGGTTTGTTTCTGCATTACAAGGAATTTCTTGCAACAACGGATAGTGAGATGTTGTTTCCAAGTGAAAAGCAAGACCTCGTTCAATACTTGACGAATTTGCAAGCAAATTTCAAAGAACGCTTCCCTGAACTAGAAGAGGTGTTGTATCAACATGTTCATTTTCCATTTCCAGTTGATGCTGAGGCTTGTGGTGACTTGGCGTTAGAGGTGGCAGAGTTGCAGGCAGATGAAAATAAAAAAATTCAGTTTGAGGATTGCGATTTAGCTAGTTTTTGGTTAAACGCACCAAAGAAGTACGCATGTTTGAAAAATGAAGCTCTAAAAGCTCTTGTTCAGTTTGGGTCCACGTATGTGTGTGAAGCAACATTTTCATGCACGGTGTACATCAAGTCAAAGTACAGAAACTGACTCACTGACGCTCATTTGCAAGACAACCTGATTATTGCAACTACCACATATGATGACGCTTCAGAAAGCTTGCTTTGTGAGTCATCCACGCACCTTTTTTGCCAGACTGACTTGGGTGCAGACTGGGTTTATCATTTCGTTACACTTCGTCTGAAGTTTCAACTTTTAAGTGAGATTCATTCATACCTGCGTATTTTGCAGCCTTGATATGCTTGGAAAGAAAAGATATCAACATGAAATAGCAGACTGTAAATGGCAGTGAATAAAAAAATATTTCGTAATGGACCTGGCAGAGAATGCACTCTATCACAAGACTTTCTTCTATAAAGCCATCAACCATAACATTGAATTTCATTGTTGCACTTTACAGAGAAAAGATTTTGCAGTGAATAAACGGAATAGTAGGTCTTTGTAAAACTCCTTGTTTTAAGATATAGCCTACGTTATGCAAACGATACATAAGAAAATCGATTGCATAGGGTCGCATAAAATGTGCAGATATTGGAAAAAGGGTTGCAAGAAAAAAAACTTGGGAACCTCTGGTGTAAAGGCAACAAAATGTTTGCCATATTTACGATTTTAGCCTACAGGTTTAAAACGCCTAGCAGTGTCTGCCTTCTAGGATTTGAATTTGCTGCCAAAACCACCTGGTGAGGATTTATTGTGAAACGTTTTCACTCTCCTACACAAGGCGCTAGACTTTAAACATGCATCGTAGTAACAAGCAAGGTTGCAGAGTCGGAGACAAAATATCTGACTCCAACCTTTCCAAAATTTTCGACTTCGACTTTCCAAAATTTTGGACTCCTTAGCGTAAGGGGGGTGGAAGTTGGCTGTTAAAATCAATGCAAATCGTGGTGCAGGGCAAAAAATCTCTCTTTCAACAAAAGTTTCAAAAGAAACTGTAGCATTTCAACAGGAATTCCCAATTTAAGAGTGTGATTTAAAAAATGACCAAGTGGACATCCGGAGTTGGAGTCGGACAAAAAAATCTGACTCTGACTCCCAGTGTTGTTAGGAATCCGACTCCAACTCCATCCAAAAACCTCCGACTCCTAACGACTCTGCAACCCTGGTAACAAGGAATACACAAATACATGAAAGACAATGAAGATATATATGTGGCCGAAGTAGTGTGTATACGCTTAATGGTGCTAATACATTTACATTGATGAAACAAAAGCTTATAAGGCACATGTATAAATGAAGCCATCATGATTATTATAATGTAGTGATGCAATGTCTCCAAGTACGTCGATTTATAAAATCATAGCCATGGATATCGGCACAGGGAAATCCCCGGTGACATAAGTGTTAAAGAACCTTCACTTCAACTTCAATAACTTTTGGTTGTCCCACAAAATAGTCTCCAGATAACATCATATCGATGACATTACATCTTTATAAACATTAAGTCATTGCCAACCTTAATTTTTTATGAGCGTTTTCTATTTTTTCATAACACAAATCTCTCTTGTACGTTATTCCATTGTATTCATTCTATGGGTCCATTAAACCCATATACTTCCATGCATTTTAAGTTTCATACATTGCTTCACCTTAGGTTTTCAGTTGTGAGTTACATGCTAGCAACAGCAATTAACTTGTTTTTTTTTTCACGAAGACCCTTTCGTCATTTGTCTTGTTATTGTGTCAAAACTCACTGAAATAGTTTTTACTAGCTTGCCTTTTCAGATAATATGACCAAATTGACTTAATCTTTTGGTCATTTAAAAAAACTCGGACTATGTTGGAAAAAAAACACACAAAAACGAAACGTGAAACTCTAAGGGTGCCCACAGCATTTCTGAAGAAAGGGGGCCCGAGGTGACCATCTCTTGTTTGCTTCCCTTAATATCCACCTCTGCTCATGAAGGTAGGTGGCAACAAAATAAAGGAAGACAATCAAAGGGGAAGCAAAATTAGGTTTGGGTGTGATTACTGCACTGTACATCAGAACTGCATTAGGGATTTTTCAGAGAACAAGTCACGTGCTGAAGAATCCTTTCACAATTGCAAATATACTCAGACATGAATAACATAACCATTTCATTCAGAAACTGAATACATGATTGATACAAACTGCAGGAAATGCAAGAGCATTATCTTCTTCAGGGTGTAACAATTGGTTTGAAAAATATTCACGGCAAATTACACTACGTTAGAAAGTTGTTTTGAACATTTAAGCATATTATTATCGCTTATTAGGCCTGCTATTAAGATCCCGCCATCCTTGAACCATTACCATGCACTACTTCGTGCTGGTGTCATGAGCTTGAACCGTAACAAATAGCATGATAAACAGAGACAACAAAGAGTTAAGGTTTAGCCTGCATTTGAAAAACGCAGACAATAATAAGCTTTTAACAGCTTTTTAGCACTGAAATCATGACAACACTTGTCCATGCAACCAGACTGAGCTGTTACAGGTGTCAGCAGTCAACTAAGCAAGTCATGCATTCTCAACTTATCATCATCATGTGTGCCAAACTGGAATGTCTGTGACCACTTTAACCAATCATGTTTGGAAAAATTGCCCCAACACAGCTTTTACCTCGTGAGGCAAAATAGCCACTACCTAAAATGAATTTTAATCAGCAACAAGAGAATATGAAAATGGTTAAACAAAAGAAACCCACGAATTAAAGTCAAATCATGCACAAAACCAAATACACAGGCCTAATGGTGAGCAGGCAATCAAAATGCATGAAGATTTGCAAGATACACAGATGAACATGTCAGTCATGCACAAAGGTGAAAAAAGCAAGTGTCAGTGGAGGTTATGAAGCAGAAAGTCATCCGATCCAATGATCCATGCAGCAACCACAACATTACTTACAGAAAACAAAGGCAGATAAATAGGCTATAGGCCTAAATCCACTTATCTAATCTATTGCAGTTACAGTAGAGATACCTTATCAGAAATAACTAGATTCTTCTCGAAAATTATCTAGATCATTACATAAAGCTACAAAATCGTTAGATCTAGTGAAATAATCACATAGAGATGGACGAGGAGTGGCAACACTGGCAACTAGTCACAACTGTAGTCATAGCACGCCGGCGGCCATGAAAACCGGGGTTTTTTACCTGGTGAAACTCAGCCGACAACGGTTTTCACGTACTCCTCCAAATCACTAGAACGCTGCCAAGTTTCAAGTTGAAACGAGCGAATTTATTTAACATATGTGTAAGATCTAAAGATGAGCGGAAGCAGACTGTCACATTTTGCAATCCAGATCTTGATCCAGTCCTGGATTTTTTTAACTCACAAGTGCAACCATCGCCCAAAAATTTTAAATCCAAGTCTAAATAAAGTCCAAAAAATTAACAGATAGAGCTTTTCAACAAGAAAATTACGCAATTCTTTTCCATTAACTCAGTCCAAATCTTGATTCTAAATTTGTGAAGCAATTTAGAGACCGGATCCAATCTAAATCCAACAAATGTCGTCATAGTCCGAACCCAGTCCAATCCACGACCAGTGCTAAACTACACCATGAAAGAAGAAGACACAATTGTGTGTTACTCGGGATTGGTTGACTGGATGACCACTATGGTCCTTCACCAATCACCAATCCTATAAAATAATAATAATATTCTATTGCGGACTCATGGTCCATATCTCAGACACAAGATCACAAAAAGTGGTTAGCTATACATTAGCGTACATTGCAGAAACGGTGTTTGCACATGACCAGCATTGAGAGGAGCACAGTGCTTTATCCTCACCACATCGTCATTTCGCCATTCGCAAGAGCACAGAAAATGGATACCCATACAGCTGGGCCGTCACCAGCGGGGGGCGCCAGTGGTGCTCAGCCCCCCATTTGAAATCGGTGCCCCCCCATTTCAAGTTTGGCTCCCCGGTTGCTCCATACATCCAATACTGCATTTTATAAATGTGTCCCCCCCTTCTGGT
>Ga0210059_1003153_pt1 | contig 26240 bp, 12 predicted proteins | sample Ectturendosymbi2_FD_188042 | JGI IMG/M metagenome (GOLD analysis project Ga0210059, IMG submission 188042) | Ecteinascidia turbinata endosymbiont from Florida, USA - Sample 2 (SPAdes) (version 2) | ecosystem: Host-associated > Tunicates > Ascidians > Unclassified | place: Key West, Florida... | reverse complement strand
CCAAGGGGGCACCCGGGATGACATATATCTGTTTTAAATAAAAGATTCGTTTGAAAAATTGTCGTGATCAAAAGAGATACAAGTATTAGCACTGAGGCCGTCCCTATAGGATGGCATTGAGGTGCATTTAGCCTTGATAAAATATTTTAATTGCGTGAGTTCGCTTACCAAGACTAGGACCATTTTTACGAAAACCACCGTTCGGTTAATAGCCCTTAAACTAACTTACTGCCGGCTATCTGCGCATAAATACAAGTACACATAAACAAAACACACAATCATCATTTGTATTATTAGTTTATTGATCGCAATATAACGCCAAATAAGAAGAGAACAGTACTCACCAAATCATGGCTTTGTCTGAAGTTCAAACACTTCTCAACATGATACAACACCCACTGAAACATTAACTAAACTAAATCTAGGTTTTGCAAGCATCGCGATAGGAGATCAACAATTTCGTCAAATTGGTTCCCCAGTCAAGCAGATTACTTGCATAAGTAGCTTCTAATTCATAGTACCACAAAGAGTATTTCACTCTAGCAGTCTCACTGAGATCTGACATGAAACTATCTGACTGCTGCGAGTAATGTACTGCTGTTTTCTCAACACGTAAAAACGTGCTCGTCCTTAGAGGAAGTATGCCATTTGTTAAATTTTGGGGACGTTGTGGTGTTCACTCCAAAAGGTTTACAGTCAATCGAAGCGGTCCTGAGAATGAACCAAGGAGCTTGTTACTGCCCAAGTGTGAAAATGTCCACTGCGGACTAAAGAAAGAATTAGTTCAATCTTCAGACGGCCTCCCGAGGCAGCGAGCGGAAGAAGACCGCAGTCTTCAATGGCAGAAGAGAGAAATTCAAATGACTGTACTGAAGCAAACACTGCAACTTATCGCATAAATAAATTAATGGTCAATACATTCCCAACCTAAGTCTAAACCTGAAGCACGTGTGTCATTCAGAATACAAGGCGATCACAATTAGCTTCTGACTGCCATAGTAATCTCAAAGTCTTAAAGTCCAAACTTTTCCTTAAAAATTTTGAGAGAACTTCGTTCCGACAGGCCACGATTTGTGAAACTGGCTGACAGAATTTTTCCCAGACAAAGCCACTTTCTTAGTTCCTTGTACGAGCCACAGACCGGTAAACCAGTCTTCTCTGACACTATCTGATCCAGAGGTACAAATGTCGGAGAGTAGCCCCGACAAATCATACTCGTGAACCAAAGTGACAGGGATTAGCCCGCACAAGGCACTTTTTTTACTGACTCGGTCAAGACTATTACTGTCAAGTCGGCCCATTGTGAAAGTGCTGGATAGGTGAGATCAAATTCACGGGCCGGCCTGACAGAGCTTCGCCCTGAACAAGTCAGATTCTCCTGATCATCGCACCAAGGGCGCTACGCATATAATGCGACGACTTAACCGTTACTCCCGGGAGCCTACGGCGGGGCGCCTTGCATACGAGAGGTTCCTATAAGAGGAATGACCCTCGCAGAAGGGGAGTCTTAAAATACTGAGTTTTTATCGAAAATGTGACCCTATTTATACTCTTTCTGGACATCCGGTTTCGTGATTACTGGTCACAAGACTTTATCACGTTTTGTGATGTCCAGGACATTAATTGGTTGTTGCTACGAACCACCCCCTAGCAACGCATTTTGTTATATAAGATTTATTTGTAGTACCTTACGTCTCTCTTTATTTTTAGGGCTTTTTATAAGTTTCTAATTTCGGGAGGTTACATCTTCGTCTAATTTTGGAGATTACGTTTTTATCCATTTTTAGAAAATGACCTATTGCTTTGGGCAGTCTTTGCTGTTCAGCAGTTTCGCAGTCAGCAGCCTTTCGTGCGTGACCAGTTTTGTCAGAGCCAGCCTACTTCCTGGCTGATTTTCCTTGGTCACGTTTTTGAAGTCGCTGTGTTTAAAAGTTGTTTACATTTACACCGAGCAATGAAACATTGTTACAGCAAAAATGACTGTAACATTTCTTCCGGGGTCACATAAAATTTTGTTTTCAACAAATTTTTGTCTCCCAGGGTATTTTCTTTGAAAGGAGTAATGGTGAGGGAAATAGTTTCTTCTTCTGTTGCTTCTACATGATCTTTAGAGATTTCTTCATATGTTGTACTTGATGAAGATTGTTGTGGTGTTTCTGTTCTTGTTGTGTTTGCTTCTATCTCTGCGCGGTCGAAAGTGTGGTATTCTGTTTGTGTTTTATATAGAGAATCGTCATTTTCGTCTTTTTTTTTGTTACGTCCTTTCTTTGTTCTTTTCTTGTTATGCATGAATGCATAGAGTCTTTTTGTTGCGTCCGGATTGAAATGTATGATCGTCAGTCCAATGAGCATAAATCCAGTCAAGAGGATTATCGTGTACCAGAGTCCTTTTGATGTCTCGATTATCTAGAGTTGATGCTTACGATTACGTATGTTTTTTATTTGCCATAATATTCGTTGTACTTTTTCCAGATGTGAGGGTGTAAGTTTATGGCGCTATTTATCTGTATGGTGTCGTCTTTTTCTTTACGGAAGTGCTTGTAAATTACGAGAGATATTACGAGTCCTCCCATAATGCTTACTGTTATGACTACTATTTTTAGTGGTCCACTGAGGGCATTAATGCCTTGGTCTGCTATTTTTGTGACTATTGCCGCTCTTTGATTAATGACAGCTAGGCCTGTCTCAGAGATGTCTTTTACGACTCCATGAATTCCTTGACCGACATTTATTCCCGGAAATGGAATCGGTTTGAAATTGTTTGTGAATTCAAGAACCTTTATCGGTTGTATGGTTATGGCTGCTATTTCTTCAAGAATTCGTACATTCTTCACGTGTTGATTTTGTTTTCTATGAATTTTTTGTAATGTTTCAAGTTCTGTTATTCGGTGAGACTGGTTTCTCGCGATTAATGGGTGTGTATTAACCCATTTTGTGAAGTTATTGTAATCTTGAGTGATCAATCGGTAAATTTCTGTATTATAAATAATGCCTTTTATGATTTGGTTTTTATGAATTGTATCGTTTCTTAATGAGGGTATATTCTTTAATTTCTTAAGTGCTTGAAGAATTAATTTACGAGAATTGTATTCTTCGATTGAGCGTTGTGTTTCTCGAGCATTTTGGCTCATGATGAGTTTTCTATTTTCAATTGACCGTCTGGTCGTTATAATCTGTTGCTCGAGAAGCTGTCTGTTGAATGAAAACATAAAGTTTTCAAATCTTTGTTGCCTGTTGGCCTATTTGGCGGCCACTCTTGAGAGTGTTGCAATGGCGTTTGCAAGTTCAAGTTATTGTGCTTGTAATTTTGTGACTTGGTCTTCTACCTGATTTAATTGTAATGTAAATTGAGATTCCAAGTCTTCTAATTTCTCATCATTGTAAGTTTTCATTTGAAATTCAATTATACTTGCTACTGAAGCGCCTACAAGAATCGATATTAATGTCACTGCTGCAAAAGTTACTTCTCGTTCATTTCGTGTGACGTTGTCAATTCTTGCAGCGTCTCCATAGGTTGTGTAATTATTTGGTAAAAAACACGCATCGGTGTAGGCTATTGATGGTTTATTGTTTTCTATGTCTGGTAGAATTCCGGGTTTTTGCATTGCTAGTTGTAATGAGCCTATTGCATATTTGCATTGCGGGTCTTGTGATTTAATGCATTTTTTGTGTTGTTATGGTATTCGTAACATTCTTCGTAGTTTTTTTGTTTGAGGTTTCTTGTGTTATACATGGAAATTTTTGCTGTTGTGATTCTTTCACAATATTGACGACCTCTGCGATATGCCATTATGGTTCGATTAGGTAGGAGGATATTGCTTAGCAGTAAATCTGGTATTAATGTTAGATATGATGTTTGTTGTTCAAGGACAAAGTGAATCTCTGTTTTTTTTGTTCTCATTGGTCCATTAATAATGGTAATTATGTACCACGTGGGTATTTTTATCGATCCGTGTCTTTGCCAGTTTTCCCATTGGAAAACATTGGTTTTTCCCAAACCGAAATGCAAGATGGAACGTTTAGATCTTATTGGTGTAGGTTTAAATTTTCCTCCTGGGATAATTAATTTGGTCGTCTCTCTGTTTATGATTTCTATCTTTACAAAATCTGTTTTGTTACAATATGGTGTTTCGTTGAACCTGTTGTTCTGTATGATTTTTTCTTTCGTGAGGGGGTCAAAGTACATTAAAAGTTTTGTGATGTCAATTTGACATGATCTTATTTCTTTTATTTGAATTGATTGAAACGAATTAATATTAGGGTCATTTTTTCCGTAAAAATGCGTAACTTCTAATTTCCATTCGAACCATAAAAAGGTTTCATAAAACTTTGCTATTATATATGGAGTTATTAGTTTAAGTTATTGCAAATAGATGTTTTCAAAAACATCTATCCTTATACTCTCCTGGGGATTTTTTACATAATCGTTTTTATAGGGTAGTTTTTTTTGTTTAGGGTTTAAAATCGAATAATTTCGAGTCTATAATTTTTATGTAAAAATTCACCAGAATACAGTGTAGTCCAATTAGATTCAGGATTCCACTTGAAAATGCGTGTGTATGGACATGTGCATTGTTGGTGATATTCCTGGAGAGAATTGTAAAACTTCCCTTGTGGGAAGTAACGTTCCGTTTAGGTTTGACTTTGGAAGCCCACTGGGCCATATTGTGGCGTGAAGAATATATTGTTGATTTTCGAAAAATTGCATGTGTAGCGTTCTATCCACTAACTAGAGACCGGGTTGGAAATTCCAGATCGCTACACCGATTCCCTACTGACTTACGAACCGGAACGGAGCAACGGATCTGTCTACGGCCAAATACTGAACCGATCCTGGGAAATCTTTCCTGTTGAGCGCAACTTTAAGGAACCCCTTTTGTTCACACAACTGCTGCCTGACACGTGCTAGTCTGTACCCACAGATTACAGCAGCTACTCAACCGATGTTTTCGAACGACAGAAACACACAAGCGTCACGAGTTACGACCACAACAGTTCACACGGAAGATCTCCAAGTTTCGTCACACAGCAAAGGCAATCCGCTGTACACTACGTAAAGCTCGTAGAGGTGGGCTAAGCCCAACCAACGCAGTCACGAATCAACGTAGCAATATTAGGAGTGCTTCTGGACCCAGTCCACCAGCGAATGCCAAAAACCCAACCGAACCACGCTGTCCAAAAAAACCAAGTGACCTCGTAATCAGGATGTTTTGCAGGCCGCCTTTGCTGCCAACACTCTTCTGCCCACGGCAAAACCCGCTTTGCCGCTTCCGAAGCAAATGATCGGCTCGTCACTAATCACACGGCATCAGCGCTGAACTACAGTCGCATGTGACTCTAACAGCATGCTTGTGGCATGAGTGTATGGAGAGGAATTTGTTTACTTACCTCTTGATAAAGAGGTATATGTACCGCACTGCGGTGTGATATCCTGCTGGATGTAGATTATTAAGAACCGTTGTTTCGTCGCTACCATGCAACATTTGATTTGGAAAGGGGTTTGTATAGACTCAATGGATATTAAAGAGTAAATTTGAAATAAAATATTGGAGTATCATTTTTACGATTTGAAGATAGTGATTGCTGTGGTAGGAAAAATACATAACATGATGAAACAACTTATGATTTACACAAATATGCTGGTGAAAGGTACACCTGTTAATAACACAATTATCTGAGTAAGAATAATACGCTGTACGTTTCGATGACCTTGTTAGTTAGTAAGGTATAGAGGATTGTTTTTGTGGTGGTTTTAGAACCAGTTTGTGTAGATTATTGATGATATTCAGCTCGCCGATATACACGCTCTTTGGGATGACTATGCGTTGAGATGCGGCTACACGGCTTAGCCTAAGACGAATTCCCTCTGATACTATAGCGAAGTTTTCGAGTAGTACGTCACGGTATATTCGTGTCGGTTTAAAGTAGAATTGCATCCCTTGATTGTGAAAAGCACGTATGCCCGGTATGTGTATAAATTTCATAAGGTCTCTAGCTTGTGTTTGTCTCTGTACTGGTTGGCCGTTTGCATCGCGCCAAAGGGAAGCTGCGACATAACGCTTTGGGGTTTTGAGAATGATTTTCTGTTCAGTGTGTATCCATTTTATGTTTTCTGTGTCGAAAATACGAAAGGCAAGTCGGTTCATTGTAGGAGTTAACTCGAAGGTGAGCATTGATTGGCGTGGTCGTTGTGGGTTGATTATTGGTCGTGTCTTTTGTAGACTACGGTTTTGGTAGTGAGGTGGTTGCGTTCGTGCAAGGTGTTGGTGTATTTTCTCCAATTTGCGATTAAGGTCTCTTAAGTTTCGTCTGGTTTGATGGTTCTTTTCTCGCGATCGTTTGTCTGCTTTCTTGCGTAATGGAGAGGTTTGTGAAGGGGTTCTTCGCTTGTGGTCTTCATCTCGACTCTCTTGCTGTGTGTCCTGCCAGTGTGTCAGTGGTGAAATTGTCATTTCTGTCGTCTCTTCATTTTCTCCCGTATTGTCAGTGTTGAGCTCCAAAAGTTCAGAGTCAGAGATTTGTTCCGACATGGTTACGTAAGAGGATATTTCTGTAAGTGGGCGACACGTTTGCAAATTATACGCACGGGTATGTCGGCAAAATAGATGTACAACGTTGGATGGCGTATTAACGATTGACAAAACGTTCAAGAACGAAAACGAATTGTGTTCGTGGTTGGTTGTGTTTTTCCCATTTGTGCATATGGTTGCCATGAAAGTGTGCCGATTGGTTGTCCAACTTTGATGACAGTGTTTTTCGTAGGTTGGAAATAGAGTATTGCACCGCTGACACTCCATTCTAGTTTGATTGCTAAAACATTAGGGGTTGGAGTGAATTGTAAGTTCAGGCGGTTCTTAGGTTTGCACAGGCCTTGCAAGTGTAGGCCTATTTGTCCTTTTGCATTGGTTATGGCTACGGGTGAAATGATTTGAATTCCATCTCGTTCTTCACGCATGTATGAGGCTGGTTTGTCAGTGAGTTCTAGTCCATTCATAGTGATTATTTTTAGGGTATGGCTGTAATGTTTAACATAAAACAGAAATCATTTGTTTGATGGCAGTACGACATACTGGACATGCATTGTTACATTTCAGTAAACATTCTCTGCATGTAATAAAATGTGTGCAAGGTAGTAACAGTGTGTTTCTGTCTTTATCTGTGCAAATGATACATTGGATGCGTTGTTGAAGTTCCGTGATTTGATTGGTTGTGGTTGGGTGTGTGTTCGAGTCGATGGTAGTTGAAATTTGGTAAGGGTGTCTGTTATTAGATTGATATTTTCCAGGAGTGTGATGGTGTTTCCTGGGTTGAGAAGTTGGTCTAATTCGCTTTGCATTGTTTCAAGATTAAGTGTGCGAATTTGTTGTTGTAAAAATTTGTAATAAATTGTATATTTCATTGTAGTGTAAGGTTGTCGTTTCAAGATTTCTTTTACGAAGAATTTCGTTTTCCATTTGATGACATGTGAACAGTAGGGGAAATGTGCGGCTTGTATTTGCCATGGGTCATCAGTGGGTTGCCATGTGCGTTGTATGCCGTGGCAAGAGAAGCATTTAAAATAAGTTTCGTGTATGTTGTGGATTTTTGTGAATCTTGCTTCCTCGATGAGGAGATTTTGTGGTTGGTTAGCAGGTGTCGCGTCAAGCAGGTGAAGGTTGTTGATATCTCGCAATTGTGTGTTTTGAAAGTTACCGTTGACTTTATTGGTTTCATCCTGTTGTGTGAGATGTTTGCAATCGGGAGATGAGATTAGATGTATTACAAAACTTGACATGTTAGAAGGAAATTTGCTAGGATTACACCGAATGAAAAACATTGTATGTTAATATTTATTGGTGATAATGAAAAAAATCCTTCGTTATCTCGATTCCAATTAGTATTATAGGTTCGTAATCGTTGTTGTTCATCTGTGGGGTCGAAGGTGCATGCATCATTTGTTTGTGTGGTGTTTGGGTATTTTAATTTCGTATATACTGATGCTTTTGTGATTAAGTGAGATGTATTTACGTGATATTGTGAGACATGTTGTTTTGTGAGTTGTGTGCGTCGATTTCGTGGTATTTGAAGCATACTAATCAATACAACGAAGCAATAAACAATTAACACTGTAGTATAAAAAATTTTTAAGACGGCAAAAGACGGCTCTTTTTCAAAATTTCAACAGAGGCGACGTGCAATACTAAACTAGTATTCAGTAAAAGACATTCAAATAACGTGAAACCAAGTGTGGCGCTCAATAAATATTCTTGTTTTTCAGCTGTTTTTCTTTCCAATCTAGTTAATATTGTGTCTGAAACGTTGTGTATTCTTGAAAATACTTCCATTATGACAGGGTTGAGAGGTGATGTTGCTTGCGTTAAGGCAAAAATGTCACAACCAGTGTGACCAGTAATATTATTTCAATCATTTTGTGTTATGTTATTTTTAATTTCCAGAAGGTTTTATCTGAAAAACAAAGATATGTCTGGGTTAATATTTTTATTTGTAAAAACGCATTATTTTTGGCGATTGTTAATTTTAAACGTATTTAATAATACAGCATATCAGTAGATCGTTTCGATTTTACTATTCGTCCTCCCCGTGTTCTAGTGGGAGGTTCTGACGGTATTAAATCAAATTCAAATGTATCTGTGTGCAGTGCATCTTGTGGAGCATTGTCATTTTCGTCGCTGAGTGTCAAACTGTTTTTTTTTCTTCTGGGTCTGGTGGTGGTGCTGGTTGAATAAAGGGTCCATTGTTGATTGTATCTGTGTGAAGTCGTAGTTGCTTGTAATTTACTGTGGGGATCCCTGTTCTGGAGATTGTGTTATTTCTTCGCTTGTAGGGGTTTCTTCAGTTGTGTGCTAATCTGCTGAATTTTTTTCTTGAGTAATTGCTTGATGGTTGTTCTGTAGAAGTAAAAAATAAAAAATACGAAAATATATATTTCGTTTAAACTTTGAATGTTTTTTCTGACCACTCGTTGTCAGGACCCATTTAAAGTTGAAGATCCTTTAGCCTGGGCAAGTCATGTTCACTCAGACCGCTCATTGCCTGAACTCATGTTCTAGCAGCACCTTCTACCAGTACTATTCATGCCTTACCAGGCCCCTTATTTTACCTGGGCTCATGACATAGTGAGACCTTTTATATAAGGTCTCAGGGGGATTTTGAATTATTTGGGGAGACTGAGAGAGTGGGCTCACAGACATTTTCGTAAAAGTATGGAAGGAAGAGAAAGAATAAAGGAAAGGAAGGAAATAAGTGGATAGAGAGTGTCTATGTCCGCTCGTCTCAGCAGGAAAAAATATGTTTTTAAATCTTTTATGGCTGGGGATTACCTGTGATGTTGAATCATTGTTTGTTTCTGGGGTGAAGTTGATTGGGTAGATGTGTAAATATGAGATTCGCCTTGTTGTTCCATTTATATCGAGAAGCATGGATCTTGGATTCCTATCAAGTATTACAAAGGGTCCTTTGAACAAAGGAGAAAGTTTATGTTTGCGTTGTAAAATGCAGATATAAGCATGTGTCGCTGTATTGCAGTCAGAAGACAAGTATTCTTTTTTTGTCGGTATTTTTCGTTTATTGATCTGGAATTTCGCAATTTTGGGATCGACCAAAGTTGGTATTCCTGTGGTTAATTAAGTAGACCCGTGCGCTCTGTATGTTGGTGTGGATTGCAATATCTTGGCTTGGAGCTTCTGAATGTTATTTTACAAAGAAAGTATTGACTTATCTGGATTACTTGGGGTCATGTATAATTCTGGCTGGTTCTTTTGTTATTCATGAAAGAAATGAACCTTGCGCAGCTATTTCTAAAGCTGTTCAACTGTTTTATAGCGTGTATTAGGAGATCCTATGTCTGGGGGACAATTCTCAATTCCATGTTGTTACATGAAATTGTATTGCAAAACTAACGAATATTCAAATGATTTTGCCATCATTTTGAAGCTAAAAGAAAAAGAAGCGTAAAATGAATTTTCGATGAAAAAAACGTACAGAGTTTGTGACTGTGACAAACTAGTGAAAGGAGTTTATTGCTTTGTACGTTATATATGCTGAGTAGCTAAAGATAACTCAGTGTTGTTTTGTCGGTTCGGGGGTATTTGTCGGAGAAATGACAGTTTGTCTAAGAGTTTGAATAGTCCCTTTATGTTGTGATTGCTTGTACTGAGCAGGAGAAATTAGATAAGTGGATATTGTGGTGTCGAAGACTCGTCATTTAAAAAGTATAATCAATTCTTATTTATCTTTGTGTGGTAGTTTCAAGTTTGCTTCTTTCGGCTGTGTTACAGTTAGTTTTGTGGTTTGTTAGTGGCAATCCAAATTACTCAAAAAATAAGAACAGAACGGTTGTGTAAGAGACTGTGACAGTCGTGGTCCGATAACGCGTGGTAAAATTACATTACAGAAAAAACACAAGAAAAAATTTCTTCAAAGAAATACAGTGGAAGTGGGCGTTCAACGAGCTAAAAATATGAGTAAGGGATGGACACTAGTTTGGGTATAAAAAAGGGAGGTTGTGCACACAGAAATAGGGTCGTCCACACAGGAACAGAGTTGTCCACATAGTTACAGAGTTGTCCACATAGTTACAGAGTTGTCCACATAGTTACAGAGTTGTCCACATAGTTACAGAGTTGTCCACAAAGCTACAGAGTTGTCCACATAGCTATAGAGTTGTCCACATAGTTACAGAGTTGTCCACAAAGTTACAGAGTTGTCCACAAAGTTACAGAGTTGTCCACAAAGTTACAGAGTTGCCCACATAGTTACAGAGTTGTCCACAAAGTTACAGGGTTGTCCACATAGTTACAGAGCCTCAGTTCTAGGAAATGTCCGCCCATCATAAATAAAAATCGCAAATAAATAGCTTCTGCCTAGTAAATTACATACTCTTAATGTACAGAAAATGTGCTATTCTAATAATTTGTTTTTGGACCACTTCTGACAACTGTCTTCCATACTTAATTTTAAATTGTACCTTCTTCAATCCAAGTTTGTTATGTAATCTTGAGTCTTGTAGTTGTAGCGATGTTGGGTTGTTTTGAGATGAGGAGCATTGATTTGTTGGTGGTCTTGGGTTTCGTTTGTCCTGGCGTCTTATATTGGTGTGTGATAATGAGTTTATATGGTTTGATTTGCTGGATGTGAGGTTCGCGTCAAATGTCTGCAGAGTGTTGAGCAACTGACTGAATTGGTTAAAAGAATCTTTGTTTCCTCTGCGGTCTCGTGCTATGTGTCCACATTTTTTGCACTTAAAACATTTGCGATTGTCTATGCATCTGCTAGTTCATCGCTTTTTTGAGACTTGATGTTCGCTGATTGTCTCCAAAGTTGTGTCAATGTGTTGTAGCACGTTGGTCATTTTGCCTAACTGCTCCATGATTGTGTATGTGTCCTCGCGTGTTGCCAATTGATCTTTATATTGCTGACGTTGTGATGCTTCTGCTTTTGGTGATTCCTTCGGCTGTGTCCGGTCAGTGTTGTTATCCTGTTTGCAAGCAGTATTTGTGTGTAAAGGTATGAAATCCATCCTGGATTGTTCGGTGGATTTCCCCTTAAGATTCGAACGTTCAGTGTCAGATGTTTGCTTATTCATATTATGGTAGGGCTATGTGCTGAAAAAAATTTGAAAAGTTAGAATTACGCTTGTGTGAGCATTGTCAGGGAAATGTGTAGGCTTCGTAATACTTGTTGAAGTAGAAGGATATGCGTCGTTGAGCTGTTACTAGTGCGAAACTTGTTCACAAGATTTTGCTATTTTAAGTGGGTGTGGCAAGCGGTTGGAGTCCGTGAAATGGCAGTCTTCACGTAGCGTGGAAAAGTATGCTGTTTCTTTCTGTGTGTGGGTTTAAAGAGTATGAGCTTTTTTGTAAAGTATGACGTGTATGATGAGGACAGCATATTTTGTCTCTAGTGAAATGTCCCTGGGAAACGTTTTTAAGTGTTGTCCCAAGTGTTTTGCAAGGATATGTCCTGAAGTAGTAGTTAATTTTCTTTATTAAAAATCTGTTCTGTGAATTGCGGACAATTTTTGATGAAATGGTCCGTACTTCTGCATTTATAGCGAAGGCGATATTGATGACGCGTTTGCTTGGTGTTATTCTGGCGGTTAAGCCTTGGTGCTTGTCCTCGAGAAATGATCCGTTTAGTGGTGATTCTATGGTCATCCTCAACTATGGAGCGGCATGATTCATATTGTGGGTCTTGCAATTGAGAAGATGTATATTGTATCTGAGGAATCTTGAGAAGTTGATTCCTTTTGGTTGTTAAATTTGAGCATATGCAGTTATGTGTTATGCCATCTTTCTGTTCCAGCGTTGGTGTGGCTTGTGTTACTTTCGGTAAAGGGCCTGAAGTACTTGGGGTGTGTGTCCGTGTGCCTGTTGTACCTGCTTATTGTTTTTGGGCCAATTGATTTGTTTCTCCTGGTAATGGAGGAGGAGGTCGAGATGGAAATTCATCAACCTTGCGTTTTTTTGCAAAATGCTTGAAGAGTTTTGATTTCGGCATTTTCAATTATCTTTTTGTTAAAATGTTATGGTAAGGTTAGATGCGGCTGTAATGGATGAAAAATAAATCTTAGGAATTGTAACCAATTTTATGTGTCATATATTACAGATGGAGCAAATTAACTTGAACTGTTAAACTATTGTAGTATTTTATGCAAATCTGTAAATGTGAGTGTGGTTCATTTGCAGGAAAAAAACTTTTATTTAAGATGTGAGACTAGCTAGAAATATTGTTGGAATTGCCGTTTAACATTGGTGTGCATGTAAGAACTATTATTATCTTTAAAAACACAGTACAGGCGGTCTTCTTTTCACCGGTAATGAAACTGGTGGGTAGTTGAGAAAAGGCAGATGTAATTTAAAACGCTTAGAAAATGAGCAAATTTAGGAAATAAATCTGTCGAGCATTTGAGCGAGATTTGTGATATTTACATTCGATGTTTGCCGGAATATCTTAGATTGGAGAAAATGTTTTCAAAATATGATACTATTTACTATGGGTGTTAGCGCCGTTTTAAATGGCGGAAGGTATGAATAAACGTAAATTCAGTAATTGACGTTAAGAAACTCTACGATAGTCGTCGTACGCCTATCGTTGTGATAAATAGTCGTTGCAGAGAGATAGCATTACATCCTTGACAAATATTTGAAAGGATTGGCTGGTGCCGTGCATCTAGTAGTGCTGGTCTCGAAGCTTTAGTAAAAATAAGATGATTTGACTAGATTGAAAATATAAAATTTACGTGTGATGTGTGCGCTGGTATGGTATGGATTTCTTTAGTAACATGTGGTAGGATTCAGACTAAAGCATCAAAAGAGAAACATGCGATTGAGCTTGGCATGTTTGAGGCATATAGAATCATCGAAAAGAAAGATTGTAAAGTGACTGCATTTGCTGATGAGTGCAGTGCAAAGCATGTGAAGTGGGCTGAGTTTGAATGAAAAGGAAATCACGTTTGAAATCTGGCTTGAAGGGCTTTTCAGAGCGATGCCATCGTGGTAGCATGCTATTTTTTAATTTGGGAAATTTTTCCGCTACGAGTGAAAACAAGATGTTACTCGTGGAAATTGCAGGATTGAAAAATATTGCGACTCACACTGACATAGAGTTAATAGTCTCAATAAATTATGGCGTCTGCAAGAGCGAAAGTAGCGAAATCCATCGGAGGTTGTGGTTGCCGTACAGCTGTTCCGCACTATTGTTCAGTGTAGAAGGTGAGGTTGGCATCGGTTAAAGTTCACGAGTGCGCATTCTAAGCATTATGAAATGAATATTAAACTGCATGAGGTGTCTGATGTAGGATTCGCATCAAATCGAAATGACTTGAGGTATGTTCATGTCCTTGATATTATTAGTAGACAGTTTCTAAAAATGTTATCCATGATTGGACGCGAAAAATTAAATCGACGTTCAATGAAGAACAAAGGATCAGACTTACAAAGTCAATTAATATAGAGCAATGTTGGTTAAACTAATTTGAAAGCAAAATGGTGTTTTCACCTTTAGTATATTTAACAAAAGGTAATGATTAAAGCTGACACGTTTTAAGTCTTATGTGAGCGCCTTGAGTGTCAAATGTAACATTATCAGTTGATGAAAATGTGAGAAGTTGGGAAATATAACTTGAAAATATGAAACTTAATTCAAATGTTATTTCAGCAATGAGCTAATGAATAATTTTGTAAAGTTAGCTAGTGGCCTATATTTTGTACCAGCGGTTAGGCCGGCGTATTTTGGAGTGGTTGTAAAGAAATATATTGTGTTGTGACTAAGTTTGATATCAGATACTACGTATGCATTCAACAATGTTCAAAGTAAATAAGTTGGTGAGGCCAATAAATGATAAGAAAATTTTTAAACAAAAAATTGACCGTAAAGTGAGGATTTGGCATCTAAATCACGACGTATTGGGCAAATTGGCTTGGATGATATGTGTAAGAGAAATACAACTCCTATGTGCAGCATAGGATTCTTACTGATAGCAATAGGTAAAGGTGCTATGAAAATACGCATGTAACGCGTCACCACATAGAGAGCGGCCGCATCGCTGAGCAAGAGTGGCTCACAGATGGGTCGTAACGATTTTGTGTCGTTTCGTGATGCTATGTTAAAACTTCAAAAGGTCTAAGTAAGCCTTTCGGCCGGCAGCTGGACATGATGCGTTGCGGTTTGTACAGGTTCTAAAAATGTGTAAAGTATATACTGAAAAGTTGTGTGCCGTCTTGGAAAAAAATATCAAAATAGTGTCTGTAAGCGTTTGAAAAAGAATCAATGCATTTGAAACTTCATATATGTAAAATGTAGTAAATTACTAAAATATTTTAAACAGAGATGCCGTGTAAAGTCGTTCTGTAAAAATTGAAGATGAGGTGACGTTACTGCTATGTCGTACTGTTTATTCATAAAACAGCGGTTTGTGAAAAATGCAAGCGCCGATCAAAGGACGTTTTCGATGGCAGGTTGTGACGACGCTTGCTGTTGATTGTCAACGTCACTGATCTCGTGTGTTTATCGATTCCGCGAACGGTTCTGGAAATACGTTCGGTGTACACACTGTGTGACAAAGTTCGGCATTGTTGACGTCGCAGAGGACCGCATCCCTCGTGCAGTCATGTATGTACCGTGCTTGGTAGCAACAGGGACCGGTAACTGAAGAATTTTAAAGTTTCGAAAGTGTGACTGTTGTTGTAATCAAGAGTTACAGAAATAAGTCCAGTACTTAAAGATGGGGTGGAAGAAACTGTGAAAAGAAGGGTAAACAATCATAGTATTTTCGGACACTTTGTTCCAATACTTCAACGTTTCCAGTCGGTCGGTTATGCAAAAGTTGTAAACGTTGACAGTTGTATCACTCCACTCGACGCAATAAAACGGTAATTCTTGAATTAATCGTGGGATTATTAGGGCAAGTGATGTTTGTTGAATGTAGAAAGCGCTTATAGCTTTCTTGGCAATTCTTGCGTAAATAGAAATGCTAAATATCAGGCATCAGATGTTCGTAGGAACTGTTCATTCAGGCATCCTCCCGCACAGCTCTCCACAAGGTGGTGATGTTAAGCCACCAGTTTTACAGTTAGCTGCACTGTTATCGATATCGCAAATTATGCGTGCAGTCAGAATTTTTTTAAGGTGAGGACTGAATTTATAAAGGTAGAAAGCTTTAGAAGGGAAATTTTCTGTAATAAGTGTAGGCAATGAAAGCATATATTTTATGGATGAGCCGTTGGCCGTATTCAGTACTAAATTTAGGGGTCATTCCAATTAAACTGTCATCTAGTTTCGTCAATTAAGTGTAAACTTACACCACAGTGGTCACGTGAACGAGATCAATATAATTCGCAGGCTGTAAGCAAAGTATAAAAGTGAACGCATGAAGCAAGAATTGCAATGAAGCTCTAAGCAGTAATGATTATTTTAAAAAAGAAGGTTTGTTCAAAACTAGGTTCTGGCCATGTTGATGATAAACATCACGTACAGACGCTTGCACAAAACTGTTGCAAAATTCCATTTTTGAAAATGCAAAAAGCATAGTGGCGCATTATGAGCCCTGTGAAACACTATATGCGGGAATTGCCATCCCACTCATCTCTGGAGCAGGGTGCTTCAAAGTATTGTAAGCAAATCTTTCAGCCTCTGCACTTACCATTAAAGGGCTTGAAAGTAACTGTATGTCAGTGACGGAATCACTGTCAGTGTCATTAGACAGCAAAACTTAAGTAATCACTGTAACGGTACGTAGCAATTTAGTTCCCGTCTGCGTTTGATGGGTTCAAGCTGTGTTCATGTGGTTATTAGTTTTCTAATGTGTGTAGCCCACTAGGTGGAAATGGGGTTTAGTTTTCTTGATGCTGCCTTAAAGCCTAATATTAATTGACAGCATGTATGCAGAGATCGCAGTATACATGTCAATGACGGTTTCTGTGGCTGCTCAGTGTAGGCCAGTAGGTTCTTGACCGCTTTTTTCTGTTTAAACGATACTGCACCAAAACCTCTGCAAAAAGATGGACCTATGTCCGTCAGTTGATATCAACTCACAGATTTTTTTCAAAATACAACTAACACTCTTATCTTCCTATAGGTTCACTCCGGATTTATTGGCTGTTAGAACCGCCTTAGTTTTTCAAACGAGCGCATCAACTTCAAAACGCACTAAGACGACCTTGATATGTCTTCACCTTACTTCCACATTTTTCATCTACGTTTCGCTACACGTTCTTTCTCTCACGATCACATCTTCGACAAACATTTCAATATAGCCAATACACCACAAGATCTATCAACATACACTTGTGATATTTCTCATAAACAAACAAAAAGCACCATCCACATCCGTCTCACACTAACCCTGTCTTAATCAGCGTGTGCCTCATGGTCATTGACGGAAATACAAGGCCTGCAACAGTGTCCCTTGTCGCTTATCCAATGGTGGAAACAAACTTTCAGTTTGAACCAGACATGCGGCACACACCTGCTGCCATGACCATCTCAAGAGACGTCTACACTAAAACAGCTGTTCTTCTGGCACAACCAAACACACCTGCGAAATGGCAATTCAATTCAATATAGCATTCTCTAATATAGATGTCTGAACGCTATTTCAATCTATTGGTATCAGTCCAATGCTGCACGTACAGGTGTATTGGTGCTGAAACAAAAACTACAGAATTCCAGTGGACAATCCAAACAGCAAAAGGAATAAAGACGTCAAACTGTAAGTACTGACCCATGCACTTTCATAGAAGACTATATTCTAATCAGACTTAAATCTTTTTTGAAATCTACCGCTTACTGAACTCATTTAACTGACACTAAAAACACTACCAGTCATGGCTTCATTCATTTTTAATGTGCAGAGATCTTTTCCTTAATTAATTCTGAAAACGCTTTCAAATAATCACTATTTACTCAAGATCTCTGCTGCATTCACAATTCACAGCAAAGTCTTAAGTCACTAGCACCGATGAAAGTTTGACATATTGCTACTTTTTGCTAACTCGTGCAGACTCTTTTCTAGACACATTCCAACACCTTTCTAAGTATTTTTCATAGAATAGCATTGTGTCAATTTCACAAAAACATAAACTCGCAAAAGACTGTTCTTTGAAAAACCTCTAGATACACTTCTATTCACAAACTTTTTGTTTACTCAACCTGTCTCATGCCAGCTACAGATAACCCGACGGCAGTTAAGATGTTTTCTTTTCAATTTTCTAGCGCACACCAAGAAAGCTGACACCAGGTAATGATCATAGATTGCTTCCGTGTTTTGGCACGCTAATAACCACCGCGATATCGCTTCGACAACGTCGCGTGTATAGCAGTTTTGTTTTATGTTCATCTGACTAGGAGACCGATTGACTTCTACAGTAGTAGAATAATGCATTTAATGATCTTTTCAAAACATTTCAAATATAACTTCGCTTCTACAGACAAATTTTACACACACTCTCTTCATATACTGAATGCGGACAAATATCCAGACCGCAATAATTGGAACGCTAACACCAAATATTTTGCAAATGCATGTTATGAATAAACAAACGCTGCTCACATTATTTGTGCACTATGACAAAAATACTGTAATCTCAATGCTTTGTGGCATTACAGAAAAGTAATAAACTAACGTTTTAAAATAAACACATTTGCCTTTGTCACATAACTTTGTCTTCACGACAATTTATAATCGGCGCAATACCATGACTACAACTCTTTCTACCTTTAATAACATAGAAATGGTTCTTCACTTGCTTCACGTTCAGATTCATACTAATTCGGTCTCACGTAATGATAAGCTGCCCACAGCATTGGTGATAAAACTTTCACTCTGCTTCAAAAAGTTTTTTTTTCTAGCTCAATGTTCGCTGCTTATGCAATATTTCTCATTATATCTCTATAACATATCCATGCCACGAATCCTTACCAACTAACTGAGACGTTTTCAACTAAACAGGTAAAACCACGCTACATATGTGTTAGAGATAATTACTGTTTGCAACAAATATGTATTTGAAACAAGCAACTCAAATGCCTAAATGCCATTGGATGCTATAACAACAATTTTTGTCAATCCACCAAGGCAACAATATTAGCATCTACAAACTGCACTATTCTTTGTTTTGTTGATACTTTATTCTAGACCGCTAAAAAGGTCTTAGCTCAATGCTTCAGACGATGTGGCAGAGTCACAACATAACGCCAAGCAAAAACTCAAATTCCGATAAGCAAAAAAACATTGTCTTTAGTGAAGAAGCATGACTTGCGTTCTGCTCATCGTTTCAAATAACGTCTTCATTAGATTACACAGCCAAATCTACAGATTTTACATGAATAAAACCTATAGCTTCATCAAGTAGCTAAATATTTTTTGATAGCATAAATCTCAATTTTCAAATTGTTGTTTGCTGTAGTTCTTCGGGTGATTTTCTACTTCTTGTGAATAAGGTAACTAAACCCGATTTTTGTAGTATCTCTGAACTTTTCGCTAGTAGCAATGCGTTCTTATTTTTCGCATCTTAATCTGGAGATCAAAAATGCATATTATTGCCATTTTTTTAAATAACTCAGGACCTCCTGAATGCATTTTACAGTATACAGAACGTACATAAAGCGCCTCAATGGGCAATAATGAAATAACTTGTGTTATTCATAACTGGTACAAACCAAAGTTTTCTTACTAATGGATCCGTGTACACCTTCTCATAAGGTTGCTAGCAGTACGAAATTAACACACTACTTCAATACTTATTCACATTTAATCCATTTCTACCTATAACTACTATAAACGCTGTTTCTCACAAAAACTTTTGCCTTCTCATAGACTAATAGTCTTAAAGATATTTGCTCTTCTCGCGCAAAATGTTTGAGAAAAACTCTCTCCCTCTCACACCAGTAAGTACCTATTTTAGTACATTTCAGGACACAAAGCAGGTTCACTAGATAGACAAGGCGCGTTACACAGGGCAAAAATTGCACAATTCCATCCAGTAGTTTCAGATTCCTCGATGATGTTTTACATCATAATTCCAAATTTTGTGTCTTAGATTCATAAATAATACGGCGATAAATAATGAATGTGGACGCACAAAAGGAATTTTTTCACGTCCATCGATAGGACTTTACAAATATTTTCCTGTTTTCCGCGTTTACATACCTTTCAAGACTGTGCATCACGGCATAAACCGTTTGGGATATTTTAAAGTGCAGTTCGTCACAACATAGTTGAGCAACGATAACCGATCTCTAATGCGCTGCATAGATTCAATGAAGCAGGAAACGCCTTTCCTGCAAAATAAATGCCTCTTCATTAAGACTTCTTTTCATGAGAATAGTAGTGACATATGGTGACGAACGCAAACATTGAGGCCTTGTGCCTCATAACAAATACCGGAGCCAATGCACGTCTTATATCTAACTTAATAGTCAGCTCACTGTTGTGCTTGTGAGCGCTTCTACAGGCGATTCTCCTTTTTACGTCCACGAGTCTATTCTTTCTGCAAATACGCATCTGCAGATGATATGAAATTGAAAAAATCTCTTCACTCAGTAAGCAATACGAATATATGGCACGTCATTTCAAATGTACCTAGTTCTGCGATCAATTTCTGTTTGCCATCGCCAAACGCCGCAATAGCTCAAATATTTTTTAAATTAACTTTCGATTTATTTTTACGAGAGCTATTTTGCAACAACAAAGCACCAAAACTTACGCAGACCTTACCGTGACAGATGTCTAAATCCTGTAATTGTTCCGCTATTTCATCGTGAAAAACAACAACCGCAACAAACTTCTTCGTTCTGTCTATGCGCTAAACACTGGACATTCTGACTCCATGCAGATGTTAAATTAAACTTTTAACGCGTTGATAACTAATCTAAGCCGATTTACCATTTTTGCAACAACTGCATATTTCGGGAAATACTTTAGCATTGGGCTCAGCATTCGTCTGCTACTTGATACATTCTCCATGAGCGCGCCGAACCAACAACGCTTTTATTGTTATCACCAGTAATAATTTTTAGAACTACTTGATAATAAAAAATATGATTCATAATAACTAGCAAACATTTGCAAAATTAATTGACATTTTTCAACAAATGCCTCACAGAAAACAATCGAAATTTGGTTAAAACACTTACACAAAGTCTGCATGCCACTGTTGTAAAATGCAATATATTTTTTCACAGTTTTGGGCAACCTAACAACGTTATAGCACTCCGCTACATTAAATTATTGAAACAACCCCTCCCTTACAAATTGTTAGCGAACATTGTCACTTTGGAAGCAAACAACACCTTCTTGTCAGCATTACAAATAATACCGCCCTCCGCCATAACAAATAAAAAAACACTATTTTTCAACTACTCTTCAAGTAAACGACCAATCCAGTTACGTAAATTTCCTAAATTCCTTTTGACAAAAACAACAATTTTTTCAACAGTGACAGTATGCACTTCAGCTGTTGAATGCAGCAGGTCGACATATCTCTTATGATTGATCGCCAACAGGAAAACTTAGACCACACCAATTTTAAAAATACTCGCATATCTCGTTTCACCAAAGACTTTCAAACATCTTAAATTGTGCTTTCAACTTCTTTCTTTGCATTTTTTATTATCTCATAAATAACAGACAATATGTCGCTCTTTTCACGTTCAAGTTTTTGCAACAAACATACAGGTATTTTTCACATCTGCTTTGAGCAAAGAATTGTCAGATGCCATGAACCCAATAGCCACATTTCGAAGGACCTAGATTGTGAGTTCTTGCAACCCATACTTGCTCAAAGGGAAGTACATATTCCTCCGTTATTCAAAGCACATAACTGCTGCTGCGTCTAATCACCTGAATGTCAGAACAAATCCTCACCATAAACTTTATCTCTTTGCACATTAAGCTCACAGCCCAGCTAATGCTTTTTGAAATGCGACCTACGCTCATTTCCTCATTTTCTTTTCCACTGCTTCATGGTTAAATCATGGCTGGCAAACGATGCTTTTAGGCCAGGTGAGGGCGCCCCTGTTCATGATTTTTAGCTAAAAGCCAGGCGTGGCATGAAGGCTAGAAGTCAATGGCCCTATCTTGCTTTCAGTTTCAGAGTCGACAAAAACTATTTTTCATACACGATTTCAATGCATATCGTATACTAGTACTATGCTTTTTTGTCTCGACGCTTCAATCACTCTAAATTTTGTCTCAGTCACTAACACGGTAAACAAACCAGCATACTCAACTATTTATGTTTACCTAATCAACATCTGTACATACAAAAAGCACGTAAGGTCCATGCACCCAGACTTTTAGGTGACAATCAATCCATCCAAACTATTCAGCTTTTTGCTCAATGCTTTTCTTCAAAAACGTTCAATGCACAATCAAATTCCTCACGGGAAGTCCTCACACAAATTGTCAGCTTTCTGTCACCTCAAATGTAGCTTCTATTAAGACTTTGATATACATACACGACTTTTTATCGAGTCTCATGTACTCCTTCACGATTCATTAACCTTCACACTTTACATTGAATTAACCTACCTGATTTTCTCCAACAATTTGGGAATTGTAATTCCTTATGCGGAACAACAATTAATTCCTCTAACGATCCGCCAAGATGCGCCGCACTGTTTCGAGTCGCAGCTGTGCAATGTAACAATGCGCGTGCGACACCTACCGCATGTTTCCTGAAACTCATCATCTGCTAAACCTACGTTAACACACGCCTTTCATTATCACAGCGGCACGTGCAGCACAACGTTCACAGTGTCTTGTTTTTGATCTTTTTGATGACCTAACTTTCGTCTTTCGAACTATCGATTTTTGTACTATAACCATTGAGCTTTTCTGCATAAGTAGCTCTAACCACAAATGTCATAGAACGTACTCGTTACTTAAGTTGCAAAAGTATTAAATTTGCAGTCTCGACTTTTACCTTCATCGCTGGTAGCTATTCTGTTTTCATTACAGGCTGCAAGCCGAGGTGGAAGTGGAATGAAAGACTTCACGTTTCAACCACCCTACACTACGTCCGCAAAGCGTTGTTTGGACAGCTCCATCTCCAGCTGCATGTGTGCACCAGATGCACAATCTGAACAATGCGTACCCACATGGCTGACATCTGCTTTGTGTTTCTGACTATGCTGGTTTATACCGTTGATACTTCGAGAAACGATGCAAAAACGGTTCATCGTTGTTTGAAAAGGCTCCAAGTTTTCAAACCACACTCCACCTTGGAGTACTATAGACAAACATTTTATCCCTATTATTTTCAAGGCTCTGATTTTGTTCACACAGACTTTCATTAAAAACGGCTGATCTGCATCATGAAATGCAGTTCTTGCTTTCAATGCAAAAACATTCCGTCCTCTTCAACAAGTTTTGAAACGCCTTGGATGTTATTTGAAAACTCACATACTCCCGTCACACAGTGAAGTGAAACGGTGTGGCATTGTGGCATTTCAAAAAGCACTGTTTTTACTGCAACTGCTTTTCATGCATACTTGTATTAATCTACATGCATTAATCGTTCACTTCTGGTTTTTGTGTTGATGGAATGTTGGACCGCAATCCTTCGCATTTGACCTATGCAATGTTTGCAATATAATTTTTCATTTGTGCATTCACTGTGATTGCAGGAGAAAATAACAAAAAGTCATATGATGGCATATCCACTTTGCAAAAAAAGACAATCTATGAAAAGCAGCAGAGTTGGTTACCCCACGACATAAACAATCGTGGGTGAGCTTGCAATCTGCGAAGAGAGCAACCCGACATGACGCGGGTCAGGATGAATCGTTTGTTGTACCAACATAAGCGTATGTGAGATAACTAATTCAGCTTTGTGCAACGACTTGCACATTCTGAAACGGGCAGAACTAAATTGTTCGAATCCGGCGAAATATCAAAAAGCGCCCCCGTTTCCAAAATAAGACCATGGCGGAATACGAAATGTGTGTCTGAAACCACCGTTAAACCGGACTGACAGGCAATGCCCTTGAAATCCTGGCAGTAGGGGTAAAACTACTGTCGACTGCCACAGCCTCATGATCCGGGAAACCGTCACACACATACGAGAAACGGAAGGTGATAGCACAGTCACGAAGGAAAAAAGCTAAGGGAGATATTTCTATGGTGCTCTTAGGAACTCCTGGCCACCGTCAATCCGCGCTCATGGCAAAAACACAGCTATGCTGCCTCTTCTGAAGAAGACCATAAGTTACCAGACACGCCGCAACGTTCGTAATAGATGAGCGAATGCTATTTTAACCAGAATACTATAGTTTATGAAATTACATAAACCGTAATAGCCCCAAGTTAACCGCGGTGTGCACCTAGTGCACGATCAGCACTTTTTTGGTGTGAAACGTACTTATGTTTTCGTATACACCTACTATTAGTCTAATAATAACAAATAATTACTTATATTGATTAATACGATTAATACCTTTTCTACCTTCCAACTTACAATATTAGGAACTCTCTATTTTCATTAATTCCACATTCATTCTATTTTTCAATAACTATTTAACTATTTGGTGATTTTCCGTCTGCATGCACAAGCAAACGAAATTTCAACAACACTCCAATACGGTCTCATATTTTGAAATTTTTTTCAAATCATCCCCACTAACTATCAAGCACTTGTAGAAATTATAAAAATCTTTTGATAAATTCACACAGTCTGTTCAATCTGTTCAACCTATTGTGTTGCACCTCCGAAATTTACTCGGTGGAACTGTTGCCTAAACAAATCTTTTCACACATACTTATTTTTGGTTTTATTGTTTCTACCAGAAATTGCGGAACCATTTCAGAATTGTTAAATTACATTACAGGCACTACTTGTTGAACGTTTTGTCTCAACAAAACTGCCGACCCGTCCGGCTATTTTCAACAATCTTTTCATGTGGCTATTACCGTCTAATTCTTGATTTTCTACCATCTGTACAAAATTTGTTTTCTGTGCTGCAGTAAGAACTTACCAAGAAAGAGAACTCAATGCACCCCAACCGCACGAACATGTAGGTTTTGAGTAATATCACAAATAAATACTTTCTTCTTTCACAGTCACCAAATAACATCAGCAGAACAATAACTATCTTATCCTACCACTGATCAACGATACACTGAAATATCGAAAATATCCAGCATGTACAAAGCTGATGCTAACATTTTTGAGTCACCGCAACCGCACTCTTTCACTTTTCCTGCAGCTCACCCGCTTACAGAAAAATATTGAACAAATTAAACTTCACCTCTCTAGCCGTTTCTTACTCATTCAGCAACCAACAGAAGACCTACAACCCGTTAATATTTCTAGTTCAATTGTTTGGAAACTCTATCGCTAGTTTTATATCATTAACTGTAGTTTTTTTTTGCACTCATGAGAAATAGTACTCCACCAAACTAACGTACTCGTCAGCAATCCGCTGACGAAATTACGGCCTTAACCATCCTGAATACAGACCGAACCTTCCCATATTTTGACATCTTAGTGGCTTGTTTTCTTACCCACTTCACTCACAACAAACCAAGCCAATACTTTTGTAAAAAATCTCGAGTTCCCATGTCGTTTCAAGAAGACAAAATTTTTCACAGCTTACTTGCTTCACCTGCGTCTAAACAAGTTTCCTGAACTTCATACTCAGTGACTACTGTTAGAAACTTTTTCCTCCACGTTCGCACAAAGCATCCTCGCGAACGACGCGGAGCTTCGTCTTTTCACCTAAAACCAGACAAACGTGCAGCCAACTTGTAGCTAAGCAAGCTCCGCCTACCGGTGCTAAACCCTGTGTGTTTCAGCCAATTTTCTGAAACTGCAACCTTACAAAAAGGCACCAGATGTGTTAGAAACCAATGGTGCAAAAGAAAACGACTTCATAGACAAGTTTTAAGCAATAGTGACCTTTATTTTCGAAATATCTCACTATTTTTATACCTCGCGGAAGGTTCAACAGAATTTAGCCAATAACCTGATTTTATTTCCTCATACACCTCTAGCCAAAGCATTACCTGTACACCTGTCTCTCACAATTCCAGTCATAATGTGACGACGGCATCATAGCCGGACATTTCTTCTTCAATTTAATTGCCTCTGACTTTAGCCAATTCTTTTCCAGTTCAACTTTGCTTTAGGTCTGAGAATGCAGCGACTTTATCGTGGACGGCTTGCATCATGCGATACACCTTGTGTCTGCACTAAGTGACATTTTGTCAATTCATGCTGCCCGCTTTTCCAAAACAACCAGGTGACCAGTGCCACGCTGGTCTCTGACACCAAGCCAGCAGACCACCAGACATTCTGATATTGATTTCGAACAAACCTTGCCTTCCATTCTTTACATCTGTCAAGGTGTGTTTTTAATGGCTCAAGAAAAATGATTGACAGATTGTTTTTGACGGTCTGCTCACATCATGACACAGAAATAGCTCAGTTCTTTTTAGATCGCTACACTACTATTTGAATAAGGGGGATAGTGTTGTAATAATGTGTGTAATAACCTAACTTAATACTGTATAAAATAATATGCAACTTGCTGCTGAATACTGATATTGGATATAAAGAAACCAAGCAGGATGTCAAGTTCGAAAAATTTCAATCAACTCTGGCACGGCATCCAAGAATTGAAAAAAACAATGCTCATTCAGAATAAAAGACTGGATAAGCTAACAACTATTGAGAATAAGCTAGATGGAATACAACAAAAGATGGTTGAATATGAAAATAAGTTGAATCAGCTTGAAAAAG
>Ga0210059_1003152_pt1 | contig 26241 bp, 19 predicted proteins | sample Ectturendosymbi2_FD_188042 | JGI IMG/M metagenome (GOLD analysis project Ga0210059, IMG submission 188042) | Ecteinascidia turbinata endosymbiont from Florida, USA - Sample 2 (SPAdes) (version 2) | ecosystem: Host-associated > Tunicates > Ascidians > Unclassified | place: Key West, Florida... | reverse complement strand
CTAGGTTACTTGACTGTAGTTACTCCGTCGTTCTCTGTATGATATGGTTTAGGATTCAAGCCTGCCTTGACTTGGATTGCTTGATAATTTCCGGTTCAATGTTCATGTCATGCTTCCACTTGCTTGCACCGGTTTGCTCCTGTTCTATGGCTGGTGCGTCATGTCATAATTTACCAATACATTATTGAACTCAGTCGCATTTCTTTTTTGTTAAAGGGTCAATGTTAACATGTTGGGGTTATTTTTAACCACAACACAGTGAAAATCACCTCAGAGAAATTTCGAAGTTTTGTTTCTGTAATAGTGCGCTCTCAATACTCATCAGTGACAAATGGCTTAATGTTGTTGGTGGTTGTGAAACGTCAACATTGGCACCGCTTTCACTTACAGCTACACTGATTTGAAAGCTAGACTTTGATTTTGGGTTCGTTATTTTTACCGGACTCGTTCTTCACCCAATGACGGCTTCTTATGTTTAATGTTAGAGATCAAGCTTGTCTCAAACCCGTATGTCAACAGTACAGCAGACGTGGCATCTTTTTCTTAATTTGTTCATCTTATTTTTCTTGCTCTGCTCTGAGTTTCCTTTTAGCCACTCCACTTTTGTATTGTCGCTACAATAGGTCTGAATTTGTGATATCCATAATCTCAGGTACGAGGCACATTGTTTCTAACAACACTCATGGCCGACAACCTTCGCTACGAAGTTAGACTTTCTGACGTAGCTGGACTACCATCGTAGCACGCTTTATGCCCTGCTCTTTTCCTGTGTGTTGTCATTAAGATGCCGTACCATTGTTCTGTCAGAAGCGCCTGTAATGCGTTTTTCCTGTTGCACGCGTAGTTCGTATATTGCATTGAACAGTGGGTAACAATCATAGTGCCAGTGCCGTGACAAGACAACCACGTACCCCCCGGTCGGGGGGGACCCACAATATATATTGCATTAGTAAGTTAGAGCCGTCTCTCTACCCTTGACTTTTACTTTTCTGGTTTTCGCCCTCAATCCAGAGCCGGTAGATGAAGCATGTAATAGCATGATTCGTTAATTTCGAAAAAGAATTGCGGACGTTCGGACAATATAGCAGTATAAAAGTTGTGGTTACGTCAGAATAAGGCCAATTGTTAATAAAGTCTTGACCTTCTTCACTTAACTTCGACGGCTTCGCCCTTGTGCGTTGAAATTCTCGGGGAAATTTAAGTCATAATCAATGTGCTGTGGAGTGTTATCCAATCGCTTTGTAGTTGCGTACAGAGACTAGGTTTCTAGTAGGCTACAACGTTAAAAAAGTTCGTGAAAGCTGCTTAACACAGTTTAAGTTGAAACGAAGGAAGGCTGTTGTGTCAGTTTATTATACATGTCTGTGAAGACTGTGTTAAGACAGTCTAATTTAAAGTTTCCACCAGAAAAAAACGGGGATAATCTCGATAAGTTTAATGCTCGCTTCGTCGATCTTAAAAAGCCTCTTCAGATTTAATCTCGCTTGCTATATGTCATGATGAAGATGGATGGTGTCAGATCCCAATAAATTCGTTCTTATTAGAAGTGAAGGCAGAAGAAGTGTTGGGAAGCAGTTGGTTCTACGCACCTATCAGCTTTTGGTGAAAGCACCAAGTTGATTACATTGAGACTGGCTAATGGCTATTAAAATGAATGAGGCTGTACAGCCACCACCAGGTGCTCTGTGGTCGTCGGGATGCAAATCACAAGCATTAATGAGACTGTCGGTTTCACAGATTGTCATACACCAGGGGTGTGCGGTGAATGCGCTTGCTTATTTGCTGAATGTATTAAAAATGGATTAAGTTTGTTTAAATAATGCAAGTTATTGAGTTAATAACTTTTTCTTGATTCAAGATTATTAGTTTAGCTTGGTTAGGTTTTGAAATAGCGCTGCTCAGGAGTCTACTTTGCAACTGGCTCGAAAAAGCACGCAGCTGTCTAAATGCTTGCTGATATTACAGGGCCCCATCAGCTTTTCACACGGCTCTGCATAGTGCGTAGGCAGGCTATAACTATATTGAATGCCAGCTTTCATGTTGGAGGTCCCTTGAATGCAGGGGGCCCCGAGGCCGTGTCTCATAGCTGATATGGCAATGGGTAGGCGGTGATTTTTACTGCGTTTAGTGGCTTTGATACGACTGAAATTTCTCTGAGGTGATGTTGCATGTGGCAATGCAAGTGGATTTGGGGTTTGATTGGTGGAAAGAATTGTTTTACAAAACGCGCTTTGAGCACATGCTTAACATTTTCTCAGCCTTAAATTAGGATCACCGTAGATCGCAAAATAGCATTTTGGAACTGGTCTCCTGTTGAAGTTAAGCTCAAATTCGTGCTTTGCATCAAATCTCAAAAACACCGACGCAATTAAACCCGACTTTAAACGATTCAAGCATGTAGTAACACCCTTGTTTCAGCAAATCTAAAACTATGGCTACTTGCACTTCATCTTTGATAATTATTTCATGCAAATGGTAGCCGATCGTAGTGGTGTTCTATTAGTAACATCAAATGACTGCATGAAGTACTTCCACTGCAGTGGCGCAACTAGAGGTTTGAGCCAGTGGGGAAACTTTGCTGGAGGGGGCCAACTGGCCACTAGCCAACATTCGAAAAAATGAGAAACAATGGCGAATCCGGTTGCCTATACAGTACTAGCTGAAAAAAACGAAAAACTTCACCCACTGAAAACCAGAAGATTACTAAATATAAGTGGGGGGCCGGTTTTTACATTTAGCTTACGTGGGGAACGGGCTGCCGACCCCTGTCGTCAGTTACGCCACTGATTTCCAAGAATAACAATTTCCTGTCCAGACACCTTTCCTTAGTAGGCCTACGAATGTGTGATATCACAGCCGCAAGCAGCTGATATTTTCAGGGGGAAACCAGGTTTTTTAAATGAAAATGTTAGGTACTTTCTCTGGTTCTACTTTCTCCAATTTCGCTGGTTCTAGGAACCCGATGGTAATTTTCTCTGATTCTAGGGACCCGAATAGGGTCCCTTAAACGCCTTAAAAACACCTGGGGAGACGATACTAGTTTTGGGGGTGGGGCAAAATGATTAACTGGCGGTGGTATATGGTTTTGAAAATTTCGGGGAAATTGAAGTTTTTCACCGCGAAAAACATTTTTTGACTGGTTGCAACCCTACTTTCAAGCATGCTTTACAGAAACATTTGCTGAAACACACTCCAAAGGCGTCACCAGCAGGTTATTAACATTTATCGCATTTCCGAGTAAATTCCTTAAGTTGCTATTACCAGGCCTGCACTCAGAAAGCTCGAAGGGCCAAATTATCACCGTAAATTTCCCGCGGGCGGCAGAAGTCTCTTTCATTTCAATGTAAAGATTTCGTTGTAGTATGGAAGAAATTCTGTAACGACAATTACTTATTCGAGGTCGAGCTTTCGCAATATTTTCTGCAATTGAGAAAGCTCTCGCGGGCCGCAAGAAACGCTTTCGCGGGCCTCATGTGGCCCGCGGGCCGTATGTTGTGCAGGCCTGCTATTACTGACAATTCACATGCACAGGGGTCGTGATATTAACTAAAATGGAGCTCAGTTTTACTTGCAAAACATTATACTTCGCTAAAAGTCCAAGGATAACCCCCAACCACTGTATACGATTCGAATATTTTAACGCAGACATGTACTTCTCGCATGCAGCCTCATCCTGGTTTTCACTGCACTTTCTCTGACCTCTGACTGAAGCTTACTACCATCCAATACAACACAGATTCACGATGTACGTACATTGTAATTCTGCACTGATATCCACTGATTTTCGCAATAAAAGTGGAATGAATTGAATCGAGCAACTGCTCATATACGTCGTAAAGCGAAAAAAGATAGTGACAGGAGCCACTCTGCAATAAAAAAGACAGTAAACGCGAGAGAGCAATAGCAAATCCAAACCTCGCAAGCGACCAATCTGCCGCACTTGCCAAAATACAAAACATACAGCATACATCCTAACACTGCGGGCAACTCGAGCGTGTGGTGTGCAGGTAATCTCACTGGGGCTGACTTTGGATTAGTGATCTTGGCTCCAACATAATTTCGAAACGCAACTTCCAGGCAGCATTGCTTCGAACAGTAGGAGTGAGAAGCAACGATGGAAGATATCGCAACCACGATCGCACCCGGTAAGTTATCAAATGAACCTCAACAGGGAATAGCCATTTCGACGTGGATTCCATGGAGGAGAGTTGAAACTGGCAAGTGCCTGGTGCGAATGCCGATCAAAGGTTTCACAGCGATCTTTGTCCGCAGCGACAGTAGGTGGTGAGTCCATGCGCAACTCAGATGCCACCTTCAGCGTATATTCCAATCTGTAGGATGAATGAACCACTTGCGTACTTCGCACAGAGAAAATCTTAAATATGTTGGCAGGTTGCTGTCGGGTTCATTGCGAACGGAGCAGGAAGAAACACTGGAATAGGTGACAGTGTTCACTGTTGGCCGGCACTGTCACGATTGCTTGCAAGCTCGATTTTAAGCGGTTGTGTGATGTTCCACACATTCCCGCAAAGGCAGCGAAACAACCCTTGCAGTGCGTAGTCACTGATGCAAAAATTGCAGTCAAATACAAAACGGCAATGGCTTCTTCTAGCCCTTCTTTTGAAAGATAGCGGTGGATGATGGGATGAAGGAATACGATACAGACTTGCACGATTTTCGTTCTACAGATCCGGATCGAAGACCTCTTTTTCTCTATGGATACAACAGCGGCGTCGTTAAGGACATCCTTCGAGAGATTTCTTGACAAGGCTAAGTCTTTCATGGATGAGAACGAGCATGCACGGAGGAAATGGGCAGAAGTTGATTCGCTGCGATCCTAGAGTACGCTTCGGTCCGATTTTAAACGTTGCACACGTTTAAAATGGAGGTATATTAAGTTAGTACGGGGTTATTACACAACAGAATGACACGTTAGTGAGAACAACGTAACATAATTGCACAAAATTTCTTAAAATGATAATGATACTTTTTTTTGACCATGCATTGCACGAAAATATCTGTAAAAAAGGATTGTTTGGATGTAGCGCCCTTATTTGTTGATATTTGCGTAAGCTAAGACAAGAAATCGCATACCAAACAGACCCGATCAAGAATTTTTTTAATCAACAGCTGCAATGACACGTTTTGTCTTACTCGCACTATGAACACTTCGCTTTTGTACCAGTAGACTTGTTTAAAACAACCTGAAATTAAGAGATTATTTCCCCTGACAAATCGGCAACCTGCGGTGGACAGCCAAGCATACATTGCACACCACATGGCTCACAGATCGGCGCGTGGACAATGCAACAGCCCGCCGCTCGTCTGTTAACAGCGGATCATTCGGAGAGGTCAATGCCTCAAACTTGGAGGTCGGATGCAGTAACGATGAGTAGAAGTCAAAGACGCTGATTGCTTCTTCCTTGTTAGACCTCACCAAGAAGTCACAAAGCGATCAGTGTTCATGATTCAAACCTGAGCGCTTTGCCCAACAGCTAAGAAACCTTTGAATGAGTTTGATGGTCCACCAATAAACCAACTCGTACATAAATAAATGCGTAAAAAGATACGATGTAATGAGCTGTGGAAAGTTGCACAGTAACGAACTAGAAATCGGAAAAGAAGCCGATTTCTCTAATGATTCATCTTGAAGCGCACAGTAAGCAAAAACTCAAAACAGACATCCCAACACAACGATTTGCTAAGAATCCGACCCGACTTACCTTACTTTGGAATTTAAAGAGATGTGCAACTTACCGACCGAAGGGCTGATGTTGAAACCGCAGGTAAACAGTTAAGTTTAACGTAAGATGAAGTTGATCGACAGTCAGTCCACGATCAAACTCTATTAAGATAGCGCTACTCGGACTGTGATATATGTGTTGGCATGCGGATTGCGCAACAAAATGACATGACCAGTTTCTAGTCACACGGACAGATTTGACCCAGTATGCCGTAACTTGTGGTCAGTGGCAAATTCGTATCTGTAGGCCACAATCAGAGTAGCACAAACTGCGACATTTTTGGGAAAAATGTGGGCGATGGCATAAAGTGGGAGACCTGCTTTGGCTCTGGCCGATAGAGCGCTACAACGATCACTCAATGGTCGCGTACCGATCACATCGTAAGTAAAAAGGACACTGATCCACTGGTGAGCTATCGCTGGTCCACAAAGTAGGTACTACACAAGATTCTGTTCATGATATTGCTGCAATCAAACCACAGAACTGCGAAATCAAGCACGACAAAAAACAACAGCACAATGTCGGTGCTTTCAATGGCATCGCGTTTAAACCGAAACATGACACAATCGATTCGTCATTCAGTACGTTCGTGCCGGCGCACACAAATCGCGTTATCGGTTAGGAAACTCCGAGAAATCTAAGCAATATACGCTGAAACAGTGTTTGACTCTTACCATGTACTATCGCAAGATGAGATCAGATCGATGATACAGGAATGAAGGTCGGCATCGAACAGTTTGCGATAGAGGGCGCCAACGCGCGCCACGTCTGCGTTTTCGCCGTGCACCGTCACTATGGCGACCATCTGGGAAAAGACGTTAGGAGAGAATACGAAAAAAGCGCGAGTCGTTTAAAATGTCGTTGGACATGAAAGGGACATCTGCTGCTGCCTCCGCTGTCGTTTAACGTTATAGCATGCTGTTCTAAAACGCAATGAAACACTTTATTCGCAATCATATTCTTCTTGTGCTTTGGCCAGTTGCCAGATTCCAAGTCTTCGCTGATCGAAAAGAGCGGCCAGCTGGTCACGATGTTGGCCGCAAGTTGAAGAGTGAAGCGAAATTTCCACTTCTCATCCTGACGCGATGGTGATTTCGGTAGCTGATCAAACGTCATTGGCACAACCTCACAGTTTAGATAACATGACCGTCTTTCACGTGGTCAATTGCTGCTCCAGGTGTTAAATGTTTTTCTGCCTTGTCTTTACAACTTAACGAAAGTCGATGCGTGCGTTGGCACAAACACCAATACTCACAGAACAATCCCAGACACAGAATTTAAATTACAGTGCAACAAGAAAGTTCTTGCTACTCGACACAGAATATATAGCGGTCATCTTGCTACATAACCCTTCAGCTTTAGCCTAATCTCCTATGCAACACCACAGAACACGTTTAGGCAATAGATTATTTACGTCGTTCCAAAGGCTTGCACAGTACGGCAGAACTTTGAGAGCACGTTGACCAAGTCGAAGGGCCTGGAAATAGAAAGCAAAGATAGCGCCAATTCGTACACATGGGTTCACGCCCAAATGTGAAGCAAGATTTTAATCCGGCCTTCGAGACAACAAAGTGACGTCGGCATCAAAATGTACCTTTAGTGGATAGCAATCGCACGGGTGAGGCTGAAACACACTAATATTATGTGGGCAGATATCTCATTACAAGCAAAAATCTTTCAGCCAATCTTCCCATTTCACAACTGTTTTGTTACAGTGGGCGCTTGTAGAAAAAATACTTTCATGTTGGTTGGTACTGTGGTGTAAATGTGTTTGTCATCCGATTTGTTAACAAATTCTGTTTCAAGTTTTACCAGACGCTGTCGATTGACTCTCGGGCATCTCCGTCTGTAACATTCTAATATGCTGTGAAGCACCCAACTTACCTTGTAAACTATACACGTATAACTAGCAAGCTGTTTCCTCCTCAAGTTATTTCTCGGTGTCTTCGATTTCCGCTGCCGGAATCGAAGACACCGAGAAATAACTTACAGTGCAAGATTATTCCCATTGTCGGGATATTGCCGGAAAACAATCTTTCCAAACCACCCTATCGACTGTGTTTCCGGTCTATGACAACTGTTCAGTGAAAAACCCAGGCATTCGTTATTTTCGATCTGTTCCCCAAACGTTGCCCAAACTAAAACAAACACAACGGTCAACGTTGTCGAAAAATGTTTGTGTGGTGTTGTTGTTGGCAAGCTGCAGTGTGCTGCATGCACTCTTGTGGGGATAACAACGCGAATGTCGAACAGCGTTCCGTGGGAAGGATGCGTCTGATGCATTCGGACTGCACGGCCACGTCATCGCATATACAAGGTGATCAAAAACACGAGGCGACAGCAAAAAATTTTTCACAGAAGTCTTTAGTATTCTTATATTCGAGGATCTACAACAGTTCCAACGCACGAATGATTCCAAAATAGTCTTTCCAAGTTTCCCGGAATGGCAAGGTCAATGCAGGAAGAAAGATTTTGCGCCGGGACCTACTTCGCCAAGAAACGCAGTATCAGGCAACTTTTCGGTATCATCAAGCTCCGCCAAAAATTGCATTTTTGGATGGGTTGAGGATGTGCAAAGCATGGGACCGTACAAAGCCTCAAAGGTCTGAGGGAAACGTAATACGGCAGGAAGATAAGGAAGGAGTGCGGGGTCAGACATGGACATTGAAATGGTGTGCGAGAGTCGGCGGAGTCAAGCCATATATTTTGTGTGGCAGTCCTGAAGAAGTTTTTTAAATCATTGGGATTACGCGCAGTGCACATCGACATGAACAGTGATTCCGAAACGACAGGCCCACTTTCTGCGCATCAAATGATCCTTTGGTCACTCCTTGAAGTGCGGTTTGAACAGACTGATGAATATGACGTTTGACATTTTGAGCTGGTCGTGCATTTAGTAGACTTGACGCCCGGATTTTATACATAAAGATATAAAATGAAGCCAGCTCATCGCTGATGTTTCAGAAAAATCTGCAAACAGTCGGTGATGCGAAGGCAGCAGTTACAAACATGATCGGGGAAATCTCGGACGAACGCGAACGAGTCACCGGCAATTATATTTCGCTCGACGTATGCAAGCGTGCCCTCAAAAGTCGATTGGGCAAAGTGTTGGCAAGAACATTAAAATTTAACGCTGACTGACTAATAAGGCTAAACTTCGCGGAAATGCCATTCACAGACTAAATGTTGCGTCGAGCAAATTTGCAAACATAATTATATTTTTATGGTTCCGTTTGATGGGCGGTCACCCTGTATATAAAGGTTAGCGCTTGAGAAATCGTAGCAGGCGTGTACCCACCTGCTTGAACTTTCCCTCCGCAAGAGAAGCAGCCATTGCCCTGCGCAAAACAACCCAAGCGAAGCTATCAATGCAAAGGTGCATCTCGCAATCAAACAGTTACAACAAAATCTGGAAATTTTCTTATCTGGCAAAGCGAAAAAACACTTACATCTTCCATATCCTCACGTCATGGCATGCAGCGCGAGAACGCGAAGAATACGTCACCTTCCAAAGGATTGAGGCCAGAGAAGCGTTGTCTCCGTGACGAAGGTAATTGCATGAAGCCCTGCCACGAAGTCGATGTCTTGTTACAGTTGCGCAATCGTTTCAGTTCTCAATGTTATTAAATATGTCAAAAATCGAAGGCGTCGAAATTCAAGAAACACATAAGAAACCGCTGATGACAAACTCTTCACCTGAGCAGCAGAGGCACGTTGGTTGGCATGGCGTCGGTAAGCGTTGTCATGGCGACGGCGCGCTGGCGCGAATGAAAGCAACTCAGATATATGTCGGCAACCTGTCCGCAGAAAGCAATGATATACGGAGGTCAGGCCCTAGAAGATCGATGGTGCAACAGCATCCGGCGCCAATGACCGGAAACGACGAACAACTACTCAAAGCGGAAGTTACGCGCCGAAAAATAGCAGAGCACCTTATTGTGGAAGGAGTAGTCGGTGTAAAAATCGTCGACACGTGTTGATCCAGTAAACGATCCAGTTGCGTGCGACCGCTTGCAAGGCACACTGGTCAGGCAGCGCTTGACAAGATGCGTCAAGTGCTTGAACCACTTCGACTTTCGCTGCTGTGCAGTGATCGGTGACGAACTGCTGGCTGCGCATTGGTCGACAGCCGACGCGGTTGAGCGCACATGGGTGAGGTAGCTGCAATGAAGACGATGGAATCGGAATTCGCTTATGCTGGAATTTTCATTCCTGGCTAGTTCCACCCGATAACTAAGCGTTTTGCACAGACAGCCAAAGCCGCGAGCCCGGGGCATATTATGGCCAGCCGGGCACGAGGAGATACGACCATCTTGAGACTTATGCTATCAACTTAATACTTGGTACATGCGCTTCACAGCAAAGATTCAGTTGCTTAGTATCAACCGACATTTTGCCACCATCCCTGGACTGCTGTTGAACAGACAGCAAATAATATCGAGAAGCATTGAACACGACAACGCTTACCGCAACCAGATCGCCTTTCTTCCTTCGACGCTGGCGACGTTGTTCAGCGCTGCTTCGTAATAATCGCTGCAGGTTTTACCGCAAAGGACAGGATGCGGTTCGTCCGATTCTCGTTGTATCACTTCCGCCAATAAGCTGCAATGCAGGGAAGTGACGCGAAATAAGCATTTTCCACCTCAGGCTGCAGTTGATATCTTCACACACGACAACTGAGATTGGCGACGGGACCAGAGACCTTCGCCTCTACGGTCAATGTTCTAAGGACGGCATACTCATGACAATAGATGGGGACAAGGATTCAGATCCCACGGTTTTCAAATCGACAAATGTGATGAAAAAAGCACGCTGGCTGTGTATCGGGATGACGATTACTGTGTAAAGCAAACACAGCGGCCGAGTAGGTAACACAACCATGTGGCACAGGCACAACCGCCATTCGCAATTGAAAACAATACATGATATTTTGTCTTCATAAAAAACACTGACTGCTTTGCGATAGCCAAATGAAGTTTAAAAAACACAGATGCTTGAATGGTTCGCCTGCGACTACGTCGACAACATCATACCGACTCGTGCACATGATGCCACGTCATTAATGCTGGAGATAGAGACAAACTGGAGGCTTTACCAGTAAATCAACCAAAGATACGGTTTCTCGTGCTCGCAATCTTCTTTCGTGACGTCAGGTTTCAGCTTGAGCCTCTCGTCGAGCAGACCCTGGTCGTGACGCAGTAGCGACTTGCAAAGCGTGTGAAGTTCGACTGCAGGCCGACCTTCGCTTCCTGAAAATTAATCATTATACACTGGTTCGAGCTGGAAAATTTCCTGAGGGGGAAGGTATGCACAACGTGATATACATCTCAAGCATTATTGCTAGAAAGTGATGCACGCGTTGAATTATTGGTTTCCGAACGAAGTTTGACGCAGTTTGGCAGCAGACTGTTCCACTCCTTTTTATTAAAAAAAAAAAACGGATAGATAAACTTAAGCTTGAGTTCATGCGTTTCCAATAGCACGGCGTTTCTAAGTAATGCTTTATGAATTGAACTGGGAACGATCGCAGATTACGTGCGAAGAAATATATATTTGACTGATACACTATTTTGAATATCGCGTAAAAATCCACTGTTAAAATACGTAGAAAGATTCATCGAAGAGTAAAAACAACAAACAAACAGTTACTGAAGCACGGACAAAAAGTGATTGGTCTGATAAGTCCGTGATTTCGCATAAAATGTGAAGTATTCAGAGTTGCAATTGATTCTGCCCAGTGTAAAGCTAAAACTTTCTCAGAACGTCCACCCAAACTAAATCCACTACCAACGCACTCTTTCCCTTTTCTTCGCTTGACACAAAACGTCCCAACCAAAGTGTGCTCCATCTTACTGCTTCAGATAATCTTTGAACACGAGAAGCAACAGGTACATTCAGCCAATTACCGTCGATGTCGACGAAAGCGGCGAGAAAGATTTCGATGTACTGCAGAGCGGCCTCGACGTCCGACGCCACTAAGTGAAGCTGGTGCACTGCCGCAGTGTACGCGAGCCTGGCCGAGTACGGACAGTCCATGATTGCTTTGTCGAAAGCCTGTACGCAAAAGTGATTTTTAAAAAACGCACAAAAAAACAGTCAAATCATCCTTGTGTCTTCGCGCGAATGTTGTTACAGGGAACGTACGTTACCGCTGCAGCAAAGCATGGCAAACTGCCTGAGCTGGCCATGTTCAGTTATAAGTGTTCGAAAGCGCGGTTTCATGTCTGCCGGGCGACGAGCAAGGTTGATTGCAGAATTTCTGGCTTCCGCCAGTAACGACAAGCACACCTGGGGCACGAGGACAAGGTCTTCGCAGTACATCATCGCCTCCACCCACAACCGCCACATCTCAGCGACGTGAAATCTGCGGGCGGAGGGTGGGAGGACGGGATCTCCATCCAAAACGTCGATCACGTGTCTGTGAACGGAACAAGTGATCAGTTGCGTGAAACAAAAATCTGAACAAAACACAGTAGTTTGCTTTTTCTAGATCAGCACACGCGAAATATGTCGTATTTCACCAAGCGATCAACGCAGAAATGAAATGGCAGTGTCTTTTTGATTGACAAACATTTTAACTGTATGCAGTTTTATTTCCAGCCCACGCAGCGGTTGAATAAGTTTTATCCACAAACGCCGGCTCTTTGAAAAGTAAAAACCTGACCACCGCTGCTGCATCGAGTAAATGTTGGCACGAACTCCGCAGCTGCAAAAAAACGTCACACACGATAGGCTTAATCACCGGAATTATCCCACCCGGAACCATGACTGAAGAAGCGTTTGCGTAAGCATTAAAGCCACAACGCAAAGTATTGGCGAAAAGTCGTAATGACGTACTTGCACGTCTTTTCAACGGCGTCCCAGCGCTTCAAGCAAGCCTCGAGGCTCACGAGAGCGCGATAGAGCGGGAAGCAGTTGATGACGTTCGACGAACATGAGCCTCCTTGTTCGACGCAAGCGAGAAGCGAGTCTGGAAAAGGAAAAAGCGACGCTGGCGGAGACAAGTTGGATAGTCATTCCAGCGTGCGCGAAAAAAGACGGTGATGAACCTGCTATTGTTGCTGGTGAAAATTATTCGCACTGAATATGTCCTGAGAATGGGGGGGCAGCAAAAACTTTAGCATTATGTTGTCAGATAAATACGCAAATAGATTGTAAAGTAAAAGGAAAAAATATTTTTTTAATTTAAAAGCGAAGAATACGAACCGCTGCTGCCCTTCCCCACCTCTTTGCTTGCAGACCGTTTGGCAACAAGTCTGACAATTTCATGGGAAAGATCACTGGGACACTCGAACCTTGATTTTTTTAACAACGTCAAAATTATTCTAGATCAGTTGGATAAAAGCCTTACCTTTAATCAGTTGACGTAGATAGTCTGGATCCGAGACCAGATCGCGCGACGCGGGGAAAGTAAGAATGATCTGCTGTGTGGCGCTGTTCAGTCCGTGGTCCAAGGCGCTGTAACAGAAATACGGACAACATTCAAAGTTTTGCAGATGAGAACCACGTCGCAAAGAAGCTGTGGTAAAAACACCGATCGTACATTCTTCAAAATGCTTTGTGAATTAACGCTCAGATTGTTTTTTGAAAGTCAAATGAATCAGCACCTCAAACTTTGATCGTAAAGACAATCCGGCAAAGATGCGAACTCGATCAGATGGATGAAGCACAAATAGAGACTGCACACGTCACGCTGCGTCATCGGAAAATGCTGAAAAGGGGCGTGGCTGGTGGTGGGTGTGCAGGTGTCCGGTCGGATTGTCTTTAGCTCTTTCAGAGTTTGCTGATAAATCAACAAAAATAGTACCAGTGCAAAAAAAACATGTGTTGGCGGAGGGGAAGAAACCTAGCAATCCATTCGATCATACAATGAAACAAAACGATCCGTGTTGAACGAAACCACCTCAAGGAACGGTAACACATCGACCGCATGCAGTACATACTCCCAGGGAAGACGATCCCTGGAGACTTACGGATAGTTGTTCGAAACCGCACGACTTCCCGGCACTCATCAGCGCGACATGGCATCTTTCCAGGATGATGCTCAGCAGCCACGAGGAGTAATACTCGAAGTCTTCGGCGTCCGCGGGACGAGGTTCCTCTGCCAAACAAGACTCGTGAGTAATCAAAGGGCCCGTGCGCCCTTGACATTGCGAAAGCACTGAAACAATGGGAGTGTTGTCGTGCGTGGCAATGGTACTTTCTATCAATGTAGCAAAACGGCGCGTAGATGACGAACGTAATGAAAGCATTACGTAAAAACGCGGCAAGCACCATCATTTCCGTCGCACCGCGTGTTGCATTAGTCACGCAACACAGGCACACACATTCTTTGAAACTCAAGTTTGATTATATATATTACGTCTGTGAAAGTAAACATAGCTTTGTGGGACCTTGTTTTTCTGTGTTGACGGCTGCACGGAAGCGTAACAATACCACATACAAAGAAGAACTAGACGAAAGGTGATCCTGTATCGAGGGTTCCTGCTTAGAAAGCAAAACGTGCCGGAAGAGGAGTTATGGCTCACCTCCCGACGCCCATAACTGTTCGCGATTAATCAACTTCTGAACCAATTGTTCGTACAAAGCATCCAGCTTGTCGTACGACCAGCTCCAACGCAAAACCTGCGTCAGCAGCGCACAGTTATTCACGGTCAATATAAGAAAAACAGCACAGGCCATCTCAGTTTTCGCTGAAGGTTCTGGACATTCAGTTCGTTTGCACGGCTCGGTGACTCTTGTTGGTGTTTTTTGAACGGAACAACGTACATGCGCGCAGTCAGGCCGTTACCGGGACAACAGTGTGCGCTATCGTATAGGTAGGCCTCGATAACGTAGGCTATCGAGTGAGCAGCAAAAATCCGCGCTGATCCGTTCGGGGCAAATCACAGATATTCAGCGCTAAAGTAGGTGTATTTCCTTACGCTATGTCAGTACTGCTCGCCCACAGATTTATACCTCTAGACTGTGCTACTGCTAACGTTGCAATTGCTTCGATGAAACACATACAACGAGATGGCCCATGACCTACCACCTCAAGACAACCAGGCCACTGACTGAATCAGGGTTACTTTTCGGCTTAGCCAGCTATTACTCCGTCATCTACATCATTGCCCTAACATCAGTCAAAACATTTGGGCGCACATGGGGGTGAAGGTCATCTTAGCTCCGCTAGTGGTCTGAAAAAAGCATGATGCCATAGCACATACTTGCGACATGCGCATTTCCAGCAGTAGCGTAGCTAAAAATTTGGGGGCATGGCCCTCTAGGCCCCCCTGGTTACGCCTATGATCCCCTTAACCGTCATGAAATTTTTTAACTGTTTTAAGCGAAGAAAACTGAATTTTTGCTACAGTAACAGTCAATTTTTATGAACTTCATTCGGGAACATGGGAAAGCTTATTTTGATGAAGCTACGTTACCTCGCGCCAGACTTTTCTCGAAAAGGGCAAAAGCAGCACTGCGTTTTCAACGATGTCTTCCACTTCTTCGTTCGCGATGTCACCGCGGCGATGGTGGCGAAACAAAGGCAGATAAATCGACCACAGATCTTCCGACTGTTCGTCTCGCTCAATGCCCAGGCACAAAACATTCAAGGCCATGTCGAAACTGCAAACGCCACCACGGAGTCAAGCGCAATGTTCGTAACCAGCACTTAGGAGGAAATTTGAACGACAAACTGGTAAAATGCAGAGCTTGTGTTTGGAGTTTGAACGGTAACAAGGAAAAAATAGTCTCCTGGATTATCACGCAGTTTCTTTGTTGCAGCCATATTAGCAGACCTACTTCAACCACGTTCACAAGAACCTGATGTCGTTCGTGCAACAATGCAATTACACTCCAAGGTAAATGATATATGAAAACAAATGTTCGCATTTTTTGATGAAGTCCAGTCCTCTATGGCACCAAGTGCCTTAATTGACGGCTAATAACTACCAGCACTATTACGCGCCAACATTTGGCAAATGACTAATATACGATTTGTAACACAACAAACATTCTGCTTTCATTGAAAAGTTATGTTTAATTCGCAGGCCTGTTTTCCACGAACAATTTACTGGCATGCAACCGTAATTCTGCACCAGCAGAGACAACGTAAAATTTGGCTCGGTTTTTGACGTCAGGCTGAAAATAATCCGCTGTCAACTTAAACAACACTAAGAAATAATGACCGTGCATGCGCATTGTTGCGAAGCATCTCCGTACGACGTGGGATAGTCGGAAGCGCGTATGAACTGAAGTACTGCATGAGAAGAGTAAGGAGTGAATTTGACTTGTCGCAGAAAGTAACCCACCGAGACAGACAACACCTGCCGCCACATGACTTACCTTCTCGAATCTTCTTCATAATTTTGCAAATAACAGTAGGCGAGTTCTATACGAATCCTGACATTGTCCAGATCGTTGTCCAGTAAGTCGATCATTTCGGCGATTGAATTGGAGGGGTCTTTGATGTCGAAGTAACGATGTTCGTAGTCGGGTCTCATGTCGTCCACCAGTAGGCGCAGTTGGTTCGCCTCTGCGCAGGAAATGACGAAAGCTGATTCACTACGGTACCACGGCGTGGGAAAATTATGTATTATTAACAACGTGGAGGCAAAGCGTATTTTCACAGGCAGCTACCTTTGTGTGGTGCTGTACGCCGGGGCAAGTAAATAAACCTGAAGTTAGCACTGGTTTCCTCTGAGAAATACCAGAAGTACGCTCAATTTTTGAACCATGCCATTACAACAACAGCTGATTTTTTTGTAAGTTTCAGTTTCTTTTACTGTGAAGCAATTTCGCTCGGCGCTAATAGTTTAATAGGCGGATGAATATTTCATAGAGAGCCCTCTTACCTTCAAGATCATCGCACACTTCGTCGAATATTTCCGACACGTCCGGTTCAGGGTCCGCTTTTTTGGTCTGTTGCGGTCTTATTTTGCGTCTCACTAGTTGTGTTGTGTAAGGCACCTGTGAAGAGCAATGAAGCGCGGTCGGCCACGGTTGAGCACCTCGCACCAACCAGCAAAGGGCACGAAGGGCTGAATGCGGAGGCTTGGCTGGTAACTGGTCAGTGGAAAGGCGTGATGAGAGCACTACAACTGGAGCAGATTTACAGTGCAGACATAAAAAAAAAACAATTACCAGCGAATTTCCCCATTTGCAAAATAATTGGTACCACTGCTTCATCAGGCCAAGACCGTTAAACACTTCGACACAGAGCAAGCTTTATCGTGTCTGTCTGAAATCCCAGAAACAAACCTTCGCTCTGAGTTCGCGGTTGATTTTGTCGACCAACAGGATACATGTTTCGTCAAGTGTCATCCCGGCGTGCACTTTCCCAGGGCCGCACAAACGAACAACATAATCCTTCGCAGCCTGAAATATCGACACAAACCTACGTTGTCTTCCGACGTATATCCATCAACGCAACTCTCGCCAATACTACTATGTGTGTTCCTAATCGGTTTACGCACTAAAAACATTGCTTATGCCACGATTCCTATGCGTTGAGCTGGTGATAGTGGTGTATTTGTGTCGATATCTCTATATCACAAAAAGAAACCAGTTTGGCAGCCATGGTTCCGTAAAGCAGTGCGTCACGCATGTTGCATGAAAGCAGCTTAGAAAATCAAAATTCGTCAGTATGTGGCATGTGAACAGGTTTTGGCGGCGCTAAAAACGGTAAAATGAAAATCAAACACAAGCTGAGGCAGGTGAAAACTGGAAAACAGATTGTTCTCATAAATCGCTTTCACTAATGCTGAGCAACTATCTGACGCGACTTACAGAGCAAAATCAAAGAAAAATCACAGAGCAACGCGGAGATAGCATAAAGCGGGCAGTGGGATGCATAAACAAAAAGGCAGTCGTGTAAGGTTGAGAGACGTGCTCTCGCGCTTTTAAATAGCAGAATTTTTGAAGGAACAAAACGTGTGATAAGGGGATCAAAGGGACATGTGTGATAAGGGGATCAAACAAATGGGCAAAACAAAACGAGAAAAAATATCAACGAATATCGTAAATGGGGACAACAGTTATTTCACGCAAGAGAGAATGATGCCTTGAGTATGTTAAGTCATCACTTCACAGGCATCCACAGGGTCAAAACTGGGTTGGTATACAAAAGTAACAGTGTAAGAGCCATAAGAAGGTGGTTTATTTTGGATGCCAACAAACGCTGTATATAGTGCCGCTATGAGCCATTTGGTGGCTAACATCCCTCTTATCTGGTTTGTGTTAAGTCCCTCGGTGTGCGGTCCATCTCTTGGAAAATTGGTTTACTGTTTGATCAACACACAGTAGAACTGAAGAACTGTCTCAAATAAGAACACACTGTAGATTGCATATCACGCACAAGTCACCACATAAATACCATGGTTCGCACGTGTCAGGTTTTATTTCTACGGGTAAGTTGCATTTTTGCTGTATATATGAAAACACCTGAGGCCTGAATTTGTTGTGTTTTCCATGGCGACCGAAGTGCTCGCATGCAAGGCTCTGACGAAATTTCGGTTTGTTGTTCGTTTGCTTTAAAGCAAGGTGCTTGTAATTGGTTCGTTTTTGTCCAATTGCGGCGCGTGTTTTGCAGGGAATCATTGCCTTCCTATTTTGGCTTTTTTCTTTGATGACATAGATAGCAAATTGTGAGAAACAATGTAGCCCAAACCTGTGGGTCATTTTCGTGTAACATTTTGCGGGATGCGATCTTTCTTTCCATTGTGATGACAAATGTCATGTCCAAAGGAATTTTTGAGCGGATTGCTTTTTCTACAAGTCGATTCAGGCTGCTGAAGTAACCTTCTCACCCTTGGTAGTCGTCTCACTATTATTGCCTCTCCGAACAAGACTGACCTAAATGTCGCGTTTGGATGGTGTGGTTTGCTGTTAACCTAGTATCGTCCTATCGCTGTTGGTCTGTGGCAAAATGAGCTAGAAGCCTGTGAGAACTCACAACTGTCGCGTTGAAGAGTTTGTTTGTGATGACAACAGTTATGCCGTGTTGTCTGCTGGTACAAACAGAGGCAGCCAAACAGACCACAATAGCCGCACAACGGCACAGAAGGTACGAGAACATTACGAACGCCGTTCAAAAAATAAAAAGAAACGAAACAAAAGGCTTGCTGCAAACCTTAAGCTGGACTTCGATCGGATCGGTGCTCTCAACATTTTCGCCGTTTTCTTTTTTGAGAAGGGATGGACAATACGAGAGCAAGTCGAGGTAGAGCTCGCTGGGTTCGAGTTTGATATCGGACAGATGCTGGGCTTGACACTGCGCGTCACGACACCGTCCCGTCAGTCCGTACCTTGACGAGAAACACTCAGTGGCTATTTTCATGCGGACGCGAGCGACGCAGTTTAGGATCGCCACGGCGTTTAATTCGTTTTGTTTTCATGATGTCAAGCGTCATAGACACGCGTCGCAAGCAGGAAAAAAACGTACTTGCAAAAAATCTGATGCGGCCTGATCTTGTTGCTGAAGCTCAGCGAGGAGATCTGCAACTTCTCCTGGATGCGGTATGACGGACTGAGTCGAAACGATTTGAAATGACGAAGAAAGCTTCGGCGATCATTCGCGACCTGCGTGGGACAAACGAAAATCGCAATTGTGAAAAGCACAGCGTGCTTCCTACACAAAAGCTCGGTTTTTGCATATTCGTGACTCTCATTGCCTTGACACACGCAACCGTACTCACCTCTCCAGTGCTATAGATGACTTCTTTTCCCTGCTCGGCCCAGGGTGAAGTGGTCTGCCTGACCACCTCGGCAGCGTTGATCTTCCAGTGCGAAAGGCAATCTGCAAGCAAGAGTCACGACACAGACGCGAAAAGACGTTATTTCCGAGCACGCACTCAAAATTAACGCTTCTTAGTTTCTCGAGAACCGAGTTGCTAATAATCGCAGCGTCACAAAAGCACCAACAAACCTGGCACAGGAAACAAGCTGTCGAGTGGCTCTTCCTCGATGTTGTCGATCAAGTAGGGCTCGATCTTAGAGAATAAGAATTGCTGCTGGAGGAACGCTGTAAGTTTCGCTTTCGCTTCGTCGTTGACAACAGGGAGACTGCACAAGCTAACGTCAGTAAAACTAAAGATCACGGTAGAGTCGACAAATTACTGGTTTAAATTTTCTCTTTCAGTAAATATCGAGCTTGAATGTATGAAGCTTTACATAGTTGCTTTAATGCTGATGTAACTGCGTTCTTACCAAGTCCCCAGAATTAACAGAAGTAAAGCTACTGCATCGTCAACAGAGCAATGCACGAAACCGTATATGAGAAGGAGAAACAAAGCATCAGATCAATCAGCTTATCAAGGTGCTGTTGAAATACCTTTCGCATAAAGAAGCATATAGTTTATCCCTGAGTTTCGTCAAACTTGCATGTGGTTTGCCGAAAAGGCGCCAAAGCGATAGGATTACTGTATGCAGGCAACGTTTGCCGGGACACAACCTGGCTACGTTCACATACATCGCACCTGGACAAAACTTGATCTCCCGATACGGAGGTTCGACGCTCTGAAGACTGTCGCCGCGGATTCTTTAAGCTTGGAGTCAGGGGAGGAGATTCTGTTGCAATGAAAACGCGGATGCAAAGGGTTAAACATTCTGTGGGACGAGCCACTACGGTTGAAACGTTAAAGAAGTGGGCGGTACAACAAACATGTACGCATGTACTTTGTAAACAAAAACTTAGCGTTTTGGAAACAAAACAGAGGTGAAATGCTAGGAGATAAATTGATGAACAGCAGTTTCCATCACTAAAGGTAAGCTGCACAGTAAAACTGTTCTCCTATATAATTAAATGATTATGACTGGAATTTTCGTCAGCTGTACTTCTTGGCACGGGCAAACTGCTACTTGACAATGCCCGTTTCGTTACAGTGACTATCACCGGTCAGGTTTGAGAATGCACGCTTGCACTTAGACTCAGCCTGTAACCAAAAGCATGAGCTAATTTAATGAGCTAACCAAAAGCGAGAAAACCCTTCATGCACTTTAACAGTTTCCAAATCACTAACAGTTTCCGACTGCTAAATGAGTGAATTTGCTAAATTAAGTTTTATAGTGAAATGCATCTTTGCACTCATTCTTGTTTTAATCATTTTCAAACATCCAAAATATACAATACGAAAAAAGTGTGTTGATACGTGTGCTAGGCATGGTAGGGGGGCGATAGAAATTTGTTTGTCAGAAAAAGGGGCGGTAGCCAAAAAAAGATTGGGAAACACTGCGTTGAAGCAATGTGGTGAAACAAATAATCTGCAGACAGCGTTGCGATCGATCCAGCGCCAAGCTCTCACAAGATATGCCACCCTTTCTAACAGGAAGTGCGCATTTTTTAAACTCCAAGTATAGCCTCGCTTGAAAGATGAATTTAATGCTAGTTGCCCTGATGAAAGCGTCCGCTAGCATGGACGAATGTCTGCAGCGTTCAGATTTTAATGAACTGTTATTTCGATGTTTAATTAAAAATTTGATAAATTTAATGAAAAATTTTATTGCCACAGGAAAACCCACTTTTTCTTCTTCGGCAATGAATCGCAGTAATAATCAACGAGGAGTCTGCGCTTTACTCGGGCTCAAGCTAAACAATACAAGCTCACTTCCAGACTTATAGAGCCCGGGCACCACCGACCAAATATAACGGTCATTTTACTTTTAAAACTACACACGCGTTGCTTGAGGTAACCACGAAAAGAAATACTTGTGGACAAATCTGAACCAACCAAAACTTACCGGGAGCATCTTTGATATCATCGTTGGTGCGACAAACCGTTGATAGACTTTCAGACACAGCCGCGCTGATGCTACTACCGCACTTCTCCGCATCCGCAACCGCAGATGATGCGCTTACAGTTGGTGCTGTCACGGCATTGCCAGGTTTGTCGTCTTTTCGCACTGTAGGCATTTTGTGGCGGATTGCCTCGACCAGTTTCGAAAATGACTCTATGCTCGCCAGGTTTAGCTGCTGGCCCTCGCTGGCTTTCGCCTCTACCGAAAGGGCTGATGACGTAGCCTGCGCCGCAGACTTTGCAGCCTGGGGTGCGGGTGCTGCAGACGAGGACTTCGTTGCTGCCGGCTTGACTTTTGGAGACAATTTTCTTTTTTTCATGGAAACTGTACGAGCTGTTTGAAAAAAAAGCAAAAAAGGTAACGATACAAAGCGCAGATTTTTTTCACTGCGATAAACACTATAGCTCTGCTTGAGATTTGAATCCACGGCTTACAATTACGGAGACCAAGCAGTCAGCTAAGCCACAAATAACACTATCCCGTTCATAAGCAGAACGTGAACCTGGATCACCGGTGTTAATGCTCTTTAACTGCTTCGTCAAGTCCTGCTTTTTCCGCCTTAGCTCCTCAGCACGCCGAAGCAGCATGGCTTTTTCCAGCTGTCGCCGTTGCTGCAACTTCATTTGTTTTGGTTCGATTTCCCGAAGTGGCTTCACGGAAGCTGTTATCTGCAATGTAGCATTCGTTTCAGCCTGTGATCAATTGTGGGCAGCGTAAGGTCAAGAGTACTTTCCACATACGAGGCATCAGAACCAATAGACGCATGTGTGGAAAGCCAAGCAGCTTTATCGTTTCGTACGTTGACTGTGCGATTGAAAAGTCTGTTATTGTGATATGTTCGTTTAAGCGTAGAATACTTGTCCAAGCCTAGACAGCAGCACTTACATCTAACTTCGGCACTGAGCTACACGGGATGGGTGATCCAACGGTGGTCTTGACAGGGTTGCGGGAGGGAGATTCCGGAGTCCGAGCAGTAAGTTTTCGCGGACTGTTGAGGAGGTTGCTGGCGACATCTTTGACAGCAGGTCTCGGCGGGTTTCTTGCAGTGGCTTCAGAAATATTTTTAGATGCGGTGTCAGAAGCGGGCCTGCTGCAAATGTTTGTGTCGCGAAGGGAAGGGAGAGGCAGTTGGGAATTGGATTCCGGGGTTCCTTCAGGGTTTGAATGGAAATCTTCAGAGGCGATGGGTTCCGGCAGGGCACTGGTGCTTGCGCCAAGAATAGGCTGCGAGAGATCATCAGGGTCAGGCTGGGATGCTGGGGGCAATGCGTCTGAGTCGAGCGGTTCGGACGGGTCGTTGACGGCAGACGTCTCCTCGACAACAGGGCTTCGAACTTTTTCTTCGCATTCCCGCAACACACTTGAGGCTTGCATTTCTTGAGCCGCGGTATCGGCAACAGTCTGTTGGGATTTAACGTCGTTGGCAGACAACGAAGTTGGCGGCGCAGAGGAGGGAATCTGACAGGCATAAAATTATACGTTGGACCTAAACTTAAGGAAAAAAAAAACTTATAGAAAAACGTTCGTTAAAGCTTTAAATGAGGAAGATTACGAGAACAGTAGTAGTGCTCCCCCTTAATGTGGCATTCCTTTCAGCAAGTGATACTGAAGTATGATAAGATCGCAGTTTTTTAAACAACCAAATCTTAGAACTTTGCTCCATCAATACAGGATCTGTGAAAATGCAGGCGACTGAAGCCAATCTTGACACTGAAAACGCACGACACGTTCGATCGAAATTTAACGCGATGCCACATTCCCATGCTGTTCAAAAACGCATTGATGCCGATGTGCACGAAATAAAGGAAGATCTGCTCGCTCAATGAACAATCTTCCTGAAAAAGAACTCTTCGCAGATTAAAGTGTGGGTGCGTCTGGCCTGAACTTTCTTCTTACCAAACTTGCTGCACTTCTGATTTGATTGAGCTGTTTGACGAATCGATCTTTCAAACGTTGTCGTTGCTTTGCCTTGGTTTCGACTTTTTGTAGCTTCTGACTGATGACGCCAGTCGCGTGGTCATTTTTCTCGATTTTCCTGTGTAAAAAGGTGCAGACGCGCAGTTTTAGGCAGTTATACTGGAATCAGTCACATGTCTTGAGCTGTCGTTATTACATGAAGTATGACAAGCGCAAAATTCCACTGACGGCAATGTCTTATTATATGATAAAAATAATAGCCGCAATCAAAACTATACAAAACGCCTCACATTTCCAGTTGGAGTAACGCTTTTTTCAAGCTGACAACTTCCTGTTTCAACTGTTCTCTTTCCTTCTCCTTGGCCTCGCGCTCTGCGGTCAAACGAAGTATCTCCACCCCATCGGATTTGAGCAAACGTTTGACGCGCTCCAGTTTCCATTCAAGATCTAGCGAGTCAGCTTCGTCTGGTTTGCGCGGTGAAGCTTGAGAATGCTGGATCTGAAAAGTCGACCACAAAGTGCGAGAGTTGGAAAATGGACGTATGAAAAAAAAACGTGCTTTTGTTGTTTCAAAAACAGCGGCATCGGTAGGTCCATTTCGGGTTTTGCACAATTCTAAATGCTCGTTTAAACTTTGTTCTGACCTGTGGCGGTTCGGGAAACTATGAGTACTTGCTGACAAGTTCAAGCAGCCCTCATCATTCAAGTATGAAATTACGTGAGCTGAACTGCAAGTAATTAAAACACAAAACAAGAACATAACTGAAACAGCATGAACTACGTTATCAAGTGCTCTTACGAATGTTGGCGAAAAGAAGGAATGGCGAGCTTGTAATTATTATTCTTTTGAAGAAAATTTGGCAGCAAATTCGAAGCTCCTTAATAGTAATGTACAACCACATGAGCTCTACACATCATACCGTGTTTCCGATATCAGACAATTTGCCGTTTTGCAATTCTGACGACCTCGCTTTTGGTGAAGATGATGCTGTGGCTGGATCTGAAATCAAGGTTCCACTAAAGGGAGGTCGGTTTGGCGGCACGCTCGCCGGTTCCTCTGCTTTCAAACACACTTGGCTGTGTGCGGAAGAAAAAACTGATGCGTCACGCTTGGACTCCGACGAGGAATGCGGCATTTCGGTGACCATTGTGGACGCGGAGGGCTTCTGGACGGAACTGACGAGTTCTACTGCTTTCGAAGAATCCGACGAGATTTCGATAACAGGCTGTTGCGTCCTTGTTTCTGACCCGACCACCTCAAGATCGCTCGTTCCGTCAGAATCACCAGACGTTGCATCGTCAGAGGCGGGGTCGACAGATTTTTTCACGCGCTTGGCATAACCACCTGAAACCCAAGTGGACGATTTCGGAGACGCCGCGTGCGTAAGGACAGGTGAATCGGCGCTTAACAAATCGCCGCGAACGGTCGACGTGGACGGATCGTCCGGCTGTTTCCGTTTTCGTGCAGGTCTTGGCGGATCCGCAATGGGCTCGGTTACGTTTTTTGATGGCGGCAAATCGTCAGCGGACCGCTGATCGATAACAGGGGGGCTCAGTCTCTGCAGAACTGATTTGCGATTTTCAGTGTGAGGTCCGCCGGGGATCGACGGCGCGAAGATTCGAATCGACGAAGTGGTTCCGACAGTGGTTTCTCTCAACACACGATCAGCGTCGTTGTCTGCGTTTCCTGCAGTCGACAGAGCTGAACTTCCCTCTGATTTAAGTTTGTCTTTTGTTCCGGAGGCAGTGCAAGTGCTGCTCTCAAGGTTGGCTAATGCCGTCGCATTATTATTTTTGCTGGCTGGTGACGCTCCAGGTACCTGGAAGCATGTGTCAACGATCGTACACTGATCCGAAGTACTGGCCTTTAACTCGTCACCGGGCTCATCATGTCGTACTTTTTCCGTCGTTCCTGCGCGGCCTTTCTCGACGCAGGAGCCATCGACCCGCGAAACCCTACGCTTGTCGAGGGCGAGATTTTTCCCTAAACGCCCCTTCGCTTCAGGGCCCGTGGAGCTCGAACACCGCGCAGTCAATGTGCTCTCTGGACCAGTATCTTTCCGACGCGCTTTCAGTGTTTTCGAGGGAGCGGTTTCTGAAATTCTTTTCGCAGGATTAACTTTCGTTGGTTTGTCTGTCTGCGATGTCGACGCCTTGCTTTCGCTTTCGATACGCTCGCACTCGCGCTTTGTTTTCGCGAATAGCTTGCGCTGTTTTCGAGCGGCGTTTCGGAGCTTTATTTTAATTTTCCTCAGGGCTGCCGATCGCTTCCGAGAGTTCGCATACCGCTGCTGTTTCAACCAGTCGCTCTTGTCACACAGCTCGGAATACTCGCCCGCGGCCGCGTCCATGGCTTCGAACTGGTCGCGCAGCACTGAGCTTCGTTCGATCAGATGGCTGTATTTCTCTATTAACGACACAGACGACGGGAAGGACGAATCCAATCCAGCAGTGCTTGTCGCATCAAGTTCTGCTGCAGACATTTTCGAACCGCCGCCAACTGGCAAGTCTTCTGCAGGAAGGCTGCACAGCGCAGACGGCAAGTCAGACCCAGCGGGGGTTGGCGCAGGACACGCGACTGGCTTTTGTTCGAGCGCGCGGTCTTGATCTTTGTCGAGAGCGTCGGAAGACGTCGCTTTTTGAAAATCTTTTTTCTGCGTTGCTGCCGACGCAGTGTCAGATTCGACAGCTTCAGTATTTGACGAGGGAAGCTCGAGCGCGTCCGCGGACGTAGACTGGTGATCGACGCCCTTTTGTGTCATGTCGCCAATCGCCGCTTTGCGACAACTACCAGGTTCTGACG
>Ga0210059_1003151_pt1 | contig 26242 bp, 17 predicted proteins | sample Ectturendosymbi2_FD_188042 | JGI IMG/M metagenome (GOLD analysis project Ga0210059, IMG submission 188042) | Ecteinascidia turbinata endosymbiont from Florida, USA - Sample 2 (SPAdes) (version 2) | ecosystem: Host-associated > Tunicates > Ascidians > Unclassified | place: Key West, Florida... | reverse complement strand
GTTTTGGGTTTAGGTTTTGGGTTTAGGTTTTGGGTTTAGGTTTTGGGTTTAGGTTTTGGGTTTAGGTTTTGGGTTTAGGTTTTGGGTTTAGGTTTTGAGTTTCAATTTTTGAGTAAAAAATAGTTGTTTTCTTCGTTTTGAGTGGGAAAATGTGAATTTCACCACGTTTGGTCCACCCTGGAAAAATTTTGGAAAAATCCCCTAGTGGCCCTCCCCTGAAAAAATCCTTCCGATGCCCATGGTGTTGTAGTAGGTATCTGCAGGATTGTGATAATCCCTTTGTTTTGTCTGACGCACGCTGAAACTTTGCAGTAGTCTATGCAAGGAAATGATTGGTAATCATGGCCTAATCTGTTTTTGCATTTCATCATCCTTAAACAAGCTGGGTTTTGTGAAAAGTAATGACTACTCTTAAGTGCTGTTGCAGAAAACCGGGGTCTAGTAAAGAAAACAACCTACCACACTTCCTGAAAAGTGACGTCACTGAAAACATTGCAATCGATGATGTTATTTGTTACACTGGATATATTATATAAGTCTGTCTAACACCCATCATAAGCGTCGTTCTGAAGCAGCAATAAATCAAATATTTTAATCACCAAAGCAATATGTCCAGATCCCAAATCTCTGTAAACCTTAAGGATCATGGATGTGGTTTGACCACTATTACAATAACATTGAGCCGTGAAACTTGCTTGAATGGCCGATTTACAAGCTTTTGTTGGAACCACTAAATCCAACCTACTTGGGAAGAGTAACCCTATTGTGCAGAATAAATAGAGCACACCGCATGATATAGGTGATATGCTTTACTTTGTGTAGCCTATAAAAAGTGAACTATTCTGTGCAGTATATGTCTGTGTTCAACACAAGCATCATCAACCTAAATCCTTCTAGCAGTTTTGCTGTTAAATACTGTCGTTTCGTATTTCTCAGCATCTTAAATGGTTGGGTATGCACTGGATAAAAACAAATTATTTTAAGTGCGGTACGGCATGTAAGGTGTGTTGGAGGTTTGTCGAATGGTCGTACCCGTTGATTTTGTGATGCCAATATCTCCCTTGGCCATGATGCTATTGCCACAAAAATTGGCATGTGATGTCATCAACTACTTATGATGTCACTTTGCTGGAAGTTTGGAAGGTGGTTTTCTTCACTAGACTCAAACTGTTCATCTGTCATTTGTAACTGGAAAACCTACAGCTATACAGTACAATGGCCAAAAGAATTAGTTTACTCTGTGAAGCTGATGCCGCTAGCCAAAGGACCGCAGCGCAGAACACCCGACCCAGTCGTTCTGAAACACCATGTAAACACGCAGCTACAACATTCTTGTTTTGTCTTAATTGCACTGAGCTCTCTGGATGTCAAAACTCCCTTCGACCACATTTGCTAGCACAACCATGTAATAGGCCTATGGTTCATTCAATTGAGTGGAAACAAGTAAAACGGAACGTTAACAGAACGGTAAAATGGAGCCAAAAGAAGCAAAACAGTTTTGTTGTAAGATTTTGAAACTTTCCAAGTCAAGGTGGTTGGAATATTTATTCTCAATGGCATTTCATATTAGCCACAAACAATAAAGGAAACTCACTTCGACTCTATCACTGAAGATGACACCATATAGAGCAGCAATTCTCAAACTTTTCATTGCTACGGGCCCCTTTCACTGCACCCAAAACTGTGCTGACTCCTTCATTTTGTCAACATTTTTTCGATTACTGGTGAATTAGATTTGGCCATTTCTTAGCATGAGCACCTCAAGTGCCCAAGCAAGAAGCAAATTTTAGGCTTTGGCCTGCCACCAATTGACGTCACCAATATCAAGTAAAAAAAGATCAGTTGATTTACAAGTTGCAACATGAACATGTCAGACTACAGTTGTGGTGCGATTAAAGTGATAAATGACCCAAATGGGCGAATAAAAACTGACAGTTTCTTGCGTGGATTTTGGTTTTAAGAATCCTGTAAACAATGTTCCCTTTTAGGTGCGCAATGCCACCAGACCAACTATGCAGTGAAATATGATTCTTGTACACTTGCAACATTTCAACACTTAGAACGCTTTACTGGTTGCATATCTATTGGCATTATACATACATCTAAAGGCCTTTTTCACCTGTCCTTATAGCATTTGTCTACAGAAGGCTTTCTGGTCTGATTGTTCTTTGGTTTTGACTGATGTTTTTGACTCTACTGTAGTTATTAACTTATGATATTAATGTACTTATCAATGTATCATCCCTCAAGTTAAACAACCAAACATTTCGAAGTTTAGTGCATGACTATGCTTCTGAGTTAACCACAACACCTAAGGTTGAATAATTGTGTTAAAGTGTTTTGCACCTCTCAGTGTTGATTGGCTAGTAATACCTATTCTGTAATGCGTTATGGCTAACCATTATTGTGCTCTTATAATACCTGTATTCCCATTTTTGTGCTCTTGTGTTATTCAAATGTGCGTGAGATATGGACCATGAGTCCATGTGTGACAAAATTCATCATCATTACACTTACGTTTACTTTCATTTACTTTCATTTTAGGCCTGTTCAGATGTTGAAATTTTTGCAGTAAGGTTCTTAAACATTGTGGTGGAAAATGGAAGCTTATGCTGAAAAAGATCTTCAGTTTCATGAAATGGGCTTAGATAACCGGTTGCTCAAGGTAAGCATTTTTTAGTATATTTGACTTCCCACATCAGTTTAGGTTGAAGTCAAGAAATAAAGTATCAAGGCAAGTATCATTTCACTTCCCTTGTACTCTCTTTAGAGTGTCGCAAATGGTCTGTGGATGCACATCTCTGCTTCTGTGCTATAGGCTATGTAGTGGATGATACCTTGGGGTGAAGCAAGTGGCAGCACCATTGCATTAAGCTTTCATTTGCACCCATCTATTAATGTAGAGCATGGGGCTAGACAAACAGCAAGTGCTGCATTTTAAGTCTGTGAACCAACCAGGACTTGAACCTATCCTGCCAGCTTTAGTAATATGCACTCTATGAGTTTTTTATTCTACATATTTTTTGCTATGCCTCAAGTATCAATGCCTTGTTTGCTGTGATATATGCAATTGTAAAAGAGCTTAGTTATGAATGCCAATGCCTAGTATATTATATATTACATATATTGCAAAACCGCAGTTTGCCAAATGTATGTTGTCTAAGTGTTTGGAATTTAGGTAAGAATTTAACAATTTCCATTGTAGAACAAACTCCTTGTTTTGGAAAAAAACATCACTGTAGTTTTTTTATGACAATGCTGACTATGTACTGTATCAGACATTGCACCTATTTTTTTCTTCCAGTAACAAAGAGTTAAAATCATGAGGAAAAAATCAAGAAGCATTTCTGAAAGACTGCTCAAATTTTGTTTGTTAAATTAAAAGCAGTAAGAAATGTTGAAGTCATGAACAAGCTGCATTCAAACTTTTTAGTCCTGAAATGTTGGAAAAGATGTACAAGCAAATGTTTTCTGATCATGGACTATTTTGAACATGAAGAATTATATACATATATACTTTTTTGGTCAGTGGATTTACAAAGCCTAGAGCAACATTTATGGTGTTGTGCAGGTTTCTTAGACATTGGTTATCATTTGAGTGGTATATCCTAATTATTGTATGTGTGGAAAGTGCCAAATGTAGCTGAGCTAAAATTTGAATAAAGAATTTGTAATATTTTTGAAGCTTTAAAAAACACTTTTTATGCTACATCTGAAATTATTAAATTGATGTAAAAGTAATGTACATCACATTAAGTAGGATATATATAGTGAATTTCCATTCTTAGAGATGGTAGGTAATAGTTCCTGTCAAAAAGACTTCCAAAGATTACAAGTTTACTGTGCAAATAAACAACTAGTGTTTTGTTATAAACTTGATGCTGTCTGTTGATGTGCTTAAAAACATGTTGGTTTGTGACTGACTTGTCACCTGGTAGCAAAATAATAAAGACCATTGCTAAATGCATTAACAATAATGAAAAAGAAAGCTTTGGTATGAAGTGCATCTGTGTTTTGCTGTGATGTTTGGTGCAAAACATGTGAAGTAGGCCGTACCAATTTTGGGTGAATGTGTCGGATCTCTACGTAAGTTGCTCAAAAGTTGCAGTTTGACTCATCATTCACAAAAATGACAAAAAAAGTTGAATCAATTGTTATTTGATGCCTCCTATGAGCGTTTCAATGGAAACAACCCCAAAATGAAAAAATGCAAGATGTCAACAACCGAAAGAGCGAGAACAAAAAATTTTTTTTAATGAACCAGAACTAACATGTTCCTAAATGCATTTAATACATTTGACTTGCTTATTTCATATATTTTTTAAGATATTTAAGATCTTATGATTATTTCATGATTTTAGGCCTAAGATTTTGATTTTTGATGCTTACTGGTACTTTTATGAAACTTAAGCAGATAATTTAGAAAAAATCTTGTTCAACATTGTAATCCACAGTGCTATGATCAGCCAGAAGCTTAATGAGTGCATTTTGAAGCACACTGTCATAAAGTTTCTTTGTTATAAATCAACAAAAGATATCCTGTAAAAATGTTTGCATTATGCAACATTACGTGTAGGATTATCATCACTGAAGCTGACTACTTTATCACTCACATAACAAACCAAAAAAAACAAATGCCAAGATCATACAAAATGAGATACCATTGCCAGGTTTTAGTTGCAGCAGTTGACCTGAATAAATATCTAAACAAAAGCATTATAGACTAATCAGCACAGTGGGATAGTACATGAAAGACACAAGGGCTTAACTTTAGGAAAAACAAAAAGCAACAGCAGTACATTTTCAGAAGGTTGTCATGTGTATAGTTAGTAAAAGTAACTGTCAGGTTTCTCTCATATCTTTATAGCTATAGTTTTAGAAAAAAAATCGAAGTGCTTCCTAACATTTTGAGTATTTTGCTTTGTCACTCTTTAACAAGATGTAGCAGTTTTGCTACAGCATACTGACAATGCTCCTTAAATATTCTTTTCTGCTTTCTTGTTTGTGCAACTTTTCCTGTGTTAAACACTGTTAGCAGATTAAGGGCATGTTCTGAAGCATCATTGGCAACATTTTGGTTCTTCACAATGTTGTGAGTAAGTAATGTAACCACCATTTTGTTGCCGAGAGATTAGGTCTGCTTTCAAAAATCCATGGTCTACATTCAGGAGTTGAAATAGTGTCCTAGAATATTTTCCAAAAAAATCAACAAGTGAAACACTGTCAGTCAGAAGAAGCATCTGTTGCAGAACAATTTTATTACTTAGCTTGGGGTGACACAGGAGTGCCTTATCCATTGTTCACTTTTCACTCAGGGGAAACAAAGTCACTAAAAATGAGAAGGAAACTAAGCGTTCTGACATGTACCAAATTCACATTGAAAAACCTGCACACACCCAGCAAGTGCATCAAACTCAGACCTGGATTAAGTATCTGTACAAAATATTTAAAAAAGGTCTCAATTTGTTGCAGGATGATTACTGCTTATGTAAAGAAACTTGACAATCACCTTTGGTACTTGTCACAATGCTTATTCTCCTTGTCATTTATTAGTGACTCTATTCCCCTGAGTGAAATGTGAGCAATGGCTAAAGGCACTCTTGCATCACCCCAAGAAAAGTAATAAAATTGTTCTTCAACAGATGCCTCTTCTGAATGCCAATGTTTCACTTGTTGATCTTGTTGGAAAAATTCCTGGACACTATTTCACCTCCTGAATGTAGACCATGGCTTTGTGAAAGCAGACCCAAAGTCTTGACAACAAAATAGTGGTTATATTACTGCTCATACCTTTTTGGAGAACCTAACTGATTGTCAATGATGCTTCAGAACATACCCTCAATCTGCTAACAGTGTTTGACACAGAAAAGGTTTGAAGAAGCAGAAAGCTGCAAGAATATTCAAGCAGCATTGCCAGTATGCTGTAGCAAACACTGTATGAAACTGCTTTGTGACAAAGCAAAATCTTCAAAGTGTTAGGAAGCACTTGGATTTTCTCTGAAACTATAGCTAAAAGATATGAGAGACGCATGACAATTACATTTAACCCTCTAACGACCGTGCGCACCAACATATTGGTGCGCCCTTTTTTGGCCATAAATCGCCAGCCGCTAGAGCTAGAGAGCTTTTCAAACCCTCTACGGATTCAACAAGTCTTCTAGTTGACATCGAAAAAATACGTTTTTTGTTTTGGGTTTCAGGTTTTATGGGGGGAACGTCACAAGTAGAGGTGTTTTTGTGTTATTTTGGCCATCTTTGCCTGGCTCTGGGCGCTGTCCCAATGGGCCATTTTTTGGACTCAAAGTTTAGTTGAAAACTAGGTCAAAATCCCCGTCTATAGAGCCCTTGATTGACTTCCTAGCATATCGGGAACGAAAATTATGGCTCATAAACCAAAATTTTGCTCCCTCAAAAGCTACTCTGAGGGGTATTTCTCCCCAGGCAATAACTCGCCGTCAGATTGAGGTAGAGAGTTGTTCAAACCTTCTAAAGACTCGTGAAGGTATGTAGTTTGCAATAAAAAAAAATTCAGTTTAGGATGTCTTTTTTTCAATGCTTATACGATGATAGGATGTTCATGTTATTTTTTGCTGATGTCAGCATTTTTGCCCAACCTCCCTTTAAGACCCGCAGAAGCCATTTAAATGACAATAATTTTTTTGAGGTTAGCTGTTTTTTGGTTACATTTCGTGACTTTGAAGGGTCCGAATAGGTTTATAGCGTTCCTGGTTCCAAGATGGGGCCCCAAAAACATTAAAATAAATTAAGGAAATCCCCCAAAAGTATTGAGAAAAGCCCCTTACCAATTAGCTGTTTTTGGGCCTAACTTTTGAACCAGAAATGCTAGAAACTCAATCAAGGGCTCTAAAAACGCGTATTCTTGCCTAGAATCCTAAAATACTGCGAGGCAAAATATTGGCGCATGGGATCGGATGATGACGTCATATAATTAACCAAAAAACATGCCCCTGTCATGATCTTATTGGCCCAAAACACCCCAACCAAATTTAAAAAATGTTTTTTTTTAATCCAAACTACATGACGCCACTAGTCATTACAGGGTTTGATCAGCTCTCTAGCTCAATCTGCTGCCGAGTTATGGCTGGCCACAGTTTGCCCTGAAAGGGCAAATTATGCCTTTTCTGAAAAGTTTTGAATTAGGCCAAAAACTGGGTTTTTGACCCATAATTTTGGCTACAGATATGCTAGCAAGTCAATCAAAGGCTCTATAGATGCGGATTTTGATCTAGTTTTCAACAAAACTTTGAGCCAATAGAATGGGTTGTGGCCCAGGGCTGGCCAAAGGTGACCAAAATTTCCAAAACATGCCCTCATTGTGACATCGCCTCCAGAAAATCCCCACCGAAAACGAAAAACATTTTTTTCGATGTCAACTAGAAGATTTGCTGAATCCATAGAGGGTTTGAACTGCTCTCTAGCTCTAGCAGCTGGCGATTTATGGCCAAAAAAGGGCCGGCCAATTACGGTCATTAAAGGGTTAACTATACATGTGACAACCTTCTGAAAATGTACTGCTGTTATTTTTTGCTTTTCCCAAGGTTAAGCCCTTGTGTTTTTCACATACTATCCCACTGTGCTGATTACTCTATAATGCTTTTGTTTAGATATTTAAGCAAATCAACTATTGCAACTAAAACCTGGCAATGGTATCTCATTTTGTATGATCTTGGCATTTGTTTTTTGGGTTTGTTATGTGAGTGATAAAGTAGTCAGCTTGAGTGATAATAATTCCTATGCGTAACTTTGCTTAATGTAAACATTTTCTTCCGGATATCTTTTGTTGATTATAACAAAGAAGCTTTATGACAGTGTGCTTCAAAATGCACTCATTAAGCTTCTGGCTGATCATAGCACTGTGGATTACAATGTTGAACAAGATTTTTTCTAAATTCTCTACTTAAGTTTCATAGAAGTACCACTAAGTATCAAAAATCAAAATCTTCGGCCCAAAATCATCAAAAAAATCATGAAATCTTAAATATCTCAAAAATTAATATAAAATAAGCAAGTCAAATGTATTAAATGCATATAGGAACATGTTAGTTCTGGTTCATTAAAAAAAATTTTTGTTCTCGCTCTTTTGGTTATTGACATCTTGCATTTTTCTATTTTAGGGTTGTTTCCATGGAAGCACTCATAGAGGAGGTGTCAAACAACAATTGACTCAACTTTTTTTGTCATTCTTGTGAATGATGAGGCCAACTACAACTTTTGAGGAACTTACGTAGAGATCTGAGATATTAACCCAAACTTGGTATGGCGTAATGTGAAGTATACCAACAAATGTGTCAAAATAGTTTTGAAATAATGTATTGTAAGAATTGTCAAAGCATTAAATAGGGTTAGCCAGATGTATATTTTTGAGAATAGATGTTTAACCAGTAAACATTTTTATGGTGAGCCTTTATGATTTAACTGCTACAGCATTGTTCATGCTGCAAAAAAATGAGGAATGCAATGGATGACAAACCATTTTACTGGTATTGATTTTCCATTACCGTAACTTCAAAATGTTTTGTTGTTGGTTCCATGTTGCATGCCTGAGTTATGTTTTATGTCAAACATACATTAACTTGAAATGTAAACATGATTTTGTGAAGACCTGAAAACAATAAAAAATTTGTATTTAGGCAATTGCAAAGCTGGGTTGGGCTACACCTACGGCAGTTCAAGAAAGAGCTATACCACTAGCTTTGGATGGAAACGATATTTTATCAAGAGCTAGAACTGGATCTGGGAAAACAGCAGCATATGTGATACCTATTGTGCAAACTATTTTGAATTTGAAAAAAATGGCGAATCAAGGTATTGAAACATTTTACATTCATTAACTTTATTGCACTTTACCAACATCTGAGTTCCAAGGTCATGGTTTCTGGATATTAAGATTTTTGTTTTCATACTATTAATGTAAGTTTTTACATTGTGTAAACGTGTTGACTCATAGCAAGTGCTTGCAATATAAATGCTTACACAATGGTTCTTGTAAAAGTTTCTTTTCAACATGAGAATCACTGTTGTTATGTTCATGAAGAGTTTGCATTTTCAAGATGTAAATGAACAACGTACATTGAAAAAAAAGATGCAAAAACACTTTTTCTGATTTTGATTTATTTTGAGGAAAACATACAATGTATTCGCAACTTCCTCGTTTACACCAGAATTTTGAATGCTTGGCTGTGTGATTAGTATGTTCAAATATGTACCCAGAATGCTTAGCTGTGTGATTAGTATGTTCAATTATGTACCCTTTTTACATCTCATCAGATCTAGACTAACCATTGGTGATTCTGCAATAGCTGGAAATAAAAACAGACTTAAGAGTTTTGGGTTGCATAGTAGCTGGTCATAATTACTACAGAAGGGAAATAATTCCTATGTTTATGGTGACATAAACATTATTTTTGATAATGAGATGTTTGCGCTAGTTAGTTGAGAAAATGGAACCATTGGAGTGAGCACTAAACTTTATAGTGTTGTAGGTCAAGGTCTCCCACTAACGATTGGTTTTCCCCCATGATACACTTGTCATTTATCACCTGATAGAAGTGTTTGTTAAGTAATTACATGATCATGATCTGACAATGCACACTTAATTGTACATGTTGCTAGACAACATGAAACTAAATATTTTTGAAGAGTCAGCTGCACATGTTTTGAATATTGTTAAAGCCTTTTTTGATCAGGTCAACTTAGTTGTTTCACTCGGATATGTAGCATAATTTGAAAAGCTTAGTTAGCCCAAAAAAATTACTGTGGGCAACATTCCATTCAAGAATGTTATATTTGACATTACACTAAGTTCAGAAGATTGCCCTAACAAAGGATGCCTTTGTTGCAACCTCTCCACTGGCATTGCGTTGAATGTGTGATTCACCACGAATGGGATGTGCAGAACAAACACCCATACATATGTGGCGCAAACAAGCAATAATAGAGTGACTGTGGTGTGTAAACTCTGGTGATACTAATGATGTGAACGATTGAACGTAACAACTAGCATACGCGAAGAGTGATCATGGCATGTGATCTCTATTGTTGCTTGCTGCCTCAGTGTGAAGCTTTGCGCACTTGCCACTCAGGCTTTCCAATCGCAACATCTTATCAAAATTTTATTATGAGTCCTGAAAAATATAAGCATGTATCAGGGGCACATTTCAAGTGGTTATTAGTAGTGTTGTGCTGATTGAGTGCATTTTTTGCTAAAAAGATTTGCATTTGAAAATATGTTTGTGAACAAGATAAGTTGAAACAATTGACCACCAATTCAAAACTTCATAAATTGCACTGAGAGACACCTAAATTCTTTAATCGTAGATTGAAAATATTTGGATGACAGCACTGTCACAGCTAAAAATCACTATGCATGTGCTTACACTATGTTTTTGATTGTTTACCACTTAAACTGGTAAATCGCAGTTATCCAAAAATATTAAATTGCTTTGTGACTGTCAGTTTTTCCCCTCATGTGGGAAGCACTGTTCCTAAAACAAGTTTAATAACTCCAACGTGAACAAGAAAAGATGCACTACATTTAACACTTCATGAACAACATTTGATGCAGTTGGTGTTACAGCATCAAATTCCTCATAAAAATTGTATGCCAATCTGCAATTTGAACTTTAAGTTTATGTGAAGGTCTTTTGTTCTAAAGTGAAAATTTAGTTTAATTTGGCTACAGTATCACTGTGTTGTGATGGGAAAGCCTGAGCAGCAAGTGTGCAAAGCTTCACACTGTGTCATCAAGCAACAATAGAGATCATGCACTGCAATCAGTCCATTATTGCTTGTTCATGACATGTATATATGGGTACTATTCTTTGTGCGCATCCTGTTCATGGCAATGAATGCACGATTCATTGCCATGCCCACTGAGAGGTTGCAACAATATCCCTTCCTATTTGCAACAGTTGGTATAGTATTGAGACTCCAAGAATTGGTCGATAGCTGTGCAGTGGTTCATGAAATGAAAGTGTTCGTCTGCTTGCAATTCATTGAACATGACACCATATTAGTTTTCAAATTCAGTGTTGTGTTCCACAGGGCAACATACACTTGCTTTGATTTTGGTCCCGTCTCGTGAACTATCTGCTCAAGCTCAAGTAATGATCAATGAACTCGTTTCTTTTTGTTCAAGAAGTGTGCACTCAGTAGACATATCACACGAAGCAAATCCAGATCTTTTAAGGTAAATTTCTTAGGCACACTCAAGGCATGAAGCGACTTATAATTTTTGAATACCGCTTGTCTGCAGTTAAGGATATTTATCTTTACAGACGACTAATTTTATGAATATTGTGTCTTATTGGCACGCTGCATTGTTAAAAAAACAACTTGAAGCGATATTGATGTGAAAAACTAACTATATTGTGTATTACTGTCATTGATGGAGTATGTGTTGATTGGTGTACCGGTACCTTAAACCTCAGGCTTTTACTTGTAATGTTGGCAAGAAAAGATCATACGTTTGTGCATAATGCAGTATATATGTACACAGTCTATCTACTAGCATCTGTTTACCAAACCGTGTTAATGACTGGAAAACTCGAAGTTATTGGGCAATAAGGCTCATCCATCCGTCACCTAAGTTTGTTGCATTATTTGGTAATAAATATAATTGCTTCATAGCTGTTTTTTGCTGAGATATATATAGCTTAAAATCTTTCTGTCATCTTTCGTTTTTGGGCATGTTTGACTGTTATTGACTTAATTTTTTTCAGTCATTTCAAAAAAATTTCGGTCAGTGACTGAAAAAAAAACAGCTTCATGGTGCTGAGCGCTTGAATAAAATTACTTAGTAATTAGCATCGACATAGGCTACACAGTTAAAGAGGTTCTTTGTTTAGACCGCTACTTGCTGTAAAACCGGATATAATAGTTGGAACCCCAAGTCGGGTGTTAGCCCAAATGAAAGCCGGGTATGTGTCCTTCTCCAAGTTGCGGTGGCTTGTCTTGGATGAAGCTGATCTATTATTTTCGTTCGGATATGAGGACGATTTACGGAGTGTATACAGTCAGTTGCCAAGCGGTTGCCAAGCTTTCATTACTTCAGCTACGTTTACGGAGGTATCAAAGTTTTCTTATGCATCACTTACAACGTGTGACAACTTCGAAATCCCACAGTATCTCTGTTAAGTTTAGGACTGTGTGATTTGCAAAATAGAAAGAGTTTATTCAGTATAAATTTGTGCGGGAGCAATTCTTAAGTGTTGTATAATGCAGATTGGTAATTAACTAGAAAAATATCTTTGGGATGTTGGTGAGAAGCTTCGTGTAGTGTTGCTTTGATTACTATGTTTCTAAATTTAATGGATTAAAATATAAGAAGGTGCATATATTTTCAGGATGTCAAAGTTTTGAAAAAGCTTGTCTTGCACAATCCTGTGATGTTGAATCTGAATGAGTCACGCCTTCCTTCAACAGACAAGCTAACACAATATCATGTATTCAGTGAGTCGGAAGATGATAAATATCTGCTTATCTACGCGTTGCTGAAATTAAAATTAATTCGAGGAAAATCTCTCTTGTTTGTCAATTCGGTGAGCCGAAGTTACAGGTGATTGTTGTTCTTGTATACTATGTTGTTTTTAAAAGCAATATTTGAATTTTTACTCAAGATAATCTTATCATAAATCCATATAAAAAACGCTACAGTGTTCTTCAGTTTGCCAGCTGCTAAATTTTTCAAGAAAAACGGAAATTCATGTTTACCCTTTCTTGTCAGGTTGAAACTATTTCTTGAACAGTTTTCAATATTTTGCTGCATATTGAATTCAGAGATGCCCGTCAGTTCAAGATGCCACGTGGTTGAACAGTATAACCAGGTATATTTTAGGAATATTTTGACAGTTTTTTTGCATTCGCCGGTTATGTCTGGACTGGTCGCTGTCATCTTTTTGCCACACCCGAGCACAACGCGTGTCCAGAAAGCATTACACACGAAAAAATAAAGTTTGTAAATTCCTTGTAGTTTTAGATGCAATCGCTGGCACAAGTATACTGCTCAATCCACTCTTCTGATTGATTTATTTTAGTAGCTATCTTCTACTGTCGCCCCTGCAAACGTGTTCATGACTCGCTTCTATGAATATTCATTCTTGTGAATTGTTCATTTGCTCGGATGAGTTTATTGTTGATCCTTGCCACGTATGTCCATTATTACTGGGTCTGTCAACTGAGATGTTTCAAGCGTTTGCAGGTGAAAATAAAAATTCCCTGGTCTATGGCAACTAATTTAACATGGTGCCGTCGCCGAGAACCCAATGCTCAAAACTTCATTTCGCTTGCTACAGGCGCGAGTATTCCTAAACGAAGCATAACCATTTGCGAGCATTTGAAGCCTTACACGGGGTTGTCGTGAGTTACTCCAAAGGCAGGATTGTAAGAAGGTTTTTTAACACTGATGTAGGGAGAAAAGTTCTCAACTTACGCATTACGTAAATAAGCTGCGTGTCATTTAGGGGGAGGGAGAATGTGTGTTAAGCTTTGCTTGTTTCATTACGTCCGAAAAGTATGGCTAAACGTACTGTATATAGGTGGGCACACTCCTTGAACAAGCTTGGGAGTGGACAGCTCTTGCATGGTAGAGCTTTGCTAAACGCAGCCGTGCTCAGTTTTAAGGACCTGGAATTACGTATAATGTTGGCACGAAGATCACAAACTTTTTGGAACGGGCTACCAAGAGTGTGACGCATTTTTTGGCTTAAAAAGCTGTTGGCGAGGCGTGCGTACGCTAAAGCGTGCTGGCCAAATCTGAGTTTTGCGTTAAGTTCTAGACTAGTTCTTTCCCCGCTCGGCGTGCGTACGCTAAAGCGTGCTGGCCAAATCTGAGTTTTGCGTTAAGTTCTAGACTAGTTCTTTCACCGCACGTTTTTGGTCTATATTGATGCTGGTTGCAGTTTTAAACCTTGCGTACGATCTGAGGTCCATTGTTCTCTAGAGACACTGAACACGGATAGCCCAGCGTGCAAATTACTTAGCAGAAATTAGATTTTTTTTAAAATCGTGAATCTAATGAGAGACTGAACAAGGCCTCATGAGACGCAGTTTCTACAATCAGACTCTTGGCAATGAGACCAAGCAGGTGTTATATTTTTGCAGGGCTTGTATGACAACATTATTGCCACTGATGAGAGTTCGGTTTTAGATTTGACTGTCAAAAAAGCGTTAAACGACGAAAAGAAGAAATCCGGAAAACATGGGTAAGATTTTGATGATACACAAGTTAGCTCGAACTGTCAAGTGCGATTTTTTTTACAATAAGCGATCTGAACAGAAAAAAGAGGAAAGCGAAAGTGAAAGAGTACGGTGTTTCAAGAGGAATTGATTTCCAAAACGTGTCGAACGTGATCAACTTCGATTTTCCAACGAGTGTGGAAGCCTATATTCATAGAGTTGGCAGGTGAAGATGAAATAATTTGTTGCATATCATAAAATTTGATACATTTCGAACTTTGTTCTTGATAAAATTTTTGCGCTGTGTTCATTTAATCTTCTAATCCTTTTATGCAGGGGGGGGGGGGTTAGGAGCCACCTATCTTCATCTTCAGTCTTCACGTAGTTTTTCAAATTTTCAACAACCATTACTTCTGTGTTTCTTTGACTGTGCATGAACTTCGCACAAAAGTAATTTGTTTTCCAAATACTTTGCGATTAGAGATACGTGTCCCAGTAGCAGCTCTTCTGACAATAGAAAAAGCATGGAGCCGTCATTCATTTCAAGCAAAAGTGTTGAACCGCGACCAGCCGAAAATTCACTGCGGCAACATACACTGTAATTTCGTGGTGAGATCATTTCACCCAAAACTCTAAGTTGTCAATTTGGGGACACTTTCTCATTTAATACTGGTTGCAACCACATAAAGATTTGAAACAGAGAAGTAAGGGCTTATGTAAAAACATAAACCAACCTATTTTTTTCGTGCAAAAACAAGCGCGAAGTGGTGAGGACCGCAGCGTGGTATCAATTGCCTCATTATTCTTCTTTGGTTTAGGACTGCGCGAGGCGATCAGAAAGGCACGGCCTTGTCTTTCGTGCTTCCAAATGAGATGGCCATGCTTGAATCCGCGCAGAAAGAACTCTCTGGTTCAGAGGATAGCGAATCACCATTAAAACCGTATCAATTTAGAATGGCAGAAATTGAAGGTTTTCGATATCGATGCAAGGTGGGTACTTCAGAATGTGTTGTATCCTACCAATTAAAGGAAGAGATTGCAATGCTTTAACCGTGCCGCTATATAAAAAATACTTATGAGATGCTTTGCAGGATGCGGTGAGAGCTGTTACAAAAACAGCGATTCGCGAAGCTCGAATAAAGGAGGTTCGGCGAGAAATGCTCAATTCAGAAAAACTCAAAACCTACTTTGAAGAAAACCCTAAAGATCTGCAGGTGCTGCGTCACGATGCAATATCTCGACCGTTAAAAGTCAAGAAGCACATGAAAAATGTTCCCGAGTACCTTAGTAAGTCGCAAAGTAAAAAACACAATGCCAGCTTCTTTTAGGGCCTTGACTTTGATACTTACGTGCAAATGTTCGGTTTCAGTTCCTCCGACACTCAAAGGGATGTACACGGGGGCGAAAGCAACGACTAAACGTCCTGCCGCTCCTCCGTCTCACGCCGCTAAAAGGAAGACGAGCGGCGCGGCTCAAAGACGTCAGAAAATGGGCCAGCCTAACCCCAAGTACAAGAAAAACCGCGAGGATCCCCTGAAAAGTTTTAAATACATCAAGAAATAAATGCGAAAGCTTTGAATATGAAGGTGTTTACTTCGTTCTGGCAGTCGAGGTTGAATGCGGCGGTTGAAAACGCACTCTCCATTTTGTCCTGGTATGGAAGCGTAACATAATCAAACGTAACGTGTCCCGAATCGCAGCCCATTGACGCAAAGCAAATGGTTTCGGTGAGATGCAGGACCGCTGTGATTTCTTAGACCGTCTCTGACAACAGTAGCGTAGCCAGCCCAAAAATTTTTTGGTAGAAATGGGGTCTAAAATGTTTGATTTTAAGCGATTAACAATATTTTGTTTGGGATACCGCCTCTCAAAGTACAAAATGGACTATATGTTCTAAAAATTGGGGGGCATGGCTCCCTAAGCCCCCTTGGCTACGCCTGTCTGACAATTTGATCTGCTCTGGGACACTCCCTACAGCGCTCATGATCCATGCCATAACAAGCTTCGGGGTAGTGAAAAAACAAGTTAAAAAACTTTTGTGTTCTGTGAAGCTATATCCCGGTTGCTCTTAAACCGATTTCAGTTGCCTTCGTGCTTCTGGGCCGCCGTGCACTGCATCAAGTTTTCAGTGCAAGGACGATTGTTAAGAATTTCACAAGTTCAAAGTGATGCATAGCACGGTATCCAAAGTCTCGCAATTAGTTGACAAGATTTGTTAACGTGGTTGAAGTTTTGTAGGACCTTGTGCACTGTTGAACATGGTAGTTCCAACTGTCTGGAAGCAGTGCGGATGAAGTTTCTGGGAGACCGAGCAAATGCCTGTCCTGTCTTCAAATTTGACAACTTTGAACAACTCATTTTGCTTGAAATTTATCCCAAATTTAATGTCGGTCTGAACGAGAAGTTGGTTTTGCCGACCACCGAAATTCAGATCGTTCCGAGCGGATTTAGCCAGCCAATTCTCGACTTTGTCACGTGACAGAATACAATTGTGCAGTGTAATGTCGAGAGTCGTCAGCATCAGTAAAATAAACTCATTACAAGAAATTACACTTTTTCTAATCCCTTGAGGTGACGAATTAGGCGAAGTGCCGAATTACGTAAACAGGTGAAAACTCTATCATAGAAGCTCTTATACTTCATCATAGTACCTCGTATACATACATAGTGCTCTTATTTGCAGTAAAATACAACTTTATGACGTTATGATTGAATACAACAATTAATTCCTCTGCTCTATCTGGACTCCTCCATTCAATCAAGCACCTTTTAAATCTTTAATAAAATCTTCCGCATTCTCTCAATGGGAAGTCTGGTCCCGCTTCGCACCTCGTGTATAAATTCGACAAACAAATTGCGAGGTGCAACAATTCTCAGATAAAGATCCTTAATTTGTTTGAATTCCCATACGTACTAGCTGCTTAGACATCAAAAGAGAAACTGCAAATGACGACTTAGACGAACAAAACGCTTCTCAGCGATAGAAAGAGGTGACGAATTAAGCAAATTGACGAATTAGACGAACAGAAATGTACACATGAGAAGAATTCTTCCGGGACCGACGAAAAAGTGACGAATTAAACGATGACAAATTAGACGAGTTCTACTGCACTTCGAATAATAACGATTAAACATGAAGAATCGCGAGAAATCAGCACAGTTTCCTAGTTGTTAATTTTTTCCTCAATTCGCAAATCGACATCACAATAACTCAACAAAGCAACCATACATCACCGTAGCTCAAAAGACAAATAGTAGAGAATACTGAAAAGAAAAGTAATTTTTCGACCACTGAACATAGTCATTGGCTGGCAATCTCAGGCTTGTCCTTGATTGCATCGTCAACCCATCCTAGGACGAACTAACGCGAATCAGTTAATAACTTCAATCTTGTATATACTATTGTGCAGGGGTGGCCAAACTGCGGCTCGCGAACGGCATGCGACTCTTTGAGCTTTCCGAAATATTATATGTTAGTTCTTTATTTTTTATTTCTATTGCAAAGTGTAGAAATATTGTAAAATGGAACTGTGGTAGCTAGCGTGCCGTACAGTATTACTTTTGTAAGTTGTTCAAAAAGATTATGATATCACAGAAGCGTAGATTGCAAATAAATTTGTGTTTTTAGATTTTTGTGTTGCGGCTGTTTGTAACTTGGGTTTTACGATATGCGGCTCATACATAGAGCAGATTTGGCCACCCCTGCTATAGTGCATGGTTACCACCATCAAGAAACAAAAATAAGGACGGCTGAGGAAAATTTGACTTTATTACCTAAAAAGAAAACAATTGTTTCTTTTTGTACGATAAACGTCAGATCATATATTTGCCTGTTTATCTCCAGGAACCATTTACTTCAGCAATGTCTTACTCTCGACTTCCTGTAATCGTCACGGAAAACGTTTTTTTTTTCAATTAATTAAACATTTGATTGAAAGTCTACCTTTATAAGTGGCGTTGAATGTATTTTAGGGCAATATGCTTTAAGCCCAGTGTGATTCTATCATGCGATTATAAGATCGTTTTTCACGATAGCCAACAGAGCTACCTAGAATGGGAGTAGTGTCCTGGAAAATGCCTTTCATTCACGTTTGCTTTTGAATTGTCGCTTCAGAAACAAATAAGTCTTTCAGGTACATGTAAATGCACAAGCTTTGCGTGGAAACGTGATCGTTATTTAGCTGTTTATTAGAGTTCTATCGTGGGACTTGAGTTGTCACTTCCAAATCTAAGAAGAAATATTCTACTTCTATCCACGTCGCGAATGCGTTTCAGACACTGTTCTTCACTGATTTCGCTACGGATAACCAAAAGAGTGGCAAACCGAGCCCGCAGCATGCTTTTATATCTTTCAAATACATTTTGTAGATGTACGAGATGTGTAGTTTGTGAAAAATGAGGCCCACTGTTTGGAACCCGTTTCACACGTTTGCTTAAATTAATGATTTAAAGCGCTTTCAAACTGGTTATTCCTTGAAAAATCGCATAGTTCGACCAATAATAATAGCAACTTTTCGGCCTACAAAAGGTAACCACTTTTGTGTGACACCCAACGATTGTCGCAGACAACCTTTGAGCAAGTAAAGAACTTTTTGACGCCCCTATTTGACTGTCCCCCAAAACGTCGGGGGAGGCTTGACACTGAAAATTTGATGAACTTCACTGATTTACAGCGTTTCGTATTTCAATTTGGGGAGCTTGGAACTTGGCTAAGCCCACCCGTAGCGACGGGACTGCTGAGACCTATCACACGAAGTAAAAAAACGTCGACAGAAAGTCTTCAACACTTAACAGGTGGGTTTTACCTTTGTGAAGGGGGGCCTTCACATTCTAAAAGCTGACAAAAACCCAACTGATATATTTTTTATTTGTTTGTTTCTAGACACGAAGTCCATTGTTCAAACAGACACTCTCTGCACAATTTGTAGTGTTTCAGATTTAAATTTGGGGGACTGATGTGCTATCTATTTTGAGTTTTAGGGACACGTGATTTAAAAGTGACGGACTGTGCCCTATCCAGAGCTTTTAGTCTTCAGTTAATTCCTGAGTTGCACTGTATAGCACTCACATTTACCAACGACTACTGCCTTTTCTGTCTTCTAAACAAAGTTGCGAGTGATACTAACAGCATCAACTTTATTCTTGCGGAAATAGAAACTTCATTGCCCGCACGGCCAAGCGGTATCGTATCGGTGGGTTAGCCAGTTTTCGAATAACTTCTGTTTTGCGGTAACGTTCCGTTCCGAGCAAACCGAAGGGGCGCCGAAAGAAACAAACACACTGGAAAAAACTTGTGTTGCACAGGGACGGATTGGGACAAATTGGGTGTAATGCAAATGAGTTCTTTTTTCTCGGCGTTGGTGCAATTTTACTTGACATCTTTCGCAATTAAAAAACAATTTATTTTCGTCGCGGGGCAGCAGCCTAGGAGCAAGACTCGAAAGGCTTCCTGCTTTATTCGGTAGAATCTCCTGGTCCAGTATTATCTCCACGATTTTGTAGGCCCCGGCGGTTTTTCCAGATGCAAGTTGCAAACCACTTGGTGGCGATTGATCAACATTTCTGCACCTCTTTTGACACGAACGCCCAACACTGAACAGTTGGCCGAAACTATGCAGAAATCAACGAGTGACAATCGAAAATTTAATTAATATAAAAATCGTCTGTTTTCATCTGGGCCTAATGCTGCAGCATCAACAGCGCTCACCTAATCCAGTACTGAGATTGTCCCATTGCGCGTAGGCCTATGTGCGTACAACTACAATATATTCAATGCCTTCTTGAAACATTTCAAGCGTCACTTTTCGTACCCGGCCCTAACCAAGGACAGGTTACTGGATCAAAATGTAGAATATGTTTCTGGACAACCCCTGAAGAATTAATTCCACATGTCTTTACAGTAAGTACCTTTTGCACATTGGACCTGGAAATCTTAGATAAAATTGCAAAATGCGAAAATATTCTTATCCTGCTGACCAACAATTTGAAAGTTTTTTTTGCAAAAATAGAATTAGCTTACAACGATCCTCGTATACTCAATTTTCAGTTATTGAGGCCAGTTTCACTAAGCTTATGAAAGCTAACTGATCACAAACAGGCCTATCGATAACCTTCCGTTTTTTTCAGTGCCCTGGCGTTTTTGCAATTGCTATGGTTTCTTTCTCGTGTTTGAAATTCCCAATTTTCGCCAAATAAACTCAACTCCTCGTGTGGAGCTCATCACCAACACTACTACTGTAACAATCTGCAGTTGTACAGCCTGAAACTGAGCTGCTCAGCATAGTCCACTGTAGAGTGGAGATAGCATAAATGAGAATCGTTTGCGAGGGCTAAAAATGCTGTGAGGTCTGTGGATTACAATGTGCATCCAATATACCTCAATACAATACAAATGCCGAATTGATAAAGTTTTGTTTCGTGCAGACGTTAATTATTTGCGGCAAGATACTCGACCTCCACTTGCAGTTTACCTCTAAACATGCTCTTTAACCCAGCAAATAATTACTTTGCGGACAGCATGCAACCTTTCAATTGCAGGTTGAGATTGATTGCCCTCTGGAACACGTTTTTGCTGAAGGTTTCTAATTAAATAAGACCATAAACTCTGGCCATGAACAAGAAACACACTTGCGGTAAGAGTTATGAACGGCACGGATGCCAAGTTCCAAAGAGTATTGTACGAACAATCACAATCAAATTTCTCAATGGAATAGCTGTTCTAAAACAAGCACCGGGTAAACAAGTTCAACATAGGTGTCCCTTTACTAATCACCGCACTTACTAGAAAGCATCACGTGGCGGACTGGGCAAAGCATCACTTTTACTGTTTTGGTTGCAATGATTACCGAAATTTTCGCAAACACATAACGAAACATTTGACCAAAAGGTAAATCTGTTTGTTACCCAATGGTTAATGAAGACAGAGCTACAGTCAAACCGCATATGTGCCTGCACACACCACGAGTCTTCCAACAAAGGTTGAATACCATTTTTACGCGTTGCGATATTAAACTGATCACGTAAAACAGGCCAGAAGTCAGTATGCACGTGGTACGTGCTGGGGAGGGGCCTGCCGCTAATCAAGTAACTTGTTGCCAGTCCTCAGATTTAACGTCATGACTCGAGGTTCCGAAGAACAAGCTGTGACCATACGTTCCGCCATTATGCGTATAACAAGATATCTATCCGGTCAGACATGGCGCACACGACATCGAACAAAGCTAACAGATTTCTCGGTTACATATCAGGTAAAGAGGTTGGAATACATTTGGGTTCGTTGCAAATATTTGTTTTTTGTTCCTTACGTTCAAATTTCAAAATTGATACGTAAATTGGATTAAAATGTTTCTTTTTGCTGTCGAGTTGGATCGGGGCTAGGGTACAATCTCTAACAAAAACTCCTACTGTCTGCATATATGCTGCAGGTTGATTGAAAGAAAATACAATCAAATATTGCGGATCAACAAACTAGCACCTGTGACACAATTCCCCAACAGACAGTTAAATATGAAAAAAGCAGGATTTTTTGTCTTGGAGATTGTTATTCACTTCACAAATCTGACGGTGTCATCAAGAACTTTTTCCGCTGACAGTGGAGCAACAAGGAACTCCTGTTCTTGGTGCTACCAGGTGAATACTGCTGTGCAGCTGCATTCCATATCCAGCATGTGACAACTTGATGATCGATCACTCACTGTTTTGAAGGGTTTGAGTGGCTTGACTTAATCTTTCAATATTTTTGGCTTGTAGATATGTTGGCATGTCGATCATTTGGCCTCGGAATGTAAACGCGCCCTGAAAGAAACAAACGTGTGACTTTTCGTTGATATTTTGAGCATCGATGTTTTGCTGTTGACACAAACGAGCGACCATGAACTTGTAAAAAAGCAGGTGTGCTCATTTCTGAACATAATGTTCCTTTTCGTGCCTGCAACAAACTTAACCGGAACTTAGGCATGAGCGTCGTTTTGATAAGCCGGCCCTTGCATTGAAATTATTATCTCCGAGGTGAAGGAAAACAAAAAATGTCAAAATGCCCCCGACCCTTGTTCCTAGTACATTAACTGTGCGTTATCTTGACGGCATTGGTGCGACGTAGCAAAGTAATTTATATCTTTCCGGCCTTCCGCATCGGAAGCTTACGCTCAATGCCAACAGTGGAGCCACGGAGCTGGTAGCTCAACATAACGCAGGTTTGTTTCTGCATTGAATTAACTACGCGAATTTCTGGGATTGAAAATTTACTGTAGTTGACATGGCAGTCAGCGCAAAACGAAACGTCGGGAGGAACTAGGTTTGCGGAGTCGGAGGTAAAATGTCCGACCTTTCCAAAATTTCCGACTCCTTAGCATAACATGAATAAAGTTTGACTGTCAACAATTTTGTAGCAACCAGCAATAGAAATCGTGGTACACAGCAAGAATTATGTTTCAATAATAATTTCAAAAGAAACTGTACTACTTCAACAGGCACGAGTTAGGATTCCTAACTTGGGAGTCCGATGGAAATCATGATTGAATTGGACTTCCGGAGTCGGATTTTTTTAAATCCGGAGTCGGATAAAAAAAATAAAAAATCCGACTCCACCACTGACTTCTAGTGTTCTTAGGAATCCGACTCCACCTAAAAAACATCCCACTCCGCAACCCTGGTAGGAACAATGCGCGATACAATTCGCGAAGCCAGTGTTGTGTTACACGACATTTTGTCTTACGTGGCCTAAATAGATTTTGTATAAAGATGGCGTAGCCCACTACCTGCTTAACATTGGCTATACATCGTCTTGGTTTCATGATGCCTTAGAAGCACAGACACATTACTTTGAAGCGCCAATTTAATCCAAAAGTGGTGGCATAGAGTGGTGATATCAGCTTTTGGTTGACAAAATTTACTTGTTATTTCATTTAGTTTTTAACTGCGTGGCCCACTCAGTGCAAAACACTGGGCTGAACTCTGCGTGGTCATGTCATCAAATAAACCAATTTGATGGCACTGGGTTGAGTAATTTGTGCAAATTTTGCTCACCTCGTTAGCACGCGCAGGTAAACTGGCTGAAGACGTCTGAACTGCATTGTTCATATCAACAACGTGATTGGTGTTTGGATTTGTTTTTGGAACCTAAGTAGTCTTTAAAAATTATGGTGAAATTACGACCAAAATTTATTTGCACACACATGGAACTTTGCAGGATTAGAGCCCATGGAGTGAGTTTGGTGATTGGTGCATGGTTTTCATGGGGTCCACTGTTACGCAAATCTATCACTGCACATTACTCTGACGTGTACTGGCAGTTGCAAATGGAAACCAAAACATCTGCAATTTAATCAACAGGGTCTCGTGACCGATTCTCAAAGAGGCCTCTGTAGCCACCCACGAAGATGCGGCGAATGGTGAGTCATTGATAAAACGCAGTGGTGTAGGAGGCGGGGGTGCAGATGCACGCCCAAAAGTTTTGATTTGGTGAAAATCCGGGCAAAATCTGTGAAAACCTTTGCCAAATACCTGAAAATCTGGACAAAACTGGCGCCCAACGTCTGCAGGTGCACATGAAGACCTGCTTTTTTTGGAGGTCATCCTGGAAGAAGGTCGTTTGAGAAATGTTTGCACAAAAAGTGCTCAAAAAGTTTCGGGCAAGTTTGGGGAAATTGAGGCAAAAATCCTTTTCACCCCCAAAAATTTTGCCTGCTCCTCCACCTATGATGAAACATAAACGCAGACCAAAGCAATGCTGAATTAATCACCTCCGGGCTTTCCTCAAACGTTCTTATGAGTTCACGTGCCCACTCAACCTTTTCTTCACTTGGACTGAAACATTTTTGAACAACAGGTATTTGTCCCGGATGGATAATTTGCTTGCCAGTAAATCCGATCCTAGCTCCGTCAAGAGCTTGCTTCTTCAGTCCAGCCTCATCTGAAACAATGCGCGTTATTTGCAACTTTCTTTACAAACGTAAACATCGCCAACGAACCTTCTAGTCCGAGGTATATAGTTACGGAAGCAGCCCTTCAGGGTAAATCTTGTAGGAAATTCAACTTAAGCTTATTTTCCTCCGAGTCTGCGTTTTGGATTTTATTATCACCTAATTAGTTCAATCCCCATGCTTGTCAGCAGGACCTAATTGACTAATCAATGCAGTTGAAAAGACCATAAAACAGGACTTTACCTTTGTAGTTAATGTAAACCATGTCAATAGCTTGCAAGCTGTATGCTTTGGCGACGGTCACCACTTTCTGGCGAGCATACATCAGTTCGGTGGCGTCATCCGAACGACTGATTCCAATGTTTGCACAAAAATCGTCGGATCCAAAAACAACCCCAGACAGATGACAAGTCGAGTTCTTGCGCGCACAAGCAGCGATTCCGGCTTCCGTTATTTTCTATTAACAATTCAGCAATGGTTTCCTGGAAAGTCCGCGGCAAACAGCTGTAATCATTCTGTCCTAGCGGAATAACTGTTACTCAAACTTAGACACAACGAAAATTTTTAAAGAAAAAAAACAGGGAGTAAAAACAAACAAGAACTTTTTGTTTCAGCTTTTTCAGAACCAAGTGTTCGACGCGACTTGCAGTTGCATCGAGAAATGAATGCGCGTAATTTTATCTGAAAGTTTATATCTGTAACATAGTTTTGACCTGAAGAAAAGTTTTATTTTGTCTAGAAAGTTAGCGTTCAAGAAATGGAATATTTCGCAAGTTTTTCTCCCACAACAAACGAGGCGGACAGGTGAGGTAATATCATGCGGCAAATGGAAATACATCACAGCTCCTTCCTCTGCGGGAACACTTAAGACAGGGATGTCGGAGGTGCGGCCCGCGGGCACATTTCACACGGTACGCCTTTGGTTTCAGATTGTGCTGTATACGGCCGGTCAAAGCCTGGATTACGCTTCTGTGTAGGAGCGACGGCGGTTTCTCTAGATTTAAAACGTTTCCCGCTGTGTTTTGATGTGCTGGGAGCGAATACGAGCACGAAAGCCGTTGCAAGAGTGATTCTGCTCCAACACCTATGCTAACCTGCATCTTACAGTAAAAAAGGTTGCAAGAAGCTGCTGGCCCGCGGACACTTTCACATGATCAAATTCGGCCTTCTTTGAAAAAAACTTTGGACACCCTCCTCTGAGATCAAAAATTAAAACCGTCATCAATATCTTCCAATCCGAAGCCAAACTAAAGCTCACCAAAACTCACAACTAAATGATTAGATAAGACGTGTGTTGCAGATGGATCGACAACATTATTTTCTGTAAATCGAGGAGTGCAGCCAGTATTTTATAGGCAACACAACCAAGCGCAAACACTCTCCAGGCCCAAGTGTACCTTGATTGCAATACCATAACACTGAAAATACGTAATTCGCGTTAACGATCACTTTATGCACAATTAGAACCCACTTGCAAATTAAGAAGACCTCGTCCACTTTCCGTCATAAAGATAATATGGAACGGTGTCTTCAACAATGATGGATGTTTGCGATAAGCTTCCACAAACTGTCCGCAAAACTGAAAATAGAATTCAGAGCGTCATTTGTTTGTGACGTTTTGTATCATCATGGCTAATTTCTACTTCCGCAGTTGTCGAGGCCAGGCCCTTGCGGTCTCGTAGTTTCAAAACTGATCTTGGTCTTTACCTCCAAATTCTTCGACTTCCTTTCTGAGCAGACACCATGTACTGGGTAAAATCTGGCGTTTTACATTAGGAATTACTCACTTCGATTGACGCCAGCTATTGTTTGAGTATACACAGATTGTTCATTACGGACCTGTGCGGAAGTACATTTGGTTGTCAAAAGTGTTGGTCTTATTCCTAGCAAATGATCAGGCCTACACGCTCGGCTGCTACAAAAATTAACCAGTATCATGTACAATTTTGCTATACGAAAGTACTTGGTCGCTAGTTCCGACGAAATAATGGAGTGCTTTTCAGGTGCACGTGCTAACATCGGTAAAGTGGTAACATCCCGCCTTGACTATTGCAACTCTTTATTAAACGGTCTGTCACAAACGCACATGTTGCGACTACAACGCGTTCAAAACACCGCCGCACGTT
>Ga0210059_1003150_pt1 | contig 26261 bp, 19 predicted proteins | sample Ectturendosymbi2_FD_188042 | JGI IMG/M metagenome (GOLD analysis project Ga0210059, IMG submission 188042) | Ecteinascidia turbinata endosymbiont from Florida, USA - Sample 2 (SPAdes) (version 2) | ecosystem: Host-associated > Tunicates > Ascidians > Unclassified | place: Key West, Florida... | reverse complement strand
GATGCCGTGCTAAGAAACAACTTGTATCGATTTTTTATACGATGCACATCTTCATCCAACTTTTTTATTCGATCGCTTCAAATGTCTGATGCTTTTTACAAATCTTCATTTTTCCTCAATTATTCATCACTCCTGGAAGGAGAATAGATGTAGTGGTTGTCCGTGAATTGTTTCGGAGTTTGCGTCTCACCATTATTGCTTTTGTGTAGTAAAATATGTGGACACTGTGTACACACCAAGCATAAAAAAGTAAGAAGTGCTGGGAAAGGTCTTGCTCCTCTCAAGGCTGGACACGTACTAACACCGGTTGTGTAGCGCCCTACTGTATGGTTATCCATTTTCTGTGCTTTTGCGAATGACGATACAGCTGTGGTGAGGATAAACTGCTTTGATCCTCCCAGTGTTGTTCATGTGCTAACATCGTTTCTGTAATGTGCGCTGATGTGCAACTAAACACTTTTTGTGCTTGTGTCTGTGATATGGACCACGAGTCCGCAATAAAATATCATTATTATTATTATTTTGTTGAATCAAAGTCACAAGCGTCTCGAGTCAGAATCGAGTCAGAGTCATCTAAAATTTTTCGCGTCGAGTCAGAGTCATGACCTGGTCGATTCGAGTCAGAGTCGAGTCACAAGAACTGTTGAGTCACTTCGAGTCATTTGTTTGTAAACTCGAGTCAATGTCGAGTCACAGGAAATTTAACGTTTTTTCGACAACATATCTTTGCTATGAAATGGCGTCCGACATGTTAGGAAATGGTGCCCAACAAGCTATGAAATGGCGCCCGATAAATCAGAAAACTGTGCCCAATGTTGTTTTAACAAGTTTGATTGCAGGTTATTTATATCTAAGTTTATTGAGATTCATTTTACTTGTCTCTTTCACTCTCAGTCATTTAAAGAAGTCTAGCCCTATCTTGGTGCAAGTGTTGCAGCCTCTCAGTTAGCATTGTGTTGAATGTGCGATTTACCACAACCGGGATGTGCATGCCATGATGAACAACACCCATATGGAGCGAACAAATAGAAATGAAATGATCACGACATGGAATCTTCATTATTGCTTGGTGCAACAGTGGGAAGCTTTGCGCACTTGCTGTTCCGCCTTTCCAATCACAAAAAAGTGGTGCTTTGACCAGGATTTGAAGATGGTGCCAGCCTTACAGGTACAACCTTCACAAAAAGAACGTGCAATAGGTGTGGTTCATTGCAAAAACGAGGGGATATTGTTTGAACCTTTGAGTTGGCGTTGCATTGAATGTGTGGCTTTCATTAGCTCAGTACATGAAATTGACTAGAGATGAACATGGATTTGTATTTAAATCTTGCGACATTTCAATACATTGACGGATTTGGATGTTATCATTTTTGTTTAAACAGAATTGGATTGCAATTGATTGCAAGCACAATGCTGCATCGCCCTGAGCCAACCAAAGAACGAGTCGAGCCGACAATCCTCAGCACAATAGCAATTGAGATTACTCATTTGACCACGTTCGCTTTTCTACTGCTGCTACGAATTCTACGTTATATGTGGCGAAATCACGTTGCCAACTGGGCTCAGGCTAATAACAGTGACAGGAATTTGGATTTAAACAAGATTCGGTTTTCGCATTTGCATTATATCTTGCAATAGAGTTTTGGTTGGGATTTGAATCTGAAAAACTTAAATAACTTCATTGGTATCTCGAAAAGACACAAGGTCACAGAATGAGACCCACTGTCATGATCACGAAATTCAAATACTACATTAAACCACGATAAGGTGTCAATATATTGTGCCTCTACTGACCCCTCAGTGAAAGGAAAATCTCAGGTTTGCGCCTCTACACAAGTTGGGGACACTTGATCCTTAAAATGTAGCATAGCGCAACCAGACAGTCAAAACAAAAAATTTCCCCCAATCTTGATCATCACTGAAGCAAAAAATCCTCATTTCTTTGTGTGCAAACGAACTGGGTTTGTCCTTCAAGAACTCAGAAATTTTGTAAAAATGTCTCTGACTTGAGTCTCGAGTCAATGACTGTGACTCGAGTCGAGTCATTCTGTAAAAAAGGTGACTCGAGTCGAGTAGAGTAACCATTTTTTTCAACTTGTGTCGAGTCGAGTTCGAGTCACCAAAAATTCTGACTCGAGTCATTGACTCGAGTCACGCTATCAATGGGAGTCGGAATCCCAAATTTGAAAAATTGCCAGAAGCCGATTCAAAAATTTTGGGACAGGAGCGGATTCGGTTTCTGAAAAAGTGACTCGGGCCACCTCTGGTAAGGTTGAACCGCTGATCCTGAAACTTTCAAAACACCACTAGGCGGCACAGTCACAAGATAAAATTTGCGCCAATATTAATCATGCGAAGCGTCACTTAAACCAGACATGAGAATCGTATTGGATTTAAAACTTCCCGCATTTTAGTATTGTGATCAATTTGGATGGATTTGGGTTTTTGTAATTAATGCTTTTGTTAATGGGATTTGGATTTGATAACTTTGTTTCGAATTCTTTGCAAGTTTTTTTTTTTTTCTAGCGTTACTTGCACATGATGAAACTTAAGGTAATAAGTATCATCATGCATGCGAAATGTAAAACACAGTGAAATTATACACTATACAGACCATGATGGAGTGCCACCATCATTGTGTGTGTGTTCCACCAGGCACATAAAGTACCCCCAAATGGGGTTGAACAGCCAGAGATAAAGACAGATTTATTACAAAAAGGTTTAACAATGAACAATAATACACTGTATTACAGTAGTGTTGGTTACATGGAATATAAACAAAGAAAATGAGGTAGTCAGCATGGTTGAAAAAGGAGCAAAACAACACTGCACAGACTACAGGCTTTGCATACAGCATAAAAAACATACTGAAGACAACAAAGCTCACAGAAAACACAGTCATTCGGAAGGCGATGGCCATTCATTGAAGAGAGGCAAGTGACGGGCAGGAACACTGGTTAATGGGTTGAAGGTGGCTAAAATCAGATCAAACCTGCACACAGGCCAATCTGAATATGCTGGCGACTGTTCCCTCTGACCATGGCCAGAGACACTAGACAGATGTTGCTGGAGCCACTGTCGCTCCCTGGGGTTGCCTGAAATCAATGTCAACAACTTTCTTTGCAAGACAGTTCAAGAAGGGGGTGGTGGGCTTGCTGTACACACCAGTGGTTTCAATTGCAACTGGTTGAAAGTAATAATTGTAATTGTTAAGAAGGTCATGATGATTGTATTGCCGGCATTTGTCGGTCTCAGTATCAGTTGCTACACTGCCTGATATAGCAGCACTGACCAAGTATGTCATGACTTTCTGCAAAGGAATCCACAACTGTCGCGTCCCGTACAAGGCTCCTGCCTCTGTACCAAGGGTTCAGGGTCAAACCATCGGGCCTTCTATCTCTCGTCAGGCCCAAGGACAGAGGAGAGACCAATGTGGGTCAATGATCATTTGAGGATGGAGTTTATAGCTGAATGTCTGGGGAAGCAGCCTGCATTCTGAATGCAGGAAAGGCCATGAAGCCCCAGCCTATCAACAAACTTACCACAGCAGCATTCCGTGCTTCCGAAAATATTCATGTTGGCACCAGTTTGCAGGGCAATTGCAATTTGGAGCTCATCAGAACTCAGCAGGTTTCCGACGCTAGCAATTGGGAAGGCTTCTGACCAGGCAATGGTGTGGCTTTTTTTCTGTGTAGTGAGTAGTCGACATTGGTTCCAAGGGCTTGGGGTGTCGAAAACTGGAACTTAACAAATAAGTTTCAGTTCTTTTTTGGGACTACAAATTCAGATTGAGATTACGAAAATTAGTAATAATTTTTGCAATTTATTACTGCACTGACTGTTAGGGGCGTCCTCATTGCAACGCAAGCAATGCCAGTGGCAACTTCTTTTATGTCAAAATTAAAAGGATTTGGGGTTAAATAAAACAAACAGAGCTGAGCTTATAAAGCACAACTTAAAGTGTGGATGCACGCCGAATCGTTGCCAAAAAGTCTTCAGTAGGGGTGTTTTAGGTTTGTCTTGTGTAGGGGGACTTGTCATTCCAAAACTACACCGAATCTCCACTGATTTATACTGTTTCCTATTTCAATTTGGGGGGCTTGAAGCTTTGTTTGGCGAGCTCATTAACACTAACAAGCCCACCAAAATTTCCTCATGGCAAAGGCAAAGGGACTGCATACACATTAGCAGACAAAGAAACTGTCATGACCTTTTGTTTTTCTGTGCAATGCCAGCTATGTGTATGAATCAGGGGTGGCTAACCAAAGTCAGGGCTTGCAAGCTGCATGATGTGGCTCTTTCCGGTTTGCTGTGACTTGTACATAAGAAGTTCCATTTATTAAATAGCATCATTTATCACAATAAATGGGTAAAATGTAAAGTACAGGTGTCCATCAGCGTGGATATCATTAACAGATATGTGATGACGTAACCGAAGTGGAAAGAAACCTCGTTACACAAATAAACAAAGGCAATGGCTACAGGTCCGCCAATGGACCTTCATATTAATATTTAAAAACTTATTCATCTGCCGCTTGTAACAAGACAGTAACACATAATGAGTATGCAGTAGACTGCACCAGGCTTGGTAGAAATGTACTAAGTAAAGCTAAACCATAAATCTGAACACAAAAGTTTGGAAAATTTTGACAAAATGAAGAAAAACTGATCTCATGAAAAGTGCAACCATTACTACCAAAGTGAAAATGCCATGTTGAGAGATGAGCTGAAAACCATTCGCACAGCAGATGTAAACATGTCTGCTGCACTACCATGACGAAGATGCTAAACTGACGCACACAGTGTTTTATTCAAACTGCACCACTGCTGGCAGACCTATACCCACTTCCATAAACAAATAAAGGCAAAGATACAATGAAACATGCCATGCCAAAAAGTTGGGATACTTCAATTTTTTTATTTTCATAACTGTTGAAACGTATTTGTGTCCCACCATGTTTTTGTTAAAGATCAAATAACATTGGTTTGAGAGCAATGGTGGTTGACATTAGGCCTAGGCTAGCAACAATTATTTTTGCTACCATTGTCTTGTGGTGTCATTCTTCATCGTAAAATAATTGGTTTTTGTGATTCCGGGTACATCATTTTGTATCTGCAACCAAAATCTGCTACTGATGGATATCCGTATTTTTTAGGGCACCCAATAAATGGCTTGAAAAGTTTTGTCATTATCATGTTGGTGTGTGATATTTACAATAAATCTAGCTGAGCAAAAGTATGTGTATGAGTGACGAAGAGATAAGGTGATGCCCATGTGTATGATGTGGCTCTTTGTGTTAACTCACTAAGGAATGTGGCTGTGGTCTCTGACTGGTTGGCCACCACTGCTGTAGACTGATTTTATTCAGTAAGACATTTCAGTCATTTTTTGTCCAATAGTATTAAAACTTAATGTAACAGTTACCCACTTTTTTACACAGCACCGTTATCGGATTGACGCGTGAGCGATTCGTTGCCCTTGGCTGACTTTCATGAACTTACTTTTATGAACGCACTTGCGAACTCTGTATTGGGGCATTTTTACACTGCAAGGACTCAAAAGATAAGATCTGCTTCGTATGCTTTGCCTATTGCATTGCGAAAGCTGGGGAATAGGTGAAAATTAAAAAGGTGAAAGCAGATTCCACTACACAAAGGTGTTTTTTGTAGGTGTTGTTGGTTTCGTCGAGATGTGATTTTATTTTGTGTTGTCCGAAAAATAACAACCAGCAGAGAAAATCGTGGAGAACTGCTGGGCGATGAGGTCATAAACCGCGTCGCATCGTAATTGCAGTCTTCAAGTGACTTTAACAGAATTTGAACAACTTCTACGGGGCAGGAAAAGGTAGTTTGTTTTTACACTGCAAAGCCACTTTGTTGATTTCAGTCACGATCATTAACCAGTCTGTTCTCTGCAGTACAATACAACAGAGTGTCAAATATGAGCATTCACAGCACTTTGTAAGTAATCTATGAACTGCAATTCACCAAATTGTGACTGCAACCTATTCAACAAACTTTTATGCCACATTTTCTGCTACTCCATGTGTTCCATTATGAACTGAGGAAATCACAGCCACATAACTGGGATACAAGGTTCAAAGTGTAGCCTATACTGAAGTCATCCACATCCAATATTAGGCTACATATTTTGCACAGAAGTCGAATCACTCTACTAAACCAAGGTGTAATGAAAACCTAGTAATCAGTTTTGGGGTAATACTCCTTCAGCCCAATATCTGATGTCTTGTAACCTACCGAATAATCATCCAGTTTGCTCAACCGATTCAATTTTGCTGGTTGTTTCCCTAATTTGGTGTAGTTAGCCTACAGGCAAAACTATTAAATAAATTAATCTGTCATTTTTGCTATGGATTAGCTTGAGTTGAATAGGCTCATCTGTTCCACAGTAGTGGTTTTAGCATCAAACAAGTACAGAAAAGGTTGCACAAGACTAAATACAAACCACCCAACCTCTTTTCCGCTCGAATCTCTTATCATCAGATTCCCAACCTACCTCTGCTAGTTGGATTCGCTGAATCGCGTATGGTTGAAAAAATGCGTGCTCAAGCAGCTCGGTGAGACACTCACAGTCGTGCTTGAGTGATTTGTGGGATTGCCAATCCAAGGCAAATCCAATAACAGTGCAGTGTAAAGAGGGTAAGTGTTCAGTAGTCTATATATTTGGACAATATTACCAAAGTGATCTAGTTTTTTCAGTCATTTAAAAAGAATTTGGTCGATGATTGAAAAAAACTAGTATAAGGTGTACAGATAACCTGGGATGACCTTCACATGGGTTGCCAGATAGAAATTTCAATAAAAATCTAAACAATTCCAAAAAAGGGCCAGGAAAAGGTCAACCTGATTATTCGAACACTGGTAAAAGCCATGCCACTTGATGTATTATACGTGTGGTCATGTGACCACTTTAACCAATCATGTTTGACTGAAGGCAAAGTAGCCCCAGCAGAGCCTTTGCCTCGAGAAGCAAAGTAGACAGTACTTTTTTTCTACACTTCCCAGCAGCATGGCTGCTACCTGTGATGAAGCTGCTATGTTCTAATTCGTCCAGAGTTGCTTTCTATTTCTCAGACATGAATTTGACATAAAATAAAAGTATTACTCATTGTATACCAGCACATTCAATTACTGAAATTCTTCTTTTTGGCAATTTAATGCTGCCTCGTTTTTTTTTAGCAGCCTCACAAAGAAACTTGTCGATATGTCTGACACCAGGGAGCAGCGGTGGTTGTCCCTTGCTGTGGTCAGAGGGAACACCGCTAGAATATTGACCTGTGTGCAGGTCTGACCTGATTTTGGATGTCCCCGGTGTGCTGACCAGTATTGCCAACCCCACTTGCCTCTGACTCAATGCATAGCTATTGCTTTCCGAATGTTTGTCCTTTCTGTAAGTTTTGTTGTCCTTTTGTGCAGTGTTACTTCAGTCATTAATTAACTGTCTTGATCATCGCATAGCGTATGATGATACCACAGTTTCATGATTATGTTCCACTTCGCTTGAAACTTCTGAGGCTTTTCAATGTTTGCAATCCATCATATTTTAATTTGCAGGCACGCAGGGCAAGGATATTAGGAAGACTTTTTCAGTACCCAATGAATGTCTGATGTAGCGTGAGGAAGTCTTGCTGCATATCCACTTTGAATAATGTTTAGCTATTCTTCCATTGCAGTTCATTTACAAGTCCAAACTACCAAGCATGTTTGGATGCAGTTGTTAGTCAGGACTAACAAAGTGTAACAAACAAGTTCTGTACAGAAGGTGTGCCAAAAGTAAGAAACAGGTTTACCATGACTTAGGTTGAAGCTGATCACTGACGAACACCTTAGTTATTCTATAAAATACATGCAGTCCCTTTGCTGAAACAGTGATCATTTATAAAACAATGGGAGTCTGTTCAAGCTGTATTTAAGATAGTCTGTGATGTGGCTTTGAAAGATGAAGCTTTTATGAACATAACTTGTCTTAGGTATGCTAGTATGAGGCTTAGTTACTTCACATGTATCCTTTTAAGTAATTGGTATTGTACTAAATTCTTTTGTAGATTAATTTATAATAAAAATTGCGTTTTTATCCCTCAGAACTTGGAAAAATGACTGTTGATTGCATAACTGATGTTTTGCATGATCTTCAGCTTAACCAGGTATCAAAAGGTGAGTGCATCTGACCAACTTCTTATTTTGTCATGATCAATATTTGTCTTTGATGGCCAATACAGCTGATATTTTCATGATGCTTCTTTCTGCTGTTGTAATGTAGAGTGATATTTCTGCACAGCAAAACTTGTAATATTTTATTATGGTGTACTTTTTTTACTGGCCAAAGCAATTGACATTTCTCAACCTGGCGTATGAGGTCTGAAAATCTGTTTGAATTTAAATATATGATGTCCAATATGTGCAGTATTGAAAAGGTGGACTCTTTTGGATTTGTTAAAACATAAATTACTATTTTCTCTGTTAGCTTGTGAGTGTTTTGAGCAATGGTGGTGTGATGAACATTGTTTGTTTGTTCATGTGTTTTCAGAACTAGTGGAAAGGACTTGTTCACTGGAGTTCACTGAAAATCCAGAGTTTGATTTAGTTTTTCAAGAAGATGCAAATACAGCTTTTGCTCAGTTGATTCGAGCAGTTGTTCATGTGCAATGTAAATACGAGCGCGATGGACAGGCAAGCTCTTTATTCTTAATTTTGTATTTCTTTGTGTCTGCACAGGACGTGTAAATGAGGGCAGTGTTTTTCAAAGCGTTTTGAGAGACCAAAACGGTCTCTCAAATTTTTCTAACTATTTAGATAGTTGTGGTCTCTCAAAATGTGTTAGCAGTCGCCAGGGTCAAACCTTAAACCAACCCTGAATGAGAGTGTAAATCAGGAGTCATCAACCTAAAGCACGCGTGCCACACTTGTACGCCAAGCAATTTTCAATGGGACGCAGAAACTCCAAGTTTCGCATATCACTTTTGTTATGACTCACATGGAAGATGTATTGACCTTGAGTTGTGTAAAAAACGTATGCTGTTGGCACACTGAATGTTTTGAAACCTTGAGTCGGCACACAGTTGCTTAGGGTGTAAATTATCACCAACGTGTTCTCAGTGGCTTGCCATACATTTAGCACAGTCCAGTATAACCAAGTAAAGTTTCTTGTTTTGCTCATGTTTGTTGCGATGATGGCAATCTGCAGCTGCGCCGTTTCATGTCAGGTTAATTGCAAAACCAACTCTGATTTTCTTTATACCAACTCATTTCATCAGCAATGTTTGCTGAAAACAAAAATGCAGTCTTTTAGAGGTGTTGAACTATGGTTGAAGATTCTTTTTCTTTCATAAAGACTGTTCGATAACGTCAACAATCGTGCATCCTACCTAGGTAAGCAACACACACAAAAGAAAATAAGACACTCTGTATTTTATCTCAGATACAAGCACATATTATGTTGTTGCATTATAATTAGCCACAAACATAAAGTTCCCTGAAATTTTTCTTTAATGAAGGAATGTCTACTTTTTTTCCAAAAGAATTAAGAAACACCGGTGAAATCCAATTAAATGTGTCAACATAGTATCGCCAGAAAATTTTAGTTGTGCCAAAAAAAGGATAATACCCACAATAAATAACCCAAGTGCATTGGTTGCTTGAAACTCAATCCACAACAATCAAAAACTCTAAGTTTGCTGCAAGCTTTAGAAGAATCAGCCGACTGGGATCTGCTTTCTTCTTTTTGCGATGATCGTACTTGCACATATCCTTGTTCAAGTTAACTACGCTCAACAAATGTGGCACAGTCAAATTAATCAGCAATTTTTTAATAGGATATGTGTTTCACGTAACACCACGCATCTTCAGTCCTGAAATATTATTCAAACAGCATCAAATTAAGCCCCACTGAAGTTCACAACGGAAAACTTGCTTTACGCTTGCTCTGGAAATGTGCAAAATGCCTTTAAACCCATTTTATTTCAGGTTCAAATTGTCACAAAAGACGCCGAGAAACACGTCAATACCTCGCGAATATCAACACTAGCGTAAAAAATTATTTTACAATTTACTTGTCCAACAAACAAAATTCGCCTTATGCTATTGCACAAGGAATGAACTTCTCCGTATTCGCTTTCTTGGCGTCCAAAGACATCTATTTTGCACTGAGTGACGGCATTGCCCTCAAACGTCAAATGGCGTGATCATTGAATTATTTTCCGTATTTGGTCTGAAACAATCGCAGACGCCAAATAAAAGTCATAAAAATGGGAAAAGAATGCAATGAACAACAAAAGCGCTGATTTGTACCTGGAACAAGGTATTGATTTTACAATAGGAAAGAAAAGCTCCTCAAAATCGTTAATTCGGATCTAGTTTAAAAAAACAGGAAGGTGCTGTTTCTGAAATTTCCTTTCATTGGTTGTTATAACCTTACTTCTTACAACATCAGTAAGTTTTTTACATATTGTTAAAAAGTAGAAGATTGTGCCCAAAACTTGATTAACTCGGGTACTTTTCAACAAGCAACATAAACATGACTATACGCAAAGAGTAAATTTTTCCGTTTTTGTGGCGAAAAAGACCGCAGCGGCCTTGGAAACCTACATACTTCCGATGTTTTCAAAAAACAATGCAATTTTGTGGTTGATACGAAGGAGCTGGGTGAAATTTTTTCACCTACCTTACAAGCTCAGTCATCACACACTAGTGTGAAAAATAGATATTCCATTATATTGTCCTTACTTATTTGCTAGCTCTTATCAAATGGCGCCTGCTAAGTTTGTAAAATGCAGAATTCATAAAGTTTCAAATTATTATCCATTACGATTTAGTGCTTGTGTCCTGTAAATTTTTGTGCAAGCAACAAATCAAGAACAAAAGCAATGATGGAAAAAGTGTTCAGGGCATGTGTGGTCAATCCCGTTCGACGTTCCTTTCAAACCTCCCCTTTCTGGGTTTAACATCGCACCACCTATGGTCTTTAGAAAGAATCCTCCAAATTGCAAATCATCCTCGATTGAATAAATGTTGATAATATTGCCCAGGTATTAGTGCGTGATTCATTACAACTCCAAGCTAACTTCCGGTTGATACGATTTTTCAAACGCTAGATGACGCGGGCAAGCTAACATATTCGTGAGGTTAACTCTATATCGGTCAGATTAAGGGTAACCGCATTTACAGGCTTGATCGTAGACATGACTTCAAACTCAAGAGGGGTACATAACATACGCCGAACAGCTAGGCATGTCAGTTTTGATGAACTTGGCCAGCAATCACTAGCTTTGTCAAACGCGTGGTAGAATTGCTCTTGATACAAAAGTACCAACGTTCTTGTTTACGTTGTTTCTGTATAAAAATCTGAACTTTAACGGTTTGGATCAATCATTGCAAAATTGACTTTATGGCTAATTTGCTGTTCATTGTAATGATGAACATGTTTTCCATACCTCTGGTTTGCGTTATACCACGTTCGCTGTGTATGCTTTTGAGATCCGCCGTTTGCGCATCATTTAGTGATATCGTATATAACCATTTGCTGTGAATAAGTTTATTGACTCTTAAACGACTTCGAAAGACTCATTAGTTTTGTTCAAGAACATACGTCATCAATATTGACTTCAAAAAAGTTTAATGCATTGTTTCAGGGAACTTTAACATTTTAAATGTTTATATTTACGGATTGTTGAACTCAAACATGTATACTGTACAGGTGAGCACGACAATCTTGTTCATTACGCGTGCATTTCATATGTTAGTGGCCTGTAGTTTCGAGCTTATAAGTGTTACATAATAGCATAGCAATGCACATTATAACAACAACTTAATCCGCACTCCTTCACAAGGTCCGGTGCCCGTAACTTGTCACGTGACACCCCGATAGTTTTTTCGTACGTTCCTGAACACATTTTCGCAGAAGAATTCTGGCGAACGAAACCAGCTGTTACGCATTCGCCAGCAGTGATTTGGGGATTACAGAGACAACTGTATTAAGCAGTAGCGAGGCACAGGAAACTTTGGTTTCTTCCAAAAGTCACTCATTTCTGACCTGAACAGAAATCTCATCTCTCTTCCCGACCGTGACGTAATTCCGGTACATCACGATCAAACTAACAATCACCTGAAACGTGATTTGCTTGCAGAAAAACGTTTGTATTTGAAAACAGGAAAGCTATATCCTAGTACTACTTGCATATGGTGGTTTCTGTAAATTACTTTTTAACAATGTTAGCATGTTGCCGTTGCAGACCGTGTGGGCAATCTTTGACGACCAGGGTGTCAGTTGCAAGCAACTGCAGGTGTGGGTTTATTATCTTCTCCATCGTGGATTGTCCAAGTCTTCCACTTTTTGCGATAAAGAAAGAGCTTTGTTTTCCGCTGACCTGTGTTTTCTTCTTTTGAAAGAACGAGGTAAAGTGGCGGTTTTTACGCGATTTATGAACTTGACGGCATGGCGTACGATCTATAGTCCAAGATATATAATTTAAGGTTCCAAGACGTATAAAGTGCTAAAAGCTAAAACTTCGCTGAAACTGCATTTCGTCGTGGCGGGCTTGAGCAGAGGTTTCCTGCTTGATCCGAGAGAAAAGCGACCCAAAAAATGATGCTGGGCCGGATTAGCGTTTGCGTTGACTACCTCCTATTGAGCAAGCAGGACAATTTTTCGATGTGTTATGATGAATGGCATGGCCAGGAGCAAACAAACTAAGCACACAGATGCTTTGCGACTGCATTGATTCCAGTTTCGGTCGGAATTTTTTCCTTTCTGGCTTCAGAAAACCTGACACGAAAAGTCTTGATTGCGGTGCATTTCTAATGTTGATAACGATTGGGGAGTACTCAGGAACATCCATCGTTTCAATCGCTTGGCCTCTTTAACGAAGTTGCCGCTGAGTTGGGTGCTTGTCGTAAAAAAACGACAAAATAAACGGCAACTTATGACGTATTGTGCGTGGACTGAAACAATATGGCGCAGGGTACGGTTGCCATGGCGATCGTTTATCAGTAACCGAACACGCTGTGTTCGATATCGGGCCAGGAAGCAGTAAATGCGTTTGATTTGTTGCAGGCGATCAGTCATACCAGTTTTTCCACGAAATTATTTTTGAAAAATCGGTGAATGCTTTAAAAATGGCCGCCCAAGCAAACTCTTCTGAACCAAAGCGAAAAAAACACTCCCAGAAGCCTTCGCAGAAACGTGCACGAGCCCAGGTGAGACGCTTGCTGACAGCGCCATAACAAACCAACCAAAAGATGTGAATACATTTTCCGCATGGAAATAACGTAATTAGTATGCAGCAATTCAGGAAGTAAACCAATTTTTCGTGAACGGAACCGGATGAACCAAAACCAGCTGAGTTTTCGCCATTTTTTTGCAAGATGTTGAACTAAGATGTCTTCTTCACCAATTACGTCCGATTTATTAAAATAGTTTGTTATTTCAGAGTTTCGGGACGAGACAGGGATGCTTTTCAAGGTCCCTTAATAGACTCCCTTTGGCTGCAAGACTTCGTTTCAGGGCGTTTTGTCTGTCTGGTATATTTGTCAGCATTAGATCATTGGGGTATTTTCATCGTGCAGTGAATATAGGCTTCGCTATTCGAATAAAAATTGCTTAAATTTAATTCAAGATAAATTTTAACGTCATTTTGTTGTTTTCTTGGCTAATTATTTTATGGTTGAAAAGAATTAAAAAGTCTAAGTTTGTCAGTTGGGCTTCTAAACTGGCCGTAAATTGGATCAGAACAAACCATCGTGGCGTTAAAAATTGCGAGCGAAGTTTTTTGTTCGCACTGTTTTATTCCTGCTAAGTAATGCGCTGTGCTCTGTAGTGTACATTCGCTTGTACAGAGGAGCCTGACACTCAGTGGCAGTTTGCGATCGTATAAAAGAGGTGATAGTTTATATTGTATGTGGAAGAGGCAAGCCACCACGTTTGTAAAATCTTTGCTTGTCATCGCCAAACCACCAAAACAAAACATGGCGTCCATTCGATCCGTGTGCCAAGTAAGCGAAGCACTGATGCAAAGTACTTCTCACACTGTTCATAACTGTTTCAGGGAATGCCTTTGTCGTGTGAAGCAGACACAGACGATGAGGACGAAGGTGATGCTGTGATATTGAATTCCCAGCAAGCGGTGGCCCTGGTCCACCACCTTCTGAATGCTCTTCAAGATTTCTGCCACTTGCTTCAGATCTTCTCTTTGAAAGATCGCCCAGCCTTAATCAAACACAGTGTAGAGGCAGGTTATTGTCTTGCGTTTTAAATTCGGTGATATGCGTTTCTATTACCATCTGCCGCAAAAGAGCTTTACTTCTTGGAAGTTGCTTCATGTTTTGAACTTGCCAAGTGTTAAACACATTTGTTTTTATCATATTTGGCGCAAGTACGTGCAGCTATTTATGAATTGCAAGAAGGATATGGCGCGGCTATGGAAGTCTTTGACGTGTGGGAGTGAGGTTTCAAGTGATGTTGCAGAGGTTGTGATGCGCATGCTTCGCAGCTGCATTGTGCTTGGTTGCAAATCCTCAACGCACTTCACAGTTTGTTTTGCTTGGCTGTTTTCTCCCCATGCCTCATGTTTATTTAATTTATTTATGTTTATTGTTTTGTTTATTGTTTGATTTGTTTATGTTTATTGTGTATTTAATTCATTTATGTTTATTTAATTTATTTCGCGCACATATTTATTTAATTTATTTCGTCGGTTTATTTATGTATCATGTTTGAGCTATCCTCCTCGCCTGGCGGGCGTAGTATATACACTCCATACCATATATCAGGGTTTTTTTTAAGGAAAATGTTAGGTACCCAGTATGTATCTGTAGGGACCCGATTTCTCTGATTCTAGGGACCCGATTTCTCTGATTTTAGGGACCCAATTTTCTCAAATTTTAGAGACCCGATTATAACTTTCTCTGATTCTAGGGACCCGAATCAGGTCCCTAAAACGCCTTAAAAAACCCTGATATATATATATGTACTTTGCTGCTTAAATTGATGGACCTTTTGTGAAGAATACATCTTCAGTAGATCCAGAAATAGGTGCTCCAGCTTAGTTGTTGTAGCTGGTGCGGTCTACTGTGGTTATTCACCATCTTACAAAAACCACTTCGTATCTGCAGAGTCTTGTTTTTGTTGCCAAGCAGTTCGGAGAAGCATCTTTCACCACCATCGACAGGTACTGTTTCATTGCGTTTTAAGGGTACTGTTTCATTGCATTTGTGAGGGGATTGATTAATTAATTTGTGTTTTTTAGCCAAAACGTTGGAACCACAAACGCTAGAAGGCCAATCAAGGGCTCTAAAGATGTGTGTTTCCGCTTAGTTTTTTTTTGAAGACGGAAACAAAAATTTGCCTTTTTGGGGTTGGACCTAGGGCCCGATGACAACATCCAAAAAACTAAACTTACCCAATTATGACGTCACCCACAAAAAAGCTCAGATCTAAAACTTCCCAACTTTTTTCAAAATGGAAACTACAAGACTTCCCGTTTCTTTAGAAGATTTGAACAGTTCTCTAGCTCAATCGGCTGCCGAGATATGCCTGAACAAAGCTTGCCAAAATTTTGTCAATCCAGGGACTTAAAGTGAGCAACTGTAACAAAATCGCAGCTAAACAGAAAGTAATACAATGATTCCAGTTCCGGTCGGATATTTTTCCTTGCTGGCTTCAGAAAACCTGACACCAAAAGTCTTGATTTCGGTGCATCTCTAATGTTGATAACGATTGGGGAGTACTCAGGAACATCCATCGTTTTAATAGCATGACCTGCTTCATAGCAAAATCCAATATTTTTCTCACCGTCATAATGACTGTCTTGTGACAATGGGATTTGCGATACGTGTTAGGTGCACGCTCACGTTCTACAAAAATGGGTTAAAAGTAAAACATAGAATGTGACGTAATTTGCATTGACTGCATTTCCCTTTAAACAGTTGCTGAAATGTTTGTGTCTCTCTTGTTCGGAGCGTATGAAACAACGAGGTTGTAAAAGTTGGAGTGCTTTGCTGTGTTGACTGGTTATTTGGCAACTGGCCTAAACTGGATTTCTGTCTCTTGGCTGCACTGCTGAGGTTGACGCTCGCGCCCGAAGAACGCTGTTGCGAGTTGTTCAGTGGCCGGGGTTCGAACCCACAACCTTCCGGTTGAGATGCTGCTCTGAACCTTTTAAAAGCCTTTATGACTTTTCAATCGGAAACAGCAACACAAAAAGCAGCGACTCCAATGAAGCCTCGCTGGGCAGCGAGATTCATAAACGTTGAGCCTTGTTGTGCACGAGCCGAGTTATCTTCGTGCAAATCGAGCACGTGGTTTCGCTACAGCGCAATGTGTTTGCGTTCATGCGTAACTCCGTCACACCAACGCAAAGTTACCCTCCCCCCTTCCCTCCCACTGTGAGCTTTTGTTACGTGTGTACAGCTTTTGTTACATATGTACACTTAAAAGATTCCATTCAGTTTCCCTGAATCACCTGTTTGTCGCTATTAGATGCGCGCGCAAGAAATGTACCTGAAGCTGCTGAGAGTTTGATTTTCAACGAACGGTTTCGAAGCAAGAACCTTCTCCGCTTCAGTTTTCTTCATCGTATATCTGCGCATCTGTTGAATCATGTTCAGGTGGAATTTTGAATAAATCTGAAAACCTTTTTCAGAGAAATAAGTGAACTTGTTTTACCCGACCAAGTTGCTCTGAAAGCTCTCAAACTGCTGGTGAATCAAAAGCATGGAGATCCGAACAAGGTTAGACATGCGCTTGCTTGATTCGAGACATGCGCTTGCTTGATTCGACTTCACGACGTGGTTCCGCGTCTCTATAGTGAGGGCAGGAAATCGGTGCCTGTCGTAATTAGGACGATGGAATATGTGGCTTTCAGCGCAAGTAGTTTTTCAACACCTTATAAGAACTTCCTTTCCGAAAGTTGTACTGTTGAAAGTATTTGTGATTTTTTTCACTCTTGGCCCGCAATGTACTTTGGCCTGAACCACTCGGTCGCAGCTGCAGACACATTTGATATGACGGCCTGAAATTTGCTGCCAGATTTCCAATCGCTGTATTGTTAACGCTGGCTCGATGCCAAGTTAGTGCTCGATTTTATATCTCCAGCAGGTGCGCGTGGTTTTCTGGAACATTTTGTTTTTTATTTTTCCGGAATTGTAGCAAACCGTGATTTTTCTTATTTCAATCTATGAACAAAAATGTTGTACCGGTAACTTTGAAACCTACACCACAACCACCTCAGAAGTGGACCCAGTGCGATCCAGTGCGCGCATTTCCGGCCTGTCCGCATCTCAGTCGATTTTCTACAAATGTTCACAGCAGTTATTGTTTGTTGTTTGGTGTTGAAGAAACAACTCCTATTTTACAGCCCGATTCGAATCGCTGCTGTTTTTGGTGCTGACTTTGTTGATTGTTGCGTAATGCTTTGTTTTTCGAAAACCAGCTGGCTCTTCTTGTCTTGCGGTTGCTCATGACAACCGTAACCATGCGCTACGCGGTGTCGACCAGTGGCAACGTGCCACGTATCTTCGTCAAGCGATCCGAAGCGGCCGTGGTGTTGATGCATTCGATATATGGCGAACATGAAGAGAAGGTGGAAAGCGCCTTGAAAGCAATGATGCAGAACCTCATCGCTCAGGTCAGTTGGGTTCATGTTGGATCGGGAGTTCTGTTGTGACGTCGGAAAAAAACAATACGTATTGACTGGTGATTGGACGATACCAACTTCGCCAGCAATGTTGATCGCAGGAATCGTTTATATTTTCTGGGTAGTGGTTAAGACTTTGGAGCAATACGACATTAGCAGCTACAGGAAATGTGCGATTTTTTGCGCTTGCTATCAATTAATTGTAAGTATTGTTCATCTGAGATCGTCACTCGTAAGAAAATTAAGTCGGAAAAACCCAGTTTCTGCCACACATACAATTCGTGAAGTTTCAAATCCATGAGTTTCGACCTCACACATAAAATACATACAGCATCGTAAAAAACAATGGAAATGGTTTGACGCAGCCCAACATCTCGTCGTACGTGGTACTGGTATCCACCGGACACTAATTAAAAACGACAATTTGCTTGGAAGGCAGTTTCATGAAGAACTGTCGCCACTCATATGTAAATACGCCAAAGTATAATATCTTGTCATGCAAAGCCACTGCTGGGATCAAAATCCCCTGAAATGGTTGACCAGGCCAGGCCAGGCCTGAAGTCTGCCTTTGCAAATGAACTCCGAAAATCCTGTTTTGCAAGTTACTGATTTTTTTTGGAACTTTCATTCAGACTTGATGTGCACTTCACCGCCAGTGTAACTTTGCCCTCTATGTCCGTTACTAGGAGAAGCGATGTCACGTGGTCATGAGAGATAAATCGATTGTTGGATGGCAGCCTGCTTTGCTGTCAGGTCAACTGATGATGGTTGAGATCTGAGTTTCCACATTTAGGGGAACTCTTCGTTTTTTGGACGGATGGGCTGTTGCTCAAGATTAATTTACTTTATTTTTAAGTTATTTGTTTGTGAGCAGACACGAAGTCCATAGCATAAGCACACACACACTGAATAACGCAGGTTGATAAAAACAGACAAAACAGAACTACTTACAAGGCATTGAATCCGGCGGAATCACAGAGTTACAGACACTTTTTGCAACTGCGTTGAAGACAGAACCACAGGATTACAGACACATTCTCAACACTTGTTAGCTAACAATTAGGCTGGTCCTGGATCATAACAAGTCTTGCCGCAAAAATCCTGACCTACCCATGGTTCTGTTGTATGGGTCCCTGTTTCTTAACTTTTAACATTTGCACAAATGTAGAAGTGTTGCTTTCATCCTGAAAAGGATGTAGACAATGTCATTGGCCAAAACCAAGGTATCCTGTCCATTGAGGAAGCAAGTTTTGCAAAAGATTCATGTGACATCAGGATTGATGGATCCCAAAATCAATGAGATTTCTGAAAGTGTGAATTATTTGATTTGAATCCATTTATTCTCAAGATTTTGATTTTGTAGAAGTTTGAGAAGCTCACTGCTCTGCAGTAGCTTTGCTTTGAAAGACAGATGGCGTGGGTTATTTATGGGGTTGCATTTTGATTGAAGTCAGACTTCTAACAAAACAGTGAGATGAGAAAAACAAATTTGAAGTATATGAAAGCAAAAAAATCTCAAATTTGCATTGATATTGCTTTTTTTGAGATTGAACAGACGTCTCATGATTTTATTGACAAACCGTTCCTTTGATGTTGCAGTGTCCTGACAGAAGTGAAATGAAAAGCCACGTTTCCGGAATAGTTTCTACATTCATTTACAAAATGCCGATATTGTGGTTCGCCAACTTCGTAGACTGGTTGATCCGATTTGCGCAGCATACAAAGGTACGTCATCACGGGATTTCGCTTTGCAAGGACAAGGCCGCATCTTTTCAAACTTGTTGCTGGCGAAATGAATTGACTGATGCTTTGGTTACGTGTACACTTAGCCATTTGAGTGCCTCAGTAAAAAAATGTCTTCAAAAATTTTGCTGTCATTGTGAGTTTGTGAACTGGAGTTTCTGGTAAACCCGTGAAGGTTTTATCACATGTAATGAAAATGTAGAAACTTTGAAAAGCTTCAATGTTGAGGTGAATGCCTGTTGCTATACTCGTATACTGCATTGTAAGCTCCTATCATCAGCTGTGTTTTGAAACGTGCATTTACAAGTCAAATCTCGATGTGGCTTGCTTCTGAATTTGTCAAAGACAATAATTATTGTTGATCGGATCTTTCTACCTCACACTTTCTCCCAACAAGACCAGCAGGCATCGCATGTTTAATGTGGCGCCTCAGATGCTTCGATGTTCGCGCAAAACTTATCATGTTTGGGGGTCAACAGGGGGCATGGAACTCTGGAAACTTCTAGACTAACTTGTTTATTCAATATTTTCAAATTTAAGGGTATTTAGACAAAGAATTTAAATCGTGACTGAGATATTGTGAAGTACGAGTTACATCTGATTTAAACCCTGCAAGTAGAAAAGTAAAATATCGCCAGTATTTTTCAGTAGTGGCCTTTTTTTAAGTCTTCTTGCAGTAAAATCCTGATTGCTGCTTTTATGTGGGCCGGCGCTGTAGATCAACCCAGAGTTACTCTTACGCGTTCACCTGCGTAATGACTTGACTTTCAACAAACTGTTGGATGCTGGGGGGGATCCCTAAGCATTAGTGACTGTTGTCATTGCTGCTACATGCGTCATTTAAAATCACGAAATTGCTTTTCACAGATAAGTTACCGTGTCGGTTCCTTGTTCGTGATTGGTCAACTTCTCAACCAACCGGAGAGATCCTTCGCTGATGACGTCGAAGCCTCTGATTCGTTGAAAACAAGCGTCACGCACAAACACCTGTTGCAGGTGACTGTTGCTTTTGCCAAATATGGTGTTGCCGGTCTTGTGATAATATTCGTCTCAACTTCCGAACAGGGAATGGTCACAGGTGGATTATAACTATAAGGAAACACAAAAGACCTTGTTGCCGGCATTTCATGCCGTGGCCAGGTTCGACAAACAGTGTTTGATCATCGTAAAGTTTGTTGCAGCAGTTTTACTTTTCCACAGCTTTTCTCTCAGCAGCTTGGCCAGTTCCGGGAGGGTGGGTTGGCAAGGTTGTGGTTTCCCATGTTTTGCCATGTTCCCAACTGGCTGACACAGGCAACTTCTATGACTGTGTCTACCGCACGAAATCATTGTTTACATTTTGATTTCCAATGCATGCTCTGCCTGCAAAGCCAGCTTCTTGTTGAAATGCGTTCTCCTTCCCGACGTTATTGTCAATCCCGAATTCCCCCTCCCCCCCTTTTGTTGACAGAAACTGTTTTCGGAACTGGATATAATCTTAGCTTTTGTGACGTCGTTGCCCAAATTTGTTTCCCCCCAAGTCTTCAACTTCAGAATCGCTTCTGCTTTTGTGACGTACGTGTTTTGTTTACAGAAACTGTGTTCAGAACTCGACATAATCTTTTGACGTTACATTATTTTGTTTGATCTTAGTTTTGTGAAATGTTGCAACATCTGATGTCGTCTCTTTGTTGTCGTTGACATAAGATTATATTTCATTGTGACTTCACAGTCCACTTGCAAGATTATATAACTCGTTCACGTGCAGACGGTGATGAACGCCACGACAGATTTCGCGCCGACTGTTCGCTCGCGCGCTCTCGCTGTCCTTTGTGACGTCATGAATAAGCAAGTGGTGGCTCCCGCGGTCTTTGCTGAACTGATTCAAGGACCGGACGCCGCCGCATCCCCAGAGAAAGAGAACACGTGAGGAGGTTGTTCTTGAGATGGTTTAAGTTGCTTGACACGCATCAGTGGTAACGTTGCTCTGTTGGGATACTGCTTCGGAAGAAAAACATTGAGCCGCGATTTTAATTCTAAGATCAAAGCTTTATTTATTTCCGGTTCTCATTCACATTTTATCAGTCCGTGAACTTCGGGCGTTTATTCGCATTCCCATGTGAAATACACAAAATCAGACGATTGCTTTGATTAAAGTTGGGGCTCTTTCTTTACAGAAACCCCACCCCAATCACAGGGGTCACCCCCATGGACCCGGATGTTCGCAAAAGCTCCTGGCCACCGCTTGTTACGCCGACGACGCTGCGCTCAGTGCAAGCACCATCCCGGTACCTGTTCCCTCACAATGCAGGTAAGAGGGGGCTGTTGAAGGTTGGGATGCTTCGCAAGCATGAAAGTCATTTTCCAGCCATTGTTTTTTCTGTTGCGTTCGTAATCGTGATCCGCTGATAGTCGTGATCAGTTCATAATGCTGATCCGTGATTTCCTCCAAGTTGTCCACTTTCTCGAGCTATCGAGCTCAGTTGTAGAGTGTCCGCCTCTCAATTGGGAGGTTGGGTGTTCGAACCACGGCCGCTGAGTGAATCGCCGTAACGTTCCTTGGGCAAAGATCGTTCACCCCAACCTCCCCGGAAAGAAGCGCAAATCAGGCTTCGGTGTGTCGCCAATTATTGTCCTCGCAAAAATATATCAAACATATTTATAAACGTGTTCTACCATCATCCAAGTCCTGACTTAATCGTTTCTTCCCACACTCCCCAGTGAATAACCTCCTGACCCTCCTCGAGAACCGATGCAGTGAGGAGAAAGTCGCTGTGCGGAGGAACGCTGTGCAGACACTGGAGGTCGCCCTGTGCAAGGGAGTCATTGCTGCCACCAAGCGATCGATAACGATCATGAAGAAACGCTGCAGAGATCCCATGCTCAGCGTGCGGAAGCTCGCTATCCAAGGCATGACGTCAGTGCTGCTGGTGCGTCACCACTGATGACGTGTGCTGGGTCTGTGTGTGTGTTTCAGCAAAATTTTAATTGCTCGTGCTACCAACAGTCTTTTTCGGGATTCCCACACGGTATTTAAAGTATTGAATTGTGAAATCGGTTTTCAAGACCTTGAAAAAGTATTGAATTTATCCGAAATATTGGTATTGAAGTTTTTTCGTTTGGTATTGAGAAGGTATTGAAGAAATATGGGAAATTGTTTTTGAAAATGTGTGGGAACCCTGCTTTTTTGTTTCAGGAGCTTAAGATTTATCGATTTGCCTTTTTTCGATTTTTTACCTAAATCTCTCAAAGTGCACTTTTCTCAACCAGGCTTATTCAGACAGTGAGGAAATCCAACGTCGATGGATGAAGAGCGTTCTTCCTTCGATCCAAGATCACGAAACCTCCGTACAAGAGAAGTCTGCTCAGGTTTCAGATCTGTTGGTCGGATGTTAAGGTGTTGCGTCATCAGTATGACGTGTTGATCTTCCCCACACGTCACACTGTACCTTGTTTCGGTTCGTGACGTGTATGACAGCCATTCGACGAGACTCAGTAGTTACTTGTCTCCCAGCCATGTCTGCGTTGATAATAACGTGACTTGTCGATGGTCGATGATGACGTCCGCTACTTTCCCGGATGTCCATCGGGTTTGAAAGAGTTTAAAGAACCAACCCGAGCTTGATCGTAGCAAGCATTATTTAAAAGATTTCTTCACCAACGTTTTATGTGTCCATTGAACACTGCATGGCAATACAAACCGACCATGTTGATTTGCAGTTGATAGAAGAAATTATTTTGAACGGAGTACTGGACAGTTCTGCGAAGGAAGCACTGGCCTGGAGCTTACTCGCTTTTCTGGGGACGGATAAAGGGGACAAGTTCAGGTGAAGATTATTATCTGGGGGTGCTGATCGATGCGAAAGTCCCTCCCACTCCTCACAACAACGTCCCTGGCCATTTCTGTAAACAATAACCTGACTGCGCAAAAATGCTGCTTGACAAATGTTCTTGTGTTGTCACACAGCGTCATAAACAGAGTTTCGCTTTGATGACACGGGGCGAGCGACCCTGTTTTCAAACCAGCTCATTGTTTCTTGCCATTTGTGACCTGTCGTCATTTTTAAATTGTTTTCAACTTCTGTCTGATTCGCAAACATCGGACTGTGAATACTTGCTCCGGAAAACATAAAAAATGTTTTGCAATACATGAAAAAATAACATTTTTTAATCAGGTTTTAATAATTCGCCAATGTGTACGATGATTAAGTTAAGAAGCATGAGTTTAAACAAACTTTGCGCCCAATTATCGAAAGGTTGTATGTTCTATTGACTGGGGCCATTTAAAGTCATAAAAGTTATTTTTTCTGTGTTTCAGGACGCTATGTAACGAATTTTAAAACAAAAATCGCACCCTATGAAGTCTATAACGAAAGTTGTAAAGTCATAAAAAGTCATATTTTCCATGTTAGGTCATAAAGTCGTATTTTGCAAATTTTCAACCTAATTCAATAAAGAAACCATTAAAACAATCTCAAAATATCAGGTGAAACTACTCCATCGATAGGTCTAAACTGCATCCTGCAAATTGCACCCGCTTTGGCATCCTGCATATGTTGGCAAAGACTTATGTACATCAAGTCATTTGGATGAAATGTAATGCACGGCCTAAAAGTGCATGTTCTTGCTTCCCCAAAGCAATAATCCAATGTCCATACATGTTTTCAATTTAGTTCAAAGTTTAAACCATACCATATGTTTTGCTCTTGTTTTGAGCTGTTTATTTTGGTGGTGCTTCTACAAACCATTGGGCTGTCATCTCTTATGCCTATTTTCGCTGGTAATGCTTCTTTGTACAGTAGTTGTATGCGTTCTAGCTCAGTCATTTTTGTTTGGTCATATAAAATTATATTTTCTGACAAATAAAGTCATTTTATCAATTTTTTAGGTCATAAAAAATGGCCCTAGCAACAAGTCTCCACAAAGACGACGAAGTCGAATCAATAACTTTTGTCGACTGGAAATCGATTTCACGTAAAACTCGTAACACAGCGCATTCACAGTCCTGAAATCTTATTCAAGTGGATAAACTTGTTTTTTTTCCAGAATTTACATGCAACGTGTAGTAAAACTATGGAATCAACAGCAAAAATTAACCAAGGCTGTCTTGCGGAAAATTGCGCAGCATTTGGAAGATGATGCAAAGAAAAGTAAAAAACTGCTTTCATCCGTTTTATGATAAACATTAACTTGCCGGAAAACGCTTGTCCATGATTTTTAGCTTGTGCCTGGATCCTGATGAGGATGGTCAGTTTGTTCCTCATCGACACAGCTACAGCCTCTTGTGTTGTTTCGGGATGGGGGAGGGAGGAGGATGTCGACAACGTCCTTTCGTTACGGGTGAGTGACTGCGATACATAACACACGTTTCCATGTGGGGTTTAGTCGCACAATACGGCGTTAGGTGTCCGCCAGCTGATGCAGCAACTGACATTGTTCAGTCATAATGCGTAACTACCATTGTTCAGTCATAATGCACAACTAGCATTGTTCAGTCATAACGCATGAAACGCTAAACATCATGATTTTCATTTTTCGCCCTGGCCAGTCGTGCAATCAACTTAAATGTTTGTGTCATAATGAAACGTTGTTTTTGTTAAATACCAAGTACATCTTTTTGCTGCTATTACAAAGTGACTCTTGTTCTTTCTGCAATCTCGCCCAGTGTAAAAGTAACTCAGCGCTTTGCTTTACTCTGACCTTGCATTGCGCAGATGGATATCATTTCCTGCCTCGGCCAAGTTGCCCGCAAAATGAACGATGCGGACAAAGACTACGCATTGGGTGAGGGTCACTGACTTCTAACTACAAACACTTTGTTGACTGACAACTGGTGGTTGGAGTAGAAGGTGTTTTAGTTACTTGGCCAAAGAAGTGGATCACCCCCCCCAACTCCATGAAACTGCCACCGCATTTTTGTCCACCTCCCACTAATGGAATGCAACCGTTGAACACGTTGAGATCGCAGAGCAATTCGAGTAGTTTTTCACTACTTGTTTATGACGATGCTTAATTCGATTCTTACATTTCCTTGATGTTGTGACAGTATATAAAATTCACCTGTCAAAGCAATGAAGTTATATTCGTTTTTCAAAAACTTTTCGTTCGCTTACATATATTTGTTTATGTTGGATACTTTTGTAGCGAAACTCAAGAAAGAGGTAGAAACATACACGTGTTCAATCCAACTGATCAGCTTCTACTTCGAAGCGATTCAGCGAATATTTGACAGTCAGCATGAAGACGCCATGACTGCAAAGGTTCAGACGGTTTTTGCTTTCAATCTAGAATGTATTAAAACAGGGATCTCCAAACTACGGCCTGTGGCCAAATCCGGCCGGTGAAGCTATTTCATCTGGTCGCAAACCTATTTTTTCAATAATGAAAAAATGATATATTTACGAAAAATTTGTTGATTTGGTAGCACATAACATATCCCGAAACAATTACATTACGTAAGATGTCCAGCCCTCGAACTGCTGTGTAATAACTTACATGGTCCTCGGACAAAAAAGTTGTGAGACCCCGGTATTGAAAGACCCAACGTGTTAAAGAATCTGTCTTTCGAATGCTTCCCTTGTTTCACGCACAGTCGGTTATTTCACCATCACGTGTTTATTTCGATTGAGCGAAGTTCACGTTTCTCGCCGTATGCTTCAGCAACCAATGGACGACTGGTGTGCACATCTGCTCGACTCCAGCACTGCGTGGCTCTCTGACGTCGTTCTGACGTCATCGTCGACGTCATGCGACGAAGACCTTCTCGTGAAGCACCTGCACACTGTGGGGGACGCCGCCCAGCGTTCGCCCAAAAACGTCCCGAAGCGGCTCCTCCTCGCCACGCAGGCCCTCCTCACCAACCCCGGAAGCGGAGATGACGCAAGTATGACG
>Ga0210059_1003149_pt1 | contig 26261 bp, 14 predicted proteins | sample Ectturendosymbi2_FD_188042 | JGI IMG/M metagenome (GOLD analysis project Ga0210059, IMG submission 188042) | Ecteinascidia turbinata endosymbiont from Florida, USA - Sample 2 (SPAdes) (version 2) | ecosystem: Host-associated > Tunicates > Ascidians > Unclassified | place: Key West, Florida... | reverse complement strand
CAGAACTATGGAATGCAATACGAAGTATATCAAGTTCATGGTGCAGGCGATCCTTCTGTGGTTGAAGTATTTTTTACTCTCTTCTGTGGTGACGTAAGTATAAATTAAACTAACAGCAGAGTTAAAATATTATGTCAATTTTAATCGCATGTGTATTACGAACAATTCTTGAGAATTGATTGCGATTATAATAACAGCAACACCTTCCTAATCAAAAGCATCTTGTCAAAGTTTTCTTAATTTCACCATTTAAAACTGCAACAATTTTCGAAGCGAGTCATACTGAATTATATGGTGTCCAATTTGCTACTTTTAAAAATATCCAGCACCTAGTTTTGTTCTGACTTTTATACAAAAATGGAAAGATTCGTGAAATTTTATGTAAATTTAGCAAAAATTCTATTAGATGCTTTCAAGCATCATTAACGTCAAGCGAATGTCTATGTATTCACTGTGACGAATGTTCATCAACAGTGCAATATTTCTTTCAAATAATTACCGCTTACCAAGCATATCTTAAATGGGTGATGTTTCGTTTATAACTACATTTGAAACGTGCAGTGTCTTCAGCTAACCTTTAACATTTTTGTTCGGTTGCAATCATTCTTTATAAATGATGCTGTTGTCCACACATGCATACGTTTAATGTCTCATACATTTTCGACAATAATAACCAGTTGCACGCGTTGTTTCCATCAAATGTTTGTACTAATGAACATGACTATATTATAATTGTTTCTTCAGTTTTCTACATTTATTCTTTTATTTACCCAAACATAATGTAAAAAAAGGTTTGCTTCAAATGCATCGTGATTTGTTTCATTAATATTCACAAACGAAATGAATCATATCATTCATTTTCTAATACCAAATAGCAATTCTTTTGCAGCGTTTGGCTTTTGATGTATTCATCTAATACAATCGTGATTTTCTTTTAGATTTTGCTTACAATTTTTTTCTTCCAACATTATGTGGGTCTCTTGATTACTTCCGATGAACATCTTTGCTTGATAAGAGAAATACATTTTTATAATTTTGGTTTGGCAAGTCCCAACAGCTTACAAATCGCGATATTGGGTAAACAAACATTCTGTTAAACAAAAATAAAAACTCTAATTAAAGTTACTAATATATTTTACCTAAATAATCAAAAGGTCAATTTCATGTTTGAGAATTTTTCAAATTGTTTTGAAAGTAATAAACACAGAATTAAAACAACAACCTGTTTTTACTCAAGGCTTCTACGTTCAGTGCCAAAACTTCATTCAATTTGACAATTACCAGCACCGACAGGGATATTGCTGAAAATATAGCTCGACTGAGTGGAGATATAAGTGGGACCTACCTGGGTTATATCTTATTATCCAAGTATGAAGTTTACTGTATTGTTGCCAAAAGTAGCTAACTTATGGTTTTTGCAAACAATGATTGCGTCTGTTTTGCAGATGTTTGACTTAATGTACGTCTTGTTTCCCACTGCTTAACTTTCAATAATTTAACTGCAATTTTTTTCAATTTGAAAAAAGATACGTTTTCAGAAACTGATCATTCAATGTAGATTTCATCTTTAATTATGGTGTCATTTGAGATTCTGTTGCCTTACTGGTTTTGCTTCGGAATTAAAATTTTTGCCTGACACTTTTATGATTTTTTATTAGATATCCTCATGACTTGACCACACAGCCCGAAATCGAAGCATTTCTAGGAAGAATTCTCGACCACATTTCAGGTAAATTAGCAGTTTTGCTGTACAGCGGACAATAGCTCCAAACCTATCACAGGCATTCAAAAACTATGTGATAAACGTGCGAATGAGCTGGAACCATCTGGCAAATATAAACGATAATTTCACTGTAGTATTAGCGGCGAGCCATTCACTTGTCACCAATGCAGGATTCACGACGTATGTAGCCGCATGGCCGGAGGCTCGGAGTAAACTGAAATGGGCGGCGCCTGCATACCATTACTGACACTGCAAACGTAGTAAAAAACAAGCAAAACCTCATGGCGGCCAAGGGCGGATCCAGGGGGACAACTGGGGCGATCGCTCCCCCTAAAACCGAAGAAAGTAACCTTATTCGCCATAATTTTGTGCAATTCGGGAAACATATTTCACGATGTACGGCTATTTCGTGTCTATTGTTTTGTCACAACAGTTTTGTGAAGCATACTTCATCTCTCTTGCAGTAGCGAAGCTGTTATGAGACTTGACTTCTATTGCGATCGGAAATCCCGAGCGGCATATGCGCAAGGCTTCGCACTGTGGCAGCAAGCAACAGTAGAGATCACCCGACGAGATCACTCTATTATTCCTTGTTCGCGCCACATTAATATGGTGTTTTTTTTCACGCACATCCCGTTCGTGGTGAATCAGACATTTTAACGCAACGCCACCGGAGAGGTTGCAACGCACTACCAAATATTACTGATATCGCCCCTCCTAAACTTACGGCTGAATCCGCCCCTGATGGCGACAGGTTGGTGGTTGCTATAACTGACACACAATTATTGTTAGTTTTTCGAGTTTTCGAATCGTAAATGAAGGAAATTAGCTTGCTTATATCTGAATGCCTGCTTGATCACAGTTTTTTGAATTTTTTATTTTTACTCGGTGTGCTTTATCGTTTTGGGGTTTAAGCGGAAAGTACACAACGTTTGTGTTGGTTGAGGAAGTTCCATGCAAGAGCTACTCAACCAAGAAGTGTTGGATATTTGATGCCGGAAAACAACCTACAACAGAAATTGAGTTCGTTTACACTTTATCCAGAAAACTCCTCTGTTCAAGGTTCATGCAGTAAACGTCAAGTTTGATACAAATATACAGCCCTCCCAGATTTCTGTCTCGGCAGCCAAGTGAGTTGAGATACAGCGAGGGTGTTTTACTCGTCAAGATGTAACTCTTGTGCGTCTGACGGTCTTTGTAGTAGCAAGGCTCAGAAAATCTTAAAAATTCCCTCTCTACCTGCAAAGGACATTTACCTTATTGCTAAGTACGAAAACGTTTTGCTATTCCGTGGATCAGGTACTATTAAATGCTTTGGCCAGATGGTTTGTCAGAACATTTTATTGGCTTTCCAGCAATTGAAATCTAGTTGATGCCCTAAACTCTCCAAGTTTCCATTATGGAGATTTTAACGGCGCGGTTTCGCGCTGCAGGATGGCAAAAATCAAAGGAGTTTTCGGCGATGCTTTGAAGTCAGGTCTTCTAAGCCAATTTCTTTCTTTATTTGAATAGTACCTGTCGCTTCATTGTTCCATCAGAGAACAAAGAAGCGACATTTTGTGCTATCTATTGTCAGTGTCAGGTGAGGTCTTTGCTGTCCATGTACCCAAGCAGCTGATGAAATAAATAAAAATCTTCAAACAACCGCCACTCCTGTACTCCCATACGTCCGCTTCGATTTCCAGAAGCTTCCGCAACGAGGACGATACGTTTCCTGCAAAGGTGCTCTTGCATTTTGGTCCACTTCGACTTTTTTCTGCAAGATATTTTTGCCCTGTACGATCGTGCAAGACCTGTTTTATTTTCCAGATGTTATTTGCAGACAATTCAGCCATATAGGTGGTGACTGGTCAATAGTTGTGCACCTCCTTTGACAGGAACGTCCAAGACCGGTTGGAAAAGGTCAACTGAAACGATGCAAAGTGTAATTGTAACATTTTTTTCAACAAATCTTGGTACCAAGTGTATGTGTGCACATCTCTGTATTCAGATTTTGGGCCCAAAATAGCGTTGTATGTGGGAAACGTCATCGTGATATGCCAAATTGCTAGTTTCCCCAAACGCTGCGCACGACGAAGCAGCCTAGTTGTTTTGTGGGCACTTTTCTAAGTCCCGACAAAATTACTTGACATTTTAGGTTGCCAAGCCGAAACAAGGCGTTAGCTCTCATTTTTTTGAAGTTCGCTTTCACAGATTTCCTGTTGCACAAATCTTCATTGACATGAGACTTGTGACTAGTAGCAGCAAAAAAATATTTCTACGATGGCGCTTCAGCAAAACAACAAAACATGGACCGCACGCTAGGCAGAACGAAACTTCTAAGACAAAGGTCGGCAACCTAAAGCATGCGTGCCACACTTGTCATACCAAGCCAATTTTTAATGGCACGCAAAAACCCCAAGTTTTACATGTCACTTTTGCCCCGAAGATATATTGACCTTGACTTGCATAAAAAACATATGTTGTTGGCACACTGAATGTTTCGAAATCTGAGTCTGCACACAGTTAGCTAAAAGTTGCCGACCCTTGTTCTAAGCTGAAACGAGTTCATCGCACCAGATCTGTGCGCGAGCACATTCACGCAAAACTCCCTCAACGCAGTGGGTTGACGCAACTTACAACTTACGCAAGCAAGCACACGCAGAAAATTATCACGAGTTATGAAATGCCAATTCGTAATGCGAAAAATTATATCCACTATATCTGTGTTGGAAAAGGTATTTATGATGCGTTGCGCGTTGTAGGAGGATGGTTACAGCCGAAATTAGAAGCTCTTTTTTATCATTTTTGTTAGCACAAATACGTTGACCAATCGCACTCTTTCACACAACTTCATTTCCCATCCGTGCGTTGAATTTCCTCAAAAAGATGCAGGACTTCGTTAGTTTTAACCTTCACCGGGGCATCATTACTTTCTCAAGAACTTAGATATTGCGCTGTTGATTTAAGACCTTACCAGTATGGTACACAGGAAGCGATTCTTCTTCAGCCTCAACAACCACTCCCTTCTTGACGACCGTGTCCATTCCTCAGCAAAGCTTGCCAGTTAGAGAAAAACTTGAATCCCCACCCCAGCTTTGGCTGACGTTGTTTTTTCAACACCAGAGTGGATGAGAATTTATCCATTGCTTAGATCCACAGTGATGTAGCCACGCCGCTTAGTAAAAATTAGTCAATAACATCCAAGTAATGCGTTTAACTTAGATTCTCCAACCAATTTGTACTCGTTTCATGCGAGTGGGCAGAAGTTACAATTTCCAATCACCAGCCCATGGCAAGATCGTTGTTTTCGTGTATCTTTCAAGTAATAGCACACTGTTCTGTCCAAATTCGCCGCCCGTATACTGTATGTAGCCATTGTAAAGAGTTGGGTGCTTCTGTTTACGAATGACTTATGAAGGAGACTGTAACAAACATTTCGAACTGACTTCTCTGTCTGAAACTCGAACTCAGCTTTTGTTGACGTTCGCGACTACTGATGCGTGATGCATGAGGTAATGGCAGTCACTTCACATTTCATGAACAATTTCCTTTTTTGCGCACAAAACGTTTGTGAGAGTCAGGGTTCGCTACAAGATTTTTTGTATTAAATATCTTGCATTGTTTCTTTTGGGTCAGCAAAAATGCAGCTATAACTAAACCTGAAAAACAGAGGCTTCTATTGAGCTGCTCCTACTTTTAAAGGGGCGAGAGCGGAAGGTTTTGGCCACTTCTTCATAGTTCCACTATTTAGGTCTAATTGATGTTGGCATCTGTCGTTGTATTTACACAAAGGAAAAACAGAAAAATTGATTATTAAAAGATTTCACTTTCAGTTTCAACATCAATAATTTTGTTTTTGTCTTCGAATGCGTGTTTTCGTGACCTCTCCTATACAAGAGAAAAGACAAAACACTTCAAAAACTCGAACTTCATTTTCCAGAGATATTAAAATTTTACCAACAATATTAACAGATTTTTCATTGACTTGATAGATCGGTCATCTCCAAAGAAAACTTTTCGACTAAACACAATAAAACTACACGACGAAGTGCGTACACATCCCGATACAAGTCATCAAGTCATAAGAACGTCACCAGCGATTTTACTGTCTGTATGCAGTCGATAATGTCTGCATACTTCAACCTGTGATGATTCAATTTCTGTGTCACGTTCAAACGAACAAGCATGCACAAATTGTAAGCTGAAAAGTGTATGCTCAACAGTTGATTTACTTGTTCTTATTCCATGTCTGCCGAGCATACCTAGAACTATTGTCGTCTGGCACGCCTTCTCAAAAAACATGCTCGTCAGGCTTCTTGGGCATGCAACACTGAGATAAAACACGTTTACACGATAAACATCGTGATTCTTAAAGAAATGCCATAAGGAAAACAACATTTTGATTCTTAAATCTATAATGAAGCTATAATATGGTTCAAATCATTGGTTGTTGCGTGTTCATTTTTGAACAACTTTCTATTTCAAAAATTATATCTTTCAAATCGGAAATAAACTTTTTTTAATCAAAGTTCATTAGACATATTGCGCAATGAATATTATAGGTCAACTAAACCTTTTGCTTGTCAGCTTTTCATCGTGTTGTAAATTGAAGATCTTCATGTCATGGAACTTCTGCGTATAAACAGCACTGAAAATTTTCACTATTTTCTTTTTGGACAGGTCAGCATCAAATCATTTTTCGCTGTTTCGTTGAGGAGACAACCGCAACTCCAACTGCACCAGTCACAACAGCACTGTATACTACGTCAGTCAGTATTACAGGTAGTGCTTTGCGAAAAATTAAAGAAAATTGAGAAAAATGGAACTAAGAAACCCGAGTGTTATTTGAAAATGTCATTTTGAATGACAACCGCTTTCATGAGGAAAATTATTTTATATTGTGTCGAAAAAGCTCTGTTTAAATGTTGCCACATTTTCTATACGAAGTGGTCTTCCTTGCTTCCGGCTTTAGTGAAACAGATTATTCACATAAACGTTTAAATGCTATGTTTTTAAATGTTCTCTGTTTCGCTCATGGCATTCATAAATTCCTAAATATAGTTCGGATGAAAATGACTGTTTTAAAATAATGAACCATCTATGGCAATGGTTCCTAACCAGGGACTAGTTACCTGAATAGGTGTAAATTGACATTTTTGGGGGTAAATTAGATTGTGTTTCTTTGGTTACCATGGACGGAAACAATTTTAATTCGTAGAATGTAGGGTCTTTGTGTGCGTTCATATATTGTGTTACAGTAAGTAACATTAGTTGGAGCTGAACTTTGTTCAACGCGACTTTTACTGTCCAAGACGTTTGAAACAAGATAAAAGGTTTACACGAAGCAGCGTGACCCTCGTCGCCCAAGCTGCTACACACAATACAGTGGTACAACCCTCGTTATCTACCAGAAAACAGGCCACATCCACGAATGGCAAAACTAAACTACGTCGTCGTCGGTTAAACCGAAGTATACACGCTTCCATACGAAGCCACTCACTAGCTGCTGACCACCACAGACGGCCAGAACACAAACGAAGTATAGCAATCAAGTAAAGCGCCGTGTGCTTAGGGCTGAAACAAGGGCGACACTTAATGCGCGAATAAAGCGGAGTAATTTGAAATTAAAGGGAAACTTGCCGTTACATATTATTTCATTTTACTAATAGCACCATCATATCTTCGACTGTATAATGTCATAGTACGAGGATTACAAATGGCACGGGCCACTAACGGTCCGGTCTTTGGGGAGTCGCTGAGGTAGACCCACCTGGCCACTAATGACATTTTTAACGGTTAGATTTCACTGGCACGCTACCTCCCGGTAATTACGAAAAAAACATTCAAAAAGATGTTTGTGTTAGGAGACACCGTCGGTGGCGTTAAAAGTGAGTAGCACCACCTGTTTTTTGTGGAGACCAGTTATTTGAAAATTTGTAAGTGTTTATTTCTTAATATGTACCAATAATATGAGCGGTTCGGCCATCTCTAACCGGAAACCTTATGTGTCGTGGACCGTATAGTCTGGTGCAGTGGTCTTCAACCTTTTTCGTTCAATCGCCCCCCTACAGGAACTTTTCTTAAAAATCGTCCCCCACATATGATTTTAGTGTTGTTTGAAAATATTATTTTACAGTATTTTGAAAACATTTCAATGCCAATGAAATAAGTGGGCAATCTAGCTGACACAAAAAAATGGGCAAACACAACGAATGCAACTGCATTTGTAGAAGAAATGTTATTCATTTCCAAAAACAGTTGGTTTCAACTACTGCGAATCTCGGTCTAGGACAGTTCGGCGACGCCGATTCGGCGACGCGGTTTCAGCGACAAGCCGTTTCGGCGAAGGGACGTTTCGGCGATGGTGGTCGCAAGTGTTTTATGCGAAAAAAATGTGTGTTTTTGAAATACTTTGAATGTTAGACTACAAAGGATGCTTGCTACGTAAGTTTTTTTGTTGTCATCCTGATGGCCAGTGGCCAGTGTAGTTTCCCGCCCGTCAGGATTTTGGATGAACTTAGTGCGACGTGACCACGTGTGTAAAGAAATATGGCTTGTGACGTTTATTGTTGCTGGCATGAGGCAATTGTGAGTTTATGCAAAAGTTAAGCCTGGATTGCTTGTTCTTTCACGTAGACAGGGGCGCATTTGGGGGTCTGTTTGGCTGTCATGACAGACCACTTTGCACCGCAGGTACTCAGCATTAAAGCCGATAAAATATCAAACGCTGTCACTGCAGGTATCAAATGCGGGTGTTATGGAACAGGCAACAGCCTACATTTCCCTTGTTACGTTGCATAGTGCTATTACGAAACAACAACGTTACTGCCTTGTCTAATTAGCGCCTGCGCAGTGACATGAAACAATCAACGTTTTTGAACACTCGAAATTGATATTGCGTCGAACGCACGTGTTTCTGAATTTCCTCCTCTGACAGTGCCGGCTCTAATGCTGTCAGAATCTCATACACTGCCACGCACACGCAGGAGCTGTTTTGTAAAATTTCGCTTCATGGCGAGAGGACCGTCTCCAATCACGATCGTTTCGTTTTGCAGTTTCGGTCTAATTTTATCTGCTGTTTGCACCTACTAGGTTATGACAAAATTAAGTAAGTTCAGGCTTTCCTCAACGTCACGCCAAGTAACGTGAGTTCGTTTCCACTGAAACTATATTTTTATAAGCAACTTATAATGAAAGGCGCGACAGCTAGCCTCAAAAATTGTGGCCGCATTATCTGAACAAGATATCAGTCAAGCGTCGTATTTCGAAAATAACCTTTTTAGAATTAAGCAGTTGACGATGTTGTTTGCTGCGCACGAAGTCCTATATTGATTTCGAGTAATTCACTTTTGCATTACGATGCAAAGCTTTGCGCACATGCCGCTCAGGATTTCCGATCGCAACAAAATGAGTCATAGCTGCGGGCCAGCTTGACCTTGGGGGGCGCCTCAGAACATTTTGTTGCGATCGGAAGTCCCGAGCGGTATGTGCGCAAAGCTTCGCACCGTGGCAGCAAGCAACTACAAAAATCATGCTCGCAATCTCTCTTACTATAGCTTGCTCGCGCTACATATATAATGGTGTTATTCTTCACGCACATCCCGTTCGTGGTGAATCACACAATCAACGCAACACCACCGGAGAGGTTGCAACAGTACAAGTGCTAGACCGAATCTTGCGCCTACACGCTTCACGACGGCAGTGCGAACTTTTGCACTTTGGTGACATTCCAAAGGAAAATACATTCCACATTACATCGCCGAAAAACGGCGATCGCCGAAACGTCCATCACCGAAACGGCGGCGCCGAACTGTCCCATTCCGGCGAATCTTGCCACTGGCTATTTATCTGTAATTTCTTTAGAGCAGGTTTCAAGTTGGTCAGCTTAAGTCGTATGGCATTTCCACGGGTTTTGTTCATGTCAAGACGATTGTGGTTTATATTCCGCATGTGCAGTACTTGGTTGAAACCTTGCTCAGCAGCATACGTCATGGGAACTCGATCCAGTAGTAATAATAGCGTAACGTTACCCCAAACATCCGGAAAACCCTCACTGCACTTAATCCAAAAGTCTGACCATCCGTATTAATAAAATATGGCACAGGCTTCATCGACGGTTTGTAAACCGATGAAAAGTTCCTGGTAGTGGAATCGCATTCGCCTATGTTAGTTACCGGTAGCTGGCAGAAAGGCATTTCACCTACGACACCTAGTCACATTCTACGCCATCCAACTTTCGGCGTTATCTCCACAACAGAGAATGCTTTATAGAAAGCCTCAAACTACAGGTGGCGAAAACGTTTTTTTGGAATTCTTAGTTTAGCCATGATGGGGGTGGTTGGACTTACGTTCAACTAACATAAGTATAAAAAAAACAACTAATGACTAATGTACACTACTGTATACGAGAAAAGTCCGAAATTCCTCGCGTGCTGATGTGTTTATAGGCTTGCAAATGTTACTGCTTGAAGCCACCTACTTGACGCTGCTCATAAAATACCTGGGGCAACAAACGACTAAACTACTTATTGCAACAGTAACTACACTATTTTATCTTGTTTCAAACATTAGGCTTAACTTAATACCTGAAAATTCGTCAGAACCGCAGTACTTGGCTCCCAACCAGCAACACTCTTCGTGGCCTTGGGTATCAGGGTTGCCAGGTTGGATTTCTTAGGCCAAATTTAAAGAATCTGGCCTTGTTTCACGTTGGTTGGCCTAAAAAGTTACATTTAGGTTTTTGACCTTTTCCTGGCCTAATCTGAAGTTGGTTGGGCGTAAAAAAATCGTTTGGCCTCTTGGCATTTTTACGCTTAAAAACTTTACCTCTGCAGAAATATATTTACTATTCCATTTTTCGGCAACACCTTCGCAAAATTGTTTGAGATAAATGCTATATTAAATCGACCCCGCGTTCTGATGTTGGTAAGCGTTGAGGGATGAGATATTCGAAATAATTTTTTGCGCAATCACTGGAAAAGCGTGAAATGTGTGGTGTGTTGCACTAAGCAGGCCCAACGCTTGCAGACAGGTCTGCGTCTCTGCAATAGAAATGCGACAATGGCATCGAGGAATTGGAAGGGCTCTTATGATTCTGGTCGTACTCAAAAGTACAGGAATGAATGTGAGATGATTTTCGTATGAGTGCAGAAAGCTACCGTTTGATTAGCGTAGAAACTATGGAACCACTGTGCCCAACGTGTAAATAAATTAATGTCGTTGTAAGGAAGCATCATGAATGAGTTCCTGTAGGAGGACAAGCAAGCTTAATCTGAATTTTGAAGAAAATTTCTAGCGATATACTTCCAATTTAGGTGTATAGGAGTAGCAATACCACAAATAAAATTTGGCTTTTTCTGGCGTTTAAATAATCGCTTTGGCCTTTTTAAAGCACTGTTTAGCTTTTTATTGAAATTTTTATCTGGCTGCCCTGCTGGATAGTTAGTGCAGTAAAGCGTTCCACAAGACAACGTTACTTCGATAATTACATCACCAGTCCTATATCTTGGGCATTTTCACCTTTGTTCCTAACCATGGAGTCGAAAATGCCTCAAATAATTTGGTTCCAAAGTGGCAAACATAGTTTTATTATTGGAATCAATTTAGAATTTTAGCAAATTCTAACCTGCAGAAATCGCCCCACTGTAAACTGAAATCGCCTTCCAAATCTGGTAAATCACAAAATCGCACCCATAACTCATAAAGTCGCTCCCTGGGGACGATTTCGCCCCAGTTGAATACCATTGGTCTAGTGACCAGCAGTCGATAGCAATGTTGACACTGTAGTCTAGTGCAAGGTTTCTAAAACTGGGGTCCGTGATGACTGCACAAGGGGTCCGCGACGATATGGCAAAAAGTGTCAAACATATACATTGTAAAGTACATCCATTGTCACAGATAATTGCCGCAGCGATTCGTAACCAAGATGCATTCATACGTTTTTGCAATCGTAACTGTTGCGTCAACTCAACAACTTCCGTCGAAAAATTGTTTGATAACGATTCTCACATTTAGTGTCTCTAACATAAAAACTGATCCCAAACATTATACAAACGCACTGCGTGATTAATCGCGAAGTGCTTGTTGCGAAACATTTGGGAAGATATTTATGTGAAATCTTGTCTTTATGTGTCAAAATTCTAAACTCTACCAAAGTACGCCCACTCAAATCCGGAACATTTTCTAAACTTTGCTGTGAACTAGTTTCGGAACATTCAAAAGCCTTTTGCTCCACAGAGAAGTTCGATGACTGTCGCGGGGAAAAGTTGCAAACCCCCTGTTTGAACTGCAAGAGCAGCTTTCAATTTTCCTCCAAGAGAACAATGCGTACGTAGCTTCATCAGTAGCTGATGAATATTGAATGGGAAAATTTGAATACCAGGCATACTTTTTAACCTTCTCAACCGACTGAACTTGTGACTTCAGGGACGAGATGTCAACATTTTACTTGGTCAAAACAAAATAACAGCATTCATAAATAAAAGCAACCTATGGAAAACCAGAATAAATGATGATGTTGTCGATATATTTCCAGTTCTGTGTGACTACATGGCTAACAAACCTTTAATTAATGCAGAAGTGATTTTCTCTAACATTCCGCAACATTTGGAATTGCTTTCTGATTTTACAAAGTACTTTTCAAAATAAACATACGATAATTTTGATTGGATTTTAAACAGCTTTTGATGTGGCAAAAACTGATCTTTCAGAAAGATAAGAAAAATCAGCCGAATTGTCATCTGATCGAACTTTAATGATTAATTTCTCTCACAAACATCTTGCATCATTTCGGTTTAAGTGTTGTGGACGATTATCCAAAAGGCATCTAAAATTTTGTAACTTTTGCAACTATCTGCATGTGTGAGACACCATTTTCAGCTCTTACCAAAACGAAGACAAAACACAGGTCCAGACTTCCCGTAGATTCTGACTTGGAGAGCTTGCTTGTCACAACTTGATCCGAGAATTGATAAATGGTGCAGTGAAAAGCAACCACATCCATCGCACTGATGTTGTCAGTGATGTTAGTAAACTTGATTTAGTGTTAGTTATTTTTGAGTTTGTATTATCCTTCCTCGGTGGTTAGGCAGAAAAATTAATGCGACATAAGGTTAGGGTCCGAGAAAAAAGATTCACAAATAGAGGTCTGTGGCTCAAAACGTTTGGGAAACCCTTGTCTAGTGTACGCTAAAAACAATTAGGATGCATCAAAAGAAACGACATTTAAAAGAAACTTTTCTGAAGATTAATTTTACAAGTGTTAATGACTAGGTTTGACCACTTGATAGCCAAAATACAGTACCAGATTTCCCCTTAGTTATATCCTATATGGACATTTGAATGCAAATTATGACGTCATTTTTGCATTTTTTACTATTAATTGATTGCAAACTGTGATTTGTTATTTTGAAAAGGCGTTAATTGAAATTCATCAGGTTCGTCTCTGGGTATTAAAAGGTTAAACGATATTAAAATGGTCACAAACCACTGGCATATAGCCTGATATTCGAACAGCAGTACCTATAAATCACCTGATCTGTATATTGTGAAACAGTTAATTTTTCAAGACAAGCAAAAATTCAAAAATGCATGAAACATTTATATTCATGAAAATGAATTTTCGCTCAAGTGACAAAGAATGCATTTTTTCTTAAGAACAAGATGGATTTAAGATGTTAATACATAACGTATCGGAAGCAGCTTCAACAGCTTATTCAGAACTGGTTAATGCGTATGAATACCTATATGATGACATTGGAAGAATACGTGATGGAGGAGGAGACATGTATGATAGGGGCAACCAGGTATCTGCACTTGTGAGCTGGTTCAGTTGAAATGCATCAGTCCATCCAGACTGACAATTACAAAACATTACTTTTTGCAGCTCTTTGTAGCAGCAAACGACCAGGATTTCGAACAAGTCAACTACAACAGCACCATTGTGTAAGTTTCAACTGCTGCGATTGTTTAGTTTGAATCGCTTACATTGTATTTTAAATCGTTATTGAATTCTCAATCTGTTTTAGTAATTACGTGTTGAATATGAGGGTTTTTGTTTATCATTCTAGGTGGGAATATGTACATTTTAATTGATTTTAACCAAGCAAAGGTGTGTCTAGCACAGGGGTCACCAACCTTTTGGAATCTGAGAGCTACTTCTTGGGTACCGATTAATGCGAAGGGCTGCCAGTTTGATATACATTTCTGAAATAAAACATTTTGCACAATTTACCTTTAATGATGTTATCATCAATAAAATTAATCATATTCATCTATCTGAAGACACTGATCCTGTTGATACTATTATTATCAGAACAGGCCTGCGGGCGACCCACGTGGTTCGTGCGGGTGACATGGTGCCCGCGCGCACCATGTAGGTGACCCCTGGTCTAGCAGTTGTGAATTAAGTGTAACCAAAGTTTTCCAAAGTTGTATAAATGAGATATTGTAATTTGTTAAACTCAGAATACCAACATCCATACGCACCTTTAGGCACACGGAAGTGATTCTAACAAAGCATTTTAGGCACCAGCTAGGCAGTAATGGTTAGTGAAAACAACACATCAATTCCCTACCATTCCAAAATATATACCTGTTCTCAGTCGCCACAGGTGACAGGTTGCTACATTTTTACAAATCAATAGTTGTTACAGATGTGCAACCAGGACCCCCCAAAAAACGTTATAATTATTTAACATCAAGTTTCATTTTTTCGGACATATGTTTGTTGCTTCATTGAAACGTGACGCAAAAACGGTTATTACTTTCATATTGTTCATTTGTTTTCTTTGAAATGAAACTCCTTAGGTGAAGATCCTAGTTGTTTGCAACTAAATGTCACTCCTATGAAAAATTTCGAAGTCTTGTTATTTCCTTTCTGCTTTGTCTTTCTCCCTGTAGCACTAAAGAAAGAGTGATTCCGAAAAATTGACAGTTGTACAAGTCGCCATTGACTAAAGCACTATGAACCGCGGACTGTCATTAGCTTAACAAAGTAATTTTGTGCCGAGTCACGACTCAGGATCATGATGATGAGAAACATAATTAATGGAATTAAACAAAATGATTACGTTAAATTTGATAAGTTGCTGGTGTAGATTCTTTACGTCGGTTTGCATAGTATTTGCAGGACAGCACTAGTAATCCTGAGTAGATTGTGGGGTTCTGAAGTAAATGCATACACGCAATTTATTTACCTAGACTACATTAATTTACAATTCGCAATTAATTATTCAACCAACGCAACAATGAACAATTGATTAACTACCCCATGCCATGGTAGAAAATTTGATGCATTTTGGGGGGAATTTTATGACGTGAGTTTTTGTGTCTCAAAGACTTCATTGTTGAAGCTAAGAAACTTTGACAAGGATAAGGCTGACCACGATCGCAAATGTGGGCCTTGCGATCCAGAAACAAAGCTTTGAACCTTGTTTCGAAAAAATTGCACAAACGTATTGGCAAACTAAAACACAAATTGTTGCACCTACATGCACCTGTAAGTTGTGAGTAAGAACTGAGAAAACAGACTGTACGCGAAAGCGCTAGTTGAAGTTTTACAAGATTTTATGAAGAACCAAGATTTTACGTTTGGATGCAGCTTAGGTATTGAGAGTAAACGGGCTGATTTTCAAAGAATTGTTGCAACGTGCTGTTAGTCTTGGAAATTTTATATACCGTGTACTCACGATTCTAATGGAAAAGTTACTTTATCTTTAAAATTGGACATTTAATTTTCGATATTAATTGATTTTTCTTTTTTTAACTTTGTGCAGAATTAAAAACACCTTTGGTTGCAAAAATAAAAATCATTGATTTATAGTTGTGTATGACTTCATCATTTCTGAAAACATGAGATCGTTTAACCGCTATTCGACAAACCTTGTATTCATTATGCCGATCATATTACGTTTTCTCCAAGCAGTTATCAAACTGAAATTGCCAGTTCACTTTGGTGTTTTGCACTTAGATATGCAACAAACTTTTTATTCAATTCGGTGAATCATCTAATATTGTTTTCAATAGATGTAGAATGGTTGCCAATGCAAATGAAAACAAAAGTAACCTTATGAAATGGACAACTTCCGCTTGACACACACCTGGGTATTTTTGCATAAGAGAGATTGTGTGGTATACAGCGAGAAGTTTTGCCTTGAAAACAACATTTGTGTTTGAGTTATGTTACTAAAACTGCAGTTGTCTCTTTTTCTCCTGTAATTGTAACTTTTAATTGCAAAAACGATTTACGAAAATGAATGAATCTTAGACACTTGATAAGTTTTTACATTAGAATTAGAAAACAAGTTTGATTAAGATAAAACTTGCGCTGTCAGTCTGGTATACGGTGATTTGGAGAGGTAAAATTATATTTTTTTCCTTATAAGGCATATTGTAGCTGATCAACAAAGTTCTATTTGACCTTGTCTGAAAAAGTTTAACATGTTTAATCCCATGTGAGATTCAAGGACAAAATACATCTGTAAATTGCGTTTCAGAAAAAAACATAACCACGTAGTTTTGCATAGTACTTCCTTAATCTGGTGCTTCAATATTTGTTTGAAGGGGCCCTAACAACTCTTATGTTGGCGAGACGATTGCTATCCATCCTTTTGTTTTTCTTGTTTCTGTTTCCGATGCAGAATCTATAAAAGTCAAGGTAAGCAGGCAAAAACTGTTTTAAATTATAACTCTCTTAACCACTCGTTATGGAACCTATGCAATCAGATGCGCTTCAAACGCATGTGCTGATGGAAAATAAACTCCAGACCTTAATGCGGTACACCAGGGGTGACAAACCTTCACTGACATAGGATCTACCTTTACATTTTTCAGTCTCTGGAGATCTACTAATCTGGCAAAGCTTTGAAACAAAACAAACCGAGCCTATCAGTATATCTCAGTTACACATACAAATTTACACCTACATGATACAGTAAACCCAAAACATATTTTAATAACATTTATTTCATGAAAGTACATTCATTTTTAACGTTAGTGAGACACCTGGCACTGGGAGGATGTAGCAAGTTCCTCGTAGTGAAGGCAGAGCTGGTGGTTGCAAGCCTCAAGCAAGCCAGAAGATGTTGATCTGTCATAACTGATCTGTATCTGGATTTTATTATCTTCATGTGAGAAAATACAGACTCACACAGGTAGGTTGATCCAAAACAGGATAATATATAAAAAGCACATCTTTTTATATTGGGATACTTATCTTCTAACAGCAGTTTCCAAACCTTCTCTCTTTCGGTCGATGCCCTGGATTTCATCTCTATGTCATTTTGAAGGGAGAGCATTTCATTTTCCACTGCAGTTATATCCAGCTGAAAGAGTGATCCAATTTTAGAGGCAATGTCCTCCACATCTATATCTGTCGCAAATGGGAAACACATGTAGGTGGCAATAGGCTCAACTGATGCAAAGTCAATGAAACGTTTGTCAAACTCTGATGGCAGACTTTGCACTTGCTTAATGTAACGTGCAGTATTGAACTGTGCAGTTGTTTTTCTCTGAAGCACAAGTTCTGAACTCATGTGCTTTAAGTAATGCAGATCATGGCGATGCAGCTTGGTTGAGAGCAGTTGTAGCTTGCGTTTAAATGCGTTTACGGAGCTGATCATGTTAACTATGTTTTTCTCTTTACCCTGTAGCTCTAAATTCAGTTCATTTAGCAGTGCAGTAAGGTCAGTGAGAAAAGCCAAATCTAGGAGCCATTGTTCATCCTCAAGCTGTGCATATTCTGTATCTTTAAACTCCTTGAGAAACTCTTTTATTTCAGGCAACAACTCCCTAAATCTTTCTAAAAATCTTCCTCTGCTCAACCACCTCACATCTGTATGGAGCAGCAGGTCTGTGTGCTCTGCCTCAGCCTCTTCCAAGTGAGTGCGGAAAAGTCTTCTCTGCAGGCTCCTTGCACGAAATGAGCAAACACTTTTCATATCAATGTCCATTATCTCTTTCCTATTTAATACTTGCCCACGTAAACCCTCTTGATGGATGATGCAATGATAATGAATAAAATTTGGAAAAGAGTTATGGGTACTACTGCCTACCATAGCGGGTGCCCCATCAGTTGTAATGGAAATAAGCTTGAGTGGCAGCTTGGTCTTGTAATTCATGAATGCTTGGAATATGTCTTATATGCATAATTCATGAATGCTTGGAATATGTCTTCACCCCGTGTATGTCCTTCATGAGGCAAAATGCAAAGTAGCTCTTCTTTTACAGTCATGTTTTTAAACACCATCCTTATGAAAGCGCACAATTGAGCGATGTAAATGCACAATTGCGCGATATCCACAGTCTGTTGACTCATCAAATTGAATTGAAAAACACTCACACCTACCAATATCTCCTCCAACTCAGCTGCAAGGTTCTCCTCCATTCCTTCAAAACACCTTGTCACTGTGCTTCTCAACAACTGAAGGTCTTTAATTCCTGACATGATTTCATTCTTGTTTTTGAAATTTTCAAACAATGAATCAGCAGCTTCTATAAACGTTTCCTTGACCATTTCTGCCTTTCCTCTCATATTTGGCTTGGTAAAAATAGACTGTTGTGTAGCTAGCTGCGATTTCAAATCCTCTTAACTTTTTTTTCTTAATTCACTTTGGACAGGAGAATCCTTTGTGTACTTATTGTGCATAGTTATGAAAATGCCTTTAAAGGTTTCCCTTAGGAAGCGAGATGCTGGCATAGCAGATGAGGCACATACATCTGGAATTGAACATGACAAAAAAATAATCTTCTTCCCATTCCTTGTGAAAGTGATAGGTTTTCTGTCGCTTCAGATATGTTTTGGCACTCATCATTTGTAAATTTAGGGCTATATTTTAATCTAAAAGTAGAAATAACGTTTTTAAAGAAACTTTAAATTTTGTAGATTTGAGTTAAGTAATTAGAATCGTCAGTCATTGCATCGAGTATTAAGTTTAAAAAAGAAATTAATGTAAAACACATCCACTGCACAAGTAGATACTGTTACCAATAACGTTGCTAACAATAACAAAGTTAACTGAATGCTGTTCTTCTGATGAAAAGTAAAAGAAAGCACAGCAGATGTAAACTGCCTGGCCTAAAAACATGGCTGGAAGCAACAAACAAATTTTAAGAAACTTGCAGATCAGCTGAAGACAATTTTTCTAAATGTTACGTCATATACGAAAACAATGATGACAATTGATAATATTGAAAACAGTGATAATATTGTTGATGTAGGGTAAATACGGTACAGTTGGAAATTTTGAAAAAGGGGAAAAACACCAGATTAAAAATACAAAAAATGTACATATGCATAATTATTCATTTCTAGGTCGGCAAACCCTTATACATGCATAAAATCACCCGCGATCGACTGCCAGGCATTTACAGATCGACCGGTAGATCGCTATCGACTAGTTGGGCACCCCTGATCTAAACAAGCATTTTGATTTTGAGTAGGACTTGCATTTTGTTAATGATAGAACCTAAAAAAGCAGAAATCATTGGAAACGTTGCTTATAAACATACGCCAGCATTGCAAGGTTCATAACAGTACCAAAGCCAAATCTATGTCAACAGTTTGGTGTCCGGCTGCTTTTGGGGATTTTCGAGAAAAAAACACCAAAATGCACTTGGCTTTGCACAGGAATTTCTCTGCTCTGGTAAGTGCTGCCGACCCGGTCAAAGTTTCAAAAGACGCAGCGAGTCTTGTAATTTGCAGTTAATTTTTTTGGTTGGGGATGCAGATTTTTTGTGATGACGTCATAAGTGGAGGACGTTAGGCCACCTTGGCCCACTTTACCTGGCCCTGGGCACCAACTGTTGCCCAACTCGCGACCCGCGGGGTTGTTTTAACGATTCATAAGCGGTTTGCAAAAAACAGTTGGATCGCACGTGGCTTTTCACAGGAATATCTCCATTCCTGTTCGGGATACAGACCTGGTCGAAGTGTCAAAAGAAGCAAGTCTTGTAGTTTGCACTCGAAAAATTTTTTGCTTGGGGTTTACAGGCTTTTTGTGAGTGATGTCATAAGTGGAGGACTTTTTGGCCAACTTCACCTGGCCCTACGCGCCTACCATTAGATGGTAGTATTTCGCTGAAGTTTTTACTGGAAACTAAGCTACAATCCAAGTCTTTAGATACTTTGGATGACCTGCTGGGGTTTCGGGTTCAAAAGTTATGATCTAAAATAGTAAAAATTTTTGACTAATTAGATAATTAATTAATTTGTTTATTTTAGATCATAACTTTTGAACCAGAAAGATAGAAGTTTGATCAAAGGCTCAAAAGACTCAGACTCGAGCCTAGTTTCCAATGAAAACTTCAGTGAAACACTTTGGCCTAGTGGTTAGGCCCTAAGCCAGGCAACATGAGCCAAAATGACCCTAAAGCTACTTCACTTATGACGTCAGTCACAAAAAATCCGCACCCCCAACCAAAATTTTTTTCGAGTGCAATCTACTGGACTGGCCGATCCGTTTGAGCCCTTGAACAGCTCTCTAGCGCAATCGGCGGAGGAGCTAAGGCGTTGGTAAGGCAACCGCAAACTGCTGTTTTTTAGGCCGAAGTTGTGCATGTGTTAATTTGGTGTGCGCCAATGTAGCCAGGAGCCTTGCAGAGTATGATCTGTGGTATGTGCAAGCTACTCTTGGATGCTGTTCATTACAACTGTTATAAGTTATTACATAACACGGCGTGTGTTTCCCAAAAAATTGTAAGTAGCAATTAGATAAATAGCACTGTTCAGCACATGAAATTGATTCTAGATGAGAGCACAACCAGATTCATGCATTAGGCGCACCACCACTGGGAATATAAAAGTATTTTAAGTGCGCCTTATAAATATGGTAGTAAAATAACAGCAATAAAATAACACCATTTAAGTGCTGCTGTGGCAGACAAAGTCAACAAGAGTTTGGCAGAAGCCAATGCTGTTGCACTGTTGTCCACAGTCTCTCTATAATGTGGTGCTTAAAAAAAGTGCAGATTATTTGGCAGGCCAGATGCAGCCTGCCTGATATGTGAAAACAGTACTGTTTGAAACATAACATGTCTAACTTTGTCTGATGTGAGATTGACTACGTTAGAACTGCCATGGTTGGTTTGCAAGAAGTGGAAGTGACACTTTTTGCTCTGACTACAATAAGTAGAAGAAAAGTAATGGAGTAACTGAGTAGCTTAAAGTCCGTGGTGCTGAAGACATTTCACCTGATATGTCACCGAGCGTTGACGATGCTATGTGTGGAGCCTGTTGCCCAATCAGCATCACCTGGTACCAGCACCAATTAACTACAGCGATCAACACACCGAAGGAGACCAGTATAGCACTCCGGACTTGTCCCTTAGCACTGATGTGATTGCCTTGTGCACTCGTAATGTTAGTGCTTTCATGTTGTCGTTTTTTGTTTATTTATTAACCATTGTTTCCAACTGAGTGGGGCAGAATGTTCTAAGTAAGGAGCAGGAGTACATCTTCATAATGAGTTGATAAGCGCGTGCGCTGATTTCTGTTTGTGGAATGCTTATGTATTGATATGTGTATTGATACCCATTTTCAAGGAACCTTGTGTGATTTAGTGCCCATTCTGATTGTAGTGGTTTCTTTAGGACAGTCGTGGTCTGTGCTGTCGAAGCACACGTTACGTTTTAGCTGAATAAAGCCTAAGTCGAGGTTATGCGAATCTCTTCAGTTCATTGATACTATAAAGAATGTGTAGTGATTGAGACATTAAGAAGTGATTTTGTTACTCTTGGCTTGCCATGTTGTAATGTTGATAAAGAACCATTCAATTTGTCATCAATTGAAGAAGTTTTTAACTCTGCCAGAAGTGCAGGTGCTGATTAACAAAGAACCGATACAAGTGATGAATTATTTTCAAATTGTATCATCCTCAGATTTTGTTGCTCTTGTTCACAGTGCAATTAGTATTGTCGTGCTACTAAAGCTGTTGTTTCTGCTGTGTGTTATATATTGATCAATCGAAACAAAATGATGCCAATTGACCCAGTCAGCGAAAGCAAAGAATACTTTTGGTGTGAGTATGTCTGTTTATTTGTTTGTTTGTTTTAGACGTTTGTTGAGGCGTCGCCTTAACCATCAGTTGCGACCAGTGCATATATACTACGGAAACCACTGTTGGCTGCAGAATCTCTAAAACGTTTCCAAACTGAAGTAAATTACCCCCGGGGGCAACATGCGATTCTTTGGGGAGTAACGCAGAATAAAAACCACAATGTTATTCTGCATTTTGAGCGATCACTGCAAAATATTGAGGGTAAGAAGACATAATCGCAACCTTGATTTGGGGAACGGCTCGAACAAGTTTGCGAACTACCGCCCCAAAATATGTTGCTGCCAAATCGACGCAACTTCGTGTGTACAGCACCGATCTGATGCCTAGCGGATTAATTGTGCTCGAGCAAAACCGATTTTTAGTTGTTTTGGAAGTTGCTTCTTAACCTTCCACGTCGTTCAATGTTTTCCAACAGGCGCGAAACTTGACAAAAAAGAAAATTCTTTTCAATGGGCTGGAAGAGACGATGGTGCGATGGAGCAAGTCGTCCTTAAGAGGGTATGCATATTCACAGCTTTCTTCAGTTCGTAGAGTTTAGACCAGTGCTTTCTTGGCGCGTGGACCATATTTAAAAAATATGTATACAATGGACCACTTTGCTGTGCTGACACCTCATGAACAATTAGTTGAAACTGCCTAACATCATTTACCGTATCGTACAGAAAAGGTTACAATTTTCTGGAACTTTTTGTCGGCGATTTGTAGTACTCTTTGGACCACTAAATACTTCCAGGTGGACTACCGATGGCCCAGAAGCACCGAATGAAATGTTCGAAATTTCAGTGCAGCAGTGTGTTGTGTACTTCGTGAATTCAAGCAGTCTTGGTGATATTGATTTCTGTGCTCATCGCCATTGCGCATGCAGGCGTGCCTCGGCCCGAAAGTGAAAGAAAATGAGCGAAACATCGTCGAAGTCACGTCGTTCGACCACAAGCAGGACAAAGTGTCGGCTTGCGTTTGTTCACTGAAAATAAACAGCAACGAGGACGTCAGCCTCGGTGACCTCACTATATTTCCTCCCGCGATTTTCAAGTTAATTGAAGGTCAGTTGTTTGTTTTATGGAATTGGCCTAATGCCTCCTTATCTAGAACGTTACTGAATGACTTCTTTCTGTGTTAACGGCGCATGCTTCTAATGACAATTCTTTTGACAGCACCTTTGCAGTTGATACATTTTTAGGTTTTAATGTGCTTTACACATTAACAGCTTTTTTCAAATATATACTCACATTTTTTAATGAAAAAAGCAGCTCGCGTGCTTTTTTCTTTTTTAAACATTAAAACCCAGGTTTTGTTAATTTTTTTTATTAACATAAATTCAACGCATGTTCGGTGTTAACTGCGAATAGCGAGTTCTTTCATCCCATAGCACAGCGTGGTCCAACTACTTTCAGGTCATTTTACAAAAACTTGACAACGCGCAGGGCCACTTCCCATACAATGATGTATAAAACATTTGCATTCACAACGTTAACACTAAAAAAAGGAAGTGGTTTGCATAATTCGTGTTTGCATAATTCGTCACTTCGCCTAAATCGTTAATTTTTTCTAATCCCCTTGGTGACGAATTTGGCAAATTCTACTGTACTTTAGTGTTGTTTTCCGTCGAAGTCGCAGCTGAGATGGTTGTACGCTTGGTGGTGTTTTTGGTAGATTCTTTTTGACTGTTCTTGCTTTTTAACAATTCCGGGTGTTTTTTTGGGTCGGACATGAAACTACATCCACCCTGACGTAAGCACTGTATGACTGTCAAATATTTTACCGGCGTGCTGTGTGGATCCAAAGTATCGAAATCTGTCTATTGTCAAAAACAGAGCCATACAGGTTAATGCTTCGTTTGCAAATTATATTATCTTTAAAACGTGCAAATGAAACTTACCTTTACTTTGATCCCTATTCCGTAGTATAAAGACCTTGTCTTCTGCCTGCGTTGTGTCGGACATGGCTATCTGTGTTTTCTTATCTCGCCCATAACGAAAGCGTTGATTAAACAAACAAAAAAATTCTACTGCTGCACAGGATTGTCTCTGTTTTTTATTCTTCAAAAAATTGATTTTTCACTTTTTTTGGCAACGCTAAATTTTCTTTGCAGGTAGCGGGCCAGTCCATCTAGTAGGCAGCCACATGATGCTGGGTAAGTTTTACATTTTGTCGTGTTATTTTTTTTCCAGAAAATAATTGTTTTTTTGTTATGAAGTCAGCCGTAACTTGTTACCTCATACGTTTATTTTAAGTTACTGCTACGTTTTTCCTTTTATCGTGATTTTCCATTTAAGAAAGCTCAGATTGATAAAATGATTTGTGTTTTTCTTACAAAAGCAATTCTTTACTGCAAAACTCTTATATTGCGTTCTGTGCAGAAGAAGAAGACGATGATGATTCGTCGGACGACGATTACAACGCGTCTCTCGAAGATCTCGACGAATCCGCGGAACAAGCGGAAGAATCCGCGATATCCAAAGAAAAACAGTCCGCAGCTGCCAAAGTAATAGTTGGGAAAAGCTTTTTTTAATTGCACTGTTGCAAACGCATGGACCCTGTTCATCTGCACACAACTGTGGGAAGTCTGCAGCAGTTGAACATCGAAACACAATAAAAATTGCAATGAGCCCAGTTTTTCTTTATTGGGAGGAAGAATTGTCGAAACCTCTGTTAATGCAGGCCCGTAACCAGGTGGGCGCAGTGGGGAGAAGCCCCCCCCTTACAAAAATTTCCCCCCCTGGAAAAATGTGTTGAGCAAAGTTAATCTATTGGGCATAGTTTTAAAAATTTGGGCCCCTCAGAAAACTTTTCGCCACCGCTGGTGTCCCAAGCTCTTTACGGGCCTGTGTTAATGCTTTCGTTCGAATTAAGTCGCAGCGAGAACGGTCGCCGCTTAGTTCCAGATCGACAAGCTTGTTTACCAATTTACAACTATGCATTTTCACATGCACAGTTCACAAAAGCATGTTTTGCAGTTATTTTCATTATACCTGCTAGTTTCATTAAGCATGGTGGTGTTTTGGTAGATTATTTTGACTGTTGCTGTTCTTTTTTTTAAATACGAGCGTTTTCTGGGGAGTCAGACAAAAAAAAACGACATATTTGCAAACTGCTGCAAAGTAGGTTTTAACCTCGACCGTTTACTACTTTACTTGATGATAAAATGAAGTTTTTCACGCGAGAATGCTGTGCGTTGCTCCAGGATCTCGCGCCAAGTGGTTTCATGTTGCAGCGACGAGAAGTAAACGTTTACGGCGCGCTTCGTGTTATTTCAACTCTTCCGGAGGACGTCATTGAAGGCCCTTCGACCGACCGTTTTTCATACGACGCAGAGTAGCCATGTGACGCTAGGTCGGCGAGAAAAGGGTCTCAAATAGGAAAATGAAGGTCCCGGGCATTTAAGTGGAGCCGGATGGGCTCTGATTTACATGTAATTTTGCGGCTAGACCAACACACAAATGTGATTGGAATAAATCCGATTTATATGTTGTCAAAGTATCTGCGATCAATCTGCTAATAATCAGTTTTTTTTTACCACTGGAAAAAAATCCGATTGCAGTCGTTGTTAAAAATGTGCGCCGGTGTAATGCGATGGGTCACGTGGTCGTCCGCGTTCGACCGGAACGGCGAAATTAAAATAAAATAAAGTGTTGAAATTCATCTTTAACTAGAATATCTATTTGTTTGTTCTGGGCTGGAAGTGAACCAGTCCTGAATCTTTCAACCCCAAGTTGCTGCTACGATCCACCAAGGTTGGAGTCGGAAATTAATGGGGTGGGGGATCAAACACAAGGATATAAGTGGACACGTTGGTTGTAAATGACCCGAACCGTTGTGAATTACGCAAAACCGTTATTTTTTCACATCAACTGGAGCGTAGCCCTAAAAAGAAAGTTGCTTAGGTCCACGAGAGATGTCACAATGGTTGGCCAGAATTTCCTAACGGCCGAGAAACGGGAACAGCGACGTCACATTTGTAGGGGGGGATGTTTTTGGTGTGGGTCGATTGACGATCTGTCGCTTTTGTTTCGTGGCAGTCGGCTGAAGCCAAAGCTAAGAAAGAAACGCAGTCTCCGAAGAAAGCAAAGAAGATAAAAGAGGAAGTGCCGGAAGTGGATGAAGACGTAGAGGACGACGATGATAATGAGGAAGAGGACGAGTTGGACATGGAGGAGTATGTTCATCGTGAAAGAGCGCCGCAAAATATCGTTGACATTGCATGGAATGTCGTTGGAGTTCGTTTGTCACGTGATCGGCATTTATTTGTTTACCTGCTCATTATGACCTCGCGTTCGTTCATTGTGACCTCACTTGTTTGTTTATCGCGACGTTACAGATTTGATGACGACGACGACGACATGGAGGGTGACGAAGAGGATGACGACGAAGAGGAAGAGGAGGAGGAGGAAGTACCAAAAGTCCAGCCTGCCGGCAAGGTGATTGCTAGAGGACAGCCCTGCTAAGTTCGCATTCATGGCTGTTACTACTATGCTCCCTGTCACACGACTTCGCTGAAACGA
>Ga0210059_1003148_pt1 | contig 26269 bp, 16 predicted proteins | sample Ectturendosymbi2_FD_188042 | JGI IMG/M metagenome (GOLD analysis project Ga0210059, IMG submission 188042) | Ecteinascidia turbinata endosymbiont from Florida, USA - Sample 2 (SPAdes) (version 2) | ecosystem: Host-associated > Tunicates > Ascidians > Unclassified | place: Key West, Florida... | reverse complement strand
GGATCCCACGCTTACAAAATACTGTGGGCCTCTCCAGAGTTTTCGGTTCGACCTTTCTAACTGCAAAGACATTTTGAGAGCGCAGCTGTTTCGTCTGAATACCGAGATGATTGTAAAGCAAAGTTTTTGGTGTAGGCCTGCTTTGATGGTGGTAGTAAAGCCAGTTTATACTGTATTTTGAGAGACCGTGAGAAAAACGTGAGAACCGTTTTGGTCTCTCAAAGCAACTTAAAAAACACTGGGTCCCGCGCAGGCCCTATACACAAGCGGCTTCGATAGAAATTGTAAGTTTACTTTAGTAAGTAGACGGAGCGCAGGGCCCCCTTTGGCGCGGGGCCCGATTAGACGAAATCGGTCAAATCGGCTTAAAACCGGCCCTGACCTCGCCCCAAGCACTTGAAGCAATTCCTTTGACTTTTCACAAGGCTCCAACGTTCGGGCACGGGTAACTTGTGGAAGTTGTCGCACTTATACAGAGAATGATTAACACCGCAAGATACGCACGCCGTTCTCTCTGTGATAACGGTAGAATTTGAAATTTCAGAGGTAGTTGCAACTTGTTAGTAAAAACCCTTGGGGAATTTTCTGCCTTTGTAGCTGGGTCCTTTTAGTATTCAGCGCGTTCGCCACTATTTTGCTAAAAAAGGTATCACTACGCTGAACCTCTTGTTTCACAAAGCATGTGAGTTCTTCAAAAGTGGCAAGGTGTACGTCGGAGTTTATTTCCACCTTGTTACAAAACAACTTCTGCAAATGAATCGGCAATAATTTGAAAACGCTTTCTAACGTATGTGGGCTATCGAGCAGCAATCCAAAACCCCACGCTTTCATTACAATTTGACAGTTCGTCATATCAGTAACAAGCTTGCGTAAACTTTCTTGATCCGGCTTCACAGGCGGACCTTTGCAAATTGAATTAAGGCGCGCATCAATAACAATATGTTTTTACCCGAAGTTTTCATAGAGGACGTCTAAGACTTGTTGAAGACCTACAGAAGCTGGGCTTATAACAGAGCACGATTTAAATAGGCCTACTTCCCTGACTTTGCCAACGCACATTTCCGACAAATATAGCAACTGCGATGCAGGTTTTCCCACCTGATCAACGATTGCCTCCTGGAAGCTTTTCGTGAAGGCAAAATTCTCGATAGGATTTCCGTCAAAGGTTTCGCTTAGGTAATGAGAATCCTTGTTGGATTATCGAGCCTAGACACTTGAGCGACTCAACAGCCATTAGATTAGCATTGCTAGGTGCTTGTTCACAATGTTCATGTGTGGTCTCCGGCCCCATCGGACTAGGCTGAATAGGTGTAGCTGCCGGATAAGCCGAGATGGATTGTAGTTAGTCCAACGTTCCTTAGGAAATGTTACTCTATGAGATGGTGCAGGGTTAGTCATGACACACGGGTTAGGAATCACGGGGAGAGCGGTTGAGGTAGGCCTATAATTTAGGGGGTTGGTGGTCGGTTGCAGCGTAGGTGCAGATGAGAAATTAGGGGCTTCAAAGAGGGAAGTAGGTTGGGCAACAGGCTTTGGGTATGTCGTACGTCCATCATCTTTGATGTTAGTTAGGTTAGCGCTTATAAAAGTCGGTTGAGAAACTTCAGGTTGTATCCCAGAAGCATCAGGTAACTGCTTAGCGTATTTCTTTAATGAAATTTTAGAACAGTAAGACTTACTTTCTCTTCCAGCAATCTCGGTTTGTTCATCGTCGAGCATCATATTTTCTTTGGCATCTAGCTCTGCTAATCGCAGTTGCAATTTAGCTTCCATAGCTTTTGCTTCCAGTTGCAATTTAGCTTCCAGTTCCCTTCTTGCTTTGCGCAGCGTAATCAATTCCCGTGTTCTCTATGACGAAGTAGACGAAACCTTGGAGGATTTATCGTCGATTTGACTCACAGAAGGGTCTCCATCGTACAGTGCTGAACATATTCTTGAAAATTGTCCTCATGGACAATCTTTCTTTTTTGCAGATCAGAATACTTGTTACGCGCTTCAAGCCATTGCTCTTTATAGTCAGCTTTGTCAGGAACTGAATTGAGATACGAACAATAATGTTCTAAGCATCGTGACATAGCTTCATCGGGTTCGACTTTTTTCTTAGAGGCAGCTTCATACTGCGAACTATCAACCATCAGACCTTCAAGTTCACTTTGGAACTTAGTGACATGTCTAATAAGACAGCTTCTGATCCTCTTCATTGATTCAAGGCGCTCACTGAGGACACCATCAGAATCCTTTGCTGAAGTACTAGCCACAGGCTCACTAGTTGACAGCATCTTGCATCAAGGATAGTGATTAACAGATAAGTTTCCCCTCAACGAAGTCTCGGTGAGTGCCACCTTTCACACAAAGGTAACCAAAGAAATTTCGACTGCCTGGCTTCTAGGGAAGCCTTATTTGTAAAATTATTCTAAGGTGTAAAACTCAACTTCAACAGGTAAGTCTCCGCTGGCTGCTATGACTTGCGAAAGCACTCTCGATGCAACAACCCAGTACAGTACATTTGTACCAGAGTTTATTCAAGGCTTCGCAGAAACAATTGCGAGAAACGATCCACGATGATCACTTAGCAGAGTTGCAGAGGGTCAAATTACACTTGCAAGAGCGCTGTGTAACATCGCGGCGCGTCTAGAGAGAGGATCGTGGTGTTTTACAAACATTCACGGCACCAGGGAGTTCAACGCTAATTCACCTGCGTAGATACAACAACAATGATAGTTATCCCCAGTGACCACATAGATGCCACAGCAAATGCAACAAACAAAACAGGCTAACACAAGCCAAGCTGGTACTCTGATAGCTGAGTTCACTACCCTCACTGCAAGGATCACTGCTACTTCGACTTAACCAAGCAGCACAACGGCCACCTAACTCTAACACGGTGAACAAAGAACTGAACATTGCATTGCGAGCAAAGGAACAAGGCGACGATGCTCCACTCTCGGCATTCAAGGGAAGGCGCTTGATTAACTGATTAAATGAGGTGGTTTGAGTGGGTGAGTAGTTGATCGATCGTAACAGGGGGAGGGGTTAACCCCAACCCCCCTTGTGTACGCCCTTGTCGGTTGCATTCGGCGGTGAACGCCAATCTTTGTATCAGTATTTTTTAAGTCGTTTTTGGGTGTCATTTTGACGCCCTAAAATTTTGCAATGAGACCCTAAATTCTGAAAGCCAAGCTATCGTTTTGCCTTGTATTCTTCTTTCGTATACATGAACAGGAATACATGTTGGTCAGAACTTTGATTGGGTAAGGTATTCCAAAATAGCAGGCTTGTCCACCTCATCGATGTGGCACGGAGGTTTGAATTTGGTGCCATCACGCAAGATGTGGTGTGCAGTCTGCACCTTGCCACATTCGTACAAATCTGAACCGCACAGGCCCATTAATTTCATGTTGGTCCCAAATCGGCCAACACCAGTCCTCGGGAGGTTGAGCTGAACCCACGTATTTCTAGGGAGGTCGCAGCCCGGTGGTTGTGGGCCGAATGCGGGAATGAAGGATTGGAGAGCTGGAGGGATTGGTGTGGTTGGTTCCCCATTAATTGACAACAATTCCACAAAGGAGCGTGGTGGTTTCGTGGAGCGGAGAAGTTTAGGAGAAGATTTTAGGTACAGAGTTTCGTGTGGAAGATATTTCGGATTGAAGGCTTTGGTGTAAAGTTTCAAGCATGAAGGACTGTGCCTTGTCTCAGATGTGGTAATGCCAGATGAAATGGGCAAGAAGGAGGAGGGTATGCTTCGTAGGCAGCCAATGATAACGCGTATCGATTCGTTGAAAGGTACATCGATGTGCTTTGTTTGAGCGCTGCGGCACCACACTGGGGCACAGCACTCTGCCGGAGAAATGCGAGTGCCAAGCAAGAGGTTCTTAGAGCTTTGAAGGAAGCTCCCTAACCGACACCGGCCAGTCGCTTGATGAGTGCCACTCGTGACGAATCTTTCGTCTTGAGTCTGTGTAAGTGTGTCCTGGACGACAGAGAGCGATGCAAGCATATGCCGAGATATGATGGATGTGAGTCAAACTTCACTGTTGCATTGGGTTGTAATTTGACATTCAGCGGATAGTTGGCTGAGTGGTTTCTTCAGCTGTTTTGTATTGAAGTGAAACGATTTGAGGAAAGTTCGTTTTCCTGCACGTGGCTGTTGCAGCAGATGGCTGCAATGTTATAGGCCGACATAATTTTGTGGCGCAGAAGTTTTAAGCGAAAATTTCAAGTAGGGGAAATGTGTGATCTTTGACTAGGGTGGGCTCAATGATCATAGGTTATTTCTCGCCACCTAGTGAATGTGTGTTCTTGTGGTTTGGGTTGTGAAGTTGAGATTGCTTTCATGCTGCCTGTATGTATTTTAGAGGAGCTACAGTTGTTGAATCAATTTTTGTGGGCTAATTTTGATTTTGAAGGAAGAAAGTAACATTTTCGTACTTGCGTTTTTTTGATTTTGCAAATGACAGGCAGCTTTTTACAAAATATTTTTTGCAAATGTGTTATGCTCAAGGAAAGAGTTTTATAGCTGCAAGAGGTTGAGAATTTATACCGCACACTCTTTTTTATGAGGAATTGTGCCCCCCTTGTTATGCGCCACGTGCTATCAGAGCCATCATCTGTAATACCCTACAAAGCGCGTTTCTGGTGATTTGAGTTTCGATGCCGATTTTTCTCAATATAGAATTTGAAGGTGCGTAAAACTGAGAAACGCTTGCAACTTGTGGCAACCAACCCAGAGTGACAAGTCAATTCGTAGCTCGGTAGTTACATCACAGCCCGCTTCATCTCGTTATTTATGTTCTTTCGTTGCATTGCATAAATTGTGTTGTAAGCAAAAATCTTAGTGTTTGTTGAAATCTCTGTGTTTTTGGATGAATTCGACTTTTTTCACCTAAATATGACACGATTATTACATTTTGTTCTAAGTTCCGACACAAGTGGTTTATTGATTCCTAAACACGTGTGGGACCAATGAACCAAAAGAAAAATTTTTGTTACATGACATTTTCAGTCACTTCTTGAAATTAAATCCTACTGATTTTTGGTATGTGGATAGAGGAACGGATGATTGACATTCATGCTACATTTTGGATATGTGCTAGCTAAACTTTGCGACTTGTGACCTGAAACGTAAAAACTGGCTCATTGGCCCCACATCTCCCCTGCGGTATCAGTGCATTGTCATGCGCACCGTCTCGTTTCGGCCTCTTGCTATACTGCTGCAGATTTGTGCAATATGGTGTACGAAATTTGGTACTGCATGCGTGGATCTACTCAACAGGGTCTTCGGGACGCATTTGATCGGTTTTCTGCTGCGTGTGACCAAGCAGGAATGAAAATCAGCACTAAAAATATTGAAGTGTTGTGTTTCTCAAGACGCCTAAGGCATTGAATTCTGCAAATGAGCGGAAATACACTGCAGCAGGTGGAGACGTTCAAGTACATTGGAACGGTATTCACGAGTGATGGAAGTCGAAACAAAGATATTGGTACACGGATTGGTAAAGCAAACGCAGTTTTGTGTGAGCTTTATCGCTCTGTGGTCACAAAACAGAAGATTCAAAGACCGAAAGCTTTCAGTTTTTAAATCGGTCATTGTTCCTATGCTCATGTATGATCATGAATCTTGGGTGACGACTGAAAAAATACTGTCAATAGAACAATGGCAGTGATGGGATATTTGCGAAGTGTTTTCGGTGTGACACTTCGTGACAAAAAGCACAGGTCTGATATCCTTAGAACCCGGGACATTAAGCCACTTCTCCGAATCGAGAGAACCCAGCTATATTAGTTCGGTCATGTGTCCAGAATGTCCCAGGAAAGAATGGTGAAATAGCCTAAGTCCTTCGGACTACAGTCCACACTACACCTACGGGAAAGCGGCTCAGAGGTCGTTCAAGGACTAGGTGGCGTAACTACATCTCCGACCTTGCTTGGTCCCGTCTTGGTGTGAAGACAGCAGAACTATCTGAGGTTGTTGTTGATCGTGTGGAATTTCGGGTCCTCCGAGGGCTGCTGCTACCGCGATTCTCCCAAAAGGAAAAGCGAGCACAAAAATGAGTGAATGAATGAGTATGTAGGCCTACATTGAAACTTTCTATTTAAGAAATTGTTTTTAGTTTCTTGCCCTACGTGAATGTTGTATTCAAATAATTGAGCGTATTTGGACGGAAACTTGCGTTTCTGTGAAAATCAGTTAAAAGTATCAAATTAGACATTGAAGGGAAAACGGTGTTGACACCCTAAAGCTCCACCACGACACTCTTTTAAAAATCTTTAAAAAACACTGCTTTGTATAGTGGGTCTAACCTTTCGCATAAGAAGTACGAATTGACATTTCATAACTCGTGATTGTGTTTTGCACCAGTGGCGTAGCCAGCCCAAAAATTTGAGGGGGGGCAAAAATTTGGGGGGGGTCAAAATGTTTGATTTTGGGCGAATAACACTATTTTGTTTGGAAAAACGCTTCTCAAAGCACAAAATGACTATATTATCTAAAAATTTGTGGGGGGCCATGGCCCCTTTGGCCCCTCCTGGCTACGCCTATGTTCTGCACGTTCGGGCTAGCTTGCGGCCACCGTGATACATGAGGCCTTTCAGCGTATACATGATGTCACCGAAAGTCGTTCTCATTTTCAGGAAACTGAACGAAAACTGGACGTCCGCTGTTGCAAGCGCTCGAACCAATATGTGAGCGCAGGCCCGTCGCCAGGATTTTGCAGAAAGAGGGCACATCTAAATGCAATATTGGATGATGGCAGCAATTGGGGAGCCAAACATGAAATGGGGATGCACACTGCACAGTTTTCAAATGGGGGGACCGGGCACCCCTGCCTGGACCCCCAGCTGGCATTGACCGGTGTGAGCGTGGCGCAGTGTTGTTAGTAGCCGGCTTCTAGTTATAAGAATTTTACAAAAGGTAGACTCTTGACATAGCAAAGCTTTGCGTTGCAGTTAGTTCATATTGCATTCTCAGTTTGCAGTAGCAGTATTCACAAAGGACTAAAAACGCACGCGTTTAGACTGCAGTTTGCGCGGCCAGAGCTACAGCAGGCAGCTGTGTTAGCGTGATACACACCACCAGCAAAATCCTACTTTGCAATCCATGCAAACTTTATCCGTCACTCTTCTCTAAATCTTCTGCCAATCTCATACGCAGCTTTCCAACATTTGGATGCATTGGCTGCCTAAAAACTTTTCAAAACTCCTTAGCTCCTTTTCCAGTCTTGTTCTCCGCTTACCCAAAGGGCACGCTTACTCACATGCAAAATCGCTAAACATCTTATTTTTTCTTATTGCGAACAATAACATGTAAGACGTGTTGTATGACATTGTTGGAAGCAATCTAGTCACAAATATCGTATGCATTATTTTGTTCAACGTTTCAACTTGGCCATAAGGCATCATCAGAAACATAAATAAAAAATAAAGTAAACTTCATCTTTACTTTTCTTTTTCACTGTTGCGTTTTATAGCAATAAAACAAATGATTTTGTTTAAATTCTCCTCCAAACCCTCCCATAAAATTACACCAAATCTATACCAAACTTTTCATACATACCAATAAAAATCCGTATTCCAAGCACTCCTTTTTTCAGAAAAAATGGTAGTTTTCTTAGTTTCGAGTGGGTAAAATGAAATTTTACCAGTTTTGGTACCGTGAACAAAAATTGTTGGCTGCTCTTGAAAAACCCACTATTGACTCCCCTGAAAAAAATCCTTCCAACGCCTAAGCAAGCACTTTGGAAATATACCAATTTTTTCAAATTTGGTACCAGATGGCAACACTGCGCCAGTCGGGCACCTTCCCTTATTATCCCCTCAGTAGCCTACTGTAGTAGTATCGCTCACTATTCAAGTTAACCAAACGAAAAGAACCATTACCAATCTTATGACAATTAAGCTGTCAGAGAAATTTTGAATGTAATAAAAACTTATATCCTACTGTAAAAACTGAAAGTCACTCCAGCTCCGAGTTCGGTTTTTATTCATAATTTCTGCTCTAGATCCTCCTCCAGTTCCGGAAATAAACGCGTAATCCAGTGATGGAGTCTCGACACTTGGCCTCGGTCTCGAGACGTGTCTCGAAACCCGATTTTTGGAGTCTCGGTATCGAAGGTCTCAGGTCTCGTCTCGGTCTCGAAGGATTTCGGTCTCGGTCTCGAGCTTTTCGTCTCGAGATTTTGCATAGGTTATTTTTTATGAAGTTTTGCAAGGAGTTCCTTAAAAAACGGTTTTAAAAAATGATTGTTCAAAATCTAGCCGTTCAAAGAAGTCAGTGGTTAAGCTTTCTTTGTTGTTATGTTGCTTGCGAGATGGAGAAAACAATTTGCCCTCTACCCTGTTTATAATTTATACTGAATTCAATAAAAAATGAGTATGTACCAATGAAACCGCAGCGCGTAATCTCTGCAACGAGAGGTTGGGAGTACTTTGCTAAGGAATATCTTAGAACTGTTTTTCCAAGTGTTTTGTTATGAAACCCATAGGCTTATTCAAAAGAGCTGGGAGAGTGCCAAAAAGTTTTTTTTTTGAGAAGACAAATAAAACCATGTCTTTTTTTCGAAGTGATTTTCAAAGCACTCTGTTGAAACACGCTGGTGAAATTTTTTTTGTTCTGCGTAATGCAGAATTCTTAAGTTCAAAAATGCCTCGGAACTCTCTTGAGGAATAGTTTTGAGTTTTATACAGAGAGCAAATAATGCCTCATGGCTGATCAGTTACTTTGACGTACCGCTATAGGCTTTGCTGCCTTCTGCATTTTCTAACCAACATACGGTGTTGCGAAGACTAAGCGTGTCAGCAAAAACGGAAATTTGGAACAGTTGTGAATATCAGTTTAAAGTAAAAATATGGAAATTAAGAAAAACTTGAAAATATAAAACTTGACATTAAAAAATAGCAAATCTAGGAATTATGCACAGAGCCATAAAATCAGCAGGAAGGCGTTACACCATTTCTCTGCTAGTCAACCACACCGGTAATCCCGAACTTCGCTCATTCTGCTGCAATATGCTGCATCCCAACATTGCCTGTCGAAAACATCTAATACTTTCTTTTTATCAGAGAAAGAAAAAATTTTCAATACTAAGGCAATGGTTACCTGGAAAAGATCTGCCGCAGTGGTAAAAAAAACTGACAAACTACGAGCACCTTGATCTAAGTAAGACAAAAAAGCAAGCCCAAGTTGCTTCGGGGCTTCCTTAGCCCTGTGCACTTTGTTGTTGCCATGGAAAACACATCGAATCCACGGTGCCAACTGATTCACATGTAATGACAAAAAATAAAACTTTTCCGCTGAATCACACCCTAGCATGTGTCAGCTATGCTATTTATTTAGCCGTACATGCATGCATATGAAAAGAAGGCAGAAAAAATAGGAAAAGTAATGATGAGAAGGGTGGCCAACAAGTAGAGAATGCAAGATCCATAATGGAGAATTAAAAACAAGACCCCTTTCAGTTGGTGAGTACATATAGGACTACATGATTTTCTCTCATTGATAGGACTACATGATTTTCTCTCATTTTATATTGTTGCTAGCAAGCAAACATTAGGAGTGGAAAGAGGAAGCCTTTTTGTGGTCGGCCCCGGGCGACATTAACATCGCTACGCCACTGCAGTTGAGGATGCGGTGGGATATTACCTCGCTGGATCAAAGTGCAAACATAATTTGTGCCAAAAAAGTCTATTACTCTAATAGGCCCAAATATGTTTTTTTTGTGTCAACAACAGAATCACGAGCAGCATTTTAAAAACTTGTTTTGGACAGAATGAGCAAGTTTGGATGGATGAAAAATCAGTTATACTGTAATTTTGCTTTTTGATATTCAAAGTAGTGCTTTCGTTTTTTTAAATCTCTAAATATATCACCTCTTAATTCTAAATCTTTGGAGAATTCTTAATCAATTACTTGTCGTGTGAGGACTAGGAGAAAAGTAATTAGGAAAGGTGTAGCTAGCGTTACAAAAAATGGCAAAAATACACGAAATATGTGGCGAAGAGTGTGAGTGCAGATAGATGCCCAGTGTTAAAATAAAAAGAATGTAGTGAAACAGGTAAGTGGTAGATGGTAAAAAAACTTTAAAAGTTTGTTACTTCATTGGCAAATGATATAAACGACGAAATACCTTGGCAAAAAATTGAATGATGGAAAGCAACCTTTACTGTGGAGTTATCACTTTACTGTGCTGTTTTGACCAGTGCTGCTGGGGTTATATACACTCGCCTGAATCGACTGTGCTTATTTTAAAATAAAGAGTAATGATTCGCCTCTTCTCCACTTTCTCAAATAACATAGGCCTACTTCAATACTAAGTAGGAGACCAGAAAATGGAGGTTCATCAGGGCATCACCTCCTGTCCTTACACAGAAGTGTTGGTATTGTTTAATAACGAACAAAACAAGTAAAATTTTTCTGAATCAAAACAAATTGATTGAAGCATGGCTACGGCAAACACCTGGAATATTCAATTGGTTCACCGACATTTTTCGAGTGAAAAATGCGTAGACCCTTCAAACGCTGCCAACATTTTCAATGTCCATGCATTTCTTCATGGATTTGTAAATAAGGCCACATGTTTGAGGTTGCAAATTCCTAAAAGGAAGGTGAAAATGAACGTTTGCAGTATTTGGCTGTTTGCACAAATTCCGGATGATTTTTATTATCTCGATATTTGGCAATGTGTCAGATATTTTGTTGCAGCAATATTCAAGGAGTTAGCTTTAATTACCACCAGATAAATGTGAGGCCTCGAGTCTCGGTCTCGAACTTCCAGGTTTCGGTCTCGGCTTTTATGACAAAGTCTCGGTCTCGGCTCGAAATTTGAGCCAGGTCGCGGTCTCGGAGGTTACGGTCTCGACTACATCACTGGCGTATTTTGGCCAGAGTCACTCGGGCACTCCAGCTCCGAGATCATTTCTACAGAACGTCAAGTGAGGGGGACTGGGACTACGCAATTTGTTAATTAAAATGAATTTTTGAAAGTAGTTTGAATGTTCTAACTCTTTTCTTATTTTTTCAAATTAATTTCTACAAGTTTTAAAATTTCTAGCACTTTTCAATTTTGCATTTAGAAGACCTAGACTGGTAGCCTACAAACTATAAGAAACCATGCTAATTCGACTCGAGTCACGTTTTTTACCGAATGACTCGAGAGTCGAGTCAGAGTCCTTTTCACAAAATCTCCAAACATCTGATTGACAAACCCAGTGCGTTTCCACACAAAGATGTGAGCTTTTTGCGTTGAGTGATCATTAATATTGGGGCAAGTTTTCTATTTTGACTGTGTCACCTGGTGGTGTTATGGTACATTTCAAGTGTCAGTGGCGCAGCCAGAATGAGGCTGAAGAGGCCATGCCCCCCTCCCCCCCGAAACAAACTTGCTAAGTTTTGCTGGTGCTTTATATCAATTTTTGGACTCAAGACGACGTCAGTGACTGACGACGTCGTTGACTGGCCCCTCCCGAATAAACTTTTGGCTGCGCTACTGTCAAGTGTCCACCTGTAATGTTGTGACGTCAGTGTTGTGATGTCACCAGTTCCAGACACGTATGGGCTGTCATGTTGCCATATATGGTCATAGTACACCGAGGGCAAAGCATAAGTTTTCGTGTGACAAGGCAGTTTGCATTTGACGTCGGACCGTGATGTATGTCTAATGTCTTCTGTTAATATAGGTTATGCACACCGCGTGTCAGACAGAGTAGTAACTATATTGTGAACGCGTGGTGAGGCATCTGCTAGTCAGCACAAGCGTGGAGACATTACACCACTTAACACGGAGGTAGAGCTGAGACTTCGATTTTCACTGAGGGACCAGTAGGCAGTGGGGTATCTAGGGAATGGCAGGCATGACACGTGCCACGGACGCCACTTTGACGGGGGCGCAAAAATTGCTTGTAAAAAATTAAAAGCTTTTTTTACAGTTTCTTGAACCTCTATTTTGCGCCCCATACCTACACAAACTACAAAGCTGCCTCAACACAGCTCCTTACCTATTAGGCTAATATGTAATAAGTCGGGTGTGTCGCGCCAGCACCACCAAGCATTATGACAAAACATGTGGCATTGTGATATAACACGACGGTCAGACATTGTGACAGAACAAGAACGCACGCATGCCATACAGGGGCGTGACGAGGTTAAATGGCTCCCGGGGCAAGAAATAAGTTTGGCGCCCCCCACGTTCGAACCAGAGATCTTTCAGAAGAAAATTTACTGCATTGAATAATGTAGCCTACATGTGACAATGTTGGGACTTTCCGGCCCCTTCCGCAGTCATTTGGCGCCTCCCGCAGTGATTCGGCGCCCGAGTAATTGAGCCTCCCTTGTTACGCCCCTGGTACCAAAGCTACGAGACCTCGTCCTTCTCACGCTATAAGAAAGGATAGGTCAGGCTGTACTGCTGCAATACAAGCAAAAAGATATTAGTCAGAATCTGGCTGCAGAGGCATAACGAGGTGAGATGACGGCTGGGTCAAGAAGTAAGTTTGGGGCCTCCATGTTCGATTCTGAGTTTTTTCGGAAGCAAATGTACTGTATTGAAGAAAGTACTTGTGATATGACATTTTTGGGACTTTTCGGAGCCCCCCGCAGTCATTCGGCCCCCGGGAAATTGCCCCCCCCCTCGTTACGCCCCTGTTTGGCTGAGACAAGTTTTAGTCCGTGTCTGTGAGAATCTGACTGTTACGCAAATAGCTGCTCCTGAGGTCTTACTGATTTTCACATTATTTAATTTTAAACTCCTGCGGCCCAATCCGACTTCACGAATATTCTTCGATGGCCACTAGTGTCCGATAAATAGGTTGAATACGATGCCCCAGTCCAGAAACTAAGGTAGAGAACATTAGTTAGTCCTCGAAAAATCAGCAGTTTATGTCATTATCGTGCCAATTGGACAAAAAATGTTAACTCATGAACGAGATTTGTTAGTCTTGTTTAGAGCTGGCTTTTTCTGTCCAAATTTCGGCTGCTGTTCGATGTCCAAGGTCTTGTGAAAAGGTTCTGACTATGAGAAACTAAAATCTACATGTAACAATTTAGGAGCTGTGTAGGTAGGGGAAGGTCGGGTTAGTTGGCTGAGCAACATAGTTGAGTCACCGCCAGTATCTAACCAGCCATGCGTGAAGGCGCAAAAGATGTTCCATTGTTTCGTTTTTATATTCTATAATGACAGCCACGTACCGTAAAGTTGACGTGTCATGATGGAAGGGCTGAAAAGTTATGCCAGAAAGTATGTTTTTGATTGAAAAAAGTAAGTATTGTTAGATTTAGTTCGTCAGGTTGGATCTCCTCTTGTAGGTGCAAGCATAAAACAATAATTCTGGCAGGTTATAGCTTATGCATCACTCTACATTTCGTATAATTTTGGTAGCTTGTTTCTCAGCAGAAAATTGGTTGAGGTTTTTTTTATTTAAGGAACCGAAAGGTTAGTTCACACAGGGTGGTTGTCCAAAATGACTCAGTGAGACATGATGTAAAACTACCTTATGAAGCAAAGCAACATCGCATTTTTTAAAGAATGCTGAATACCATTCTCAATTATAATGGTTAACTGTATTTTGAACTTTCGGAGTATTTCTCTGGGAGTAAAGGCAATTTAATATATTGATACTTAATAATTGATCTATACTAGCAGGGGCGCCGTTGGGTTCTACGGAATGTGCTGCGAAAAGTGGATGGATAAATGCATAAACCTTGGTTTATTTGCTTTTACAGTTGCAGTCGCTTATTATATTTTCCTGTTTCAAATATGTATGCAGTGAAAACGTGCAGGACATCTGCGCAGTTTTTCGTGAAAATGCAGCAAGAGCGAAGGAAATTGTATTGTGGCGTAATAAGGACGTATGTAGAACTACTCCATGCTCAGACTTGGACTTTTGCCTTTCCCTAAATTGCTCAATTAAGCCTTTATTCTCTATTCCGTGGCAGCCTCGTTACCCAAAATGTCTTTTTCGAAGAAGAGAAAAGTTGGCAAAGAATATGCAGAGGTTTTCAAGACATTTGGACCTCTTCCCACTTTTTACGAGGGTGAATGGGATACCTGTATGTTTGGTGTGCTCACAGCAGGTTTCAGTGGTGAAAAAATATCGGATTTTTCGTAAAGGTTGCTCCTTAAATGTGATAATAATCATTTTCAGATAAGCTTGAACTTTTTGCACTAAAGTTATGAAAACAGTTGGAAGTTGTCATTACATATAACCACGGTGTTTTACATTGATTACGTTGGTCCGGCCCGCTTGAGATTAAATTTGCATGAACTGACCCCTGAACGAAACGAGTTTGACACCCCTGGTGTATAGAAACATTACACTGTAGGTGACATGAAGGTTACTGAGAGATTAATTACACGGCACGCGCTCACCGGCACAGTTAATGACAGACTGCTCAATGTGAAAGTCACCCGGCGAGAGGAGGCACGAGCAGTCGCTGCCTCCCTTCGTGACTTTCGCCTGACTTGAAGAAGAAATACACAAATTCAGATGAATAGACTGTGAAAATGATTAGAATCACAGAGTAATTGCACCTTTTCACGATGAAAGGACAAATGTTTATTCAATTTGTTATTTTGAATCCCTATTTTTTTAAACATTTCAAGATTATGGTAGGGGAGGCAGTGCCTCCCCTGACGGTACGTCACTCTGTAAATACATACCTACAGAATCTGTAAATTTGATGACACGATACATAAAAGAACAGACTTGTTTTGCTGGTCATAGTCAAGGTTCAACATTTGAACAAATACAATATGCAATCGCAACTGGTTTGAGAAACTCCACTAAACCAAACTTTTCAATACAGTAATCGCAGTTCCAAAACTGAACCGAAAGTTACAAAAAATTCAAAACAGTATTATCCAAACCAAATCTAGTTAATGAGAAAATACAAAATCGAAATCCATCAAAATACTGGAATGGGGTAAGATTTAAATGTTAGCCCGTGACATCTCTACCAAGTCATGACTTGTCTCTGACTCGACTCGAAAAAATTTTAGATGACTCTGACTCTACTCTGACTGGAAGGGCTTGTGATTGTGATCAGACTCTGACTCGACAAATATGACTCGGGCACATCACTGCTGTAAAGTAGGTATGCCGCCATCACTTCTTTCAATTTTTTAGTTTCATTCCCTTGAATGAGTAGCCTAAACCAGGGGCGGGCAAATAGCGGCCCGCGGGCCAAATGTGGCCCGCCAAAGCGTTTTCAGTGGCCTGCAGAAGCATTCAGGAAAATCTTCAAATCTGAAATTTCCTCCAACTTCTCATAGTGAACATTAGTGTTGAGGCTATAAATCGAGACTTGCTTCTACTCGCATAAGAAGGTACGGCCCTCCGCTAAACGTGGCCTTCTCAAAATGGCCCCCAAGCAAATATAAGTGCCCACCCCTGGCCTAAACGATTAAAGCTAAGTAGCCCAGCATACCGCAGACTGAAAGCCAACAGAGAGGAAAATTTGACGAAATATGCCGGGTCCATATTTGCATATGCAATCAAATCAGAAAAAATAGGAGGGGTAATGCTGTTAAAGGTGGCGACAAACAGAAAAAACAAGACTCGTATCGACAATGAAAACCAATACTCATGGCATTTCAGTTTGTGAATGTTTGATTGTGGTATTGAAGATGCTTTATTATTCCTTGAATCTTTAACTAAGCACGAGAAATGACCTTCTTTCATTTTAAGTTGTTGTAAGCAAATGCATGGGGTGGAAAGGGTAGCGGACACAGGCAAATTTGGTGGGGAGAGATGCCATATCGATTTGCAATGAAACCAATGCTTCACAGGACCATATTGCGTAAACCAATCACTTTCGCATACGTATATTTACGAGGAAACAAGTCTAAGCTTGGTTTAGAAGCTTGAGTGATAAAATTGGTCAAACTTTAACACTGCACCGCTACGGAACCAACAAGCAATGTGGCACATAACAACCAAATGACGTAGTCACTGGCGTCGGCGCAGGTAAATAGAGGACTCGAGATAAACAGTTCATGTGACGACATAATACTTATTCTCATTGTAGGTTACGTTTGTTACAACACAATTACCGGTGGCAGTAGCCAGCATAGTGCAGTAGTGCTGTTTGACTTGCATCTTGCAGCAAGTGAGCGTAGTTACTTGGATACGGTTTAGATCAGTGCTCTTCAAATGGGGAACCTGACAGTTTTTAATTGTCGCTTGGAATAGTCTGCAACACCCATAGTACTAATTTGTGTATAACATTTGTTGTTGTAGGTATTTTGATGAAATAATAACAAGAAGCGGTTTGATTCTGTTTATTTTGAAACCGAAATTAAGAGAACGGAAAGAAACAAACAATTCGTAATGCGTGAAAGCACGAAAGTAACGAAAAATGGAAAGCGAGAAAGCACGATCGTTCATGGGCGTCCGCAGAAATTTTTCCATGGGAGGCAAGGTCAACATTTGTTTATCATTTTCAAATTGCTGACAATCAGTGTTCCCTGACACTGAGAAAATATTTGTTTTGTTTTAGATTTTACACTGAGCAAATATTTGTTTTAGAGAGCATGATTATTTTACGGCTGAGTAAGTGGAGTTTTCAATGAATTACAAACTTTATGAATTATATAATAAATATACAATCTTATCAAAATATGAAGAAGATAAACGTTTCATTCAAATAGCTTCTTGTTTGTGTGCTTTTCCATTGCTTTGGAATGTTGCAAGTGCGCAAGAATGAAATTTCACTGCGTAACAGTTCTGGTGGTTCAGTATTTGCGCCCCTTAGTGGGAACAATGCTGACGATGAAGTGCAACTGGACATCCGCAAAACTCTATCCTTTCTAAACTACAAAGAAAATGCCCCATGTTACGGTAACAATAACAAAAAAGGCTTCGTTGGCAGCAGTAACCAGGTATATTAGTATTACGACAATTTGCACTGCAGGCTATCTGCAGATTTTCAACGCAGGGCATTTCTTTTCAAGTAAGCATTGCCATGATCAAAGAAAAAAGCATTGGATTGCTATGGTTTTCAACGAAACCAGAAATTACCACTTCATTTACTTAGCAAGCAAGGCCGCATTTTACAACAAAATTGCGCCCATAATACGTTTTGTTTAGTCTTCAATGTCATACATGGTTAGCTTAGTCTGATTTGCCCATATGTCGAAGCTTGTTGAAAGGATGAAAGTAACCATGGGCGTCCGCAGAAATTTTTCCAGGGGGTGAAACGTCGACATTTTGCTTATCTTTTTCAGGTTGCTGACGTTACAATGCAAACGGATGTTTACAAAACGCTTTGCTGTTTCTACACCACAAAGAAAATACCCCATGAAAGTACGCGCTCTATTCGCATCTATTTTGAAATCTTTTTCAAGTGGAACTGTATAGACCTACGAATTTGCCACAAAGGTGTGCTTTCTGTCATCCTTTATAGATTTTGCTGAATTGGCGCATATTCACATAACTGAGTCTGAAATGGACTTGCACTATTCATAAATACGTTTGCGTTAGTCTTTACTGGTTGAACAGAACTCATTTCTGAAATCTTTTGCCCCAATTGTTTTCTACACTTCGCCTATCAGAAATGCTTTTTCCTTTCATGAACTTCCTATTATCCATTTTTGAGAGCACTTTCTACGAATAAGTCATAATCAACGACCAGATCAATATTAGCGGTGAAAAACCATGAAAGTTAGACACTCGGAAAACTTTCAAACGATGAGAAATGGATCTGTATCTTGACACGACTATCGGACTACAGTACTTACTAAAATTAGAACACCACGCAGGCGTTAAAACTGAGTAGATGAATTATGAAAACTCGCCACAGCCAATATAGCTTTGCAGTTAGTACTCGTACAGAAGTCAGAACTAAGCCTTAACGATTAAGACATATTCCCACAAGCCTTTCAATCTTTCATACAGGTATATCAACAAGCCACGTAGTGTTATGCTGTGTGAAAAGAAGCCTGCATTAGCGTAGCTTGATTAAGCTATTCACTCAGGCACATTGGTCGCACTCACAATCTCACACTATAATGCATTTCTCAAACGTATGGAAGCACTGCTACAAATTCACTCATGCTTCTTTTCACACAGTATGAAACAACGTCTCTTAGGGGACTATCCCCCCCAAGGCTCAAACCTCTAGTTGCGCCACTGCTCGTGCCCCCCTGTGCGAACCTTTCACGCCGGCCAATTTAAAAACTTACTGATGCATTCAAGCCCTTCTCCTGTGACCACTCATTCAAGTACAGCAAGTTTGGATCGTATTTCATTTTGCGCTATTCTCGCAAGTTATATTTTACTCAGCCGCCGAATGCCACAATTTCGACATTTGTGGTCTTATCTCATCATGTAGGCTACTCTGTATGTTGTATAAGAGTTGAACAAACCAAGGCTGCATCGCACAGCTACAAGCTAGTATAGATAAGTTCGCAATATTTCTCAATACTTCACAGTGCCAAATCATAATTGCTATTCCACTTCGCAGAGCGTTGGATTTTATTTGTTGGCGGGAGTTTATCACAAGGCACCACATTATATTTTTGATTCTCGTACTCAGATTGGTTTTAAGGACTAGATTCATGGATGCGGATTTCAGTTTAGGTTTTCAAGTTTGGTTTAGACATGAATCCCAAAATGCACTCACACTCAAAATCCTACCGCTATTATCTCACTCAGGGGATTCAAAATGGCAAAGTAATGGCAGAGTTTGTTGCAGTAGCAGGCCAGTTCTTGTACCAACGTGCGACTTTTTCATTGTCATAACGGTATGAGTTTTATTCTTTACCAAACGTAGCGTAAATTGTTGCGAACTCTCTATGTTTATACGTTACTGCTACTTGCAAGGGAAGGTGCACACATACAGTAGGTTGAACATGGGTGCTTCAATCTAAGCGGTTGAGTCTGTATTTTCCGCTGGCCCACGTGAATAAACGTAATTCGACCTGCAACTTTTGCAATTGCGGGTAGGCTATCACTCAAGCAACCAGCATTATTAGTAAGGCAATTATGATTGACTTTGCGCTGAACTACGTTGATCAGGATATTTTTCCTATTTACAGATAAACGCTATCGGAAGGTTTGCCCGGTAACGGATGCTTGCATTTTCGTGTCCAAGTACTTTTACTGATTCGCTTTTGCCAGCCTATGCATTGACAAACGGATATAACCGTTTTTAAGCATTCACAGTCGTTTTTACGCCATATTTTTATTTTCAATATAAATATAGATAAAAGCAATACAGCGATAGAAACACACAAGCAGCAGAGCAGTAGTAATATTAAGGCAACAAACAATCTCCACCAGCAGTCAAGGTAGGAAACAGGTGATCCCAAACTAGTCAAACTTTTAAGTAGTTATAAATGACCGAGTTCACTTTTGCTTGTGTGCTCACAGAATATTTTACTAACATTTTGTTCAATTTCAAAATGCAAAGTGAATCGAATGTTTTAATAGTTTTCTTACGCTTACGTGATCATGTGGAATTTGTGTACGTATAGAAATGTTTTTTTCTCATAACGCTTTTATTCTGGCGCCTCTGCTTGCCTGAGTTCAAACAAACCTACGTTAATCCAGTATATTCAATGAATGACTCGAGCTTGATCACTGGAGTATAGATTTTGTGTCAAGTGCAGGCAAATGTTAAAACGCAGACTGTACGTTTTCCAGTCAAAACATTCAAAGAATTCGCTCAAAATGATCCCACCACCCGGTATTTCTTTACCTCTTTGGTGTGATGATCAGAGCCTTTTACTATTTCCTTATAGGGAAATATTGATTCACAGATTAGGTTGTGGCGATCTTCGTTGTAGCCTAACTTTAAAGTATATCAAGTGTTGCCTTTACGTTTTGCGCCAAGAAGCTTTGTTGTAAGATTGAGTGCTACTGAGAATTGGGCATGTGTTTGTGTAGTGGGGGTAAATCCTAAGGTGTAGTCGGCTCTTTTCACAGACAGTAAAACAAACATTCGCTCGATTGCAGCATAATTATACTATCTAAACAGTTCTTTTAAATGCCGATAGCCAGCTTGTTTGATGCTATTGCACAAATTCGGGAAGCGCTTGTAGACCAGATATAAAGTATCATTTTCCAAAAGTACAAACTATAGCAGACTACATTGCCAGATAAATTTTTTGTACTTCAACAGTTTTAACTGCCATCCAAAATTCTTTACATCCCATCTGTATGAAGTGACGCCTCTTGTAAAATGCCCAAAGTTGCTTACAACCGCTCTATTACAATCAAGTGAAGAGAGATCATCTTAAGCTCCTGCATGTTTGTCGGTGAATTGAAGCCTCTTGTTTGGTGCAAGAGTGCTGCAGCATGCATCACCGCAAATGAGGCTAGAGCTAGTTTTATTTAGTAGAGGTTGATTTCGTAGCTCAAACCGAAAAATATTCGTTTGAAAATATACATTAATAATTGGATAGAGAACCGTCGTGGTTCATGATTAAAAGATTTTGTTCCGATTTGCATCCACCATTTAAGGTAGACGACCTCAGTTTTTTAGCGTCAGGTGTTCGTTTTCTTATCAATACCTGCATCTGTCTCTGAGTTATATAATGCATTGTTTTTGTCTCTGATTATGATTTGTGTTTACTATTTGTCATCTCCCTGTTGATATCGACCTTTTGTGCCATTACCCATTTTTTAGGTTGAAAAAACTTTTTTCACTACATTACGACAAAACGGGTTGCTTTCGCTTTTTGTCAGTGGTAAGAACAGCGTTGCACCTGGAGATTGATTCGAGAAAGTGTGGTTTACCGCAGAGGCAAAAATGCGTTGCAATGCTGTGGTTGATCTATGGTTGTTTAACTTTCAAAGCGTGCAAATCAGTGAGACCGATTTCGAGCAAACGCTAAAGCTGAAATGTGCGAGTAGAATTCTTAGCAGGAAAGATGCGTTAGATTAGAAACAAAAATCATTCACGGTTTGATGAAACCAAAATCTTCTGTCTGTTAACCAATGTGGAAATTTTAGGAAACAACTTGGAAGCAAATGCAGCAACGTTCCTTGCGCTTGCTGCGCGGAAACAACGCAGCTCCGAAAAGAGCTCCTAGAAGTGGAGCAAAACGACACACATGAACTTACACGTTCGTTTTAACTTTATCTTTGACTTTAAAAACGCACTGTCGATAATTGGAATGTCCACGCTGCTGTAAAGTTTGGAAAGAGGGCTTACGATAGAATGTCTATTTTCATGAAAAACGTGAACACAAGCTGGAATCGCATGAAACAATTCGAGAACTGCTTGTGACAATGTAAAGCAGATAGGAGTCTATGTACTGCACCATGATCGACGATCGTCTCTATTCGTATTGTAGCACGTTTCATTGTGATATCTACAGTATTTTGGAAAAAGTAATTAAGCACAAGGGTAGCGAGCGCGAAATCTATTTCTGTTATGCATCGATTTTTCTCTGCATGTAATCGTCCAAGACTAAGGTAGCCTATTTCAATAATAATGTAAAACCAGAACGGTTGTTTGGTGCAAAGATACACAGTTTGGCAGTCTGGAAGAAAAATCCATTTTTAGACCAATCAGATTTTGACGAACGAAGTGACGCTGAGAGAAAAACGTGTGGATTTGGCACAGGAGCATAATGTCAGCCAACGTTTTACATTATTGGTGATTTCAAACCTTTACATTGCTAGTCGACCGTAATTAAAGCTGATACATTGGACTACTATACACATATCAATGTATTCCATTGTCTAGTGTACATTTACCTTTTTTGACGTGTGGCGCCAACCAAACTTACTACATTGCACTAGGATCAATTACAAAAATTTTATTACGGTTTGCAAGATGCAGCACGAAAATATTTTACTATGGGCGCAGCTTTATAGTATAGCTAGTCTCCTGGTGTTGATTCTAGGGAAGCCGAAACGGGGGTGTATCCTGGTAAAAAGGGGGGCAACGGGGACACAGGTGCCCTTATATAACAGCGTCATAGCTAATTTTAGGGACGCCGAACAGTGGTGAACCTTTCCCTTTAAAGAGGGGCAACACGGGCGGAAGTGCCTTTTCATAAGAGAACCACTGGGAATTTCATGATTTATCACGATCGACCTGAAACAAATTTATTGCAGCGCTTCACGCACACAGAAAAATCCGGATTGTTTTCTATAATTTCTTCTATTAGTTTTGAGGTCAACATTGAAAAAAGCATAATGGACAAGGATTTTTTTAGTTTTCACAGATATCCATTGCCCTCAACTCTTTTTCTGCCCTGCCCCCTTCCCTACCGCTGTTCCGGCATCCCTGGTTAATTCTTCATGTTTTGAGTCACGAACTTTGTGAAGAACGCAGTGGATCAGTAAGTGGGAACGTCTGAGCTGTTACCACCAGGAACGCCAGAACAGCAGTAGGGGGTCAGCAAATAAGTTGAAGTCAATGGAAAGTTATAAAAAAACAATGTTGTCAGCAAAATCCCTGTTTCTTTCCAAAATATTAATCATTAAAAAATTCGAGATTTTTACACTGGAAGAATTTTACGAAAATTCCTAATGATTATACGTTTACATGTTCCAAAAATATTTTAACCAAAAAATAATAACAGAAGTTATAGAAAACTATTCTGAATTTTCTGGATGCGCGAAAAGCTGCAATACATTTGTTTCAGGTCGATCGTGATAGACACTGAAAAGTGAAATTATTTATGATGCTGTTATGAAAAGGCACATCCGCAGCCGTTGCCCCCCTTTTGAAAGAGCATTGAGTGCAATTTCCCCGCTCTTCCGTGTCGTTATGGTTATCACAACCTCGACGTTGATCTGTTTTCGAAAAATAATACTTTCCACAAGAACAAAAAGCTGCAGGTACGGAGTATTAAAAAACATTTTGACGCCTATGAGCTCACTACCCGGCATTTCTTGACCATAATCCTCCCTTTAGTCTCCTGTCTTCAGTCAGTCTAACTTTGACCTACACAACTCGATCGATCGAAATATATGTTGCAGATTGCGTCCTGCATTCCACTGCTCGCATAAAAACGATGTCAATTACTCTGTAATCATTACTGGGAGCTTGCCGACAAAACCAAACCATGCATAGGGGTTGTCAGAAACAAATGCCAAATCCTTGTACCAACGATGCGCTGTGTAAGAAACACTCCCGGAACACTTTGTTCGTTTCAAATCAGAAAATAAATTCCATTCAGTTACTTCTAAACACATTTGTCTCCCCGCCACGCTGTTGCTAAATAGGAAATTTGCCCAAAAGCAGCATGAAACTTCACCAAAAGTAGAGAGTAGAGATGAGCGGACTGTGAAATTTTTCAGTCCAAGTCCAATCCTGATCCGAAAGAATTGAATCCGGCCCAGTCCTGATCCGCAAAATATTTGAAAATCGTCAGTCCGATCCAGTTCTGATCCGCGCATGTAAAACCATGTATTTTTATTTTGCCTCATGAGGCTAAAGCACTGCTGGAGCTATTTTGCCTTTAGCCAAATATGATTGGTTGAAGATGTGCTTTTGCCTCACGAGGTAAAATAGACACAACCTTTTGGCATTTCCAAAATTTAACAAGGCAGTCTCTACTGTGCCACCAGAGGCAAAAGCACTGCTGGAGTTATTTTGCGATTAGGCGAACACGATTGGTTGAATTGGTCAAGTGACAAGGACGATACACTTATTAGAGTATGGTCTTTGTCATGTGACCTAAACCCTAAACCTAACCTTAAACCTAAACCCAAAACCTAAAACTTACACCCAAAACCGAAACCCAAAACATAAACGCTAATCCGGAACCTAAACCTACACCTTAAACGTAAACCCTAAACTTTTTGAAAAATTACATACAGTAAAAAGCACTCCCATCAAAGGTGTAATGTCTAGGTCTATTAGCTAGCCAAAGCAAATGGTGAGAGCAGAACTGACAACCACTCGCGTAGCGGGCATAGACACTAACCACTCGGCTACGTTCACTTTGCTACTAGCAATACGAACTGAACGTTATATGTGGATAAGTTGGATACAGTTCGAATAGCAAAATAACCCCAGTAGAGCTATTGCCGTTGATGGCAAAATATAGCCTACACTACCATTTAACAAATCTGTAAAATCGGATTACAAATAAAATTTTTTAAATGATTTGAATAATCACATTAAAACAACAAATTTTCTCAATTCTATCTAGTCCTGATCCGCCAATTTTCAAAACACTGCAGTCCGATCCAGTCCTGATCCGGCCAAAATTGGTTTCAGTCCTTATCCGGTCCAATCAAAATCCGTGCTCATCTCTGGTAGAGAGGATTAAAAGTCAACATTAATCTAAAGCAGCTGCAAGGAATAGTTTTTGCTCAGAAACAAATGTCATCTGTCAGTTTCAAGGCTGCGAAGTGTATGGGCACGACTGCGAACTATTCATTAACGAAAAGACCGGTCAACTTTAAAGATTGGTAGAAAAATCAGTGATTGGCAAGTCATGAAATTTAGTCGAGTCAAGGATGTTTTTTGACGTTGTTACAGAATTTTAAAACTCAAACGTCGATATAAGTTGTGTAGCGTCGTCTAACCCCGCAAAACATAACCTGCATTGCTTGAACGAATAATCTGAATCAGTGGCGGACCCACAATAGGCGTTGGGGGGCGTTAGTTTTGAGCTTTTTTAACATCGCCGTAGAAAACTTGAAAAATCCATGACGGGAAACACAATGCTTTCCGTAATTTTTTGTTGGTAAAGAAAGTCAAAAGCAAAAAATAACCTGCTTTTTCCCCAACCAGGATCCACCAAAATTCTGTCCTACCATTTTACAACATAGCCATATTCGCAGATAATACGCTCCAAAGGAACGTGGTGGCCGTTTTGGGGAACAGTTGCACCTGCTTTCCCTATTGGATATGCCACTGCATCTGTTACGTCGTAATAGTCATTTGATGTAAAAACCTAAGCGTTCCCAACGATTTTTATGACTTACCACAACTGCGACCAAATTAAAAGTATCTTGATGAAAAATCCCGGAAAATGTACTTAAACAATCATACTACTTTTAACAGGTTTCAAGGAAAGTGGTGAAAAACTATTTCTTCGAGTATCCCACAGCGACACACGTTTCATGAGAGCATTTACTGTAGTTTCATTAAAATAATTCTAGCACTGTCAATATACGTCACAACTGTCAGCTGCTATACGTGACAACTAGTAAGCACAAGGAACATCAGCATGTTGCAGTGATTGCCGCTCACTTGCAGCGTACGCTGTCTTGGGTCAGTCCCATCCCCACGGGGGGCTTTGCAGGGCTTAGCCCCCCAAACAAAGCTCCAAGTCCTCCACATTGAAACATGAAATGTTATAAATCAGTGGAGTTTTGAAAACTTTCTGGAGACGGTTCTGCCTTGGGTTTCTAGAGAGACATCATACCTCGGTCTTTTTGGTATTAATTTTCATTCCGGCACGGTCGGACGCAGCAGAAAACCGATCGAGTGCATGCTGAAGACCCTGTTGAGAAGATGCCAGCAGTACAAATCGTCCGCAAAAACTAAGTGATTGATTCTACAGCTCCCAGCTGTGACACCCACTTCGACTCGGCTGTGACTGTCTATACAATTCATGTAGACTGCGAAGGGCAGTGGTGACAACACACACTTTTGTCGGAGTCCAACACCAACTGTGAACGGTAGTGATTTAACTCCCCCGACACGGACACAAACTTCGAGCAGGAATACAAGTACAGTGAATTGACGGTCAGTAACAGGCGGCCGTCAACACCGTACTCCCGCAACACTTCCCAAATCTTTTCACGAGGGACCCGGTCGTATGCTTTCTCGAGCTCGACAAAACATGTGTAGGCGTCTTTGGCAATGTCCCAGGATGTCTAAAATTTTTCTGGAGAGTGAAACGTTGGTCTGCAGTGTTACGACAGGGACGAAAACCACACTAGGTATTATCCAGCTTTGGTTCAATTATTTTGCGGCATCTCTTCTGAATGCACTAGGCATATACTTTTCCTGGGAGGCTAAGGAGAGAAATGCCCCTGTAGTTGCTGCATTCACTCCTGTCTCATTTATAGTGTATGGGGATGATCACACCAGTTTGCCAATCTTTCGGTGCTCTTCCAGAACACCAGGACACTTGACAAAGTTGGCACACACGAGTAAGAACTCCTTGATTCAAGGCTCTGAGCATTTCATCACAGCCTGCAGCCTTCAGTGTATTGGCACCAAGGGAGACTTCAGCTGCAGTGATGGTATTTTCCTCCCCCAAATGTACCTCGTGTGTGTTCGGTGGTGCAGTAGCGACTGGGTTCAAGAGATCTTTAAAATACTCCCTTCATCTACCAAGGATGTCACTCTCATTTCTGT
>Ga0210059_1003147_pt1 | contig 26272 bp, 17 predicted proteins | sample Ectturendosymbi2_FD_188042 | JGI IMG/M metagenome (GOLD analysis project Ga0210059, IMG submission 188042) | Ecteinascidia turbinata endosymbiont from Florida, USA - Sample 2 (SPAdes) (version 2) | ecosystem: Host-associated > Tunicates > Ascidians > Unclassified | place: Key West, Florida... | reverse complement strand
ATCTCTGGCAGAGATTACATCTCTGCATGCAGAGATAGCTATCTCTGGCAGAGATAACATCTCTGCATGCAGAGATAGCTATCTCTGCCAGAGATAATATCTCTGCATGCAGAGATAGCTATCTCTGCCACAGAGATAACATCTCTGCATGCAGAGATAGCTATCTCTGCCAGAGATAGTAGTTTTTGTGCTAACTCTGTCAGATATAATATTTTTACAAACGGCGCCCCATACTGGAGATACAAACAGTAACCTTCTATATCAACCCTACGTTGGTGGTACAACCCTTCCTAGGCTGGTGGTATTGACGCCGCCGACCAGTCCTCAAATTTTTAAATTTTGATATAATTTTTGCATCAGACTTACGGTCCAAATCACAAGGGTACTCAAATGATGCATAAATGTTTGCTGTAGTCATAGCGCAGAACAAAGCAACTGTTCATTGATAAGTAGTACAGGTAAAACACAGGGAGGTGCCAAACACTGAAAGAGCACACCAGCTATAAATGCATTCACTCATCAAATAGTAATCCAGCAGTGAGAAGAAAACTGAAGACATTTTAACCTCAGGTAGTAAAGTAAATGGCTAAAATTGTCAGATGGGGATGCTCATGAAAGCATGCATATTGCTTTGATCATGGTTTCAAATTTTTTCTTAAAAATGCAAGACATTTTTTATTTAAAAAATCATGAGGCACCATCAAACACACAGACGGTTTAGATTGCTATGCATAGGCAATGCTGGAGAAAATAGGAACTAAGACAATGAACCGGTAACTACTGCAGTGCAATTGGTCACTGTCATCAAAGAGCGATGAATAATGGAGGAAAAATGAAGATTTATTGAAAGGATCAGACCTTTGAGGTGATTGAACCAACGACGTACGCAAGGGGGGGGGGGGGTGATTAACCTCCCCTTGAACTTGATATTTTACAAAAACTTTATTACCTGCGCAAAGGAGATTCATTGTTTTCGCATACTTTTTGCTTGTTAATTTGTTGACTTAATGCAAATATGACGGAATAAATTTGCATGCAAATTTCAAGGAACATTGTAAATGAACCTGGGTTATCGTCTGCATCCAGAAACCATCTGACCACTTTTTGCAGACCTTTTATGCACTACACATGTTTAAGATTGTGTTCGGCGATAGTTTACATTGTCAGGAACAATTTTCTTTGTTTTGTCTGCTATGGCTGAGCAGCGCAAGTGCTGGCCGCATTGGCTATATTACCAATTTCTGTAGCATGGTGAAATTCTTACATGAGATCAAAAACAGCAATTGTTAAAATAGAACCATTTAGGCATTTGATACCAATGCCCCAGCAAAGAAAAAAGAAAACCAAAAGTTTGCTGGATTTCCATACTGTATAGAAATCCAGCAAACTTTTGTTTTTTTTTGAGTTTGTTTGTTTGCTGCACAGTACAGCAATTTTACATGTGTCTGAATATCATCATCCCTTAGTGAGGCATTTAGCAATACACCAAGGTTTCACTTGGTCATACATCACAAAAAATCGAAAGTTTTCTTGAGTACTTTATGCGCATTCTCAATTCTTGTGTGTAGTTTAGCAAGATTTGATCTTGCAAACCAGCGTGTGCGTCTGGCAGTCCAGCCACACACTTCATATGTTCCACTGCTCGTATTCGACCAGACATTGGCGCAGCCTCATTTTGCAGTTAATTGCTCTGGCGCAGTGACAAGTGTGTTTTACTCCCTTATTTCAATGCGCTGCCTGATATTTATGCAGTTATGAGCTACTGTGTCATAGCGTTGAGTGTATTTTCTTCTGATATCCTACCTTAGAGCGCTGATAGTTCATATTCAGTTCAATCATACATAAATTAGGGGGAGTGTGTGTAGACGATATGCAAATGTCAACAAACTTGGACAAAACATTGGTTTGGAAACACGAATATGATGTTAAATTGTGATGTCACAAACAGCACACACCAAATGTAAATGACCATAATATGCTAGTGAATGAAATCCCCCATGAAAATTTTCTACATATGCCGCTGGATTGAACAAATTAATGTGAAGACTCACATGCAAAATAATCCATACAGATAATTTCTAAACAAGGCATTAAAAGTCCTGACATAATGGTTGATTTTGTGTTGGCAAGCACTTAAATTTCTTGGTATGAAATGCATAATTGGATAGGCATAATTGTAAGCAATTTGTAAGCACTGCATACTAGTCTTTGTATATGCTCCACATTTTGCAAGCATACATTGGCGTGCAATAGGCACGTAACAGAGTGTTTTTTACAGTAGGAGAGCATTGAGCAAATGTGCCTTGAGCTTGTTTGTTTGCTGCACAGTACAGCAATTTCACATGTGTCTAAATATCATCATTCCTCATTTAGCAATACACTAAGGTATTTCACTTGGTCAGAAAATTGTACATGTACACCATTCAGAAAAACATTCAATGGAGTAGGTTGTTTAAACATTTTGGGGTAAAAAAGAACACCAGTTGTTTTGTTACAATTGTTCATTACATATTGAGCATCATGATCGTCACAAATGTCTAGGAGTCTACTAATACTGGGGCTGAACACACAGATATCATCATCAAATAGGTGATTCACAACCATATTTCCCATAGTGCATCCCACTCTGGCTGAACCCAGCTGGATTGACCACTTTGTGCCTTGACACTAAAGTGGTCAATTTAAAAATAAGATGCAATTATTCTTTTACACCACTATTAAACTCATACAAATTGTTCAGATAAGCTCAAAACTGTTTTACTGTGTGTTGCTGCATGGGTTTTTGTTGTATTTTTGTTTCTACTTCTGTTAGTGTTATTTACTTTTCGATAAGTGAAAGAGATAACAGTTTCTTGTAATGTTTAAATTTACTTTTTATAAACTTACTCAAAATTTTTGCAAAATTAAGTTTAACTATGTTCTAAATGTGGACCTTTTCATTTCAAAATTTATTCTGTAGACTAAAGTTGAAACATACAGTACTAGCTAGTCTGCATCAGAGAACTCTACTGTTGCTAGTGAAACATCTTAAACCATACTATTCATGAAGCATGTAGATTAATTGGAGCAATTCCCTAATCCACACACATACTAGGTAAATCATTGATTTCATATTTACAGTTGAGGTTTTTGTTATTGCATTGACTTGTAATTTATCCTGCATTTTTATTGTATATTTACTTCTCATAATTGGTGCTGAGCATATGATCGGATTTATTATCAAAAAATGTCAAGTGGTTTTTCAATGGTTTCTGATGAACAAACTCTCAAGGACTGGCTGGCAGAGTACAAAAGTTTGTCTGAAGCAGCCCTTGTTTCATATGTAAGCAATATCAACTCCAGGACTGAAGTAATTGGATCTTTCAAAAGAGCCATTGAGTCTCATTCTGAAAATGCATTAATTGACCTAGTGCAGCCTTCTTGTCACCAAATCTTTGAATTTTATCGGAGCAGGTAGGTTTGAACATACTAAGCTTTATGAGTACAAGTTAAAAACACGCTAAATTGCTATGAGTTACGTAAAAGCAAAAATCTTAAAAAAGCATGTCACTGATTATACTTATACCAGCAAGATGTTTATAGAAATTGGTAAAACCCTGTGAGTAATGAGATGTCTGGTTTTAACTTTTATATGTGCTAAAGCTCATCTTGAACTAAAGCAACTGAGTCATTTTTAACACTTTTGGTGCCGGTGTATGAAATATTTGTATTTTGAATGTCCACGTTCAGCCCACATTTTCACGCCACTTTGTAACTCTATAATTCGCCAGGCAATAGAGCTAGAGTGCTATTCAAACCCTCAAACGATGCAGCAAGTCTTCTAGTTTGCATTGAAAAAAATTTTTGAAAGTTTTGGATTTTGTTCTTTGTTGTGGGTGACATCATAAGTGAGGTAGGTTTGAGGCAATTTTGGCTCAGGTTGCCTGGCCCTGGGCACCAACTGCTAGAGGGTATTTTTTGACTCCTAGTCTTTAGAGCCCTTGATCGGCTTTCTAGCATTTCTGGTTCAGTAGTTATGGCCGATAAACAACAAAAAGTCGATGATTAATTATATAATTAGGGGGTTAATCAATTATTTTTTTAGGTCATAACTTTTGAATGAGAAATGCTAGAAAACCAATCTAGGTTATTTTAACAGTATTTATGGTCAACATTTCTTCTGCAGCCTGTCACTCACTGTAGATGTTGTTGAAGATATCCATTATATTCGGTCCGATGAATAGATATTCTCAAACTTTCTTGCTTAAAATAAACTGTTGTTCTTTTTTGAAAAGTTCTTGATACTGTTGGTTTTGTTCAAAATGTAGCCACTTACCTTCGTTCCTCTGTTGAAAATAGTGTATGTTGCCAGAGTTAAATGCGCAACTGTTTTTGGATAATAAAATGCATTTTGTTATTTGAAACTGCTGGTGATATGCCTGGCTAATTTGAAAGGATGGGTAATGCTGAGGCTGAAAACTTTTCCAATTGAGTAGGTACTTGTTTTAGTTATTTTCTGTTACTCATTATTTTTCAGCTGGAAAGAACTAAACACATTTGCTTTGGGTTTCATACCTGTTATGATTGGAGGATACATGAAATCTTGTTTTACAAATGCTGAAGCTGCTCATCAGTGTAAATTGTCTATAGGAGCTTACCTTCTTTCAATCTATAACTTGATGCCCCGAGGAAAAATAAATTCACCTCATTGCAGCATTGAGTCATTTCCTGACAGTGTTCTTGAAATTCCCAGTCTAACGCATGCATCTATTTTCCATGATCCAATGACAGTAAGACTTGTTTTTAATGACTGGATTTGTGAGATTGCATTGATGATTTTTGCCGTAATAAATCCATGGTTTTATATAGGTAATAACGACGATGATTAATTTTGTAGGGAAAAAGATGGGATCATCCATTTTCAAAAAAAGTTTCTTTATGTGTTGACACTGTAAACTCAAAAAAATTATTTTTTTCTGCCAATATGAAGTTTGTGTTTGTTTTGAACGAACTAAAGCTATATTGAGTTCAAGGCTTATTGTAAAAAGCACATACTTTACACATATTAAAGTGAAAAATAAAGAAAACTACTGTTGTCTTTTAATGGACAGTTTATCATACTATGGACAAAATTGCTTCAGTCAGATCTGCCTTCATTGAAGCCCTTAATTCTGATTTCTTTCTAGTGCAGTAAACACAAACTGTGAACATGTGCATTAATCAATTATAGAAGGGTCAAATAACAGTCACTGTTGAATCATCGACATCAGTTATGATTTTGGTTCCCAAGTATGCAAGTATTGCAAAGCAATCCAAAAGTACTTGAACTTTGAGTCAACACTATTTCACGGACTCTTGACTCCACTTAAGAGTCAACACTATTTCACCGACTCTTGACTCCACTTACCCAAAATTCTTACTCATCCCACAGCCTTGGTTGTATTCCCCCTTTACTACTGCGTTTTTGTGCAGAGTAGTAGTGTTTTATTTCGTTTGTAAATAAATCTATAAATCTTATATAGGCTTGTTTAAAAAAACAGAAATCGTGTATGTAGTATGTAAAGTTTTTTAACTAGTGAAATTAATACCTTGACATTTAGTCTTGGAAAAAAAACAATTTGGTGGTGCTTAGTTGTTTGAGAACCAAGTTTCTTTCCCACCTGTTAATGTGAGGTGTCTTAGAAACATGTATTTTCTGGATTTTATGTTTTTCATGACAGGGTCCAAGGCTTTTTAGTCATTTACTTGAAGTACTTTGTACAGGTTTTGATGCCTCAGCTATACTGTTTTATGTTTTTTTTTCTGTAATCTAGCTTCATAAAACTTGCATGGATTATTAAGGGATAAACTAGTACTGTTGCAACCACTCCGCTGATGTTGTGCTGAATGCGCGGTTCACCACGAACGGACTGTGCGCGAAGAACAACACCACATATATGTGGTGAGAACAAGCAATAGAGTGATCGTGGCGTGCAAGCTCTGCCGATATAAACTTGTGAACGATTGAACATGATGATTAGTGTATGCGGAGCGTGGTCGCGGCATGTGAACTCTATTGTTGCTTGCTGCCACAGTGTGAAGCTTTGCGCACTTGCGGCTCGTGCTTTCCGATCGCAACTGTACTAATCAGCATAAATGGACAATTCAAAAAGTTTTTTTCGAGACAAGGATTTCGTTGGCTTTTCAGAAACCCTGATTTGTAAAGAATAGTAAGCCTTTTTGATCAATGTAAACTGTGAAACTTCATGCTTTGACTAAAGTTTTCTTGTTAATTGCAATGAAACATTGAAGCAACACCATTTTTTGAAGTTTTAGGCCTTGTTTCATTGCAGTATCCATTTTCTGAACTTTGCATCGCATCTCGCAATACAAATCTCACCTTCCTTCAGCATCCAACATTAGAGACTTATAACAGCATCCTACCGTCAAATAGATATCAGGTTTGTATACTTCTTGTATCTGCTAACGGCCTTTCTTGCCGTTTTCAGTCTAGTCTAGATGATCAAGCATATAACACCTGTAACTGAGATGTTGCATGAACCAACTAATAAGAAGATCGAGGGTTGTTATACATTGCTGAAATCCTAATTTTTACAGTGCATCATTATCGCCCATGTTTGGAACGAAATGAATTGGTCACAGGCAATGTTCTCTCTAATTTTTCGTAGTCTGTGTGCGCACTTTTTTTGATACATCATAATGTGTCTGGGTGCAGTAAATTTATGCGTGTACGCAGTCTCTGAAAGCTGTGTGCGCGCGCACATGCGCACAGCTTAGAGCAGTGGTCTTCAACCTTCTTTGTAAAATCGCCCTCCTACAGGCACTTTTCTTGAAAATCGCCCCCTTCCTATAATTTTTCAGAAAATAGTATTTTGTTTTCAAAATAATTCAGAGCTAATGAAATATAAACGGGCAATCTAGTTAGCACAAAACAAAACGAATGCAAATGCATTTGTAGAATACCGTAAAACCTCTATTTCACCGCTGTGGCGCTCTATTTTTCAACCCTTCCTTCATAGTGGCGTTGTATTAGAGGTGGCGTTCAATTAGAGGGTGGCGTTCTATTTTTCGACTAGCTGGTCAGAATTTTAAGATAAAATTTGTTAATGAAAAGAAAAAACATCTAACACATTTACATAATTAGCAAAAGACACGAATACCAGGGTGATTAATGGTAAGTAATCACAGAGTAAAGGTAGGGCTTATATTAAAATCATTCTGGAAATTCAGGCTAAGTCTTATTTTTCGAGAAACACGGTAGAAAGTAGATTTCAGCCGTAACTATTTCCAAAATAGAAGAATTCATAAAAGTGGCGTTCAATTAGAGGGTGGCGCTCTAATTTTCAACCCTTCCTTTATAGTGGCGTTCTAGTAGAGGTGGCGCTCAAATAGAGTTTTTATGGTAAATGTTATTAATTTCCAAAAAAACAGCTCATTCCAATTAATGCAAACCTTGCAATGGTGTTTATCTGCAAGCTTTCTCAAAGTAGGTTGCAAGGTGGTCAGTTTGAATGGAGTTTCCCTGATCTTGCTCATATCAAGGCAATTGTGGTATTTGTTACGTGTGTGCAGTACCTGGCAGAAACCTTGCTCAGGAAAATACGTCGTGGGAAACCCAGTAATATTAGCTTCACTTTTCCCGAAAGTTGAGATGTTCCGGGATGGTGGAATCGCATTCTCTATGCTAGTTATAACTTTCTGCGCAGTGTAACTTTCGGAGTGATCTCCACAACAGAATGACTTCATAGCAAGCCTCAAACAACAGGTGGCAAAAAGGATATTTTGGAGCCTTTAGTTTAGCCAAGATTAGGTGCTTGGGCTTACTTGCTAGTCTAAGTTACTCCTTTCCTAGCCTACTGTTCTGTTACACTCTGTCATAAGCACGGATGTAGCGCTAACAGAAAAGGTGTGGGAACGCACCCAAACAACTAATCATTTTGAAACAGCTTCGAACTAATCGTAAACCAAAACGTGAAAAAGGTGTAGGAACGCCATTCTCACGCGTTCCCGCCCCACTACATCCCTGGTCATAAGTCAGATGAACACAGTACAACTATATCCACAGATGCCAAAACACTCGAAGTGACAAAAAACACGATAAGCACATTTTAAAACTTTGGCTAGCTGTTCCTAGTTTTACTAGCCATTAATTTCTACGTAAATTATCTTGGAATAATCATATTTCCAGTATTTTTATAACAGAACGCCTTTCAGTAGGTCTACGTTGTTTTACTCAAGGTACTAACTAAAGCAGTGGTTCCCAACCTTTTTGGTGTCATGGACGCTTTTGGCGATTTGTCTGAAGGTTGTGGACCCCTTTAAGATAAAACCAATTACTACTGCTACGTACAAGTGGTCTCCACTAGAAAATGTTATCATCTGCTTTGCGCGCCAAAAATCATGTATGTTTCATGGAACAACTTATCACGTAACAAATTGACATTGTATAACAATCAAACTATCTTACGAATGGAGTTGTGTCTTACAAGTGCTGCTAAGGGCGAGATAATTTCATATAAATGGCATTAGGTGGAAAAATGTGAAAAGGTTGTTCACGAAGAGTTGAAATAATCAGCAACAGTATTGCCAAATGTTGAAACAGGGCACCAGATTTTGAAAATCTGGTTAAATTTAAAAGACTTGGTGACAAAAAAAGAAGTTTGGAACTATACTAGATGAAAATATGGCGAACTTTTTAGTATTTTACAGTGTATGACAAAACGTTTTTTCCAGATGAAATCCAGCCAACTTCTTTTTTAGCACTGAATTTGGCAAAGCTGTCTTTATAGCTCGCCTTCTCCTCAGACGTCATTAGCCCAGCGAGCTTGCAGGGTATGGTCCACAGGTGATCGGAGTCACTTTTTTGACTCCTGTTCTCAAAAAGTCACTCCAGCTCCTGCTCCGAAGCTCATCAAACATTTACACTCCGACTCTTGTTTACACTCAGAAAACTTGGAACCAAGAAACAATATCACATGGTGATCTCACCTCAACCAAGTTTCGTTCAACTCTTTCACCAGAGTAGGCTACTTTAAGCACACTCAGGGGTGTAGTGGGGTGGGAAGGTGTGGGAACGCCATTCCCACACCTTTTTCATGTTTTGGTTTAAGATGAGTTTGAAGCTGTTTCAAAATGGCTAGTTTTTTGGGTGCATTCCCCCACCATTTTTGTTAGCGCTAAATCCCTGGACGCAACACAATGAAACATCTACTGCTATCATTTTATTTATTGACCTCCACTAATAAAGCCTCACACGCTACATTCAAAATACTTCATAACACCTTTTTCACACAATTAATATATCTCTCTTATATTGTAAATTTGCAAGATAATAATAGTATGTTTAGGAATACTCACAAGTAAACTGCATTTCTGCTGGCTTGACTGAATCCACACTGCAGTTGTTTCATTTTAAAGATACGTAAGTTACACTGTTGTCTTGTGCATTTCACTAAAAATACCAAATCGTGAATACTGCTTACAAAACGAGATAAAGCGCACAGGTAAATTTTCAGTAACCGAAGTAACTACAAAACTGAAAAAACTACATTCCTGTTATACAGCAGATTAATTTGGCTATGCGCCAGTCAGAACAGAGCCCGTCAACGACAATCTGCCACCCCCTCATCTTCAGCAGCCTGTACTGAATCCTACTCTGGTTCTGGCAAAAAACGTATACTCCGACCGAAGTCTACTCTGGCACTTCCGCTCCGTGATCACCTCACGAAGTTTTTAGTCAGTGTGAGAGTTACGGTTGACAGATTGAGGTGAGAGCTAGAGTTATGCGATAGGGATTGGAAATAAGGTTTAATTCAGGGTTAGATTTGAAATTTGGATTTTCTACTTCAAAAATAGAAGCTGATCAGCCCAGTAAGTGTTTAAATTAATCTCATTTCTGCATATTGCTGAATAAGCTACGTTGAGTTAATCATGGTGATCAGTTTCAGCTAGAGTCCATTTGACTGTTCTCACAACTTCAGCCTAATGCTTATTTTCATTATTGACTGTGTGGAACTTTTTGTGGAAACAGTTACAACTTCTAATTTTTTTGGTGTTTTTCGTTTTGTCAGTGCTAATTTCCGTTATGTTTTTTGAAGTAGTACTAGATGGTTTAACCTTTTCCATAAAAAGCTCACGGACTCCAGAAAATCTTCCTGTTGGCCCCTCGGGGTCCATGGACCCCCAGTTGGGAACCACTGAACTAAAGCTTATAAAACACATGATAATAGACTGCCATATATTTTGCCTGTGTCTGTGTGCAGTAAATTTATCCCAAACAATGGTTTGGCAGTGCTTTACCGAAGGCCATGAAAGCGTGTTTCAAGGCAATTTTGCTACGAATAACACATACGGTTGGAGGGATTTGTGACAGTTCATGACGAAAATTAACTGCGTCAAACTTGACGGCAACTTGCAATTCGCTGTCGCCGCGAAAGTCGATGCGATGATTTAGTGGTAGCAATGTTATGATTGTTGGGCCAATTTTACTAACTTCACAGAAGCTGAAGTCTTCCTCTTGAAAAAATGGAGTTTGGCCGATTGGGTATTTTTTGATAGCTATATCAGTGTTGGTTGCTTTCGACCACTATCGGTATAATAAAACTAATTAATACATATATACTATATTTATTGAAGCTACAACAACTAATATTGATATGCTTTTGCAGGTTTAGTTGCAAATTTGAAATAATAATTGGCTTGTTGTGACTTCCGACGTAGTAATACTGTTTTGCCCATAACTAGAAGATTGCATATAAAGTAGCCTAGGCGTGGGAAGGCAAGAAACATGGTCTTGCAGTACAGTACTTTCTTAGTTTGGTAAATGCTCTGTCCATTATGCATATAGTGCTTTACCTTTATGATGTTCCCAGGCTTGATTCTACTGTCGCTTTTAATGTGCTTACCAAATCTATCATTCTAAGGTTAAATAACCAAATTCTTTGAAAGTTTGTAGTCTATGGAATGAATTTCCTTCTGAGTTAACGTCAACACCAAAGGCTGAATTATTTTGCAGTTTCAAACGCAGGAAGTTGATAAGTCAAAATAAAGTTAAAATTTGTAAATTTTTAAGTTAAAATTTCACGTTTTTAGGTCAAAAGATCGGTTGCTCTATAATCTTTGTGAGAACCGCAATGCTTGACTCCCAACCAGTCACATCTCAGTGGTCTTGGATAGTTGGTGCAGTGAAGCGTTTCACAGAACCATGTTACAGTAGTTTGATTGATGCGTGACCAGTCCGATATGTGTTTCATAACCTTTGTTACGAACCATGGAGTCGAACGTGTATCAAAGGCTTTGATTCCAAAGTAACAAATACTGATCTTTTGGAATCAATTCAACATTTGAGTATGTTTTAACCTGCAGAAATCGCCCCCCTGGAAACCGAAATCGTCCCCCAAATCTCGTAAATCACAAAATCGCCCCCATAACGCATGAAATCGCCCCCTGGGGGTGATTTCGCCCACGTTGAAGACCACTGGCTTAGAGGGAACACTGGTCACGGGTCCTGCGCGCTGGTTGGGTTGTGCCTGGTGATGAGAATGCTTCTGCAAGATTTTTGTAGATTCATAAAGGATGCTATACGGAAACCAAGTTAATTCTTGTACAATACAAGTGGATTTTAAGTTAAGAATTCTAAATATCCGAATGTTTTACAATTCATCCTTCTTTTTCAACTTTACTCATTAGATTTAATAACCCCGCAATTACATTATTCTCCCAAGATACATTACTCCGTAAATGAAACACTGAAATTTCCCATGTAAAAAAATTTTTACAGTCATCAAACGTAATTTCGTCTGCACAATACGTAAACTAAATATATACAGTTGCTCGCTTTTCATTCGGATGGTAAAATCATATGTGTCAGATTTAACAGTGTCGATTGCGTGTAAATGTGAAATGACCGAAACATCACTCGCTTTGTTGACAGAAATTTGAACAGGGCCTCAGCTAAATAAACATTTTAGAAAACTCGTTTTCGGTCAAAATTAAAAGCAAGTCGTAAAATTAAAAATATGGGACTCTAGAGGTGGCGTACGCAGAAAATTTTCATGGGGGGGTTTCATTCAGTGGCATGTGGTGGTTATTTGTATTTGGTGTGAGCTGTTTGTGACGTCACAATTTGACGTCAAATTCATGTTTCCAAACCAACGTTTTGGCGAAGTTTGTTACGTAACATGCGTATTCTTTTACACGCGCTCCCCTTTTTTTTTATGTGTCATTGCACTGAATATAAACTCAACTAACAGCGCTCCAAGGTAGGATATCGGAGGAAAATAAACTCAACGCTACGACACAGCAGTTCATAACTGCAAAAATATCAAGCTGCGCGTTAAAACAAGGGAGTAAAACACACTCATCACTGCGTCAGAGCAATTAACTGCAAAATGAGGCTGTGCTAATGTCATGTCGAATACGAGCAGTCGGGCATAGAAAGTGTGCGGCTGGACTGGCGGGTGCACACCCCGGTGTCAAGCGAAGTTTCTGACCTATTATTGTTTGTCAGTCATTTTGCTTCTCTGAGTAAATGAATCAAGTTTGGCGATTACTTTTTTGATGTGTGTTGTGTAAAATAAAACTTTTTGATTAGATGTCAGATGCCCACACCAAGTACAGGAACTAGTATAACCACTGAAAAATCTTGGACTTAATCTTAGACCTCGATTATTTTTCTTTTTCTAACCCTAATCCAAACCCTAACCCGACACACTTACGTAAACACTAAGCCCTAAACATCAGTTTACTCAGCGTATTTGATATGTAGAATATGACTCTGTGCATGGGCACATGGCGTGAAGTCAGAAATTTCGCTTGACACCGGTTCAGGAGCGTAACGAGTTGGGAAAGTGGGAGGGGGGCACAAAGCGTAACGAGTGGGGGCACAATTTCCCTGGCGCCGAATCACTGCGGGGCGCGCCGAAAAGTCCCGAAAATGTCACAAGTACTTTCTTCGATTTAGTACATTTACTTCAGAAGGACCTCAGGTTCGACCATGGAGGCGCCATTTACCTCGTCACGCCCTGCACCGGTTTACAAGATCAAATCTTGCTAAACTACACAAGAATTGAAAATGCGCATAAAGCACGCAAGCAAACTTTCAATTTTTGTTATGTATAGAAGTCTAGCAAACTTTTAGTTTTCCTTTTTCCCTGCTTAGACCTTATCAAATGCCTGAATGCTTCTATGTTAAAAACTGCTGTTTTTGAGCTCGTACAACAGTTCTATCATGTTACAGAAATCGGCAATGTAGCCAATGCGATCAGCTCTTGCACTGATCAGCCATAGCAGACAAAATAAAGACAGTTGTTTCGGATAAAGTGAACTATGGCGGAACACAATCTTAAACATGCGTAGTGGACTGCAGTTCTGCAAAAAGTGGCGAGATGGTTTCTGGACGCAGACGATAACCCATGTTCCCACCAAAACCTAATTATTACTTATTGGCCCATTTACGATGTTCCTTGAAATTTGCATGAAAATTTATTCCGTGGTATTTGCATTAAGTCGACAAATTAACAAGCAAAAAGTGTGCGAAAACAATCTCCTTTGGGGGTTAACCCCAACCCCCCCTTGCGTACGCCCTTGGACCCTAGTTGCATGTCAGTGTTCACCTCATATGCATTATAATGCAGAATTGGCACATCATCCTGCAATTCGGATGGTATAACCAATTTTTCAGAATCGCAATAATGACATCAACCAACTTCGAAATTTTTATCGGTTGCTTGGTTTGTGTGTGGGCCCTGTCACTCCGACAAAAAGATTAGTATGCGAATAAAAGCTGCACATTTACTCCCCTTCTGATTATACCCCTCTGCGGGAGATGAAAAATCTATTGTGTGGCTAACAGGTTGTCGTTTCGCGCCACAGTATCGTTTTGTTTATTCATTTTCGAGAAAAACTGTCACTGGTAGAATTGGTTTTATCGCTTTGACATTCGTTGTTTGATAATTGCTTTTGGAACCCCGCCGACGCACTGCACTTTCCATTTTACTCCATCCAAATCAGCCGTTTATGCTCTCACTTCAGTTTACAGTATGCTGCTGCACAAATTCCTATTTTCTTGTTGGACGGTTCTACGGCTTCTTTTTTTCCACCAACAAAAGTTGCGAGTATTTGGAGCATAAACCATTTCGCAATGCGCTGGAACCACCGGTGATGCACTAGTGGTTTCATCAAATGTTCTTAATTGAAGCACAGCAAGCTCAAGATCAGCAAATGGTGATTTTGTTAACGCGCGAACTTAATTTGCTGCTACCGTAGCAAAACATTACCTGTTTAGGTGTTATTAAACATTTTAATATGTGTTGAATTACTCTTTATATTTGGGATAGGCACATGTGTTGCTCTTACACAAAGATGTATAGAACTTTCAATGTGATATTTTATTTTTTGCGTTGAAGGTAGTTTTTGTGCACCTCGTGACACTTTCACATGCGTTAATTTCATAACTCTCTGCGTTCATCCTCGTCAAGCTCTTATCACTTCGGCCTCGACGCTTTTCTTAGCATAACTGAATGGTTCTCTAGATCATGGCAGCAATCTTGTCCTTCTACTCCGATCAGCTCCCTTTATTGGAGAAGAGCTCTTTACAGCAAGTCTGCCTCACGTGCTCGCAGCTCGCCAGCCAGGGTTTTCCTTGGTATCAGATTCCAGCCACTGATGAAGAGTATGTATGCTGGTACTTTTTCTTGTTACTTTGTAGCACTGTTCACGTGGTCACGTTCCACTCTTGTAACGATTTGATGTCGCCAGTAATCGCGTTCTGTGAGTTACATCGCAGCTGTAGTTTGAAGTTTATGTAGGGAAATTTTGCAAGGTTATCTATTTTAAGTGATGTAGTCAAGACCAGGAGCTCCGAGATAAAAACTTAGTCAAAAAAAAACAACGATATTCAAGACCCTGAAATAATCGTTTTATAACGCTTCAACGATATTTGGAGGGAATTTGGTGATTTCTTGGGGACAGCACTCAGCATAAAAGTTTTTGTTTGTGTGCAACACGTGGCTAACGTAACGACGAACGGGTTTAGCTGTTTGCGTTAAACAATCGGTTTCCAAAACATAGTATGATATTTCGTGCACAATGTTATGTCTAAGTATAGCTTTCGCAGTCTCGCGACCAAACTGACCAAGACCTGTGTCCCACAAGATCGAGACTCGCCAAAAAATTCTCGAGATAAAGACTTTTTTGTGCTTAAATTACAAAGCGGTTTATCCAGCTGAAGTTTGGGATTTGTTTCAATTGCAGCTGCAGTCGCCAAACTGCGGTAATACGAAAAAATCACTGTCACTGTGATCCCCTGTAACTACGAAAATTTAATAAGATCGAGCAAAGTTTTATGTTTGATTAAGATCCGTCAACAACTTCGTGACATCCGGAAAACTATTGACGGTATCGAACCAAGCTGGAATAAAAACTTTCAAAGCAATAGGTATACTCGGCTTTTAATGCTATGTAACATGGCAGAACATACAGTAATTATGGAAGGTGCTTTTTGGTCAGGGTCTTGAATAAGGGTTTTCTTCGAAAATTTCATGTAGTGGCGAGTGTTACAACTCCAGTGACGTGTGCGTGCCTTCCTTTGCATACAGTTGCTTGAGCAGGCAGCAAGCGATTTATTGCAATGATTTTTGTATTTCCATTTCATAAAGCCATGCTGCTGCTGGAAAGATTTTAAAGCCCAAATTCGATTTTTTTATTTATTTCCTTTCAGACGTATAGCGGATAGGCGGATCCCGCTAAACACAAGCCTGTGCGTAATATTGTTGCGGTGTGTCTACTTCGCTCTTTATCACGGTTGCCGATCGCTGGCTGTCAAAGCAGTGGAGGCCATGCACAGGAGAGCTGAGTTCGAACTCAACGCACAAGTACGCATATTTTTACCGCTGAATAGGAAGCAAGTTTCCATTTTTAACCTTAATGTCTTAGTATTTAAAAGTTCACTGAAATAAAATTTAAATGTTAAATTCGTAGTTGGCTTGTAGACCTGCGAGGTGTTCGTTGACCGCATAAGCGATATAACTGCGCATAAATGTGTTAATAGTTTAGCGGTTCTGCCAATGGGGCAACCCGTAAGGAAGAAAGCACAGATCGCCTCGAATCTGATTCAGTTGGATCACTTTTAGATGTGTATAGTTTAAACCGCAAAAAAAAGAATTACCTGCAACAGATAAAGTTTTCATGCATCACATTGTTTTGCTTTACACCAGATCACAAGAGATGTAGAAAATTTTTAGAGAAACTGTAAACCAATTGTAATGGCTTAGACATCTTAGAGATAATGTGACTGCTTTCGATTGTGGCATCGCTTAGTTTAGAGTAAGTACTGAACAGAGGTGATGGATATTTTCGTATGAACGGTACCTAAGCTATCTTTTTACCAACCAGGTGATGGTTTTGTGCAATGCGATACTGAGAACTTCGTATCAAGAAAGGGTTAAATCTGCTGATGACACCTTGGGCATGTCTGTTTCTCTCACTCCCATGATTGTTCGAACGTACAGCGGATTGTCCCGGTCTGCAGTTACTGCGTCATCCATTAGACATCATCAGTGGCGTCATGACAGCGAGGAAGTTTCGGGGGACGTGTCGGACACTTTGTACCAAGAGAGTGAGTTGGTTTATGATTGACATTTTGATCTGTTTAAAACTTAAACTTTGATATCTCATCGTGGCATTTGTTTGCCGAACCATACCTCCCACTAGATTTCTTAGGTTAATGCTTTCTATTAAGGATTTAATTGCTGTCCTTTAGAGGCTCAGTAAGGCGAGTACTGGTCTAAGACTTCAGTGTGACTGCAGTGAAAAACGTAGGTAGAGACCTATTGTAAGGGCCATGCGGTCAGATTCCTTCTTGACTGTCGCTGTGCGGCAGCTTTTCACATAAAATTAAAAGCAAGTTTTGATGTTATTCACTAAAAACTTGATCCCAAACTGCATTATTGTACGAGGACATCATTGCATTATTATATATTCGAGGGCTGTAAATCAGCGTTGCTCGCCGCATTAGCCACCACAAATAAAAGCACCTCATCGATTGTTGTATATTGTTACTGGTAACTTTTGTGATGAGAAATTTTCTTTGGGTTAGATATACCTGCTGCGAAGTCTGCATCAACTCCAGTTGTTCCACCGTCAACAGAACACGCATTCTCGTAAGCCGCTTGTGAAATTTCCTGCTTTCGACTGTGTATAATTCTTTACTACTCCTCATTTTCTTTGTAGCTGACAGTGCATTTTGATGCTGTTTAAATAATGTACCATACAAACTGCGGCATTCTGTTGAAAAGTGTGCAAAGTTTTGTTGGATTCTGTCCGTAACTTGCATCCATCAAGTAGTTTAATTGCACATCAGTTGCCACCCTTCATAAATTTGATAACTGTATATGCCGTGACAGTAACAAATTATTATGAGACAGCGAAGCCATGCTTCATGCTGGCACTCAGCTGTGTGTCTCAAACGCTTGTTCATCGCTTTAATGGAAAATTTCTTTCCTTTTGTGAATATTTCAAACTGTTTGCGTCCGTTGCGTAAGTGCTTCATAGAGTAAGATAAGGGACAAATGAATTCGTTTTATAAGTTAAAGATTACTTCAAATCGTTGTTCTTGGATAGGTGAGAAATTTTATCTGGTTAAGGCGCAACAATTTCTGGTGAAGTTAATTTCTTTTGCCTTCAACCGTTATTCTAGTATCTTGTTTTGCTGGTACGTTGTGCCATCGCAATGCCTTGCTTCAATTATTTTATCTGAAAATAACCTCACTAATGAGGTGCGCCTCTCAGACACTCTATTGTTGCTCGGTCTGGTTTTTAATGAACGCTTTATCAATTTTTGCTTTGCTGCTACAGCAAGACGGAAAGGATACCCGCTTCACCAGCTAAGCTTTTAAAAAACAAGTTGAAGAAGGCCGTTCCTGCGCCCAGCACCTCATGTAAGTCGTGCGTCGTGACGATCTAACCGTTAACTTTCTGTTTAATTGCATTTTTTGCGAGAAGCACTGCTTGACCAAAAACGACACCATCTCTTGTGTGCGTGTACATGAAAAGCTTTCGTTTGCCGGTGTTTCCTGTGAATCTGTGACAGAGAGGATAGGCTTTATTTTCTGTTGAGTCATTGTAGTGCTGCGTTATTTGAGTCGTTTCAGAGGTTGTTGTTGTTGTGGCATTCACTGAATCAACCATCGTTTTTTTTTGTAGATGAAAAGAGCCACAAAAGTGCTCCTACCTCAGCTAGTGACCGAAAGAGCAAGAAAAAGCTCACGTCCAACGCACTCTGTGTAGAAGACGGGAACCGCACGGTAAGTTGGTAACTGAGAAAAACGTCATTTAACAATACAGGTTCGCTTCTGTGTGGCCAGGTACACATTTTCACCTGCGTGCTTCGGATTTTCGATGCCGTGCGAGTGATTATTGTACTTCCATGCATAGATATTTTGCGCCCTACTCTGTTCAAATTACCACATCAGTATTCTTCACTGCCACGGCGGGGGCTCGACCGGATTGGCTACCCACCATAAAAGTTAAAGCGCCGTTTGCATGGCAGTATTAATGTTTAGTAAGCTCTGATCAGTTTCGTGTGCATAAAAATCTCTTCATAATCTCTCCCCCACTGCGCTTGGAAGCTCCCCCAGAAGACAGGCAGCGAAGGACCTGATTTGTCATCGAGTTTGTGTTACTCCTGCATGTGCATTAACTGCGAAATAATCGTTAGATTTGTTTGATACGACTCGTGTAATGAACGCTCATGATTTGTTTAATTTAGTTCAGACAACGCACAGCGTCTGGAGCTTCGGTGGACTTGTCAGAAACGAATTCGCAGAGTCGAATATCGTCGATCAGTGTACCTTCCTTGAAGCTGATGGGTGTTGATGATGAGGACGCAGCGCCAGTCTCTCCCCGCAAGACGAGCATGCAGAAAAGTTCCAGTGTGGATCAAGATGACTCGAAAGGTGCGTACCATGGCTATTGTCAAGCAAAACAATCTTTGTCAATTTTCTAACAACTGCATGCACGCGCGGAGTTTAGAGTTAGCGGTGTTTTCGCGATGAGCTTCGCTACAAGCTTGTTTTTTTCAATGGAACGTTGCATTTATATGGAGAGAAGCAAGTGAACATTGACATGAAGGCTTCGAGGCGACCCAACAACGGAAGGCTTTACATCAAAACTAATGTGTTGTCATCGCGCAGCTTGCGTGTCACTCATGGGGCCGTGAATGCTGCAAGAATCGGTGATGACGTAGTTCAGGTTTTGAACGAGAGGGTATAGTCAGTAATCACCGATGCCCTTTCAAAGTTTGAAAATAAACTTTTTTGTGAGGCATGAGAACGACGTGGGTGTTCAAAACTGAAATGATTTGCTTTTTTAGCGATAAAACCTCAGGTACGGTTTAATGTATACTCGGTTCGTCGTTAACTGAACAATATATACTCGGTTCGTATTTAACTGAACAATATATGAAGTATATCAATTCCTGGATATTAAATTTTTAATGTACCGAACAGCGTGATTTTTCGCGTGGTTGTTGACACGCGCTAGAATGCATTTTAGATACGTACCAGGCGTTTTAAACGTATTCAAGCAGGTTCTTACTTGTAAGATCTCGGTGAATCTTGTTGAGATGTCAACCACTTTCATACAGGATAAGTCCCCTTGAGCAATACGAAATGTGGGTATCATGGATCCATTTTGATGTCAGGTTGCCTCCGCTGAAATTCGCGTATTTGTTTTTGCGCTTTATGAAAAATGCAGTGCATACATAGGAAGACATAATAGCGGTTGGTCTGCCTGAAGCATTGTAGCGCCTTTTTCGCAGTTCGTCTCTAAGTCGAACTTTTCCGAGTTTAGATCAACGGTCGACCAGTTGAGTATTAGCTTGAACAGGGCGCCGCGCCATATATCGCAAGTATGCATTAAGTTGCTGTGAATTGGTTCTGACGAGCATAATGCGAAACATTAAGCGTGCAAACGTAGGCCTTGGCACTAAGGCAGTTTTTAATTTAGCAGCATTTGTTTGACTTATAACGTAACATCTTGACTCGTGTGCAACCGGTTTCAAAACCATCGAATTTTCTACCCGCGTCTTTATCTCTTGTGACGAATTATGTCTTTGCTTATTGCGTGTGTCTAAGACGACTTTATGGAGCGCCATTCGTAAAAAGATTATCGGACAGATTTAGCACAAAAACTGCTATCTCTGCAGAGATGCTAAATCTGTCCGATAATCTTTTTTACGAAAGTCGCCCCATACGACTTGTTTATTGCATGCGCGAGGAAAACGCTAATGGACCCTGTTCTTTTTCGTTCGATCCATTTGCTGCTCTAGTTTTGCGCTTTTAAACCCTCTCCAAGGCGACAGCATTGTCTTGACAGTGAGATGACCCGTAGGTTGTAACTTCTGTCACTGAAAAGGCGGGTGCTGATCTCATTTTGCAAACTTTTACTTTAAGTCAGGCTTAAATGCTTTAAGTTACTGTACCTTTGACCCAAAATTACTGCTGAGGGATCAAACACCCCCACTCTCCGTTTGTAGTCAAGCTAGAACCTTCTGCCCAAAACTATGTGCATTGTCATTCTATGCGTGTTCTTGCTGTGGGTGGTTGTCGGTAAAAGAGCGTAGACACTACAGTACATTCTCACAATCCTGTCTTTTTTTGTAGTGAGGGACTTTATAGAAATGCGTCGCTTCTTCAAGTTAATAATCAATACGAGGAAGGTCGGCCCCATGAACTTTAGACCCCTTCATGTCTTGTTTGTACTGTAACAGCCGCACACTTCATTCTTTGTGACGACCTACTCTACTCCCACAAATCACACTTACGTGGAAAAATCACGAGAAAAACTGCTTGATGCGACAGCATGTTACGTGAATTTTTCCATTTGCCAGACAATCTGTACAATAGATTGTGTAAGCTTGCTTTTAGCATTTGAATGGCGCCAATGGAGGGACGTCCCTTGAATAATTTTTGTGCGGATATCAGTAGCGTGCATCGCGCTACTTTCATTAACTTGCTGCCTGGTTTTGATTTTTTCGACAGGCGCAGGTATGCCAGCCAAAAACCAGACTGCTGAAGACGGTGTACCGGTTTCTGGACGAAAAAAGTGTGATAAAGGCAAAACCAGGAATCCAAAGCAGGTGAAGGACTCGGAAAGCAAAGATGTGCTTTCTATGTTGCGCCGCTCCGGAAGCAAAAAGTTAAAAGATGCTTCTCACACGACAAACGCTTCTGCAACTAAAGAAGGTGTGCCTTTGTTGAATTCTCCCACTAGTTGTGAAGAAGAGGAGGAAGCAAGCGTTTCCACTCAATTGTGAAGCGCTCTGCCAGCGTTCGGCCCAAGTTGGATTGTGGTTTTCAGTCTTGGAGGATTAATGCGATGAAGCTAAAAACCATTCGCCCGTATTTGTTGCACTGTAACATCAAACAAGTTCTGGAAATCGTGCAAGATGGCAACAGAAAAGTTCTTCTCACATCTGTTTTTCGGTCTGCAAACGTGTCTTCTGCGAGGACAACATCGCTGCCTGCTTACCTCGCTTAAGACAGAGCCACACTGTCGTCTGGAAACTTAAAACTTTGTTGAAATGGAAGCTTGACATTACATCCAATGCAAAACAAGAAACCTGCTTGTGACTCTTTTTTGAAAAGTTTTCTCATGCTTTTTTTTAACGTGTGTTGCACATACCTTAAATTGAGAAATTAACTCCTTTCGTCATAAGAAAAAGACGAAACGAAAAAAGACGTTACACCATTATGAAACTTGATGACTAGACAACGTTGTGGACAACAACCGTACAAATTAATGTGCAATTTTTCCCAAAATTTTTTTTACCAGTATGCAATCTATAAACTTCACCAATTTCTTTCCATTGATCTCAAATTTTAACAGCATGTGTAGAAGCATCTCAAAACTTTATTATGTTTCATACGTTTATCTTTTCAGGTATGGAAATGACATTTACTTGCATAGAAAAGGTGTTTGTTTATTTAGAGTATGCTCGAACACAGTCGAACAAGACTGCACAACGTGCGTTCATAAGAGAATTCCCTAAAACAGCAACAGTACAGATTTGGAAATGGCGCAAACGCTCAGAGGCCAAAGCTTCTGAATCACCGTCATAATCAGAAGATAATTTAGAATGTTTGGGGGGAGCATTTGTGCGAAGCCGCAGCAACTCCATATGAACAATAGTCTGGAAACCCAGAAACTTGTGAAATCGTTTATAAAATCCAAACTTGAATTCAACAAATCTGGTATTTGTGAATGGGTCCTCTTCTCCTTAGTTTCGTACACCTGGAGCTTGTAGTCGTTGCTCAGGTACATACATCTCAACTTATAACATTTTAGTTGGAACACCGCGTAAAACATCTGCTTTGTGTGCTGTAGTGTTTTTGTGAAAACCTACAAGAAGCTCAACGTTAAGATAAAGCGTGTTGTCCGCAACAATACCAGGTGTGCTTGGCCGCAGCCGCGTGACGAGATAATGTTGAAGCTAAGGAACCAGCAACTGTGTGCATAAGTAAAATACACAGTAAATATTTGGCGTACCTCTGATGATGGCGAAAACGAGTGTTGCGTATATGCTACTTTTAAACAGACCCGTAGGCTAATCACGTGGAGCATTCGGGGCAGTGCCCCCAAATTGTGTTGTGTCTAGAAAAATTCGTTTCAAACACATAACTGAAACTTCACGTTTTTAAACGCGTGTCACTTTACGTTTTTGGAATGCAGTAGCAGTCGAACGAGCACGTTCAATTAGCATGCAATGTTTTTCAGTTGACTGGTAAGCACCACATTTACTGTTGAACATGGTGTTGCGTTGTTTTATTCAGTTGATGTTATGCACTGATGTTGCATTAAGTTCGAAAGTAGATCAAATGTAATACTAACCTTGCGCGTACAAGCAGATATTTGCTTTGTCGAACGAAACAAACTTAATCTGTTAGAATGGAACGTTTGTCTCAACTTCTTTAAGAGTCTTCGACCGCGGCTTGCTAAAGTATTTCTTAAACTTCTGGTTGAGAAGTGAAGTCACAGACTCTGTGGTTGTTATGGATGCGCCGATCGTTGACACTGTTGCGTAATGCGTGATCATTGAGTGAAACTCAAACGTACGTTTTGAATTAAATGCTGTCATGTCGAAGTGCTCGTGTTTAGTGCAATAAACTAAGTCAAGGTGCATCTTGTGCCGAAAATCTTTTGCACAGCTTCAGGGGTGAATGGGGGTGATGCACCACCACATCAGTAGTAGACACTGCACTGGATTTTCTTTTATGAAGTACGCTCGTCGTTGGTAAAACTTGTTACTGGTAAGTGGGTGGCGTTGCATGCATACTGCTCAGTGGCAGAGACGACCCCTCAGTTAGGCGACCGCGTAGAGCACATCCTTCATCGTGGGGCGCAGAATGCCCAGTTTTCGTGGTTTCCAAGTCTCAATTCTATTGTAGGCATCAAACGCGTTTATATCCAATTGTCAAATTCGCTGTGAGTGCAAGCCGCAATTTTATCGGCACGAACAGAAAAACCTTGTCAAAGCCACGCGCAGCCGTTTGAAAGACTCAATATTGATTTTGAAAGCCCTCTTCCTAGCAACAAATGTAATAAATATTTTCTGAAGGTTGTTGGTGAATACTCTAGGTTTCCATTTGTACTTCCGTGTCGGGCTTATCAACTGGGAGCGTCATTAAGCATTAAGGGATTGACATCGCTATTTACTGTCTGTGGCAGTGCTCCGCAACCTTCTTACACTGACGGCACACTTAACAACTTTCCAAAATTTTGCGGCACACCTCGACCACAAATGTGAACAATACACTTCATGTCGTGTTTTATTTTGAGTCATTTGCCTTTGTTTTAATGAGCACAATCACTGTAAGTTATGCTCAACATTGATAGAGCAACTCGACGTTCTCCAACTTCTTTTCAGCATCCATCCCATAGTTTTTAATCAATAACAAAGATGAGAAGCTTTGTTCACACAAATATGTAGTGCAAAACTGAAGAATTTCAATAGCAACTTTCGACATTCGTTTATATAACCCTTCAATACAAATAAGTAATGGTCATATTTATGATGTAACAAACACTGGTGTGGGGGTGGGGGAAATCGGATAAAATGTGTGAAAACGTTTGCAAAATCGCTGTATGTGCTTTGAATTTACACAAATGGCACACAAAATCAAAGTGTAGACTGTTTTTGGGTGTCATGTTTTTATTTAGTTCTTTTCGGGCAAGTTGGGGGGAATCTGGGCAATAATGGTGCTTGAAGTGTGTGTTGATGCTTTGATTTGAAAAGTGCACCCAACATGAAAAGAAATGCAGTTTTTTTATTTTGGAGGTCATTTTGTATGGAGTTTTTTTCGGGAAATTTGGGGATAAATCCTTCGCACCCCCAAAAATTTGCCTGTTCCTACACCAGTGGCGTAGCCAGCCCAAAAATTTTGGGGGGGAAAATGCCTGATTTTAGGCGAATAACACTATTTTGCTTAGAAAAACGCCTCTCAAAGCACAAAATGGCTATATTTTCTAAAAATTCGGAGGGTCATGGCCCTTTTTTTCCCCCTGGCTACGCCTATGTCCTACATCTGTAGTAACAAAGTTAAGTGTTCTTGGGCCAAAACACATACTTTCCCAATAATTTTATGTATTTTGATTTTTTCTTGGAAGCATTTCCAGTGATCCCCGTGTCCACGCAGTTTTCCAGAGTACTATTATCTATTTAAAACCTTTAAGCTTGTCAGAACATGTTAATATATTTTCATTTTTGCCTTGCATTTTAGTATTGAGTTCATTGAAGTATTCAAATATGTCGGTCAAATACGCAGAAAGTCGTCAATAGGGGGGGATTTACGTTTGTGCAGGGGCGGCATGACATTCAAATTTGACAATAATTCCACTGATTTATTATGTTTCAAATTTCAATTTGGGGGCTTGGAACTTTGTTTGGGGGGCTAAGCCCACCAAAACCCCCCTCTGGCGACGGGACTGCATATACGCAAGTTTAGCAATCCAACGATCATCTTCAAGGTGTTTATGCAGATAATGGTTGTTCTGACGTACGCACTAGCTTACTTCATGCCGGAGCTCGAAGAGTCTTGCGAGAACTTTGCCCCGTGAAACCCAACGCACTGACGTATGAAATAGCAGTGATTGATGCTCTGATCCCAGTTCTTCACATGGCAACGGACAAATTCGTGAAATTCAAGGCTTTTGCTTTAACCAAGTTAACAAAGTGAGTACAGTCTTTCATCGTTTCTGATAATTACGTTGGTAAAACTTTGATCATCAGAGATACCCTCAGCGGCACACGGGTTGCGGAGCACTGGTCTATGGCATGCTGGCTTTCATCCATTCCGACAGGGGAGCTTCTTTCATGAGTCGCGAACTTCGAAAGTTTCTAACTTCCCAAGTCGAACGACTCCGTACAACCCTGCTAGAACGGACAGGTTGAATCAAAAGGTATAACAACGTTGTTTGGAATGTCTTTTTAAGGTCGAAAGGCGTTCCCATGGTTTAGTGGTAGGGGGTTCTTCCGGATGTTCTACACTATGCGTTTACTGCTTTGTACAGCAACAAACTGCACACCTGATGAGAGATTGTTTGGCTGGACACAGCGCTCCACCACAGAAAATTCACTTCCTTCTTGTTTGACCACACCTGGACCGGCATTACTTTCACATGTCCCAAATTTCAAAATGGATCCTTTAGTTGGGAAGTGGATTTGATAGAAGCTAATCCCCGTTACGACTACATTTCATTTCCAGATGGACGCCAATCAACGGTTACCACTAAACCGTTGGCCCCATAGGGAAACGTTCTGATCCCATGGACATTGCGATCGGTGAAGAAAATGAATGCTTCACTGACCAGACTTCATGGACACCTGAATCAGAGGGACAGTCCACGACAATAAGCTTGACTGCTCCGGCTTCACTGTCACCTGAACCAGAAGAACAGTCTACGACCCAACGAACAATAAACGATTGTACACGTGGTTTTGGGGTCTCATATGAGGCCTTGCAAACCGAGTGCTTTAGACTTGACTATTGCTAATACATGGGTTAGCCTTCAGCAGTCAAGTCAGGGGGGATCCTTATAATTCTCAGATTACTTAATCTCCCCACGCTTCTGTCCTGTTTCTAAATGCCTTATTATTTTTGTAAGATATCGCTGAGAAAGGTTTCGTATAAGACTTTATTATTTCACCAAATTATACATACAAGAAACAGAGTGACTCACCAATAGAATAACGGTCATCAAACGAATCAACTCTCCAATTCTCAATGCAACTCAACAG
>Ga0210059_1003146_pt1 | contig 26282 bp, 21 predicted proteins | sample Ectturendosymbi2_FD_188042 | JGI IMG/M metagenome (GOLD analysis project Ga0210059, IMG submission 188042) | Ecteinascidia turbinata endosymbiont from Florida, USA - Sample 2 (SPAdes) (version 2) | ecosystem: Host-associated > Tunicates > Ascidians > Unclassified | place: Key West, Florida... | reverse complement strand
AGTCCACAAACCTGATATTCCACTACGTCCTATTGTGTCTTTTATCGGTTCGCCAACATATGCCTTGTCTAAAAAGATTGTCAATATTTTAGCACCACTGGTTGGCAACACGGAATTTCATGTACGTGATTCAAGTGATTTCGTTGAATCCATTACCAACTTTGAAGTTGTATTTCCACACTGACACCAGGGCCGGCGTTAGGAAGTACGGGGCCCGATTAGAAACATTTTTGCGGGGCCCCACTCAGTAATGTGTGTAGAAATTTTTGAGGGGATGCATCAAGTACTGATGGCAGAAATCGGTGATGATGAAAAAGAAATGGAGGCGCGAAAGAGTGACCCCAAGACCACTACAACACAGACCTCAATGGACGGCGCCGTAAAACCCAATAAATCAAAGAATTACAACACTCAGTACTTTCGACTTGGCCAGGTACGTCGCTGACCAGAAGGGCGGATTTTGAGTGTATTACCTGCAAAGAGGAGGTATTGAGTGCTATGCTGGTGCATATATCAAAAGCTGAAAAGTTTGTAGTAGCAGAAAAAGATCCCGTGTTTCCAGGCCAGGAATATTAGTCAGAGATGACCAACTGCTGTACCTTCTGGCAGTATTCTTTTGCAGTGAAACGTGATAAACCATGTCCCATCGATCTCGCTTTTTTGGGAAAACTTTTATTGTGATTGCAGGCGGTTCTATTTGGACTAATAAGTCCGGATTAGTCCCTAACATTCCGACTCATGACACCTGGCCAAGTAGCAGGATCGTTTGTTCATCTAATTTTTGAATTTTCTTGCTCCCATGTCCCATCATCAGATGCATTAGTCGATGAGAATCCTTCTTTGTCAGATTCAGCACTTTCGTAACGGCTTATATCACTTTCCGCCAATTAACTTCCACTTTGACTGTCTGGCGTAACATGGCCAGACTGGCAGCCTATTGCCTGCCTTGTGTAATTTCAAGTTTTTTGGTTACACGTGGTTTACACATAAACAAAAGACCGAAACCGTTCTAGGTAAATCGTATTTCTAATGGGTTCGACGATGTTTACCAAGGCTAGATTATCACGAAAGCTTAAGTTCACTTAACCTTGCCCGAATGTGAGTCACCCGGAATCTTAACAAACTTAATTGCAACTTCTTTATTTCTAGCAACGTGAAAAGTAACGTACTTGATTGTTACAGATCAGTCTTCGGTAAAGTTCAGATGTCAGACTTGTTTTTTAAGCCGAGCTTCATAGTCTGAAAAAATAATATGGTTGGATGTTTTTATCTTTGATGGCAATCATTCAAACTTTATCATCTTCTAGTTATGTTCTGTGAAGGAGAGTTTCACAGTTCTATTATAGCACGATACAGTTGTCGTACTCTGAAAGGAACATAATACATGCATAACATGATTGTTTTGAGAATTGTTATTTCATATACATTGTCTTTACCTTTAATTGAATTGTCTTCGTTGCTTGATTAGGGAGTGAACAGAGTTCACCTCGTGAAATAAACAAGGTTTAGTTTCACGGATTCGATGTTTTTCTGAGGAAAACAAATTGCGGGCATAACGGCGTTGCTTTGCTATATACCGTGCACATTATTCTCACCTTTTAGTGATCTTCTTTATGGTGGTAAGCAAAACTCACAGGAGTGAACAACTGTCATAGCTGTTCACCTCGTATAATCAACACTACGTTAATTATACGGGCGGACGAATCTTCTTTTTGGGGTGAATAACTGCCATAGCTATTCACCTCGCATAACCAACACTACGTCAGTCACACGGCTCGACGAATCTTCTTCTTGGAATGAATAACTGCCATAGCTATCCACCTCGCATAACCAGCACTACGTCAGTTACACGGCTCGACAAATCTTCTTCTTGAATGCTTCTCTTGAGGTCTTCTTGCTTCGAGTTCACGCCGCAACACAACTCAGCTGGCTGGTGTTTTTTGGCTGTTTTTATAGCTGCTGATTTATGTTTGTTCTTTGAAAACGCCTCATTTCCATGGTCTAGGGGGGTCTTGCGACTCTCCTGCAGGTGGGCGTTTTATTGTTCTTTCTTTATATTTTGTTGTGATTAAGCATCAGTCATGTGCTACTTGCGTCTCCATATTGCTTTCGTGTTTCGGTGGATGTTGCACGTGATTGCACGTGATCTTTCTCTGTTCTTTATATTTCAGCTGTTGTGGTTTACGTGGTTGGATGTCTACCACGCTTTCCTATCGTTTTTATGTTCCTACCGACAAATATTTTCTTTATGTGGGTTTTTATCGTGTCTCGTGCCTTAAAAGGCTTATGGTTAAGCCTGTGTTTCTTCAGGTCATAACCTCTTGCAACCTTTAGTTCACCATTGCCTCGGTTATTCTTTTTTCTAATGTCACGAGGTCTTGGTTGCTTGGGTACAAGTTCTTGGTTTTATCCTGTTTTGAGTTTATGGTTTCGTATATATTATTCAATTTGGGGTGTTTAGTTAAGGATTCTTTGAAATTGTGTTTTGGGGACAAAGTTCCCACAACAGTTGTAGCCATCTTCAGTGTAGTGTGGTATTGAGGGTAATTCGGTTAAAATACTTGTCCAATGCCCCTTTCTCTTTTTTTTGCTTCGGTCTTTTTTTGCCTTAGCTTTAGGCCTCTTTTGGCTGCCACCAGACCTGTAGCCAGGTTTTCAGCTTTGGTGGGACAAAATACATTTTTAGAGGGACAAGAATTTTGTTTTTATTATATGTTTACATCAAATTTTCCTTAGCACAGCACAATTTGGGGGGGCACAAAAATATTTGGGGGGCATTGCCCCCGAATACCCCCGTGTCTACGGGCCTGACTACCACGTAATATTTTCGGCCTATTCCATAGGAGGTTTTGAATATCCTGGGGAATGTTTAAATTTATTTTCTCTGTTAACACTGAAGAAATATAGCAAGTAATTGTACTGTACTTCTCCCAATAGGTTTAAATAGGTTTAAACCTATTTTTTAATTTCTTGAAACAAGCAAGCAGTGTAGCAGCCTCAAACTTCCACGAAAGTTAGTCCACTTTGCACCTTTTCAGAGTTTTTGCAGCTTTCAGTTTATTAAGCTATATCTCAAAAATTACGACGCCAATCTGTGAGATTGATGCCATAATTCTTGTTTCGGTAGTATTTCAAGACGCAATTTTCACCACAAAAACATTATGAGGCTTACTTTACTTGAACCAAATTATCTCTTCTATTACCTTGCAAATGGCTTAACTGTTAGCAAATTTCTGTTACTTTTTAGAGAACCGTTATTTTTTGTACAACTGAAATAGTCATTCATAATTAAAACTAGATTTATTTCAATAGTCTTTGCCAATCTCATGTTGCCTCATCAAATCTCTACGAGAGGGAAAATAGACAAAGCTATTGAAAGACTGACTAAGCAGCACGCATTTGCAATTGCGAACTAAAATTAAACTTGACCCTCAGAAGACAAGTAGTAGTAACTATTGAAACATCCAAAACTGTCGAACCGTATTTTGTAGCAACTATTGAAACCTGGTCTGCCAAACGCGAAACGCTTTCATAAACGAAACAGAGAACAGATTCAAAACCTAACCATCTCTGCCTTGCCTTAACGAGGTGCTTTGGATAAAACTTGGCTAAAACAATGTCCATTCTTACTAAATAATTTTATGATGGCGCCCGCGCAGTTCACTTGGATTTTCATTGGCAATAGATCCGACGCTTATAAAGTGCTGCGGACCCCGCCAATTTTTTTAAAATTTTGACCTTGCTGACTGCAAAGACATTTTGATTGACCGCAATTGTTTTATCTGAATACTGAGATTATCATTAGTAAGGTTTTCGTGACTTTTGATGGTAGTAGTAAAGTGAATTTATGCAGCATTTTGAGAGACGGTTGGACTAATTTAAGAACCGTTTTGGTCTCTCAAAACAATTTGAAAAATACTTGACCTTGCGCCGGCACTATACACAATCAGCTATGATACGAAGTGTAAATTTATGTTGGGTGGTTAGTAGGCGTAGGCCGGGGCCCCCTTTGGCGCGGAGCCCGATTAGAAGAAATCGGTCAAATCGGCTTAACACCGGCCCTGACTGACACTCCCATTACCTATTTATTGAGTGCCTCACTGGCCTCGTGTAATCTGAAAAATGGATTCAGGCGTTTTGTTCCCAACACTATACGTAACAATAACCAATTTCCAACGCAACAAGAGAGAATGCTCATCGTCTTTCTCTTCAATCCTTCGCGCTCATTCTATGTAGCCTACTATAGAGCAGGGGTGGACAAATAGGGGTCCACCTGCCACATGTGGCCCGCTACAGCGTTTTCAGTGGCCTGCAGAAGTATTCAGGAAAATCTTCAAGTCTGAAATATCCTCCAACTCGCCTCAACGTTAATGTTGAGGCTAACTTGAACCGAGGCTTGCTTCAAACTATACGCAGCCTTCTCAAAGTTGCCTCCGAGCCAAATTTATTGCCCACTGCTGCTATAAAGCAATGGTGGGCAAACTGCGGCTTACCGACATGTTTTGAATGGCTCTTCTAGCTGAAAAGCAATATTTCAAATTGATAGCAAGTTGCAGTCTTATATTTAATGTTTGTTTCATTTCTAAACGTAGTTACACGAATTCGTAAGGTTACGGCGGGTGGTTTTACGCGATATGTTGCAGGTCGTTTTATGTAAAACCGCATTGTTTATTGAACTGCAATTGACACTACAAACTTATTTTTCAGCTCGCTGTTGTTTTTGGTTTTCTGCCAATGGCTCTTCTATTGAACAAATTTATTCACCCCTGCTATAGAGGTCTTTGGGTGGCGACATAGTAAAAAGAACGTGCGTTGAACCAAAACAAAATTACAAATATAATTACTTACAGAAATACTGGAAATTGTCCTCACTCCCAAATTGTTGGGTCCCCCCGAAATCGGGGCCCCTAGGCTTAAGCCTTTTTAGTCTAATTGTAAATCCGCGCCTGCTTGTGAGGCCCCCTCACCCACTGTTGGGAGGAAAAAAATGGAAAGCGTCAATCCATGTGCAAAAAGCGGAAAATGACGCTCTGAAAGTATGGTCAGTAAAAAATTATAAATCATTACTGGAGTGCACAGGACCATTGCGCTTGTTGCTGCCTTCGACGCAAAAGCGTTCAATTGCACGGAATTGCTGAAATCCTATTTGACTGGCGGAAACAGCTTTATTAACTGCCACCGGCGAACCCACCGAAATCGCCACAATTGAAATATTTGACAAAACGCATGGCTTACGTTTTTGATAAGAATCACATCTGTTTTGTCTTATGTGCGTTAAAAAAACAAACACACTGCACCTATATAGTATGTGTGATGCCTTACTACTTTAAAGCACAACGTGAGAGGACCACGTTGCAACTCGTTTACCACGACTGTAAAAATCTCACACACACGAGCAAAACACGTCAAGTAAAGCGCACCCAAATAATTGTAACTGTTAGTTTCACTATTCGCGTGTTTTCTACTTTTTCAGCATGGTAAGGATTGAAAGCAACTAAAGTTTCGCATGAAAAGATGTGAGGTTTAAAAACCACCGTAGCCAGAAACTCTTGAATAGGGGCTTTAAATTTACGCAAGGGGACGTGACATTCTGAAAATTTGTTAAAATCTTTAATGATTTATAGTGTTTCATATTTAAATTTGGAAGTGCTGAGCTGACCAATGCCCACCGTGGCGACTGGACTGGTTCAAATTTCGCTTCAACTGTCGTTATTGAAATACGTATAAAGAAATAAAAAGCTACAATCATTGAATCAAGTAAGGCTGAACATACCGCAGTAAAGAGTCTAAAGGGTTTTGTCCTGCCCTCTTCATAAGAAAATTATCTATAAGAATTTATTGGAGTTTGTTTGCCTTAGTTTGTCACTTGTAATGTACCGCATGTTTAGTGTGGGCAACCTCTCCTGGAACAGTGCAACCCTCAGCGCCGGATTTAGGGGGGAGCCCAAGGGGCCGGGGAACAGGGCCGCCCACCAAAAGGGGCACCCCACCATGTTCATATATTTAGCCATATGTGCGTGCCACTTAAATCTTTTTATCGAGGAAAGTTTGTTTTTTGGCGTTATTAATTGTCGGTCGGGCAGACGACAGGATATCACTTAAATATTATTTGACATTGCGACGAAACAACCACATTGGTTTCCTGAAAGTCGTTCAGGTATCTGAATACAGTGAATGCAAAGCCAAGACACGTAGAACGCATTAGCGTACGTTTCTAATCGTTTCTAGTAGATTTTGCGTCTGCCTTACGCAGATATACACAGGTCACATATGAGTAGCATTGCTAAGTAGGGCTGCCATACGTCCTCTTTTTAAATGAAATGTCCACTTTTTTAATGAGAAATGAAATATTCTTCGAGGACATTCAAAAATGTCAAAATGTCCTCCCTTTTGCAATTATTATTTGACATGGTTTTAATCACTTAATCAGTGGCGCAACGAGAGATTGGAGCCAGGATGAAAACTTAGCTACAAGGGCCCACTGGCCAGCACTCAGAAAAACTTTAGAAGTGGTGGAGAATCTGGACGTGGATGGTTATACTAAAACTCTAAATCACCGGAAAATAATTTGAAAAATGTAAAAAAACAACAACCTTCTGAAAACCAAAACAATACTCAAACCGAAATATAAATTAAGTGGGGGCTCGGTTTTCACATTTAGCTTGCCAAGACGGGGGGAAATTCTACTCTCTGCCCCCTGTCAGTTACGTCATCGGCTATGATATTTTGTATTTAAATACAGTAGGATAAGCTGTTCCTGCTCAACTGCAACAAGATACGTGCTGGTGGCGTTGCTTAGTTTATGGGAGGGCGTGCAAGGTGTCTAATTAATCTATGTTTTGGTTGAGTTAATTATAGACTGGAAAGGCGGGAGTGCTTAATATTAATCGTACATAACAGTGGTAAATCTTTTTTCAGTGTCTCAATCACTTTGGCATTCGAGTGCAGACTTCTGACTCCATCATACTGTACTAGCTTTGCTGATAAACCGTAGTACGGTGATCGGTGTACTATACATAGCTGTGTGTAGGAATTTCTATTAATTATAGTTAATCAATAATGCTAAAAAAATGAAAAAATACGTCTGAAATATCCCTTTTTCACAAAAGAAACTGCAAAATATTCATGGGCTAAATAGGACAAGTAAATAAGAATTTGGTTTTGTGTGTTTTGACTGAAACATCGTCCACACTGGACGTTTTACTTCAATGGTTAAAACTTATCAAAAGGCCTAATTGACATTTGACTTATTAGTGTAGATCAGTGGTTCCCAAAGTGGGCGATGAGAAACTCTAGGGGGGCGGTGAAGCAGAAATGGGCGGTTGGGGGCGATAAGTGACCCAGTTAATAATTACATTTCTGTTGTCTTACTAACTTTGAGTGACCAAATGTCATAAAAAACAGTACGATCAACAAACATGTATGCATGTAATTTGTAAACAAAAACTTAACGTTTTACTAAATTAAGTTTTATAGTGAATAGCAATAAAAATTGTGTTGATATGTGTGCCAGGCATGGTAGGGGCGACAGAAGTTTGTTTGTCAGAAAAGGGGGCGCTAGCCAAAAAATATTGGGAAACACTGGTGTAGATAATACACTCAATTGTGACAGTCGTAAATCATTCTCGCTTTTTGCGATGAAAATATGGCAGCCCATTGAGCTTATTAATAAATAAACAAGGACAGAAGAAATAGGATCGTCATCCTTACAAGTGTAGAGCTTATGTAAGTGGTTCCGAAAAACGTCAAAAAGCAATAGAGGCAAAAATGAGAGGATGAAGTTGCAGCTAGGTCAAGAAACATTCAACCTAGTATTTACAATGCCAGTGAAGTCCAGCAGAGACATATCTGGGGAACCTGTAAGAGCAAAGAAAGTCGAGGAACAAGTTATTACAGACTTAGATCTACATAACAATGGTAATAGACCTAGTTTAACCAGCGATGCGGTAGCAGAAGAACGTCAAGGAGTATCATCGAAAAACACGATAGATGAGATGGCTGATAGGCAATGATATCGGTCTCTGGTCAGCCAATATCCCGGAAGAAATGCAGAAATATTGGTTGAAAATTGAAACAGGTGCTCTTTGACAATGTGATGAAAAGTTTCTTTTAAGCCATGATGTTCCACAACACAGAAAAGACAGAAACTCGTCAATGGGAGTGCACCACAAGCCTTATTCGCCGCCAGAATCACAATGGCGAAGTAGTTGATAGAAGCTGACTTTGTTTTTCTCCTTCACAAACATGTATTTATTGTTTGACTTGTAGATTGATGTGCGCGGATACGACTAAATGTGCGCATTTCCTTATTAGAAAAGGAATCTGCGACTGGAAGCACGTTCTTGTGCGAGCGTCTGAGGAGCCACGAGCAATCAGTGGAACATATAGATGCCACGATTACGTTTAGTCGTAGATGTAATTACTCACTATGAAGAATTGATCCAGAGCTAGCCAGTCAGGTCGATCAATGCGAACAATATTGGAAATCGCTTCTGCTTGCAACGTTTGGTTTTTGTCGTAAGATTTATTGTTGAGCGAGGACTGGCGTTTAGAGATGATGAAAACGTTGGATGGCCCAGAAAGTTTTTTTTTTTTAATTTCAAAACTGTTTCCAAGCAAAATTTCAAAAAAAAGAAGATGCGATGCTCATGCTTCTTATGACCGATTTTGCAACAGTTTCACAAATCGCTAATCGTTGTCAAATTCCATGTTGCCTCATAAAGTTTTGTTACGTTTGAGTTAACAAATGTGACGTCACAGGATTATATGTTTTGTGTGAATGTCATAAATATTAATGATCCATGGAAATACTAGTGACTTCATCGACCATCCCCTACCTTAAGATTCTGTATCCGCACATGGGGCCTCCCACCACGCCTGGGCCCCAAGCCACCCACCATCTAAATCCGGCGCTGGCGACCCTTTAATTCATTTTCAATTCTTTTGAATCTTGAAAGGGACCTCTCGCCTGAGCAGTTAGTGACCATCAAGCTAAGAAATAAGGCTTCGCGTTGTTGGATAAACTAAGAACCACTAACCTAAGACATCCGACCTAAACGCGCCGCGCTTTTGTCATTTTTTGCCGTTCTCCTGTCTCGTTGGTGAAGAGTTGTGCCGTTGCCAGTTTTTAAAACTGAAAATATTTAAAACTGAAAAGGAATGAGTGTGTCATTGAAATTATTACACAATGGCACGTAGGAATTTACTACAAATCTTTCTCAATGGGATGCCAGTGGTTGAGGCTTCTGTGACATTCTCGCTCCTTTATCAATGCCAGTGAATGATGGTGGTAACAAGTCTGAGACTGTCGTCCAGTGTTTCATCTGCCATTCGATTTGTGTTTTTAGATTTGACTTGCTTCATGGTAGAATATGTTCTCTCACACACATATATGCATCCAAATATCGACTGCATTTTTAGAGCGAAGTCTTTTTGCTTGAGAAATCTATCTTTGCTGACAAGTGTCTGGGAAGCTCTCTGCAGTCTGTAATACCGTTAGTATTGTACATTTTTATTAAATGATGTTATGCTTGTTCTAATTAAAATTACCTGTTGCAGCGATGGGCCATTATTTTGGTTCGAGGGCCACTCTGAGAAGGCCACGTTTTACGGATAGATAGATTTATTTGGTGGTATTGAGTTCATTGCGCCAGATGTACCTTTAATGACTACGAACGCCTTTGCATTGAAATAACAGAGGTCCAGTGGCTACTACAGGTGTGCAAAAGTAACGGTACTTTGAAAAGTATCAAAAATAACGGTTCCATTAAAAGTAACAAGTACGGGTGACTATGCTTTGCGAGGAAAAGGAGCATTTGAAAACCAGTCTGCCAAGCGACGTTCGAAAACCCGTGAAAATGTTAGAATTTATCTCACGCGATAACACTTAGGCTACACCTCTTTGCCTAATTTGTTTAATGCCCTCGGGATTTACATGGCCATCCCAGCGACCGTGTCATCCAGAAAAAGAAGTTTTTATAAGCTCAATCAGGAATACGATTAGCAAAATGAAGCAAAACAAGGCATATTAATGCAGACAAAGCAGCAAAAAAACAACACAAAGAACAGGACAACAATTTTGTTTGCATTTTCCAGAAGAATGAATACATTATGCAAAGCATCACTAATGAAAACATATTGGAGATCTTCAATCCAACATGAGCACCTAAATATTTTGGCGGTTTTATCCACTGCATCCAAACAAAATTCTGAAAAACTTTGTTGATGTTAAAGAACGAAAAATAAGTTTCTTTTAGCACAGGCAATGTTCGTGTTGTAGGCTACAATAGCCTGAAGTGCCCCGATTTGGTTTGTGTGTTCTACCGTTATTGTTGCGCTTGGAACTAACTTATCTGTTTCATTCGGTGTCGTCATTATTGTGCAGCTTTATAATACAAGGTTGCACTATAGTTTTTTATGTGATGTCCTATTGCCACGCTTTTTCTGTTGGTTGATGTTTTGTAGCTAAGCTGTTATATCTTTGCTGGCTGATCATATCAAGCGGTGTTGTCAATTCCATTTAACAAATAGCCAATTGGCTGCCGTACCCTCTGGAGGTACCACGGCCAGAGATGAGGTATTGAATGTTGTAACTCGTGGATTTAATGGGTGTTACGGATATGTCCGTTGAAGTCTCTGCTGGAGGTGTGAAACTGGGAGGCATGCCCGCAGATATCCCTAGCTTGGTATTAATCCTTGAGGCCTCTCTCTTTAACATCAACGATATATATCACTGTGACGTGATACCCCACTCAAAACTTTCTGCACACGCCACTGAGTGGGGCCCCGCAGAAGTACTTCTAATCGGGCCCCGCACTTGCTGAGGCCGGCCCTGGGTAATCAGTTCATGTCAGCAGTTTTCTCCAAGTCAGTCGTTCTTTGAACGAAAGGTGCCGTTCAATAGGAGTTAAGAATTGCATTCAATTCGCTTGTCAGTTCGGTTTGATTGACGTAAATTTGCACTTGCGTTCGCCGCTCGGATCTCCATTGCAGAGCTTTCTCAACAACTTTCGGCTTTATTACGAGTGGTAGCGGGAAACTGTCTAATGTCTACCACAGCAGCATGCTATTAGTCATAAACATGGACGTAGCTACGGAACACATGAGTTATGCCCACGCCCCTCCAAATAAAAGAAACTGTTTATCATGCACATACAAATCACCTCCAATAATTTGCCGTCTCTTTTGGCAAAATACAGGCCAGGGGTGGGCAATTAGTTTGGCTTGGCGGCCATTTTGAGAAGACCGCGTTTAACGGAGGGCCGTATCTACTTTTTGATCGTGAAATAAACAAAAACAATAATGCTACATAGAAAAAAGATATTATTATAATTGTTCTTGTGCACATACGCTTTATCCAGCGTAAGAAATTCATGGTGTCAGATGTAACCTCACACAATTTCCAACAAATTTCATATTTGAAGATTGTTCGTGAATGCTTCCGTGGGCCATTGGAAACGCTGTGGCAGGTCACATGTGACCCGCGTGCCGCTAATTTCCCATCCCTGATATAGGCCATGTCCATTTTGATAAAACATCTTCACCAAAAAGGTCGTAGCACGGTTGACTGTGCACCTGCTAGGGCCGGCCCTGGATGGGTATGTAAAGAAGGCACACAAAATAGGAAGATTAATGATGAGAGCTGGAGAAGAAGCAAATAAGCGAGACCATAACAGAGAATGAAAAACAAGACCCTTCGCTGCTGACAAGATTTACTACTACCGTCATTATAAAGTCAGAAGTTCTGCGTTAGTTATTTCTGCAGTAAATGCAAATTTTTATTTTCAAAATACTGGCTGGGCACTGATTTTGATTTTCAAAATACCGGCCGTTGCTAAATTAGCAGTAAAATACCGGCCATCTGGCAACCCTAGCTATGTTTTACAAATTTTGCGAACTCACTGGCAGAAATTAATATTCCCTTGGAAGTCTTTCCACATTTTAAAAGTTTCTGAGCCACCACCCACCAATGTTGATAGTGATGGAGATCTGTTTTTGTTCTTAGCCTTCTGCCAAAAATTTTGGTTGGTTTCATCAGCCTGCAGTGCAGCTGCTAGGCCATTGGCCTTATGTATTTCAACCTCTTTGCGGCATTACCGCAAGGAATATTATAAATCCTTTTTTGTCTCAACCATGTTCCTGTATATGCCACCAATCTTGGGTCTGTTGCAGTTTACCCATAGCCAGAGCCCAAAAGGCTGCCTTGGCAATTTGATGTCTTGATTTGACCACCGAGTTCCAGCCAGGAATGTTAAAATTACCTGCTCTGTTTCTACCTGTTGTTTTGATGGCAGAGAAAGCAGCAGCAAGCAGAAAACTGGTCAGCTTTACATGGAAATTTTCTGTCCCCCCAGATGTTTTTATCTGCAGAATTAAAATTTGGCAGTGTACAGCCTCTATGGGCAATCGCAACTGATCACGTAGGTTTTCACTTTCATGGTAGTAATCCTCTTTCCTGGGCAGTAACCTTAAGCCATTCGATTCGGCATAGCTGAGGCTCAATCATTAAAGTCTTGTTACATGGGTACAAATTGGGAGCAAATGAGCTGGTTACCCAATGACTGGCTACGTCGCTCTGATGCGTTGGGGATTAGCTCTTCAAAATAGATAGTACCTTGCTGCATTTCACAAAATATTTTAACATGTGGACATGCAATTTTATTTAGCATTGCCAAGCTTGAAGCGCAATCCACGACACTAAAATACATAAAACGACGTTTTCACAACAATTATTGGAATGTAACACTAGCTACTAGTAGCATTGCCAACAATGCATCTGATTCGGATGAGGGGGACCTAAGCGCGAAATGTGGCGTAAGTGTTTAGGAAAATGCTAGCAATTATGCACAACACTTAGTTACAAAAATAATCTGTGCACAGTTTATTTTACCAGGTCTTTCCATCAGTTTTTCTTCAAGCTACTTCTCGCAAGTGCAGCAATCATGTCTTTTCAGCTGGTAACTACCTTTGAATCAGAGAGCTAAGTCAGAAACTGCGTAAATTAAGACGTTTAATGTAACGATTTTTTGTTAAATTAATATTAACCTGTGTAGGTTACATCGTGACAAACAACAATTCAAAAGTAAGCGATACATCACCAAATATACACAAGGCCTTAGTTTGGTAAGTAAAGAAATGGTTATACAGTTTGTTGTTGCAGTTTCTACACATAACTTTTTCTTTCCTGAATATGCTTCCCAGTATTTAAATCACATTGCGGAGAGATTGGCAATGTCGATATAGAGTTCGTACATTTTACAATTATGCATCCTGCTCCATTTGGAACTTAACATTACACTTAATTTCAATTGAAACATACCCGATTGCACAGAACAGCTTTAGACATTCAAAGCGTTTCGGAGTGTAGGAACAGAGCACTCGACTCTACTCTTAGAGTGGCAGTGGGTGCGTATTGCACGTCACACTTTATAATGGTTTGCCAGACCGACGAGCAAAAACGAAAGGCGTGAATGTTGAAGGAAATTTTAGCATTCGTGGAAATGGTATCAATTTTAAATGCAACGCGACAGCAAGCAAATCGATTCAAATGTTGCGACAGTCACAAATTAGAAATCAGTGTTCTACGCTTCACAAGCCGTTTTTTGGCAGCCACAGGACAAGATGAATGGTCGTGTATGCTTCCTTTCGATGCTGTCGTCGCAGATCATAGGGTAGGTTTTTTTAATGGTGACCACGTTCATGCAGCATTGACAGACACCTGCAAAACCAGCTTATTGGTAAAGCAAACGCTTTTCCAAGAAAGAGGCAATTTTTTTTCGTCAAAATGTGTTATTTCAAACTCAAAGAAAGTTGGATGTGAAAGTGGAACATTTAGCGTTAGCTTCACCATGTCAACTTCGCTTAAAATACCTGTAGGCTATGTTATAGATATTCACCGTCCAAGTTTTAAATATATATATATATATATATTCCACAAATTTATACACAAATTTTATGAGCCTTTGCTGAACAGCTACAGTACTTTCCTCCTGTGTATCATTTTTTTCGACATGGATGAAAAGCACCGATCCCATAGCCATAACTCACATTCTTACTGGTTTATCAGCTCTTTATCATTATGAAGACCTTTTGCATTAAGCTAATCTTTGATTCTTCCGACTCTAAGCTTTGGAAAATCCTTAGGCTAAATATTTTTGTGCAGATCTAAATGCCTGCACTATGCAGAAGATTTTGGAGTTTGCCATTCAAAACTCTTTTCTGATGTCGGATACACATACATTTTTGCTGTTTCAAACTTTTATCCCGAAAAATATCTTGCACTTTGGTGAAGTTTATGACAATTAAAAAAAGCATCGCTCGATCGCTGGCATGCTTTGTGGCGTCAACAATAATACACAGTGTTTGCAATACCACTGTAATAAGGATAATATTTGTAATTTCTACATTTTGAATGAACTACCAAAAACTGCAAAAACAGAAAAACAATACTATTTTCAGCTGTGTTTTTCTGCCAAGTGGAATTGAGCAAAATTCCTAGATATTATTCGCTGTTAGAATGCATATATGTCAGTGTTTCTCAACCGTTTTCCTTACGTGGCCGTGATAGAGGTAACTTATGGTAAAAATTGTGAGGTTTACACTTTGGTGTGGCTGAGCAAACCACATCAACAAAGGTTTGAACTGTAAAATTTGTGCAAAGAAAAACTCCTTCAAATAAAATAAACGTTAGTTAGTATCCTCGCAGTCTACAGATTTGATTTCGCCTTCCCATCTCTTGAAAATACTTTGTAAAAACTGTAAAAGAGTTGTATGCATAACCAGGAAAGCAGAGCAGAATAAAAAACAATTTTGAAACTTGTGAGATATTTTCACAACAGCTTGGATTATTGGGTGATCATTGCCTTCACCTTTAGTTAACAGTTAACACAGGGCCAAGGGTTGAGATTTTGGGAGGCAAACGAGGCGGTCGCCTCGCCCTTTCTTTTTTCAGAGATGCCGTGGAACCCCCTTCTGAGAGTTTCGCACTTAGTTCTTGCATTGTGAAATTTTGCACTGTTTTGTTGAAAAACGAATGAACCACTTTAGAGCCACATTTGAGAAACTATGAAACAAGTCATATGTTTTTCAAAATAAAGCAAAAATTATGTGCAAATGTGCCAAAGGGGACCTTCAACAAATTTAATGTGGTTTTGTGACCTCTTCCTACGAGTTTGCCTCAGGCCTCAAAATTCTAATACCCTCCCTGCACAGGGTCTGGTAAAATTTTAAAATTTCTGCAAAACTGTACTAGCGCCGAAAATGCAAAGAAAATACAGATTTAGACTGGAGATACATTAACTACTGGAAAATAAAACTAATTCCTGCGAGAGTTAAAAGCAGTGGGTAGAAATTGTGTCAATTCGGGCGGCCATTATGATTGAAGCTTGCCTGAGGAGGGCGAAACAAAGAAGGCGTGCAACAGGCTTTACGGTGTAATCGCAAATACGCGGTAACATTTTATTAAAATTTCAAAATCGGTTTTCATTCACCTTCTACTATTCCAGTTTCTGCATTGATTCTGTGCTTAGTCGGGCAGGATCCGGAGCAGTAGTGAACGTCGACTTTGTCGGTGGTCCAGCATCGGTGATCATCAATAGTTGCGTTCAAAACTACTCGCTCCGTCACTTTCTCGCACGGAGGTGGTTTGGGTTCGCCTGTGTTAATTTTTTTGTCAAACACTGCAACGTTCAAAAAACCACTAGTGTTTATATTTATTTTGCAACTTACAATATTTGCAACAGCTCTGTTGGGTAGCGTTTGGCAGCAGTCTTCCTTCGTTCTAGGAATATTTTGAGAAAACAAAAAAAGGTAAAGGATAGTTAAGTAAAGGGATTCCAAGAAACAGCAATTTTAAACAATCATGCACTTAAAAAAGACTGCAACTCTGTTCTATTGAAATCACAAAGGCATCATGTGTCACATGTGTTTTGTATGTAGAACGACAATATAAAAACTCTATGTCCAAAAGTACTAGTTCTAACATGATATTCCGCTTTTGCTCTGAAACCAGGGTTACGAAGAGCAGTGAATCAATACTTGGCATTTGGGACGACTGTCGACAAAAATGAGCTACGCAGATAAGTTACAACGTCTAGAGCAGGGGTGGACAAACGTTTTGACTCGCGGGCTACATTGGATTCAGAAATTTGACAGCGGGATGGATCGAAAGCAGATGGATTGTTTGTGTAAACCAATACATATCACGTGCAAAAACATGAACTAGAGCTGTAAATATACTTAGTACCAAGTTCAGCGCGCCAGATTGAAGAGCCTTAAACGGTCTGTATGTGACTTGCGGGCCGTAGTTTGTTCATGCCTGGAATTTTTCGTTAATAGAGCGTGGGAAGCCACGAGGAAGCGAACTCTTTCAAGAAAGGAACAAATTCAAAAAGCGCGTTGATTGTTTGGGAAGAGGACTGCCCTCTTAAATCAATCCATCAATTCACGGCACTTTTCGGGAGACGGCAGTTTTGGTAATAAAAAGGAATAGCAAATGGTCTTTCATGAATGGACCTGAAGTTAGATTTATATTTTGGTTAAAGTTGGGCCTACCATACGTCCCGGTTTGAATGTCTGTCTCGGTGTCCCGTCCCAGTTAGCAAAACGTCCCGGAATTTCACTTCAGTGAAATGTTCAAAATTAACTCCAGCCTGATGCTGCATTGTTATGAAATAATTTCGTCCTGAAAGGCTTGACTTTGCTTTAACCCGTGGCTTACTTTACTACCTTAATTAATTAATTAATTTGTGTTAGCGTGATATGGACCGTTATGGCTAAAATAAACCATACAGGAATTGCCATCGCTCAATGGCCATTTGTAAAATTGGGGGCTTGTTGTTGCGTCATTTTTCCATTGTCTTCAATGGAACTACAGCAGCCCCTGCAGTTGTGACCATCAGATGTGGAAGGTGGTGGTAGTGGTGGTGGGGGGCGGCACTTTTACTTCCTCATGTCGGGGCCCTGCCTTGCACCTGGTCCTTGGTCAACTTCTGGGCCGCTGTTACGTGGGCGTAACCAGCGGGACTTTCTTGGCCAATGTTTCTTGGGGTATTCTGTTCACGTGGCCGAGCCATCGCAACTGAAATCTCTATTCGGGTAGAAGGCTCGACGTCCCGAATTTTTGCGAATTTCACAGCTACGCACTTTTTCACGGGTTTTACCATGAACTTTGCGCAAAAATCCCATCTTTTCCGTTTTTACTTGAGATAGTACTTTTTCGGTCACTACCCAAAATTCGTGTGGTCTACATTTTTATGTAAAATGCGTAAAGATAAGCTTATCTCATTTTTTGCAGTTTATTTAATCGTTGTTCTAATAAAATATCTTACCAGGATGCAAGCTTCTTCGTCAATGTATTCGCATTCGTACTTTTGTTTCATTTGTACTTCCGGACAGTTGGTATATGTGTTAAGCACACACGTTCCAAGCATGCAGTGGTCTCCACTCACAGGAATGGTGGTGTTTAACTGGAATTACGTAAGAAGCAAGGTTTGCAGGATCCAACTCACATCAGCAAAGCCAAGAAGTTTAGCAGAAGGTGCAACAGCAACTTGATTCAGTTTTATGTGATTTTCATTTTTGAAATTGTCAGCAAAGTGCACCCAAATTATTTCTTAGAATAAATGGAAACTGAAATCCGATAGAAAATGTTTGGGAGAGAAGTTTATCAATTCCAGGCTGGTTAAACTTTAGTAGGGCAGACTTTGCATTAATGTCGGTTTCAGAACCAAAGATTTTCTAATGTTTGTCACACAAGCTGCAGTGTTTTCGTAACAACAGCTTGATGGCAGAAAGAAAATACTGCATTTGGCGAAAACCAAGTTGTAGAAGCCGAAATGTAGGTTACATTAAATTTTTTCTCGGTACTTTTCACCTATTAAGAGTGAAAGAAGACATATGTACAAAAATAAACAAGACCATAGACCTGTGCAATTTAAAGTTTTTTTTTAGAAAGAAAACTTTTTTGTGGTTGCATACGTTACATGACAAAGTATATTATACCCTGTCCTTGCTACTGCTGATGTTTTTCGTAAGAGTTTCACCAGATTTAGTTTGAAACAAATGAGGTCTTCCTCCTGGTAAGTATTTTCATTTTGATTGTTTGTGGACGGTTCACTTCACCCACCTATTCAAGTAGGCTTCCTCAGAACAAATTCTTCAACGAAACTACATGCAATTTGCCAATAACAAAAAACAATAGGCAATGTGACGCGCAACGACAAGGAGGCAAAAAGTCAACATGAAAATGAGTGATGGCAGACTAAAATTATGTTTACTCGGAGGGTGCCCTGTACCTTCACCTGCCATCTGGGGCTTCCCCGTTGAAATTTTACTGCAGTGTGCGTTTTAACTGCTTCAGTCGAATTTTTTAAACATTTCCTATTTTGTACCAATTTGGATAGCTCATACTACGTCAATATTTATTAAATGTCGTTCCGTCACACCACGTTTTCTGAAGTAGTTTGAGATGATATAATAAGTTCAATGACATCATCACCAAGGAAATATCAAAATAATCCCATGTAAGGCCGAATTAATTTAATTTATTTGTTTATGGGCAGACACGAAGTCCGTAGTATGAACACACACACTCTGCAGAACGCAGGTCGATAAAAACAGACAAAACTGAACGTAGTACAAGGCATTGAAGCCGGCGGAATCACAGGGTCACAGACACTTTTTGCAACTGCATAATTGCAAAAAGATTATTGATCTGTTGTAAGTACTTATTGGCCTACAGCTTTAAAACATATTTTTAAATAGCAGGTATTAACCCTAGCAAGCGTGCAACTATTCTGACGCTTCATCAATGCAACCAGCTATGATCTAGAGAAATTTCTGAAAAGACTGGCATGCCACAAAGCGTAGAATCTAGAATCAGTAGGCAGTATTAAATCACTGGATCAGTCAGTCCAAAACGAAAGGCTGAAGGGTTATCGTAAAAGGAAGACCACACCAAAAGATGAAGCCTACGCTCTTAGAAAGAAAAAGAAAGATCCATCATAAACCGGTGGTGAGATCAAAAATGATTTAGCTGATGCCTGAGTTGAGATTAGCCCATCATCAGTGCGATGGTGATTGGTTGCAATTGGTGGCCAAGTGAAAAGACCCTCTAAAAGCAGCTTTTGACAAGCGCAAAGAAAAAAAAACGAGTTAAGTGTGAAAAGAAATATAAGATTGTTTTGAAAATGAGTGGAAAATATGCTATATTCCGATGACTACCATTTTTTGGTCCTGGGACAACACAAGTGTTATGTAAAATGCAAAGAGGAATGATCAAGGACCCTCAGTAGAAAATATTTTGTTTTTTTTAGCTTCAGTATTGAGGGATCACTTTATCACTGCTTGGGAGTGATGAATGCCGACAAATACGTCGATGTAGTCAATCACAAGGTTCTGAGAGAGATGCAAACTGTATGTGCAACATCTTCCAACATGGTTAGGCCCTTCCCAATTCTGCTAAAAAAGTGCAAAAAGTGTTCCATGAAGGTTGAATTAAAGGCTTTAGAAAATCCAGGTAATGCAGTAGACTTGAACCCCATGGAAAATGTATTGGGTATAATTAAAAATCGACTGAGGTCGAAAGACATAAAGAAGGCCATATACATTATTAAATGCGAAATTCAAATAAAGAATGCCATATATTTTATTAAATGCGAAATTCAGTTATGTTTTGCGTTTTGAGCAATAAATCATTTAGAGCAAGGTTTCTCAACCTGTAGGCCACGGAAGAATTTGACGAGTTAAGACCTGGTATTATTGAAATTGAGTACGTTTGGAGCGTTGACCTTTTGTTCGAAACGCAGATAGCTCTTGAGCTGCAAACATCATCACATGCTCTTTTTTGACATCATGTGTTATGAATTATTGCAACATGGAATTTCCATGTAGCCTACCGCGTTGTGCACAATACACAGCTACTGAAACTGAAGGCATTTTTAGGCAGACAGGCGGCTCTTGTTGCCATTAAAAAGAAACCTAGAAACAGGTTTAATGTGGAATGTGACTAGGTCTGTGCATTATCATACACTGAATCTCGAATATCTTTGTTTTCTAACACCAAACAGTCTCAACCTTCTTATTGATTGTAGCGCATGTTGGGTTAAAGTTGTTTTTATTTCTTCTCTGTGCATGTGCAGCAGTTGTCGCATTGGTGCAGTTTTACAACTGGTGGGCCAAGAACATTCTGCTTGTTTATTGGGTCACATGCTTATAAAGGTTGAAAAACCCTGATTTTGAATAAATTTTTAGCACTTTTTATGAGTGAGCCAAATAGTTTGCCCACGTTAATGTAGTCAACCATCACCCATTTGCTTTACATGTCGACTTTTTGTCCTGTTTTCGTTGTAAGTCACATTGTCCATTATTGGGAGATTGCATGTGATGTAGCCAAAATGATTATTCTGAGGAAGACGTTTTGAATAAAATGTGCGAGACGTCGGCAAATAAACGAAATAAAAGTAATCATCACCAGAAAGAATGCATTTGTTTGTTGAGAATATATCGGTAATTTTGCAAAGTTTTAGCAAATTACGTGAAATAACACGATTCCGCTAGGCGAGGCAAAGCTGTTTAGCACACCTGATACCAAACTTGTCTATAAATAACAAGTTCCTTAGTCAGTACTAAAGTATTGAGCATGCACCGAATAACAAGGCACCGCAAAGCATTTTTGCGTCATTTCAAGAAACCACTGAGAAATTCTTAAAACTGTAGAAACCCAACAACCAACGTCTTTGCATTTGCGATAATTATATAAATCTCCTTATTTTGCACCTAAGTGCTCCTTAGCTGTTTGATATTTTTATAGGATATACCACACGTGATTCTCTGACAAAACCTAATCTAGTAGGGGACATTTTGACAAAAGGTGTTACTTCAAGAGAAGTGGTCGTTTGGGATGGCATTTGTACCAAATTGCCCCTTTGCATCTGCCACTGCTTTCTAGCACTGAACATATTTGATTCAACAACTTTCCAACTCCTTATGGAAAGCATTCAAACTTGAAAAGAGCAGATTTGTAAATTAAAATATTTTTTTTCCTGATAAAGTTTTCCGACAAATCTGTTTGAATTTATGGATAAATCCAATAACAAATAAAAACTTACAGGAAAAACACCTCCTTCAGAAACACACATGTCACAAACGCATTTGTATTCTGGACAACAGTCGCTGTTTGTTTTGACTCGTTTATATCCGGCCGAGCAGGTAAAATTCCATTCCTGACACACTTGCGCCAGTTTCTCGTTCGACAAACAGTGGCACTCGTACTGAGGGCAGCAAGGACTTGTAATATTGTTGTGTTCTTTAACCTGTAAAATCCCAAAAATAAGATATGCTTCTATACGATCATCACACGTTCAGGGTCGCGGGAACAACACAAGAATCTAATATAACTAGAAGTCAAGGGCAACAAAAATCATTTGTGAAATATAAAACAATATATCTTGTTGAAATCGGCGCATTTTGCCCAGCGCTGAAAATAATTGTACAGCAGTTTCAATTCCTTTTGAAAAAAACATAAGACTAAAAAATGAAAGGGCTGTGTCGTACATTTGTAACTACACAGGTTAAAAGGTTTCAGCAACAAAACAGTAAAATTTATATCGCCTACCACAAACAAAGCGCAACTGTAACTCAAATGTTCGGAAAGATATTGCTGAAAAACTGCAAGCTTTGAATAACTAATAAGGTAAGTTGTACACTGATTTGTATAGTAGGCAGGCCATAGGCGCAAGCAAGAATTGGCTGGGGTCAAACGCTTAAAAAAAGCAAATCGGCGATTCAAAAATAATTGCCAACACACCTGATGGCGTTCGTATCCATGTGGACATGTGTAGTTGTCCCATTGTGGACAAATTTTTTCCAAAACTTCATCCGTTTCACACTCGCAAGTATATTCCGGGCAACAGTCATCTGTACCAGGAACGTTGCCGACTTTAACGTTCAACATGTGTTTTGGACAAATTTTGTCTCGGGACGGACATAAGGTCTTGAGCTGCTCCGGAGATTTGCAAAAGCACGTGAAGTCATCGCAGCACGAATCAGGATCGGGAAAAATTTCTACTTCTGTGAAGTTGCTGCAAATGGTCTTCGCAAAGTATTCAGCAGACACGCAGTGTGATCGCTGATCGCGAGTAATCTTAGGCTTATGGCAATTTTCAAGAAGAGGGTTAGTAAACTCAAGGTCCAGTCGTTCCTTTGTGCAGGTCCACGTCACTAGGCACCCGTCGTCGCTCTCATTCCAGGATGCTCCCAGATCTACAGCGGACCCGTTGCTCAGAATGCAAACGTCACAGGCGCACTTGTATTCGGGACAGCAGTTGTTGGTGTCTGGGTCCATGTTACCAGTCTCTGTCGCTTTGTAATTATCAGGACATACTATCACTGGGCATTTACTGGTGTCATTGCACTTTATTTCGTACTTCGGGCAGCACTTCTGACGATAGTACTCGCTTTCCACGTGCATTTCGTAGGGTGCCAAGCTCCTGTTGGGGTAACGTTGGTAATCGGATGGACAAACAGAGCAACTGCAAACATATTCTGGACAACACTCTCCGTCCTTCCGTTGCTTGACAAGGTGTTCGCCGAAATCGCATTCAGTTGATGATCCGGGACAGTGTTTATCAAGTTCTGGTTGATCGTAACAGGGGCAAGAAGGCTGCATGCAACAACCATAAGTCGACGGTATTGCATCGTAGCTGATGTTTTGTCTCCCGTGCTGGTTACACATCTTTTTACTGATTGGTTTCTCAGGACAAACCTCATTCAATTCGCTAGTGCTCTTGCACTCACAATTATACTCTGGGCAACACGGGTTCGAGTTGGTCTCTCCCGAGGTATGGAAAACTTCCCCAGCGACTTGATACGTCGAGTTGCAATTGTTTGATTCGTAGTTTGCTTTGCTGATACAGTTATTTCTTGGCGATACCTCGTCGATGACATAGCATTCGGTTATAGTTTTTCCCAAACGCCGATTCGTGCACACGTACATGACAAGGCAGCCGTCATCATTTACAATTCCAGTGTTGTCGCCCACATTCATAGCAGTTCCATCCTTTCCAATGCAACCGTTGCACTTTATACTCCATGAGCGACAACAACGATTGGTATCGTTTGTTATGACTTCATAAGGTTCGGAAATGTTGTTGGGCGGTGGTTCGTAGTCGGAGGGACATTCGTTGCAAGTGCATTCGTATTCAGTGCAACATCCATCAGGATCAGGGAAGCTGTCGTTGTATTGCACCACACGTCTGCTTTCGTATGATTCGCAGTTTGGTGGTTCATTGCATACGACTGGAGAAGGTTGGTTGTAACAATTGTCGGCACTGTTGTCTTTTTTGCACGTGTACGACACATTGCAACCAGTTCCATTAACTTTCCACCAGGTTTCTCCGATCGAAACGTAATTTCCGTCGTCATCCTGGCAGGAGTTGCACTCGCAAGTGGTTTGATTGCAACATTCATCAAATGAAGTTTTTGCAATATAACCTTTTGGGCATGTGGTTGTGGTTGAGTTGCATTTTTTACAGCGGCATTCGTAGTTTGGACAGCATGGTTTGTACTGTTCGTTCATTTCACCAGTCGGCACGACTTCCTTTCGATCATTTCTCAAACATTTAAATTGCTCTCGATAATAATTGGGACAAGAGAGTTCCAATTGGCTGTCCTTGCAGGTACAATTTTGTACAGGTGGGCAGCTCTTGTCTTCGGGATAGGTCAAAACTTTGACTTCCCCATAGGGCGAACACTCGATATTTGAAGGGCTTGGATTGCATGCTGCAAAGCAAGAAAGCGCTTATAGTGCAGTTTGTTTTTAATTGGATTTTGTTAATTGTCATTCTAGTCAGAATTGATGGAAATTTAATTGTAAACTGCTTTTGGCAACTGATCTCATGTATGTGGTCAGTTTTGTCTTCAGGAAACTGTTTCTCCTTTTTTTGAAAGTAGTCAACGCTGTTTGCCTTAATTTTGAATGCTGCATGAAATTGCTCGCAGTGGTTTGTTTTGTCGATAAAATTCTTTAAATGTATCCATTATTTTTAGTACCACAAGCCACCTTTTCTTGATATCACTGCGCTATCTCACTCGATCTTTCAACCTCTTCTTATGTTGTGTGAAAATCTGCTTATTCACGTCCATTACATAGTTTACCGGTTTGCACAGGCAAATATGAAACAAGTTGTTTAGGAAGGCCAGTGAGGCCGCGTAAAGTTTATGACGAAGCTGCGATAGGCAGATGCAATAATTCCCAACTACGAAGTTCACTCCTTAGAATTTCGGTCGTGATTTAACATGTACTTCCACTTTGAAAGGAAACGTTTAGGTGAATCAAAATACATTTTTTAGCTGGATTGTTCAGTTGTTAATTGAATGTGTGAGTGTCGGTTGAGCACAGGTGCGTAGCCAGAATTTTTTACAGGTGGGAAGAAAGAACAACCGAGTCTAAACATTTGAATATTTAATGCCCCTTGTTTTAATAGCATCATCCACAAATTTGCATATATCTAGCGTTTGTTTTCTGAACAATTGCCTTTCGATCAGTGTTTCTCAAACTTTTTTGTTTTTTCGCCCCTTTTCACTGAAGACACATCGTTGTCGCCCCCCAAACCTAATAATGCAAACGCAAGATAATATTTTCAAATGATTTTATTTAAAGAAATCGATGCATACCATGGGCCCCAGTTCAGTGTGATGAATGTGCTTGGCAGCCTTCACAAAACTGAGACATATTGGGAGACATTTTAGTGAGGTACAGTGGTTGATCAACTCGTTTATGAACAAACAAGCGGTTTCTTTGCTCTGAGGGCATTAAGGTCACAGCCGAAGTTTACTCAATGATCGATTAGTGGTTGAGCGTTTTCGCCACCTTCGTGTTGTTTCACCCACATATCGCCCTCCTTGTTTTGTTCACCCCCTTGCTTCTGAAAATCGCCACCAGGGGGCGATACGGCCCACTTTGAGCAATGTATGTAGCTGTAGATTTTTATTGCGAACAATATAGTCACAAATGCCAAACCGCAATATTTTATTCTACGTTTCAGCTTAGTCATAAGCCATGATAAGGAATATTATATTCCTAAGCTGCAACGTTGAATAAAATAATGTTTTCATTGAATTGACAAGTTTCAAACTGTTTTGGCTACGTTCGACTTCTTTCGTAAAACCTTTGTAGCTTTATGACCTTTTTACTTTAAACTTAATTTACTTAAGTTGGTTTGATGAGATATTGATAAATTAAATGATTTCATTGACCAGTGGTGAAGGAGGCAGGGATGCAGAAGGTGCAAGGGCACCCCCAAAAGTTTTGATTTGGTGACAAGCCGGGCAATATCTACGAAAATCTGTGAAGACCTTCGCAAATTCCCTGAAAGTAGGAGGAGAAATGGCGCCCAACGTACTTTGATTTGAAAAAAATGGCGCCCAACGTATTCAGAATCACATGAAGGCTTTTTATTGGAGGTCATCCCAAAAACGGTCGTCATGAGAAAGTATTCGCACAGACAGTTGCCCAAAAATTTTTTGGGCAATTTTTGGAAAATTCGGGCAAAAATCTTTCGCACCCCCAAAAATATGCCTGCTCCTACACCTATGTCATTGACAATACAAACTCTATGCCTGGGGAAATTTCTGAGGAATCTGCCTGCTTGGTTCTGCTTTCATCCTTTTGGGATGATTCAAACTTGTGCATATATTTCAGTAATAACTGCAAATCGCAGTTGTGACGTACACTCAGTAACATTGTAAATCATTCAGTAATAATTGTAAATCACAGTAGTGACGTACACAAGTGATTTAATTTAGAATTATTACTGACTTCATTGAGTTATACAATGGAATTAAAATGAAAACACCACCGTAATCCCAGTGCTGCAATACTTTTCGACAACGCTCAGCTGCATGTAAAGATAGCTTGGTACTACACGTAATCAAATTTGTATAAATCACGGGTTTCTTGAAAATGTTGCAGTGCAACAATGCCTGGCAATGGTGTGGTAAAGTTTAAACCTGCCCGCGCGAATCATAACATGACGTGTTATTGAAGCGTCGATAAACATTTCAGTTTAGCGCCAGAAAGTTCTGGGGGCGAAACGGAACTTGAATGTTTTGTAGCCTTGCTGTGATTAAACGGAAAATTATCGTGTGGAAAGTCAGATTAAAAACAGATAAGGTGAACACTTTTGTGTATTGTTTGCGTCACTTTTACTTGCGCCTCGCTCACATCGCTTCGTTCGGATTACGTTATTGTTTTCAGCGTTCTTTTGTAAAGCTCCGCGAGCAGA
>Ga0210059_1003145_pt1 | contig 26285 bp, 9 predicted proteins | sample Ectturendosymbi2_FD_188042 | JGI IMG/M metagenome (GOLD analysis project Ga0210059, IMG submission 188042) | Ecteinascidia turbinata endosymbiont from Florida, USA - Sample 2 (SPAdes) (version 2) | ecosystem: Host-associated > Tunicates > Ascidians > Unclassified | place: Key West, Florida... | reverse complement strand
TGCTCCATCGACCAAGGCATCATTAGACTATTTTTTGTTTAATATATAGAAAGGTTAACTATTTCCCTATGACAATCTGGAAAGAGAAAAATGAATAAGGTCATCGATAAAGGTTTTAGAAGCTGCCGCTATGTTTCAACAATTGTGAAACACCCTGTATGTTAAGTGGTTACCGCATATTTACAGCACAACGGCATTGTTGCGACACAGCCATTGTTACAACAATACTGTCTCTGCCTATTATTGTAACAGAAACAGATTAGAGCAGAATCAGGCAGAACTACGACACACTTCATGGTATGACAGTATTACCTCTCCTTATTGTTACTACTACAGTACAACAGAACCTATTGCTATGACAGCACAAGCTCTAACAATCTTTTTTAAGAGTAGGCTAAGGCTTAGCCTGAATAGCGAAATGCTGCCCATGCCTAGAAAACTTTAGGCACCCCTGGATTGAGTAGATTAAGCACTTCAGTCATGCACGGCAACCAGTCCAGATATAGCAGACCCGTATCCAAGTGGTAATCTTTTTTCATTTTGGTCAGCTCCAGCAGCTGAACCCTGCCACAAACCAGTAGCCACATTTATTTTCGGAGTTTTTGGGACGGTGGCGAAGTGAGATCTAAAGATGACTGCTCAACGCCGTAACCCTAACCCTTATCAAGGCTAGCTTTGCAATTTCTCAAAGTAATAATTTTTCTCATAAAGTCCTGCCGCACACATACTGCCTCTGCCACATGTGAGAAAGAGAGCACCCTGCCATCAAAACAAGTACTTTTGAAGGACCTGCAAACGTCGATTCAGGCAGCAGATAGCAGTGTATTAAACAGAGCTTTTGTAGCTTGGTTTCAATTAGTTGAAAAGTTCTGCAGAAAAATAAGTACGCCATTACAGGCAAAAGTTGGTTTGATCCGAAGTAGGTCAGGTCAAGTAATTATAAAGACTTTATACTAACTTTGGTTCAGGATACCTTTTGTGCAGTTTATCAAGAAGCTGCGCTGTTGCGCTAAGGATGGAAACTATGTTACGGGGGGACAAGGTTGGTTTGCAAGCGCGTGGCTTTTGTGATGACAACCGAAGGATTCATCACTACACGCACAGAATTTTTTTAAATTCATTGCAGTGCTGGTTTATAGAAATAACAAGCCGCTTTCAGCCGTTACTCGGAGCTTGGTCACGGGCTGCAGTATTCGCCGCGTAATCGATTGTTTGAATATTTTCAGCCGGGACCAGGTCCGCAATCAGGTGAAATTTTCGAGAGGCAAAATGATTGTAACTTCTTTTTGTAGTATTTTCGAAGAGGGAATGATTGATTGATTGTAACATGCTGTTGCACCTAACAACTAAACATGTTTTCCAAAATTCGGGGAGGGGGAAATTGTCCGGTTGTTCCCTCCTGGTTGTAGGTCTGGATTTGGTGTGACCGTTATTATGCGTGAGGGTTAGTATTCGTGTCGTTGCATAGCGGGATTCTCAAATAACTGAGAAATGGAAAGCAACATCTGTTGTTTATCTCGACCAATCAGCAGGACTCAAAATGTTTTCTGCAAACAATTAGGAAAAGTTTGAATAAAAAGAGATTTTAGTTTGCGTGCATTTAGAGAAACGCGTATTGTGATTTGAACAATATGCCATTTTCATGTAAACTAACATAGACACCAAATGCTGAGCTGATCGTCAATTGCTTATGTCCCTAAAAAGCACGTTGTAAGTGAGGTAATACCAAGGATAGATTGCTTTATTGTTACGTCTGTGTCAGATCTTATTCTTACATCTGTGTCAGATCTTTTTGTTACATCTGTGTTAGATCAGCCGTGTCAGATTTTATTGTTACATCTGTTTTAGCCCTTATTGCTACATCTGCATGCGATCATTGAGCACCACCCTGAGGAAAATTCCCGACTTCAACTCTGCACAGGTAAAACCTGTCCATTAACTTTTGACATAAATATGGTAAATTTCACGAAAGGTGCTGAATTTAGTGTGCAAACGCTCGTTAATGGTTTTTCTTTGAATATTTGCAAAGCGATTGCGATTTGAATTTTAAACGCAATTGTTTAAGATCAGCGAACAGCTTTGACAAACTCAGTTTTTCACGAATATTTTTGCATCGGCCTCTGAGTCGACGTTCATTTCTCGGATTCTGACCCAACCGGGTTTATGACCCTAACCATTGGATTCTCAGAGCTGATAATTGTTTACTCGTTTCGGAAACTACAACTTTGAACATAAGTCATGGACTCCCATATTCTATTAAATGTTTTTGACCAGTTTAGCGCGGACCATGTGGTCTCCAATCAGAACTACTTTTTCCAACACCTGCGATCAAAACTAAATTTTGAAATTAAAAATGATTCCTCCAATCTGTCTCTGAACCACCTTACATACCTCACGAAATCCAATCTTTGAAAGACAAAATTGTTGTTGAATTTGCTATAGCAGTAAGGATGTGCATCATCTAATAAATATCCCGAATAAATAAATAAATATAGCGACTGCTTAAGATTCTCAAGGAAAAGACTCGGTTCCTGCCGTAGTTTGTTATTGTTTTTGTTTAAAGAAATATTCATAATTTGTTAATGCAGGTTTGGCAAACCTCCTGAGAACGGTTGAAGCAAGCAGCGAGTCACCGCAAACATCTGAAGGCTTTCCAAAATGGAATTTGGGGTTTTGTTCATTATTTAAAGGCACTTGTTTAAAATAAGGTCTTCCCGAATAGTGCACTTAACAATCTTATAGTGAGTGAACAGAGTTTTGTGAATCACAAAACTGTTGCACAGGCTTTTTGCAGATGTCAACATAAACAAAGGTTGGGCTGCTGGTGAAGGCATAAAATCAAAGATTTTCATTAATTTGTATTACGTCCATAAAGCTACATTCGAGCATAAACACAACGACTGTCTGTTTTGTTTTCCTACTCAACCATGAAACATGGAATCTTGTGTTACCAAAAAATTTGAATACATTTCACAAAAGTACAACTACTATCACGAGTGTAATACCCATCTGCAGCGTGGATAGGGTAAGGACTATTCAATGCACTATGCATTTAAACAACAGAGAGGTTTCAGCATCAATGGCATCTTAAGCAGCATAGGCGCGACTCAGATAGGCATGTGGTCATCGATGTTTGAAACGTGTGCCTGATAGCAAGATGTAACAACACGCGTAAAACTTACTTTGCAGAATATTCCCAACAAAGTCATTCATTTTAACATTCAAAACAAACCCACGAATAGTTTGAGGGTTGTCGTGATAGCGACACCACTTGGCGTCTCTCTAGTCCACGCAGCAATATTGCTGAACTTTTGTGAACGTGTTCAAAGACACGAGTCAACTGCATTGGTTACGTTTGGAAGCAGTTTACATCAGAAATAAAGAGAACTAATTATTATTTGTTTTGATCTAAATTAACAGTAAATGCACCCAAGCTTGGCATCATTGTAACTTATTATGACTTTTTCTGGGGTTAATAAACGTTGGGAAACAGCCCCAATGAATATTTCTATTTCCTGCGTAGTGCTGCATCGTGTCTTCAAACAGTGTTTTCATAGGAGAGTCAAAGCTAGAAGCATCACACGAAATTACTATTTGCTCTGATAAGCTAATTACGTTCCTTGGTACACCAAACATTAAGTATGATTTAGAGGGCCCGATTTTTAATCACTCCTAGTTGTGTTCTTCTGTGGCACAGGCCTTTATAAAATATTGCAAAAGCTTCATTCTTTTTTCCAACTTTAGAAAATGACTGCTGGCCACCAATCATTTAAGATCATGTTCGGAACGCAGCTTTTTTTCATTCGCTCAAGAGTGGCGGTAAACCACGTAGTACCATTTTAATTTCCTTTCATGATGCTTGTTTTGACTTTACAACGTGCAATTACGAGAGCGAGCTTTACTTCCGAGAAATTGAAAAGGTTGAATTTAATCCTGCAAATGCTTGAGGCGAAAGATTGTAATCGCTTTGGCAAATTCTGCGAGTTAATCTAAAAACTGCGCTGACAGTCACCTTCAAATATAACTTGACAGAAGTTCGATTGCTAGGTGTGTAATGAGCATTTGTAGGTCTCAGTGGCCATGTTTTGGAAGATTTTTGAATTGCTTTTATTTGCAAAATCACTTGATTTTTTGTTTCTTCGAAAATTTCAATTAAATGCTTTGTACATTTACGTTTTATGTCCTTTCTCCAAATTGATTCTTAGGAATTATGCAGTGTTTCACCTGACAGACCAATGATCTGCACGCCTGCTACAATGTGTAAACTCTACAAAAAAGTGTGATTATTAAAGCTGTGATACCTTGCAACATCAAACCATCGAAAGCTACATAATAAACTGGCTATATATATTTTCGAAGTGGAAAAATGTTTCTGATTTCACCACCTCTTTTACACAGTTTGTTCGCATATTGTAAAATGTGCTGTTGACCAAATTAAACGTAAGGTGTCATCCAACAAACTTGCTTTGGGGATAAACTTCACCGAAAATGTGCCAACACATTTACGGCGAACTACGAGAAAAAGAAATAGAAAACTGTTTTTTGAGTAAATTTTTGATGACATATTGCAAACCTAAGTTTGACTGTTAACTGCGTATTTTTTTCTTTTGAGTGCCAAACTTTGCTACCGTATTTTTTCAAGTTCATTGCTTGTCAAATAAATTCGAAGAATTTTAAACTGATCAAGAAAACACCAGTTAACGCCACACCTTACATAACTACAAACTTATGATGCGTGAGATTTTCATTGATTTGATGAAATAATGTGACAAATAAAAATTAACCCTGCAATGTTTTGGCATATATAGCATCACTTATTTTACCAAATTCAGCACTCGGCTTGCATGATATGTAAAAAAGCTATGAAAAAAACTTTCAAACCAAAATGGTTTTGCTATACAGGTTTTTGGCACGAAATTCTTCACTTGCCTTTTCTCTAGTTTTCATCATATTAGCAAAAGTTACGCAAAATACATTGCCGAAAAGCATTAAGACTTGATACAATCCTGAAAAACTTTCGAATTGTTTTGACAAAATTAACTTAAAATCTGTCCATGGCTTTGCAATGTCATTTTCATTTGCTCCGACTTGTGCACGATCGGCAAAGCCGCTTGTTTACCTCTGCATTACCATATAAGGAAAGGCAATTTTTATGGTTTATGCTCCGACATTTGTTACAGGACTTCTCCTCTCAAATCCGTGAGGTCATTTCGTGGTTTACCACGTTTGAAGACATTACAAGTTTGTCTGGTTCGTAGAACTGGAACTAATCGACTGACGAGAGTGTGTCCTACTCTAAGTCTTCGCAGTCACGTCAACAGCTGAGCGTGGCGGAAGTCGATGCTGTCCTGAAAAGGACAATAGAGTGAAAATATTTTCATGTTATGGCATCTTATTCAATGTCGACCACTGGAACTCTAGTCCTGAAGTAACATTCGATTTAGTGTCTATTGAGTAACGCTCGTAATTTAGAAAACGTGGTTCTTTTACAAAGATTAACTTTAATACTCTCTGAAGCAGTTTATTCTTTAACGCAACAAAACAAAACAAGCAAATAAGATCCACACTTTCAACTGCTGTTCAATAATTGAAAGCATAACATTATTTTCGGCCTCAAGTAGATGCTTTTGCTATAGCAGGTGCTGCAGCTGTTTGTACTTTAGCATGTTTTGCGGCAAGAGCTCTTGTTTAAGATTGTATGTTTTGAAAGAATTTTGTTTTTATCAAAAGCAGTTGGTTCCTTTGACTTTCGAATTAGAGTTGAACGCGTCTTGTGCTTTCGTAGTACAAAATTTAACCACATTTTACATGTTACATTAATAAAAGAATGGGAGTAAGCACGTTCGTGTTTCTGACTAAAAGCCTAACCAGACCAATTTTTGGATTTATCAAACTTCTTAGAGTTCTTAAATTTTTAAGTGTTGCTGATGTTTAATCAATGGTATAAAAATTCAGCTAGTTTTCTTATGTAGATCTACTGGTCTGTGCCAGTTCAAAAGCCAATGCATTCGTTCCAGAGCTCTGTGATGAGAAAACAGCGTCACCATAAACACATTCGAACAGTTTGGTGCACAACAAACAAGTAGACTGCGATACTCATTTCCAAGTAAAAAAAGCAAAAAAAAAACTCGACGCATTGCCACTAGGTCATTCTTAACAATGAAAGGTTGAGAGGTTATACTGGAATGCAGTACAAAATAATTCTGATCTATGAGCATTTTTAGGTTTATTATGTTCTTAGAGGCACATTATATTTGTATGGTAAGGCATGAATTTCAGCATATTACCTTGGTTTCATTTAATGTTTGGTAATCATACAAATTTGTTTTGCCATGCAGTGATAGTGGGTAATTGAAATGTGAAAAAAGTGGAGAGGCAGTCAGCAAGAGCCTGTTTTACATGGGATATCAGTATATCACCTGAACATTATCCAATGCATGCAACCCAACTTTTATTGACCGGTCAGGTGTGCCCCATGCCCATGTCTAGTGTGCCCCATGCATGGGGCACACTCGACAGAAAAAGTACTCTTTTTAAATTGATTGCAATATTTTTTCTGAAAGGCGTTGTTTTCATGTTTTGGCATGATATTGTGTATATAGAGTTGTTTTATTGTGTGACAAATTTTGAGCTTGTTTGGACTTGAAGAGTAGCAGTGGTTGAAAATGCAAAAAAGTGTCGACTGTACCCCACCTTCCCCTACATATCGTATTCGTGGCAGGTGGCCTCATACTTCTACTTTGGATCTTTAGGTTGGGGCAAGTGAAGGACAAGGAGATACATTTGTTCCAGCAGGGTAAGGTTAAACTTGTGGAATTGACTGAGAGTGAAAGAGAGAAATGAAATAATATCTAAAAGCAAATTCCAAAAAATGTTTTGACTCGAGTTTGCAAACCGGTGATGAGAAGTAACTCGACAGTTTGTGTGACTCGACCACACATCATCACTCGACTCTTACTCGAAAAAAATTCATAAGACTCTGACTCGAAGGGCTTGTGACTCGACTCGTGAACCAACAAATATGATTCGGCCACATCACTGCTGACAGGCAACGCAACAATCGATCACGTTACATTATTATCCGATTTATTCAGTTACGGTCTTAACCGAAACATTCTTTAATGTTAAAACTTCGGTTGGTTTTCCTGGCGAAACAAAAAACAATTCTCAGTAGAGGTCAGCTTTTACTATTCGTTTTTCAATTTTAGATTTTCGGGAGTAATTTGCAGAACCTTTTTAGGTAATAAAAACACTTAGCTGCTGCGAAATTAGAAAGGCAACTAGCTGTGGAAAAAAACTTCATTAGCTGCTATGCAATTTATCTGAGAAAGAAATATGAGGTAGTTAATCTTACAGCCTGTTTTATTTTAAAAAGGTGTTTCTAGCCACATAATGTGGACGTGGTTTTTCTATGACTTTTTTCTATCCTTTTTAGCTGATTACCAGATGGTTGCTTGGCAAATTATGCATTTCATCAGGTGCTTTATATCGTGATTTAGATCGCGGTTTTGTTAAGATGCTGCCATCACTTCACTTAGTACTGTACAAACAAAGTGTTAATTGTTGTGTCAGATCTGATTAAAGCTTGTAGTCCATGAGAAAATATCTTACTGTTCTTATGAATTTCCTCGAGTAAAGTCAGATAAATTCACTCAAGTAAAGTCTGGTAAATTTCCTGGAGTAAGTCTGGTGGATTTACAGTACTCGCGAGAAACAAACACACGGAAGCAAGATTTTCAATAGCACTTGCAAACAATGTTTGGGAAGCAGAAACAGAGCACTAATAATACTTTTTGCAACTGACCAGACAAAAAATTATCACCCATCTAAAAATATCCCAATTTGTCAAAACAAGCCTCAGTCTCATTACGACTTTACCATCAGTGTAATACATGACTAGGCCTATTTTGTGTGAGCATCGACTGAAGTGTCATTGTCATCTTTTAAGCTTACGTCGATGCAGAATCCCGATAACCTAATTACCCCGCGAAGTCGTTATTAAGACATTACAAAGGATATATTCTACAACACGTCTCAATACCGGATATAAAAAGCGGCATTTCCAGCACTGCCATTGTTTAAATACCTGTAGGTCAGTTCTATTAGTTTCATTGCATTGATTTATTGGCTGAAACTAATGCAAAACATCACCATGTGTTGCAATACCACTGCAAAGTTCACATAAAACTTAAATAGACGTGCATCGTAAAGCCTTAGTCAAACTTCTGTTTCTCCCACTTCCGGTATCTGGCAGCGCAACTGCTCGTAAACAATATCGATACACTTTGTCAAGTTCAAACCTTCCTAAAAATACTAGCCATTGAAGTTATAAGTTTGCGTTAAAATTTGAGGAATCTTGGAAATGTCTCTTTTTACTGAAGTTAATCTTCAAGGGGTTTCAAACAAGGTTGCGGTGCTGGAACCGGATCCCGGAGCCCGGGGCACCGGAGCTGGGCATTTTGCCTGGAACCGGAACAGGAGGTAACATTACAAATCAAAAAGTGATTTGATCAGTATCAGTATCAGTGATTGATAGTGATTAGTCTCCTTTGGTGGAGGATAATAACTTGAATACAGATATATTCAAGCCCATATCACAGCAAAGTCGTGAAAGCAGATCAGTCGGATGATTCCTGGTAAGCTTGCGGCAAAACTAGAGCTTTAAATTATTGTTTTTTGCAAATTATTGTATTTTGGAAACACGCTTGTAAAGTGAAATGATCTTTTCGTTCCTTTTCATTTTAACAGCTATTAACATTTTAATATGTGTCGAACAGGGTTCCACGTTCTTATGGTCTCTTTGCTTGTAAGCGTGTCTTCAACATGCTAAGCCTCTGGAAAACGTTGACCAGCAGCCAGTTTAGCATGAACCTCCGAGTCAGCTCGAAGTAGAGGCCGCAAATTAATTACAGTACGGTGATATGTTGCATTGTTGACTGAATGAAATATATGTAACTGATATGACTGCCTTTTTCAAATCATATAAATACGTAGAAAGAATTATAAGCTTTTAAGGAATCATCCGTGGTACTGGTTTGACTAAATACGAGCAGTGACGATGATGGCTACATGTCAAATTACACATAATAGGTATCAATGCTGGATACAAGCCGGTATCAGGTGACTTTATTATTTATTTAAAGATAAAATCGACTTCAACATCATCAGTCTTGCTCAGTTATCTTAGTTGTATGAAACATTAATACAAAAATTTGGTAAACGAGCAAAAAAAATTTTCATCAACATAATTTTGTAAAATCCTTGTTTATGTGTTTTCGTTAAAAACAATACTTGTGTTAATATCGATACAGATCTTGATATTCACAATTTTGAACAAGCAACTCAATTGCAAGTGAGATTTAAACTACTTGTAAATCAGTAGCGGATCCTGACCAGGCGTTTGGGGTTAGCCAAACAGGTGGGTCCAAAAGGTCTTCTTTTATTTAAACACACAAAGTTGTCTGCGACAGTCGTTAACACAAAAGTGGTTACCTGTTGTAGGCCAGGAAAGTGGCTGCTTTTGTTGGTCAAACTATGCGATCTTTCAGCGAATAGCAACAGTTTGAAAATGCTCAATATCATTAATTCAGAAAACTTTCAAGCGGTTTCCAAAACACTGCCCTCGTTTTTCACAAGCTACACATAACTGAGAACATTGTTGGTGTCGCAAACAATCTCTTATATCTACAAAATCTATTAAAAAGGTATGCCCTGAAAGAAGCATGTTGCGCGCTAATGTTTAACACGGTTTTTGATATCCATAGATTAGCAAAAAGCAATGTCTGATACGTATTTCTGACCGGGTAAGAAGTAGAACGGTCTTCTCACACTTGGACATGACAATTCATGTTCCACGGTAGGTGCAGTCCCGTCGCCACGGGGTGACTTTGGTGGGCTTAGTTCTCCCAAACGAAGCTCCAAAACCCCCAATTGTAAAGATAAAACACTAAATTACTGGATTTTTTGTCAAATTCTAGAATGTCAAGGCCCCCGCGCAAACGTAAAGTCCCCTATTGAAGATTTTCTGGCGACGGTTCTGGATAGGAGCCTAGTAAATAACTAAATGACGATCACGTTTCCAGACCAGGTTGGTGCCGTTACATGTATATGGAAAATATATTTATCGCTGAAGCGACCATTCAAAAACAAAACATGAATGTAAGGCATTTGCTATGATATTACTCCCATTTTAGGTAGCACTACTGGCTATCTTGAAAATCGATCTCATAATTGCATGATAGATTCACACTGGACCCATAAGCATATTTCCCTAAAATATATTTACCGTCATTAATAAAGGTAGAATTTTATTCAACTATTTAGTTCAGTTTCGTATGTTTCGAAATTGTATTGCTGATGTGAAGAAAAAAACATCAATCCCACTAGAGCAGGTTATGAAAAAAACGTTATGACTCTGTCAAAGAGAAGTGGGAACAAGCGGGCTTAGACCTCCAATTCACAATCAATACCTCCAAGCGCAAGGTCCAGTCTCCCCGATAAAGGTATTTTTCAATTCATTATACTCGTATACTACTACGAGTTCCCCAAACAAGCTTAAAGCCACCCGCAATGCTGTTGATCTGGCCACTGATCTTCTTCCATCCAGCCAGGAAACACAGGTGAGAATCAGCCAATAACCAATTTAAAACCACGAATCTCCGCCAACACCAGAAGATTGCTTTTCTTCTCAAATTTATGTGCTGTGAGCGGAATGACGTAACTAATCAGCTACGCATTTCTCTGTCGGTTGCAGATGTCGCTAACCATGCCAAATTCGTCTTTTCGTGGTCGGCATGAATTGTCTATAGGTTTGTAACTGCCACGCAATGATCAAAACAACATAGCCATGAGTCACTGTTGCCAGGCTCGTAGCCAAGTGGGGACGAAAGGTGCCATCATTCCCCGAAATTTTGGACTGCAATTTATGAAGTGTTGAGCAAAAATTGTCATGACCGCGTAAAACTACATATTTATGCCACCAAGCTGCAGGTAGCTGGTATTTTGTCACAATTTGTACTTTAGAGCCAAAGGCGTGCGAGGCGGAGGGGGGAAATATGGGCAAAATTAAAAAAATTCGGGCAAGGCTTCCGGACATGTTTGGTAATTTGCATAAGCAAATAATCGCCCGGCAACACTTTCTTATTCGTTTTCCTTCTTCTCTCCTCCAAAGTCAAAGGTCTCCGTACACCTGTGTGTAGAACGGAGTACCATGGTTTGTTGAGGCGCGTCGTGCTACTAAGTAGTAATTCAATGCTACTTTGCATTGTCGATGTTGACGGAGTGAGGAGTTGTACAATTGTAATGATAGGTCATAATTCTTTGAGCTAATAGAGCACACCCCATGCATTTTTTCCAAATAACGGTAAGTTGTTTCTTAACGTACATATATAGCTTTTTACCAGCTGAATTATGGTCGAATCAGGGGCTTAGTTCCGTCAAGAAACTCATCCACTCACCCTTCTGTTGCAAAATCTCAATGCAGATATACCGCGGACTCACGGATTGCATTGGCAACAGTCCTGAAACTGATTTTTCGATTTGGAGATTTCTAAAACTTTGCGTCAGTTTTAAGTATTCCATATTGCATTTCTATTTTCACTACTGCCTTTCCTTTAAGGCTGTCATCAGACATTAAAGAAATAAACTTGTAACAAAAACAGACCAATTTTGTACATCTCAGCGACAAGTCGAGAACTGTTTTATCTCTGTTTTCACCTCGACAGGCGCCAAATAGGGGGCACATTAATGCCCAAAAGGCGCCATTCAACCACACGTTGCCCAAAAATAGTTGCCCCAAACTGACCCCTGGATCCGCCAATGCTGTGATTAAATAAACTCCGAACACTAATGGCAATCCTGCAGTAACATTCATCTTTAAAATAATTTTGAATGATTTTGTTACCGAAAAGATATTGTTAAATTTGCTGCATACGCATATATCACCCTTTTTTTCAAAAATCGTTCCGCAACGTTAAACTTCGCAATGAAATTAACATGACTTGCAATCAGTCGCTGATGCAAAATTGCATCATCTTAGAGATTAAACATTGGAAACATTGGACGATTTCAAAAATCGTTTTGAAACACGTCACTGAACGTGTGCATTTTATCAGGGCACGGGCTAGTCTTTTCAAAATGCTTTAGCAAGAATATTTGATTGGTCTTCAATGTTAAACAATGCTTTATTCCCAATTCATATGTTGCAACTGTGACTTTTCTAAATTTTGGTGTGAACTGGTCGAAGAATTACCAACGCTCTCGAAACGTGGACTTGAAGTTGTTGTACCTTTTCAGAACAGGCTACTTATCTGTGTGAGGCAGGGCTCTTCTCAATGATGACCACAACAAAAAACATCAATCTCGATTGATTCCCAATGATGATATGAGTGTATCACTTACAGCCACTGTTCCCAGAATCTCAGATGCTGTGCGTAGAAAACATGCACAAAAGTCTCACTGAGTGACCGACCGATTGAAATTGTTTGTAATTTGCAATAAAAGAAAAATTTAATCATGGCTGTGCATCCTTCTTCCAAAGGTTTTGCCTCTTGATTCAGTGATATGTCGGTTCGTATGAAACTGTTTTTAGAATTTGAACAACCTCAGCGAACCACTTCTAAAGCTTGCTCGGAAGAGCAATTTATTAAAATTTCATCTCAGAGACTGATACGTTTCGCACAAGCATTACCCTAAAATTGGTTCCAGCAAGCATAAAAATTTATATTTCTGAGTGTACGTTTACAACAATTTTCCAGGAGAACCTTCCCGGACTCTTTCCAGAAAAGTCATGCCTTGACACACTAAACATTGTTGGGTGCAAAATCACTTTTTTGATTTTGTGAAAGGGTAAATGAGACAAAAAAGTTTAAGAACCACTGGGATAGACAGTGGAAAAGCGTTTCGCTCTGACCAGAGCGATGGAGAATACCCTGTCCTTGTAGAAATACCAGTGAATGGCTGGTTTCAACAGTTAGACCTGCGTTTGACCGCTAATGCCTAAAACGTGCTGTATTGGTCAATATATAGCCTTGAACTAAAGAAGTGTTTCCCAACCATTTGGTAGTTGCGGCACCCTACAAAAAATATATAACTTGCGGCACCTAGTGGCGAATCCATATCAATTTGCTGTGAGGTTTGATGAGACTTTCAAAATGTATTTTTAATGATGTATTGAAAAACATCTAAACTCACGGCACCCCTGAGTATCGCAAATGGCACGCTAGGGTGCCGCGGCACCCCGGTCGGGAGCCATTGTACTAACGAGACTTGTTAAAGTCTTTAGTTCTAAAGCACGATACGGAACGCAAGCAAAAAATAATAATAAGAACATTACAAAACTTCTCTTTGATGGACATGTTTAACACGTCCACGAAAACCGCTAAATGCGTTTACCTCTTATCTGATCAAACTTCCAAGTTACTTTCCAATTTTATTTTTCGATTTTCAAAATCAAACTAAAGTTTGAAGTAGGTATGGCTCTCATTTCTTGGTAAGAGACAATTTAATCTGAACATAAATATTTGCAAATGGTAATACTTAGAACACCTTGTGCACTCTAATGTTAGACACTTGTAATTGTAGCAGAGACGTGAGTCACTTTGGCGAAAGTACTTTGTCACAAAATGTTGCAGGTAATTCTTGAAACATTACGGTTAAGTTTGATCAAATCAAAAAATATGTAGCCGTGCAAAAATATCTTATTTTTCAGCATGATCGTTTTGGAACCTGCTTCTTCAATACTAAGTTTGTTTCTAGGTGTAGTTAATGAATGTTGCCTGAAGGAGACACCATTCTCTTCATTTTTTTGTACGATTCGACAAACGCAAAAAAGCACGTTTCTCAGATGCTATTCGTGTTTTGCCAGATTACACTACAAGAGAAATGAAAAAAACCCACAGTAGTAATCGTTCGCATAACTATGCCACAGTTTTACCTGCACTCATGTTTCTAGAGGCGTAAGATATTTTTTTGAACAAAACCTTGAAAGTAAGGTTCCATCCTCTGTATTGTTATGAGGAATGTAAAGTTAAAAATTTTAATAACTGAAATGACAAAACAACCCAACAGAATCTCCAAAAAATTGCAAAAACTTTTTTGACATAAGATTCTCTTTTACTTTTATAGATTAGACAAACCAGCAGATCGAAATGTTTCTCCTTGTTTTCTTCAAACGCATTCCCGTCTCTCAGCTTGTGAGATGTGAAGTATCTTACAGCATGTGATTTGCGCAGTTTGCAATGAAACGTTGCACGTACAAGAAGGTTCTTAAACAACAGCAGGATTTACACTCGAAATGGAGGGACAGAGCAGGATGGGAGCAACAGAGAAACTATTAGCAACTTGTCGCCTCCAGCGACGTTATAGAATTTCTGGTGAAGTGGTGTTTTTTAAGTTCTCAAAAATGAATTAAACAATTCTCTTCAACAACAAGCGGGCGACATTCGCATAGTTAGCCTTATATTTGATTTTAGGTGTTGTCTTTGTTACAAGTGTCTATCCTCTTCAAAAGCATTCCGAATCATCTTGATGCCATTCCAAACAGCCACGAACTTGACGATACTTGATATCCTACTTGAAAAAACGCAAACTATGATTTTCGTGCTATTTATGATTGCCGCGACTGATTGTAGCAGTTGCACGTCTGCGTCAACTGAAATTACCGCAATGACATTGAAAAAAGCAACTGACAGCCCGCGATGTATTAGTCCTGCAGCGTTTTGCGTTCAATAGCTCCTCTGTCTCAAAATCCAGCTTGTACCAGATGTTTTAATTAAAAGCAAGCTCCACACCCCACGAAGCAAGGTTATAGTTTGGCAGTTTTGTGCTTGAAGTCCTTATGGAGTATTTATTTAAACAAGACTGTGCAACCTATAACTTTAAGGCGGAAAATTAAACTGGCAATATTAAAAAACTATCTAAACGTTTTCAGCCTGCACCTAAGCGATCATCAGTGGAAAAAACATCGGACAATTCCGAGCAAATTTTTTATTTCAAAAACGGACGTAAAAGTAATAGGAATTCTAAAGTTTGTAAACGCTTATCACGTAACTGGGCGCACAAATATGATTTTAGCAACCCGTAAATTTTAGGTAACCTTTTTAAACAAAACGTCAATTTGTGCTTTTTTTAATCAAGAAATGAAACTGGAATCAAGAGTAGATCGCAGTTTTACGCGACTTGTTTTGCTTCGTGCTCAGCGAACCGTCACTTTCAAGTTCGTAAATGCCCAAGTATTTACCGTTCCATCTTATCAAATTCTGATCAATCTCTTGCTGACTGATAATGTTTCAAGTGCAAACAGAAACGCTTCAGATCGTTTTCGAATATTGTGGCTCTAATGTTCTGTATTAAATGTGTTAAGCAATGTCAGGAAAACGTTTCTGGTAAGATAAATTATTTCTTCTAAAAATAAAAAATGAAAATCTAGTTTGCCGAAAATTGAAATATGTAACACAAATTTTCTATTTTTGTCTTGATTTTTTGGTGATTCAGTGTGATATGTTACTATCTGTAGTCACATAAAAATATATTGTTTTCATTTCTCATAAAAGGCCTTGACTCTTTTCTCTTTTTGGACACTTTACAACTTTATTGGATATAAGCATTAATATTGTGCTTTTAGTTGCTTTGCTCACCGGTGAAGATAAACATTACTGCAATGAAAAACACTGCCAAAGTTTAATTTCTATCGTTCTTATTGCGTCTCTGAATATCAAACAAATTGTTTCACTGAATGCTCTGTGTTTGCCAAGCGCATTTAAAATCCGCGGTAATACCATTTTATAAAAATTGATGCAGCTCATTATGGTTGCTCACAATTTTCTGCTTTCCAAACAACACTTTGTTTGTCCTACATACGATTTATATTTGTATTTTGTTTCCAAAAACATAAATTGGTTGTGGCGTGTAATATCACAAAAATAGATTTGCCTTTTTGTTTTTGATATTTTTTTTCGAAAAATACAAATCTCGAAAATCACATTTCGCTTTCTTTTGCTCATGACTTCTTTCACTGCAAGTCACTGACTTTTCAGGAGTGAAGCCATAAACCAGTCTGGAAAATGAAAGACGGTTGCGAGACGCTTTTGGACCTTTCGAATCACTGCATTTGAATGGAAATGATAAAAACAACAAAAGCCTGTATGCCAAACCAAGACGTCTGAAAGGGTAGTTTCATATAATTGTTTAGTGTAGGATTATTGGTGTTAAACCAACATAGCCTGAAATTTGTTTCATGAATGTAAGTCGTAAATAAAGCAAATAAGACTGTAGAACGCTAAATTCAGCGATGGAATCTCGTTTTCATTGAAAACCGGTCTTTTCGACAAACGTGTTATTGCTAATCATTTACCATTATATTTGACCTGTTTTCCCAGATACTGTCTTCAGTACAGATACTGTCTTCATTATCTTTATTACGTTAAGCTAGTTTTAGGATTGTCAAAAGATAAACAAACATATTTTTTCTATTGCAGTCACAGTTGGTTTTTACCATTATAGCTGATGCTTACGCATGACCTCTTTTTTAAAGTTTGAGAGCCAGAACACCTGCTCTTCCTTCAAATGTTTTGCTGTAGCTAACGACGATCAAATCGTTACTATTTCAAAACACTCTAAATGTTTTATAACAGGCGTGCACCTGAGTCTCTGTTTCAAGGATCGAAGCCTATAATCTAGTGATTATTGCCGTGTTTCAATTGCATATTTAAGATGTAAGGTAAAATTGTTACAAAAGCAACAGAAATACAACAGAGGTTTGTTTGAATGCATGGTGAAATATGCAGTAAAGTTGGCACCCGGAATTATTAGCACTTTGCAAACTAAAGAAAGAGAAAAAAGTTTCTTCCAAGTAGGTTCAAATACTTAATTTTGTAGATTAGTGTCCGAGTATGAATTGACTCAAAACATATCAATACGTCCAAGAACAATCTTTTCAGGTATTTTTTAAAAATAAACGCTAAAAAGTAATCACTATTTCCCACTACCAAGATGCAAAAAAGGACAAAAATTAAATCTTCTTTGGTAAGAAATTGCTGTGAAGTAAATCGGGTTTTTGCGTCATTGTTTTATGGAAATTTACTAACAGCACAATTTTCGTTATCAGGGTACAATTCCCACAAAGCAGGACTTTAGCTGCCAATTACAAGTAACCCTGAAGCTTGTTGGATACAGCATTGAAATGTAAGCTGAACTTTTTCGTCAATGTTTATATATTTCCAAATATCAAAAATAGAAAAACACATTACAACATTTGGGGTTATGAAACGACTACATGTTCATTAAGCGAGGTGAAGCTGATGCTCTTTCAAAAATTGCTTGCTATCAAATCACACTTGGAGAGATTCTATGCATAAAACCGGGGTACGGTAAAATTTCAACGTGTTGTTTTTCCTGTTTTGTGTTTGCACTTTTCAAACAGAGGTGCATGAAACGTGATGTCTGATACAGTTGTTCTTTTTACTTTGAAAAGTGCTTTCGCAGCTTCAATTTACCACATTGGTGTTTTCTTTGTTTATTATTTTGTAGATGTGTACCATAGACATTACTTTGGGTGTTCTTGTGTTGTTCCCGTTGGACTGCACAATTAACGATCTTGTTTTGATGCCTTGTTTTCTTGAACAAAAAATACGATTCAACGCTTTGCGATGCTAACTGTTACAACGAAATGATGCAGTGATGTCCTTCAACTTTCTGTGGATAATACTGGAATGCATTTGGGTTGGTTATATCGAGCAGGACAAAGTCCATACCAATAAAATATTCGGAAATAGCTATTGGGGTTATGAGTTGTGTCCCAGGTTTTAACCAAAGTGGTGTAGACCGATATCGCCTCGTAGTGGACGAAACAACGAAGGCAAAAGGGAAAAAAACATTTGAGGTCTGGAAGCACATCAAGCCTGTCGTGCATTTGACAAAAATGCTTTTCACTATTCGAAACTTGATCCATCGGATAATCGCCTCCATTGGAAATAGTACTAGGATGTTTATTTTCATCTTTGTTCTTAAAAACTACGCAAAAATGAAATTGTCTTTGGTTCATTTAGTAGAACAACTTTACAATGCAGAGGTATTGGGAGCAGGAGGATATCCCAGGAATGCTAAACCTGATTCCTAAAAAATGTTGCAAGGAAGATTCTTTTCTTTGGTTGATTTCTTTTATCAAACATGCTTGTGCCAAATGTGTGTACATGAAGCTTTTCAAATCCTGGCGTTTTTTCCATATCAAAATAGAATCTCATTTTCAGTTGAATACAACTATGAATTTTTTGTTATACTACGATTCTAAGGGACTAAACGAGGACTATCGATAAATGTGCTTCACTGTACACACGTGGTGGTTTACATGTTTTAATTCTAGCCAAAAGTATTTCCTCTGTGCCCCTTGCTCAGCGTTGCTTGACACATTTTGTCTGTGTAGGCCAGGGGTCAGCAACCTTTTTTAATAAAAGAGCTATTGTGCTTCATTTTCCAGCAGATATGACCGGTGAGGAACCACAAAACGTTGACACCGTTTTATTTTTCATGCGACTTCCTAGAGGCGTAAACTAAGTAGTAATCAACTTAATTGTAATAATAATCAAATTCAAATTAAACTTCCAAGTCTTATCAAATCCAGAAAGCCACTTTAGAGGAATTAAAGAGCCGCACGCGGCTCCGGAGAAGTAAGTTGCCGATCACTGGTCTAGGCTCTAGGTCTAGACACAAGCTACTTCCACCACGCCAATTGCTCCCCGATCAGCTTCTCTACGTATTTGCCCCAGAAAGTGTTTGTCGATCTAGTGTGAGCTGCTCGTCTAATCTGCTCCATCCAGCGTGTGACTCATACCGTTTTGTTCTTTTCTTTCAGCTAGCATGGTTGCCTAAAGCTATAGCGAATTAAGGTCTGAGTTACACTAAGAGAAAATCTGTACTTTGCTACAGGCCAGATCAGATGTTTACAAATAATTTCCATTGTCAATAAATTTCTGTACACAGCGTTGATTTCACGTTTTACGAAATTTCGACGAGGATCGTTTTCGCTGTCAGACGCATCTTCAGCAGCATTTAGTAAATTTAGGATTTTATTGGCCTCGAAGAAAAATTTATAAAACTTAATCAAGCTGCGTGGGTGTCTTAAGTACTGTTTTCGGTCAGAGATCACATGGAGATTGGCTTGCTGTTCACAACGGCAAGTTAACCTACTCTTAATGCAATGCATGTAATGCTATATGGATTTCCACAAGATTTCCGCTGGATTTCGGCCCCGATGACAAAATTCTGCTGCGGGAATCATACGTTTGTTGGAAACCAAATCTCTTTCTAGCCTCATTGTCTACCAACCGCTTAACTGGAGACAGTGGCGTAGCAAGGGAGGGGGCTGGGGGTCAAGGGCCCAGGGCCCAGGGCGGCACCTTCTGAGGGACAGCGCTTAGTTGATACAAAATTAACTTTTGGAAGGAATTTCAAGGTTCTAACTCTTCTTTCTTATTTTTAAATAAAGTTTAAAAGTTTATAAAACTCTTGAATTTATAGAATTTGTGCTTAGAAGCCCTAGGCTGGTAGGCTAGCCTGAAATTCAAGACATGTGGCTGTGTAGTGAGAAAATTGATGAAATGTTTACTCAAAAGTCTGGGTCAAATCCATTGCGCTAAAGTACCCCAGAGTTTTTCTTGTAATCAGGTTTTTTTTAACACACTTACCTGGGGGCAATTGTGCCCCAGTCTCTACACCTTCCTCTCCAGCCAGAGACATTTCCCCTATCCCAGTCAAAAGTCCTTTGAACAAAGGAAACCGATGACATTTGACCTCAGTCCAGCAAGCATGACTGCTCCGTTTGTTCGTGGTTTATATTGCCCTTTCTCTCAAAGTCTGGTATAAAAAAAACGTTGCATGAAATCACGGTAAATAGTCAAAGCTAGCACAATCCTTTTTCTCCTGTTGTTGGTTCCTTAGCAACGTCCTAACGGCACATCATAACATCATCTGACAATCAAGCATTGGCGACGAACATTTCGCTGCGGCGGTGATAGCTCAGTGGTTGAGTGTCGGCCTCTCAGCTGGACAGTTGGGTGATTTAATCCACGGCCACGGAGTGAATTACCGTAGCGTTCCTTAGGGCAAGAGCGTTCTCCTCAATTGCCCCGGCAAAAAGCGTATTTCAGGCGTTGGCTTGCTGCAAATTGGTGTCACAAAAATTTACAAAATAACATTTCTTGTAACATCTCAGGCTATTTTTAATGTTCAGTGGGATATTGTGATTAAGTGCCATAAGTTGTAGCCTAGTCTCTAGGTTGGTTTATTAACATTAAATTTTGACGATTGGAGTGAAGAATTCTGCAAAGGTAACGTTACTCAGTTTTGATGCAACTGCTATTTTTCTGCAACAACGTAATGGTGTCGTAAAATGACGTCCTTGAAGCACTTGGTGTGCTTGCGTGGGTAGCTTAGAGCTCAGAGTGTAGATCTGAATTACAAGCAGAGTGAATCAGACCCAGCTGATGAGCAACGTGAATTTCGTAGATGTCTCCTTTGTTCAACGGTGTGTCTTACATTTGCAGTCATAGAAGAAGTCATTTGAACAAGAAAAGCTTAGAAAATATGTTGCCATCATTTTGATGATTTTGAGGCATGAAACTTGGTCTGAAAACCTAACGCAAGGGCAAACGATATGTTAGTTTGGGTATGATTGTGGAATCTGTGGTGAACGGGCGTTTATCTAAACAGTTGCACAACTTGACAACGGCAGTACTGAATAAAGTTGTTCAACGCAATTACAGTCCAACGTAAGATGTTGTAATCATTTCTGAGCATTAAAAAGGTCTATGTTCCACATGGCATGGTTTGATAATCACTTTTCGAAATAGATATTTGTTGGTAACCAGTCCCGTTGCCACAGGGGCTTTGGTGGGCTTAGCCCACCCAAACAAAGCTCCAAGACCCCAAACGGAAATATGAAACATTATGAATCAGCGAATTGTTTGTCAAATTTTAAAATGTCAAGACTCCCTGCACAAAGGTAAAGCCCCCTATTGAAGACCTTGTGGTGGACTTACCGGAGACTAAAAACCAACATGGAAGAACATTTGGCGAAACATGTTGGGTTCATATATGCATATGTAAAAGAAGCAAAAAATAGGAAAAGTAATGATGAAGAAGGTGGCAACAAGCAGAAAAAGCAAGACGCATAATCATCAATGAAAAACACGACCCATTTCAAGTTGTGAGTGTTCGATTGTGATCTTCAAGATGCTTTAGTAATTCTTATATCTTTAAATAAGCACGAAACGTGATCTTCTTTCATTTTAAACTCTTGTCAAATTTGAGGGGCGGAAAGGGCGACACTTTTATAGTCGGCCCCAGGCGGCACTTAGCCTCGCTACGCCACTGACTGGAGATGTTTGTGATTTTTAAAAGACATTTTGCAAATTAAATTTCAACGCGTTTCATCACGTTTTGGAAACGTCACTCAGGTTTATTGCCCACTTGAACGGAAGCTGCGACACTCGCTCGTTTCTAGAAGAAATTGTACGTTGTGAAAGGAGCTTTTAGGATAGCTGCTACAAAGAGCAGGCGGGTCGGATGTGGGGAGTAAGTGTTAAAACGTGCTCGTGTTGAATGAACAAGTGTCGCAATCGTCTTCGTAAATAACTTCGCGTGGTCTGAGCTCTGGATGCATTTCAAGAAATGTACGTTGAATTTAAATTAGAACGGTTTATGACCAAAAATATTTTATATGTATAATTACCCACCCTACTCAAAGAACACTAAGTATGCAGTTGGTCGATGGGGTCATGAACGTTTACTGGGCTTTGTCTGTTTGTTGTAGATAGATCGGCTGACCTGCTTTCATTTTCACATGGCCAAAAACATATATGTTTAGCTTTGAATATGTTTTTAGCATTTACACCATCAGGGTGGGCCAAAAAAAACTTTTTTGAAATTCAAAAAAAGGGGTTTCTTAAATCCTGGCAAATCAGCTAAAAACATATTTTAAACCGATTTTGGATGGTTGCCCGTAACAACAGCCGTGCAACCACATGACAAAGGTCAAATTTAATAAAATTGACATAACGTTTGACACACTTAGGCTACAAAGCTCATTTTGGTCTCAAAATGCTCAGAAGTACCAAAATTATATCTGCTTCTTGAGAACATTTTTTCGTAAACCTAACAGTATTTGTGGTTTTTGAAAAAAATTGATTTTTAACCATTTTCTTGCACATTTGTTTTATATTGCTTGTATTTAGTCACATTTTCAATATGTCAAACCTAATTGCATTACCTGAGGAGGATTTATATGCATTTGGGATAGATTTGGTTCTCTCAGTCTCTCATGCATAAGTTAGCAGTTAACACATTGAGATTACAATATTAGTCAAGTTCAGCATAATTGCAGGCAAATCAAGGTACATATAAAATTGTCTTTCACATGCAGTCAAATCGCACAACACATTTTGCAGTGTTTGTTTGTGCTACTTTTACGGCCAGAGTCCAATCGTGACTTCAAAACACTAGCTCAAGTAACCAGTCAACTATGGACCTGGTCGAAAAAGATGCTACCATAGCGCTTAAGGGCTAACAGTTAACGCTACTATCACATCTATTATATAATCGTGGGCTCTCGAGGCTAAGTCCTACTAGAGACCTCAACACACAAAGAGCTGAAGTCAATGTCATTGACCCTAGCTGCCAATGACAGGACCACTCACCCAATTAATACATCATTACAATTTATTGCAGTATGATCACAAATATGAGCATGAACTCTTAATGACCAACGGTTAACGAATTCAAAATAAACACAAAACCCCTTTATTTATCAAAATTTCTCTAAGTCCAAAATCATAAAAAATTTGGCCAGGACTTTGTCCCTATTTTTCATATTTCCTGAAATTTATTATATATCCAAAGCAAGAATTTGTGTGATAGAACTCTGTTATGACAGATGATTTACAACGCCAAATAATGACAAAGTATTAATAGAACAAACCAAGAATCAAAGTACTTACAGTTTATGCAGGTCAAAATCTCACTGTGTTGTTTCAGCATACATTTCTTACTGAATCTGTCCTATTAACTTTATTACTCTACAAGACCCCCTCCGGCTATTGTACGTCCTTTGCAAGTCAAGTTCGAGTAATTTGTAATGAATCGTAATAATTTACAAGTCCGAAATGCAAGGTATTTATGCGAAAACTCTTAGTTCATTCTATGTTGGCAACAACGTTGCCAAAGGTATTTGTTTTTTATGGTAACAATGTTGCCAGATGGCAACAATGTCGCCAGATGAAATGGCAACAACGTTGCCTGATGGCAACAAACCCCCCAAATGGCAACAACGTTGCCAGTCTTGGTTTGTTCTTCTTAGCGCTACATTGCGACATAATTTTTTCACAAGACTAGACTGAATCACATGTTCCATTACGCATGATTGGTTTTAACTGCATACAATGATTTTATGACATATCAAGGGCGTATATTTTGTTTTTAAACATCCAACAATTCGCCAAGAAGATTTCTCTCTTCCTCTGTCAAGACTACATTCCAACAGTTTCTGTCTGTTTGTACCAGACTAATTTGTTGAGATGCCACTTGTTGTTGCTGTTCCAATTCAATCGGTTCTTCTTCTACTTCAGGATTTAACAATTCTGATATTCGTTGTGCAGGTATGAAACTTTCCTTCTTGCATCTTTGCCAGATTAATGGCATCTGCTCTTGTCATACTGTCTGTTATTTCGTCCACATTCAATGTTTCATACTTCATCTCTTCAGGCCAGTCGTACATGATTGCTCCATGATACTTTGTTTTAAGCGTTGGTTTTCCCACTCTTATTCCTCTTTCACTTTTGTGTATAGAGGTTTGGTATATTTCACCATTCACTTTGTGTCTCAAGTCAATGCTGTGAAACGGTGGCAACTTATTCAGAGTCCAATTCACTAAAGCACTGAACTCTTCTTCTTCATTTAAGTCTCTTAGTGTTTTGTTAAATTCTGTCATCCCCAACTGAAAGAAAGCTTGCTTAAATGATATATTTCTTTTATTGCATTCTTGCAATCTTTTCAAGTTTTCCATGCTTGCTGATCTCTCTGGCTATAGTGCACTGTAGTCGTTTGCCATGATTTGCCCTTGTTGACTTGGTATTGCTTCCTGTTGTTTTGAGTCTTGACAGTTTCTCAATTTGGATATTTTCTCGGTCCGTTTTGCTTCAATGATTTTACAAAATTAATACCAGTTTGCCTTTTCTATGTCATTTTGTTAGTAAGCATTATATACATATGTTAGTATTATTAGTTAATCATATAAGTCACTTAATTCTTCATCGTTGAGTTGTCCAGTGTTAGCTTGTATTTTGTTTTCAGTGTCACTTTCACTGAGCTCACTAGATGTGTCATTATCTCTATTCATATTTTGTTCCACTGAAGACGTGTTACAGTCAAATCTGACTGTAACATGATCTAGAAGTTTCAGCAATCGAGCCGGACTTACACAAGTACATGTGTTGGAACCAGAGCTGGCCACAGATTTGGAGCGTCGGAGTGGACGCGGACAGGATTCTGCGTCTTTTTCGGAGCTGGAGTCAAAAATCCCACTGGCGTTGACCACCTACCTGTCAGCATGCTTGTCTTGTCCGCTGTGTAGAAGCACAAATCTTAAGTTCATGACTAGACACAGCTTTTCACAGACGACAGACACTAACACGCCAAGCTCACTTCACACGCTGGCAGAACGATTCACCAACAGGAATCAACGCGCTGATTTAAACAGCTGCAAGCTGGCCAGAATATGTAGGCCTATTTGGCCACACTCGAGACCTGATTGGACGAGTTAGTTACGCCTGACGTGTTCCCAAACAAGCGTATTATAATTTTCTTAAAAAGTGTGCGATGATTGTGTGCTCAGGCGCAGTAAAAATGGAGAACAAGATAAACTAGAGACATTTCCAAACGCTAACAGAAACAAGCCGTGCAAACTTTACGTTTGATCAATCATTCAAACCAATACCTAATACCATGACGCTAAACTTACATTGGTACAAACGTCTATTTTCGCATTTGCTTGATGATGCACCAAGTAGGGGACAAGCAAGAGACGTTTATGATCGGTAATGCAGTCCACTGTTGTAAGAGGCGGGGGTACAGGAGGTGCAACCGCACCCCCAAATCGTCTGATCTGGTGAAAATCCGGGCAAAATCACTTAACATCCGGGCAAAATCTGTGGAAATAGGTTCGCAAAATCGCTGTATGTGCTTTTATTTTGTAAAATGGCACCCAAATTCAAAGTGCAGACGTTTTTTTTTGTTTTTGGAGATCATGTTTTTTGTTCTTTTCGGGCTAGTTGGGGGAAATTTGGCCAAGTTTGGCAAAAATGGTACTTGAAGTGTGCTTTGGTTAAAAAAATACACGCAACATGAGAAGTAGTTTTTTTGAGGTCATTTTCTTTGGAGCTTTTTTCGGGCAAGTTTAGGGAAATTTAGGCAAAAGTCCTTCGCACCCCCAAAAATTTGCCTGCTGCTACACCTATGATGCAGTCAGAACCAGAATCATAATGCTTTAATAACGAGAATCATGATCTAGCTGGGGTTCGACCACGTTACCTCGGCACTGTGCGTTTTGAACAGATACGTATATTTGCCAGAAATGGTTCTGGATCCAAACCTACAAATAACGATGTTGGCGACAAGAGGGCAAGATCAGTGTTTGTGTCATAGTACACAGTGCTTGTGATGAAAACCAAAAAATTCAGCTTTTGTACGACGATATATCAAGAGTGGATTGTACAAACGGGTCGTGGGGAATAAAACCATGTGTCGCATGGAGATGCTCTTCATTTTGAACGTGGTGCATTATAGGGTGGGCCGAAAAAAATCTTGAAAAAAGGGGGGTCTTAAATCCTGTCAAACTGCACAAAAACAGGTTTTAAAATGAATTTCGGTGGTTGCCACTAGCAACCACCGTGCAACCACATGACAAAGGTCACCAAAAGGTCAACATTCATAAAATTGGTGTAACCACTGCAATGAATTGTCTGTTGTCCTTAAACTGACCCATGCTGCATCAAACGCTGCTTTTGATTTCGCGTTTATCGCATTCTAGGCTGACTATTGGTCTACTACTTTATCTGTGTATTGCATAAGAGCAAAATCTTATTGAAAGGAAGATTTTGTGATGGATTTCCTTTACAATGGACTGCTTTTTTGTGTTTTGCAGGATGCGTGTAGTTATTTCTTAGAGAGAATGGTTACAAGGAGTACCTCTATTAAACTAACTAAGGTCTTGCATAGTGGGCATGTCTTTCACAGCAAAG
>Ga0210059_1003144_pt1 | contig 26286 bp, 17 predicted proteins | sample Ectturendosymbi2_FD_188042 | JGI IMG/M metagenome (GOLD analysis project Ga0210059, IMG submission 188042) | Ecteinascidia turbinata endosymbiont from Florida, USA - Sample 2 (SPAdes) (version 2) | ecosystem: Host-associated > Tunicates > Ascidians > Unclassified | place: Key West, Florida... | reverse complement strand
GGGGGGGGGGGGGTGCAGGGAGACCTTGGACTCACTGGAGTTTGAAATTTGAAAAATGTTTTCCTTTTAGTTTCGAGTTGGTAAAATAAAGTTTCACCACTGTTGGCCCCTCTGAAAAAGTGCTTATATCCACCACCTGGAAAAATCCACTATTGTCCCCTCACAGGAAAATCCATCCGACGCCCAAGCTCGTTTATGTGTAGATCAAGGTTTTTCAAACTTTGCACATGTCCCACTATCCATCAAATATATCATTTTGCGACACCTCATCTGTGCTGGTGTAATAATACAATTGTACAAATCAGACAATGGTTTCAGTTTTCGGTGGACCAAATCATTTCGGAGCTGGAGCTCGAACTAAAAATTTAAGACGCCTACCTGGAGCCGTGCCCGGCTTTAGGCTATTGCAGCCTGCAAAAAACAAAATGCATTTGCTAAGAGAAACCTTTTTTTTAACATTAGCAATGTTCTTAAAAACTTTTTCCAAGTATAAGCCTCTGCTAATTTCGGATTCAATGAACACAATCGTCAAACTATTTAGTCTCTCTCGCTGGATTGATGATCTCAAATAGGTTTTAATTAGTTTCAGCTTAATAAACTACATTCTCCAGATGCCACGGCCACTGGGATAGTCAATTGTAAATCTTGAGGACAACAAAAAAATTAAGGAAAGATTCTGCCTCATCAGATCCTTACGAGGGAAATGCATAACGCTAACAAAAAAACGACTGAGCAGCACAAATTTACAATTACGAAGTAAACTTAACTTTCAAAAGGCAAGTAACTGCTATTGAAAAGACTCTAGACTACACACCGAAAAACAATGACCACTGTTACAATTCCAGAACGAATTATGATGAATGAGGATATTAAAAAAACACGCAGTTCACTTTGATTTTCGCTGACACTGGCCCCTCGCATAAAAAATGTGGGCCCCGCGGCCCGCGCTACACATGCAGCTTCAATAGAAACTGTAACTTTGCGTAGGTTAGTAGGCGTGTAGCGCAGGGCCCCCTTCGGCGCCGGGCCCGACTGGAAGCAATCGGTCCAATCGACTAAAGGCCGGCACTGAAGGGGTCATTGCCTCCCCTGCCCTTTGAAAAGGGGGCAACTGGGGCACAGGCGCCCTTACACACCAGTATCATAAGTAATTTCATGATTTATCAAGATCAATTTGAAGAAAATTTATTGCAGCTATTCGCACACACCTAAAATTCAGAATGGTTTTCTATAATTTCTGTTATTAGTTTTGAGGTCAATATTGTTGCTAAACATGTGTAACACAAGATGCGCCCCTATAGGGTGGCATCGTACTGTGCTTTAGATTCAGCAGATTTCATTAATGCGTGAGTTCTCATTACTGAATCTGGGACCGTTCTCGCAGAAGCTATGTCTGGTTAACAGACCTTATTAATTGCCCGGTTACTAATTACTTCTCAACGGTTCACACTAGAGAATGTACACACCAGTGAAACACATAATTCTTAGTTTTATAGCTTTTATTCGTCACGACGTATATGTTCAAATAAAACAAAATGGTAATCACCAAAGTACGATGTTTCATAATATTCAAGCACTTCTCGACATGTTACAACGCTCACATGGTTCTCATTCTATTAATTCTGTATTTATATTGGTGCGATAAGGAGATCAACAATCAATTCAGATCAGTTATCCTATTCAAGCGATTTGCTCATACAAATAAGACTCAATTTTCTATGTCTCGATAACTTTCAATTGGTAATACTACTCGATTGCTTTAAGTATACGTGTTATTAAATATTCCATTCAAGGGCGTAATACATTAAAACAGTGGTTCTCAAACTGTGGTACGCGTACCACTAGTGGTACGCGAGGGCTTTTCAGGTGGTACGCGAGCAGCTTTCCTGTCATATTGAAAAGCTTTGTTAATTCGTTTCTGTGTTATAAGTCGTTCGTGTCTTATGCTAGCGTTGCTAATTCGTTTATTTGCTATATTAATCTTAAGTATACTTTGAGCAAATTACGTTCTTCTGAAACTAGGGGTGTACACTCGAACATTAAGAAAACATCAGGTGGTACGCGATCTCAAAAAGTTTGAGAACCACTGCATTAGAATAACTGCATTCGGTGGATGTGTATGTATTAGTGCTGCTGACACTGAACTGATATCGTCATGCTCACGTTTCACTGCTAGCGAGTTGCGTTTCGTTCTGTGAGGCAAGGAATGATGGTTCAGGCAGAAATTTATCATTAATTAAAACTTCGCGTGTTGCTGTTTTTAGTCGAAAGTAAGTTCAGTCATGAAGGGTCGCTTCGAAGAAGAATAAAGTATTTTAATGACAGCTGCCAAGCTGGGTTCAACCCAAGCGGATTGCAAAGAGATGCAATCGACATGCCGAGCAGGAACGGGTGCACACCAAGATGTACATACGTGTTGAGAAAAAGCAAGTGATCCTCACCCAAGTGTGACTTGGCCACGGCGGCATAAAAAACAGCATTGCTCACTTTCTATACGGCATCCCGGGGTGGTGGCTGAAGAAGGTAAAACCTTCAACGGCGAAGAGAGTAAACGAATTGACTGATCTTGGACTTGCACAGCAAACTAACGAAAGTAGAATTTAGTCGTAAACACTTTTTAATCCTGAACAACTTGCCTGACAATACTACACTTGTGCAATATAGTCTTTGCAAATCACACTGACAGAACTTTACTTTCATAATCTGATTTTCACAAAGTAATCTGACAAAGCTTCTTTTTCGCTAAATAATCTGACAGAGTTTCACTCGGACAAGTCACTTTCTATAATCTAGTTTGACAGGGATTAACCCAGACAAGCCGGCTTTTAGTCTGGTCTGACAGGGAGTAACCCGGACAAGCCAGTTTTTCCTGACCATTGCTGGCGCTTAGGCTCCTGCAACGATTTAACCGTAGCCCCCTGGGCTTAACGGCGGAACGAGTCTTGAAAAAGACTGACTTTTGGTCCAAATGTGGCTGTATTTATACTTGAGGCTTGTTTCAGAGTTTGTCAACACCTCTTTATTTTAGGTGTTTTAATTGGCTGTTCCTTGTTGAATCTTGTGGTGATTGGCTGATTTCAAAGGCTTCTGGAACCTTCGGGTGCTTGCGGGTGCTTGTGTTTTCACCCTCTCGTCATCAGTTCGTGCTCATTTTACGCATTTCCTGTCACACGCTTTTCCTGGTCGTGTTTGACCTTTAACTAATTTTAGCTAATTGTCTTGTGACTTCTGCTGACGTTCAGTGACGTTTTCACTGGGGTGACTTGAGGTTAGTGTCCTAGGATAGTAGTTTTCAGTCAAGTCAGCTGACTAATAATCAGTTTTGATTGGTTGCAGTCTTTCAACTTTGTTCTAGCTGTCTCAGATTTGGGGTCTTTTTAGCAAGTTTGTTTTCTGTACAAAGATGAGTTGTTTCAGGCAAACTTGCCTGTAACACATGTAAATGCAAAAAGAATGACTATTATGGCTATGGGTGTGCTTTTACACTGAACTCAAGCAAAGAGTTTTTAACTCGTGGTACGTCAAAGCCATGGGCGTCTGCAGGGGCGTCAAAACAGGTGCGAAACCAGGAAGGGCATTTGAGGGGATCGCTCTCCCTAAAACCTACGAATTAACCTTATTTACTATGATTGTGTACAATTCGGAAAACAGCATTCGCAATACAAGACTATTTTGTCATCCATTGTTTTGTCACAGAAGTGTTGTGAAGCATACTTCATCACTCTTAAACTAGTGAACCGTAATGAGACTTGACTAACAAATATTACTGAAATCGCCCCCTAACCTTATTGGCTCGATATGCCTTGGGGTTAAAATGGGCATTTTCCCCTCTTTGGAAATTGGGGCTAAGAACTAAAACTTTCTAGAAAATTTGACGTCAGCAGCTCAATTCCGATTAATTGATTTATTTCTTGCAATAACAGTTCATCTGCCGGTACGACACTCACGCGGCACAAGACCCAAGTTCACTGTTCTGGTATCATGCAGTGCTGAGCTTGCAGTTCACTCATGTCCGCTCCTTTGCCTGCAGGCATAGGCGTAGCCAGGAGGGTCTAGGGGGCCATGTTCCCCACAAATTTTTAGAACATATAGTCATTTGTGCTTTGAGAGGCTGTATCACAAACAAAATAGCGTTATTCGCCTAAAATCAAACATTTTGTTCCCCACCAAATTTTTTTGCCCCCCAAACTTTTGGGCTGGCTATGCTACTGCTTGCAGGAGAAGATGCCAAACTTGCGAGTGGATTGTTTTACTGTTGGTCTTTATCATGCAATAATAACATGGCAACAAATTTTAAATGTTCACTTCAAGTTACGGTATTAGGCATTTTGTCACATGTGACTCTTGAACGCAGACATCTTGGCAGGTAATGTAGCGTGAGAGTGCTGATAGCGGCAAGCAGGGACCTCGGAGAGCGGTGGCATCGAATCGCTGACCTTTCAAACGAGGGACAACGAGGGCGAAGGTGTCTTTTCGTGGGTAATTTATAATTTATCAAGATTGAATTGAAATAAGTTGTCTATAGTTTGTTTCACTATTTTTGAAGCCAACATTATTGTTGAACTGCAGCAAGCGTAACTGGCAGGCCCCAACCAGATTGGGACACCAGGGGAGGCGAAGAGTTTACTGAAAGGGGCCCAAATTTTTTAAACTATGTCCAACACATTTTTCCAGGGAGGGCCAAAATTTTTCCAGGAGAGACTAAGCCCCCTGCGCCGCTCTAGTTACGGGCTTGATAATTGGTAACGATTTTTTTGTTTTTTATAAGTTTGCATTGCCCTTAACGTTTTTTCTGCCCCCCCCTGCCCTACTGACGTTCCGGCGTCCCTGGTTCCACTAGCATAACGACACGAAAAGAGATTTAATATTTTAAACAGAAATAAAAACGCACAACGGTGAATTGGTAAAAATGTACAAGTTTCATCTGATTAACACGAAAAGAACGTCCAGCCAATCTAGGTGTGATCAGGTATTAAGTTTGGGAGGAAATACATTTTTACAGGGAAAAGATTTTAGTTTTTACTATATGTTTAAAACAAATTTTTCTGGCACAATATAATTGGGGAGCACTGCCCCCGAATGCCCCCTTGGCTACGTGCCTGCCTGTAAAGCAAAAGTTTCGCACTTGTATGAAAATATTGCTGAATTATGTTTTTGGTTAAACTCAAGTAAATCAGATGACTTGCGAACCAATGCATTCAGCACAAGCACAAAGTGTAAGAGTCACGAAAAAAGATATTTTGGTTTAGTTGGTCACCATTTTCGTGACATTACTTGAAGTGAGGTACATGTATATTTTATCTTTGATTCCTAATCAAGTCCTTATGTTTTGAGCTATAGGTCAATATATAACTAGATAAATAATTCTCCAACGTTTTGATTGAAATCCTATTTACTAATGGCTGAAGACAGGCTTTTGCAAAACTGCCCATCCTAAAACTACGTCTCCACAATAGTGCTGCTTTTGTCTTCGGCAAAAGCTTTGCAGACATTTGCCTGAAAATGTAACTTTCTAACATTATATTATCAGGGTTTTTTAAAGATGTTTTAGGGACCCGATTCGGGTCCCTAGAATTGAAAATCGAGTCCCTAGAATCAGACAAAATTGTCATTGGGTCCCTAGAATCAGAGAAACCCGGTCCCTACAGGTCCATACCGGGCACCTAATATTTTCCTTAAAAAAAACTAATTATATACACTTAGGTGTACCAGATGTCCTGTTTTAACCAGGACAGACTCGATTTAAAGACTTTGTCCCGGTGTCTCGGTTGGTCAACCAAAAGGTCACGGTTAGGCATTCAGTCAGGCAGCATAACCCTACACGAATATTAGCATGCTTGGATTGGTCTGTTTCATCAACTTGCTGAAGAATGATGCGTGATCTTGTTTTTTGTTTCAGATGTAAAGGTAATTGAAACGTCGTTTTAGTGGGTAACTGGTCCAGTAATGGGTTGATTGTTAGTGCACTGGCTAGTTCAGTAAAGTTGACTAGTAGGAGGGGGTGTTCTTTTTGCAATTATAGGTTATTGAAAGGATTTATTTCGTACCGGAACTTGTTTGATTTCCTTCTAAGGCTCGTTGTTCTGAAGCGTCTCGGTTTTCAATCACAAAAATATGGTATGCTTATATACACTACCATCGTTAAATTTTACGCCGTCTGTTTCTGAATACGTGATAACCAACGTTACAGCAAAACCAGATACATTTCTACGCGACGCAAATCCATGCTATACCGTGGTCTTTCACATGTGCAGCTGTAAAACTATCAATGTTTCAAGAAAATAACCTTTCTAACAGTACACTGCACAGGGTAAAATGTCGGAGAGAAGCAGTAAACCATCTTTCGCGGTCTCTAGAGACCTGAAAAATGCAAAATATCATTTTATTGAAGCTAAAATTGATAAACTAACAGAATCCAGTGGTATCAGTAGCGTACGCAGAAAATTTTCATGGGGGGTGTTTCATTCAGTGGCCTATGGTGGTCATTTATATTTGGTGTGCGCTCTTTGTGACGCCACAATTTGACGTTATATTCATGTTTCCAAACCAACGTTTTGCCGAAGTTTGTTGACATAATAGGCATATTCTTCTACACGCACTCCCCTTATTTTGTATCACTGCACTGAATATAAACTATTATCTGCGATATCGGAGGAAAATAAACTCAACGCTATGACACAGCAGTTTATAACTGCAAAAATATCAGGCTGCGTGTTAAAACAGGGAAGTAAAACACTCATCACTGCGTCAGAGCAATTTACAATGGAAAAATGAGGCTGCGCTAATGCCTTGTCGAATACGAGCAGTCGAGCATAGAATGTGTACCGCTGGGGTGTCTGATGCACACCCCGGTTTGCAAGATCGAATCTTGCTAAACTACACAAGAATTTGAGAATGTGCATAAACTATGCATGAAAACTTTTTTGTTATTTATAAATTTTTTGTTATTTATAGACGTCCAACAAAATTTTAGTTTTCCTTTTTCCCTGTTGAGATATTATCAAATGCTTGAATGCTTCTATGTTAAAAACTGCTGTTTTTGAGCTTGTGCAACAGTTCTATCATGCTACAGAAATTGGTAAAGTAGTCAAAGCGGTCAGCGCCTGCGCTGAGCAGCCTAGCAGACAAAATAAATGCAATTGTTTCGGATAATGTGAACTATCGCGGAACACAATCTTAAGCATGCGTTGTGGTCGAAAGGTCTGTAAAGAGATGGTTTTTGGACGCAGACGATAACCCAGATTCCCACCAAACCTTAATTATTCCTTTTTGGCCTATTTACCATGTTCCTTGAAATTTGCATTCAGATTTGTTTCGTGGTATTTGCATTAAGTCCACAAATTAACAAGCAAAAAGTATGCGAAAACAATTACTCTCGTTTGCGCAGGTAATAAAGTTTTTGTAAAATATCAAGCTCAAGGGGGGATTTTAATCCCAAAACCCCCCCTTGCGTACGCCCTTGAGTGATATCACTGACAGTGATACTGCGCAAGTATCCAGTGATACTTGAAACTCTGTTTCAACTTCCATTTGGCTCTGTGTAACATCTTACATGAAAAGCACTTCACGCAAAACGTGGCAAATGTCACTTTTATTTATGGAACCTCTCCAAATACAAAACCTGAAGAGAAAAAGTGGGAGGGACATTGCATGTTATATCCCCCACCTTAAAAAGTGGGGGACACCTCCGCCGTGTACCCCACCAAATTGCGCCCATGTATGTACAACATGGGCTGTGCAGCTGTTCTTTACCGGTAAAATACGTTGTTTTTTCCTGGCAGTTCCTTCTTCTTGGTGACATCGCCATTGATGCCCGAGGGCAAACCATGCCGAGTTGGCAAACTGTTTCACCTTGTAGTGGCGCAAGCCACTACATGCGCAGAGGCAGTCAAAGGCAAACATTCCCGATGGTGTGAAAACCATCGCAAGCTTCCTTTGGCCGAACAGCTAGGGGCGAACAAACCGATCCAAAACTCTCATTGTTGCTTCGTGGTTGCTGTGAAAGGTATTTTCTTAAAGACGGAAAGTGTAAGATATTTTCTTTGAAATTGTTACCCAAACAAGATGACGAGAGACTTGATAAATTTCCTCCTGAATGCATTGTGTTACGTCCAAGCAATTCCTCCGGCCGAGTTTCGCGCATTCCTCACGCGTTGATTAGTGCAGTGCCCGCGAGCCGAAGAAAACTGTTAGTGGCAGCTCGCCGCGTGGTCCTTAGCTTTCGAAATGTGATGCGCGTTGTCGTGCAATCGAATTTCTTTTGGCTTGTAATATTGCGTTGTTTCTGATCGAATCCAGTTCACCAAAGGAATTTATTCGTAACTGCTTGGTCCTGGTACGGACATTTTTATAAAAGCTTGTTTTACTTGAACTTGTGACTGGTTATATACCGACTGGCCGTGCTTTATCGGCATCTATCTACAATCGTGTCGCCGCAAGGGAATACAACAGCTTTCTTAAACTAGTCGCGAGTTTTCGGAGGCAGGACTTTTTGAGTACCAGGCTTATCTCGAACTTTATCTTAGTAGAAATCAGGATCTCCTCCTGGGAGCTACACATCGTAAGTACAGTTTTCGAGCAGTTTGTTTGGGCATATTTACCGAAATAACGTTTAGTTGTATTATGCTTCAATAGCAACGACAACGCTATGTGCACAAACGAAATATGGATATAAAGAAATATTTTTGCTCTCAGCAACTAACTGCTTGTCGCTTGCTGTTTGCCGTTTGCTGATTCAATGCAAAACGATTTTTAAATTTTCGATTAGTTTTACTGATAGTGCACTGAGTTATATAACTTGGAGTCGGAATCATGCACTTCCATCTACGTTTTCTTCGTTGCTGTTTCGAACGCTGAAGTGTATACTGTAACTCCATATCACATAACTGTCCAGCAAATTCTTAAAACTTGATGTAGTTTTCTGTATATAGTAAACCTACTGTTAAATCTTCACAGATGTAAAACAGTGCTGCTAGAGCCACAGTGGACAATTCAGCAGAGGGTGTGCATGGAAACCAGTCTTATACAGAAAGGAGAAATTGTGTCCGTAATATTTAAACGCGCAAGTCATGATGTTGCAACACCGTTTACGTCGCAGCTTGTTTTTGAGGTTAACGTGTGTAAAAGTGGTTAGTTGATTGGCTTTGCCTGTTGGAAAGCTTTTCTTTGACTTGTCAATAAAAGTTGTTTTGCTTGATGATGGTCAAACTTTATTGCAGAAAAACATGTTGAAGTTGACCGCCGCCACAACCAGCGCACAGAAATTGGAATTAATGGTAATTTTGCTCGTCGGCTATTCTGCCGGCTTGCGTCTTGTTGACCAAGAAAGAGACGTACCAAGCAGCGTCATTTTAAACGTTTCAAGGACTAAAAGAAGTGGATATCATGAAACAAATACAGTTAGAATTTGCCGAACCATCACAAGAGATATATCCATCACGCGAGCAATTCTTTTGCGACAATCAACACTGAATATGAGATCGTTGCTGACGAGGTCAAGAATCAGTGTTAACAGCTCAGCCCTGAGCTCAATATCCGTAAGTATGTGATGCTTTTCTGCCCTCTAAATTGGAAAGAGTATAAAGTGTGCAATATGTGTTTGATCCTCAAGCTGTGGTTTAGCCCATGGACCATCTTTTTAAGAAATATGCGATGGATCACACCGGCATTCTAACACCTCAAGAACAACTAGTCGAAAATGTATTTTTTTTATAATTTATTGCAAAGTAGAGGTTGCAATTTTCAGAAAGGTTTTATCAAATATTTATGGAATTCTCAGTGGACCGCTAGAAATTCCAGGTGGACCACCAGGCCCGTAACCAGATTGGGACACCAGAGGAGGCGAAGAGTTTTCTGGGAGGAGCCCAAATTTTTTAAACGATGTCCAATAATTTTAAACTATGTCTTACACATTTTTCCAAGGGGGGTGGGGCGAAAAGTTGTAAGCCCCCCTGCGTCCTAGTTACGGGCTGTGGACCACCAGTGGTCCACCTGCACCACGTTGAGAATCACTGATTTAAGTAATTCATTTCGATAGCGCTTTGTCGACAAGCAATCAGAGAGATGCGTCCTTGCACATAGCCCTGCCACTGGTTTGACTTGCAACAGAGATGTTTTGGACCCGTTTAACCGAAACAACCTGGCAGGAGAGTCTCGCAATTTACCCTAAGACAGTTAATCATGAAGCGGATAATTTTTTTTATCACGCGTAGCATCAAGAATGGGGACCAGATGCCGCATTTGCTGCTAATTCTCATAGATATTATAGATATTATTGAAAACTTTTAGAACACGTTCGGGATAAAAAATTAACCGAAAATTTTGTTTCAAGCTACCTGTTCTTCTTTAAATATTTGTAGTGAAAATGGCGTTGCTTGCGAAATATATTGTTGACTTAGTTTTGCGCTACAGTGTTTTCAAACGCAGGAAAAATGCACTTCAAAGCGGATTTCTGCTGTTGTACTGATGTCGCAGGCTTATATCTGAACCGTTGCGTTATTTACCGTTCAGAGAAGCACACCAGAAAAATTCGTTGACGTCACGATCAACTTCTTAGATCACTTTAACAACGTACTCCAAACACATCCACGCAGTCACCAACATAAAGCCATCGGTAGACTGAAGCGAAACCTGCATCAGAATCTCAGAAAGTTGCAAAATAATTTAATCAAATTTCTGAGAGTGCAAGTGAGTCAGAAAGTTCTTTTTGGTTTGTTCTGATTAGTTGTCAAACGTTTAAGACGACTTTTCTTTGAATGTTCGCACCTGCGTTTTCTGCTGTCAAGGTTTAGGTAATGGTGTCTACTGTCAGGGTAAAAAAAATGCCAAAGGTATCATACTTCTGCCTGCTAAGGAAAAATAAAACCACTACCACGAATTATTTCTAAATCTTTCAGCTTACATATAAGCCACTACTGGTAAGAAGCTGATATCAAATGAAAGTACACTCGAAAAGGCTGACAGCTGGGCACTGCTGGTCTTGCATTTTGTCAAATTATGTATTTTACCATCTTCTTTTTTCGTACAGCGACCGTCATACACCCGCAAAGCAGTTAATGTGGAGGTGAGTGGGTGTTAACAATCACTAACATGCTAATATGTTTGCATAAAACGTGCGTCTTCAATTGCCTGTTGAGAAGCTGTGTACATTTTATCTTCTTTGATAGTTTCTTTAGGGCAAGGATAGGAAACCTATTTACTATTACGGAGCGCATCAATTGTGGAATATTACGGGCGATACCAAAAAAGTTCCAAAGTTGATCTTATGATGAAAAATACAACGAAGTACAAATGTTCTTTATGATTTAGTACGCGTATCCAACAAAATTTGGGTAACAAAAATTCTGACGCGGATCACATTAAATGGACACGCGGGCCGATTTTGGCCCGCGGGCAGCTGGTTTCCCACACTTACTTTAGGTTGTGACAGAGAAAGTTTTAGCGATATCAAAAGTTAAGCGCTTAGGAGAAAATAAATGTTCATGTTAAAGGTAGAGCAACGTACCAGTCACAAGAAAAAATTGCTTTCGGAAGCTTCTTTCTTTCAGTGGTTTGATGCACTGCAGGGCCTGCAAATTTTTCTGAGTCTTTAAAATTGGCGTTTTGTAACAGATACGCACACTGTAGCAGAACAGTCAGAAATGGCGTCAGCTTATATGAATTAGCATATTCTGTCACTTTTTGAAACATGAGTTGATCTACCACTTGATTTAACAACACAGTACTGGAGGCAAAGCACAAGTTAACAACAGTGCATGTGTTAAGATTCCTGTGAAGTTATTGTTAAGAAGGAAATAATTGGAACTCGAAATATTTTTAGTGGAGAAATAATGTCTTGGAAAATACTCAAGTTTACCACAACCTTCTAAGTAACATGGAACTCTTGCCCAAAATTTAACGGTTTTGAAACCTCACCTTCCAGATTTGCTTTAGACGTAATCCTCATTTTGAAAAAGGATTACGAGTAGTGTGATTGTGAGACTAATTCGGTAGCATGGGGGATGGAAAGTGGTAGCAGGTGGGTCAAGGCTCCCTGGGTTTTGAAATTTGGTATTTTCCTGTAAACTTTTGAGTAGACAAATGTTACTCTCTGAGTTTCGAGTTGGGAAAATGAGATTTCACCGCTGTTGCTCTCCCTTGAAAAAACCATTTAGCCACCCCTGGAAGTGTCCATTACTGATCCCCCATGGAAAAAATCCTTCCGATGCCCGTGCTCGGTAGTGTAGCGTCAGTTTTCATCAATCGCATCTGAAACTTCTTATTGCAGGTTAAATGACATTAACAATCTTGTAATCATAAAGTGTGTTTGGTTGGAACAAAAATGTGTTCAATGTCTTCGACAAAACTGATTTAAAAACTTTCCTAGACCAACACTTGAACTGTCAGCTCGCAACCGACGCGCTTGTTGTTTTTAATTAGGGTAGTGCCTCCTTTTAATTACTTCATGGTGGTTCTACGTTTCACTCCATGAAAAGGTTTATCGTGGTGTGCATTCAAAAGTAACAAGTTGTCATGACGGAAAACTACGTTGGTGCATTTTTAAGCAACAGCCCTTACTTTTCGGTTGCTGATATGACCCGTGCGGCAAGCCATCTGATAACAACCGTTAAAGCAGAGGTTCCCAACCTGGGGTACATGTACCCCTGGGGGAACATTTGCCTATCTGAAAGGTACATTTTTTGTACATTTGCAACAAATTAACTTTGAGACATTAAAACCGAGTTTATCTTCATAGTTCCAAAATTATAAAAGTTATCCTAAAAATTCATTACATTTTTGGTATTTTACTCAGCGTTTTTGTCATAGGAAATTTTAGGGGTGCATGCTAATTTATCGTAATGTTGAAGGAGTACGTCATCAGAGAAAGGTTGGGAACTCCTGCTTAAAGGGCCTTGGCACAAGCGGCACGTGGTTCTTAAACGAAATTGAATCTACTGGGTTTTATGAACTGGAAGACCAAATAACAACAGCTTTAATAATGGTCTTTAGATTAGAAAGTGCATGCCATGGCGATCTAGCTTTAATAGAAAATTACAAGTCAATGTCACATTTCAAAATGAAAGCAACAACTGGCATTGTTGACGGTATGTCAGAACGTCGCACAAGCTGCAAAGCATACGAGCTTCGGTATCACGTTTCGAATTTAAAACCAAGTGAAAACATCTCGACAAACGATTGCTTGCCCAAGGCATCTATTGGCCGATGCAAAGAGAAGCAGATATCCATCGTCCGAAAAAAAATTGGTTGACGTGCTTTCTTGACTTTGCGATCAATTAAAAGTTACAGATTGCCAAAAAACGATATTGAAACTTTATTTCCACAGCAGCAGTGATTTTAGAGCTTTAGATGACCTACTTCAAGGCGATAAGCCTTACGCGCAAAAACAATAATTGCGCAAGCGAAAGTATCATTTTATTTGAAAAGCAACAAAAATGGTGATTCACTTACCAGTGCGAAAGAGTTTCCTGTTAACATCTACCTTGCAGATTCGAATGCTGAGCATGCAGACAGCAGTCTGCAGTTTGTCCTACGTCCGTTTGCATCAGTCAAACAGTTAGTTGTACGAATAGCCATTATCTCTTCACAGAAAGTAAAACCCGTTTTAAGATATCGAACCCAATTAAACCAACTGTATTCGCTGAAAACGACTTAAACATTAAACGATAATTTTTGAAGTTAAACTCAGCTTTTCAGGTTGAAGCGAAGACCAAAGTGGGAATCAAAACCAAGGGCGTACGCAAGGGGAGGAGGTTTGGGTTAAACCCCCCCTTAGAGCTTGATGTTTTACAAAACTTTATTACCTGCGCAACGGAGATGAACTGTTTTCGCATACTTGTTGCTTGTTAACTTGTCGACTTAACGCAAATACCACATGTAATAACTATGTTTTCGACCGGGCTATCGTCTGGGTCCAGAAACCACATCAGCACTTTTTGCAGACCCTCCATCCACTACGCATGTTTAAGATTGTGTTCCGCGAAAGTTCACTTTATCCGAATCAATTGCCTTTATTTTGTCTGCTAAGGCTGATCAGCGCAAGCGCTGACCGCATTGGCTACATTAGCAGTTTCTGTAGCGTGGTACTGTTGCACGAGCACAAAACAGCTTTTTTTTTAACATAGAAGCATTCAGGAATTTGATAATGCCTCAGCAGAGAAAAAGAAAAACTAAAAGTTTGCTGGACTTTTATACAGTCTCATCGCCACTGGGGGCTTTGGTGGGCTTAGCCCCTCCACACAAAGCTCCAATCCCCCCCAAATTGAAATATGAAACACTACATATTAGTGGAATTTGTCAAATTTGAATGTCAATCCCCTCATGCACGAACGTAAAGCCCCACGCACAAACCTAAAGCCCCCCTATTGACCACTTTCTGACGACGGTTCTGCTTCTATACATAATAAAAAATTGAAAGTTTTCTTGCGTATTTCATGCGCCTTCTCAATTCTTGTGTAGTTTAGCAAGATTCGATCTTGCAAACCGGGGTGTGCGTCAGCCGGTCCAGCCACACACTTTCTATGCTCGACTGCTCGTATTCGACAAGACATAAGCGCAGCTTCATTTTGCAGCTGTAAATTGGTCGGACGCAGTGATGAGTGTTTTCTACCCTGTTTTAATGTGCAGCCTGATACTTTTGCAGTTATGAACTGCTGTGTCGTAGCGTTGATTTTATTTTCCTCCGATATGCAAGCTTGGAGGGCTGATAGTTTATATTCAGCAAGGGCGTGCGCAAGGGGTGTTTTGGGGTTAAACCCATTGAGCTTGATATTTTACGAAAACCTTATTACCTGCGCAAAGGAGAATAATTGTTATCGCATACTTTTTGCTTGTTAATTTGTCGACGTAATGTAAATACCATGGAATGAATTTGCATGCAAATTTCAAGGAACATTGTAAATTGGCCAAAAAGTAATAATTAGATTTGAGGGGAACCTCCGTTATCGTCTGCGTCCAGAAACCATCTCACCACTTTCTGCAGGCCTTTCGTCCACTACGCCTGTTTAAGACTGTGTTCCGCGATAGTTCACTTTACCCGAAACAATTGCCTTTGTTTTGTCTGCTAAGGCTGATCAGCGCAAGCGCTGACCGCATTGGCTACATTAGCAATTTCTGCAGCATGAAAAAACTGTTGCACGAGCTCAAAACCGCAGTTGTTAACACAGAAGCATTCAGGCATTTGATAATGTCTCAGCATGAAAAAAGGAAAACTAAACGTTTGCTGGACTTCCAGGAACGTAACCAGCTTTGGACACCAGGGGGGGCGAAGAGTTTTCTAGGAGGGGGACACTTTTTTAAAATTATGTCTAATAGTTTCAAAATACGTCCAACACATTTTTCCTGTGGGGACGAAAATTTTTCTAGGGGAGGCTTCATCCCCCCCCTGGGTACGGACCCGTGGACTTCTATACATCACAAAAACAAACGTTTTCTTGCGTACTTTATGCGCATTCTCAGTTCTGGTGTAGTCTAGTAAAATTCGATCTCGCACACCAGGGTGTGCGCCAGCCAGTCCAGCTGCACACCTTCAATGCTCAACTGCTCGTATTTGACGAGACCTTAGCGCAGCCTGATTTTGAAGTTGTAAATTGCTCTGACGTAGTGATGAGTGTGTTTCACTCCCCTGTTTTAACGCGCAGCCTGATATTTTTGCAATTATGAACTGCTGTGTCGTAGCGTTGATGTTGTTTTTCTCCGATAGCCTAACTTGGAGCGCTCATAGTTTATATTCAGTGCAATGACACATAAAATAAGGGGTATGGATGTAGAAAAATGTGTAATTATGTCAACAAACTTCGCCAAAACGTTGGTTTGGAAACATGTAAATGACGTCAAATTGTGACGTCACAAACAGCGCACACCAAATACAAATGGCCACCATATGACCCTGAACCAAAACCATCCCCATGAAAATTTTCTGCGTACGCCACTGATCAAAACAATGACAAATTATATTTTAACAAAGTTTTTTAAAACTGGTTTGTGCTACCAACACTGATATGATACTATTATACTAACTAAAAGTTCCAACTCAAGTACAACAAAAAGTGATAGCGCTCCATAATATTGTTGCAAAATGGAGATAAATTTGCAAGCAGTCGTGCGGCCTATCCGAAACTTAATGATTGCTTTTAGATGTTTACGCTAGGGTCATTTCAGCCTATTAAAAGATTGTCCGTGCGGTGTTCTTAACTGTACATTTTATGTAAGGCAGGAAAGCAGTGCCGATCATAGCAAATATTTATCGCAACGGAGTAACAAGGACATATAAAAGAACTGATAGTTCGTTTCCTCTGACTCATGCAAGGTGCTTGACAACTGGTCGATCAGGTCGATAAAATTTCTTCGTTGGGTAAAAACAATGTTTACGTAGAACAGATCACATTTTTTAATAATTGCATTTCTCATGAAAAGATTTTTCGGATTCGCTTGGGAGAAAACCAAAGACGATTTTGCTTTTCATTATGTACTGGTCTAATACTACGTATGCCGTAAAATATATATCTTACATAATTTCATTTTTATTTTTCCATAGTCAAGTTCAAGAGTTAATTCGGTAAATACCGCTTGCATGCTAGAGTTGGAAAGAGTGGGGTCATTTCCACACGAATTTCGTTTGCTCGATTCAGAACCATGGTTTACATCAGTTTTTGTACGTATAAAACAACAGCATTTTTCACAGGGGCTGAAGTGATTTTTTTTATGGAGTGAGCATTTATCAAGTTTATTACTAAATTTCAAGAGCGTACTCAAAGGGGGGGTTGGGGTTAAACCCCCCCTTGAGCTTGGTATTTTACGAAAACTTATTACCTGCGCAAAGGAGAATAATTGTTTTCGCATACTTTTGCTTGTTAATTTGTCGACTTAATGCAAATACCACGGAATGAATTTGCATGCAAATTTCAAGGAACATTGTAAATTGGCCAAAAAGTAATAATTACGTCTTGATGGGAATCTAGGTTAGTGCCTGCATCCAGAAACCATCTCACCACTTTTTGCAGACCTTTCGTCCACTACGCTTGTGTATGAGTGTGTTCCGATAGTTCACTTTATCGGAAACAATTGTCTTTGTTTTGTCTGCTAAGGTTGAGCAGCGCAAGCGCTGACCGCATTGGCTACATTACCAGTTTCTGCAGCATGATAAAACTGTTGCACGAGCTCAAAAACAGCAGTTGTTAACATAGAAGCATTCAAGCATTCAAGCATTTGATAATGTCTCAGCATGGAAAAAGCATAACAAAAAATTTTCTGGACTTCTGTACATAAGAAAAATCGAAAGTTTACTTGCGTACTTTATGCGCATTCTCAATTCTTGTGTAGTTTAGCAAGATTCAATCTTGCAAAGCGGGGTGTTCGTTAGACAGTCCAGCCGCACAGTTTCTGTGCTCCACTGGTCGTATTCGACAAGACATTAGCGCAGCCTCATTTTGCAATTGCAAATTGCTCTGACGCAGTGATGTGTGTGTTTTACCACCCTGTTTCAACGCACAGCCTGATATTTTTGCCGTTATGAACTGCTGTGTCGTAGCGTTGAGTGTCTTTTCCTCCGATATCGTAACCTGGAGCGCTGATAGTTTATATTCAGTTCAATGACACATAAATTAGGGGAGTGCGTGCAGAAGAAAATGCACATTATGTCAACAAACTTCGCCAAAACGTTGGTTTGGAAATATAAATATGACGTCAAATTGTGACGTCACAAACCGGGCACACCAAATACAAATGACCACCATATGCCACTGAATGAAAAAACCCCCATGAAAATTTTCTGCGTCCGCCACTGCTGAATTTTGACTGAGATTCTAATTGGAATGTGTCAGGAAACACTGGTGGCTTGGCAGTGACTACCCAAAAGCCTGAGATCAAACAAATCGAACTAAGTCGCATAAAACAGGATTCACACTGCTTTCTTAACCTATTTTATCCAGCGCGAGTCAAAAATTGTTTAGCTCGCACTAAACTGGAGCAGCCTGTGTTATGCTGTTCATCAATTTGGCTGTTATCATGTCAGTAGAGACAGGCTACATGAGGTCATGCGAGCTAAATCAACAGTATCAGTGTCGCGAGTCTGTTATGTTCTCTTACTGATAACCATGGGTTAGATTTTGTAAAAAATAGAATGAAATAACAGAGATTGAAATAAAAAGGGAAATTTTCTGCGTTTTGTAAATTTCTGCAAATTAATAATCACAAAACGGCCATAGTTCACTCAGTGATGGACAACCTGATTGTCATTGCGTATCACTCTTATGGTCCGCGAGCACGTGTTTGAGTCTGTGGGCGTTATTTTTACTTTCACCTTCTTGATTATCGGCTCTGCGACATGAAATTTGGCCATTCTTCTGTGAAATAACCTTGTAAAAGGCCAGGGTAACCTGTGCTCACGTAAAACGACCTTTCTAAGTGTGATAACGCTATCAATTACCTATAAAATGTACGGTTATACAGTACACAATACGATTCATTTGTACTGATTCGTACCAATTCCAAAACTTTTAATTATGAAAGTGCTTCTATAATCTGTACACAGAAAAGTTTAAAGTGCCAATAGCGAGGAAAACACCTAAAAACTGTTATCGTTAAAAGTGACTAAGTTTGGCACTGCCTTAAAGAAAAGACAACAAATCAAAATGTCCAATGCTACTCTTTTGATGGAGCTTGCATTCAAGTTTATTTCCAGGGAAACGATCATTGCACTGTACAAAACATCCTTTAATGTGAATCAAGCTGTTAATTGACTGAAACAAGTCACACGCACTTTATTAACCAAAGCCCGTTTACCATTTTTTTTCGGGCTGGCTGCGGCCTATTCCAACCTGATTGTCATTGGCATCATACCACTGGCAGACATTAACCACAATTAGTAAAATGCAGTGAAATCAGTTTATGTGGCTCGCTCAGAGTCAACAACCAGAAGGGATTGATTATATACAGTAATACGAAACAGTGTCTGTTTTAAAACCTCAACGAAATTGAAACTTCCGCAATATCAATGGCCAAGTTGTGTGAGAATCGCAGATGTTCGATTCAACCTGTCTTTCACCGAAAATTAATTTTCTGACACTTTTTTCAAACTGCAAGTTTATTTAATATCGACACATGACAGATGCGCTAAAAAGGTGTTCTGCCAAGCCATTAGTGACGGGGTATTGAGTCATTTTGAGGAAAACTCAAATTACTAGCTTTGGTTTCGAGGTCCAGAAATAGCTTGTAATTTAAGGTTTTCTCGTCACTGGCTTACTATATAGTTCAAGCGCGAATGCCGCTGGAATTAAATCTGTCAGCTCTTGGACGCTACAGTAGACAACGGACCAAGTTAAGAAATGCATTTAGAAAGCAACACCTTCACTAAGGCATTGAAACACCAACGCTGAAATAGTTACTTAATTAGCACAAGCATAATACTGTGAATAGTGGCGTACGCAGAAAATTTTCGAGGTGAGGGTCAGAGAATAGACGTAGCCAGGGGAGGGCCATGCCTCCCCCCAAAGTTGTAGAAAATATAGCCATTTTGTGCTTTGAGCGGCGTTTTTCTAAACAAACTAGTGTTATTCGCCTAAAATTAAACATTTTGGTATACACTGCCGAATATTGACAGTATGCACTGCCGAAAACTTTTCATACATTTTTTATTTTTAGGGTCTGAGGGGAGGGCCATGAGACAGTGGCCGCCCCCTCCATACGCTAGTGACTGTTAACCTTGAAGAATCAGAAATTATGGTCTCCGCTGGTGAGTGGAAACGCTTGAAACTTTTTTTAATCGCAAAAACCCTCCTCGTCATTGAACGTCGATGACTGTAGGAAAAATCCCTACTGAGATAACCCACCAAGACACACCCATAAAACTAACTCCCAGGGACAAACGCCCTAAAACAAATCTGCTAGGAGAAAAAACTCTTGGGAAAATAAAAAATTTCTAAACTAGGATTTTATTATGTTTACGAACATTTTTTCTAAACTAGGATTTTATTTAGAGTTTACGAACATTGTTTTGAGATGTAAAATATTACATTAATCATATAATAAAACTGCATGAGGAAGCGTTTCTTAGAGCCATAGTGTAGCACACATCCACACTTACATCATGAGTTTACAACTCACAGTTTTACGGAACAAAATATTTGTACAATCATAAAATGAGAGTGAGAGTTTTTCATTCACGTTTACTTCAGTATGAAGTTTCTTAAATTGTTTTGTTCTGATTATAACAGTAATACTTTTTTAAAACAAAACCATAGCTTGTGGTTTTTGTTCCAGGGTGTTTTGTCCCACTGGTTGTTCTAATCTGAAATGTCGATAAATCATTCATTCTACCAGTTTCATTCAGCGATTGACTCAGGCGCCTGAGATGTCTGGTGTTGTCTTTTGCTTTCCCATATGTTTGCCATGGACTTATTCCCTCCCCCTCAACTTTTTGCATGTGCTGCACCTAGTGTTTCCAATTCGGGGCAAAATTAAAAAACCCGGGTTTCGGGTAGCTGAGAAAAGAAACCCGGGAAAACCCGTTTTTTTCGGGTTTTGAAATGAATGAGATTTTGAGCGATAAAACTCAATATCATTGTGAAATTAGTGCTGTTGGTCCCTGCGCAATTTATTAGCGAATCATTAAGTTAAGCACAGTTATTCAATAATGTTTATAATACTGACGCATGACAATCAAATAACACTTTCATCATTCAGTCTGTTTCTGAGTTTTGTGACAAATAGTCCCGTGGCTGAAAAAGCCCTCTGTTTCCACTGATTTCGGCTTGATTGCAATTAAGGCATGGTACAGTTTTTCAAGGTTATTTGACCTCTTGTTTGCAGCCTCAAAAAGACTCATTTCCTTTTTCACGATTTGTGATCGGATCTCTTCTTGTGCCGGAATAGTTTTTGTGGTCTTAATTTTCATGGTTTGCATGGATTCTGTGCTTTGATTTCAAATGGTTGATTAAACCTTTGGTGCTTGAACCACCTGCCTTTGTTTAATGGAGCACAAATTGCACTTTGGTGTTGATTGAGCCTTATTTTTTAAGAAATGGCTCTCTAAGCTTTTGATTTTCTTTGATTACTGACGTCTTTTAAACCGAATGTGTGTAATTAAAAAGCTACCTAATGTCGCTTCTAAAGGAAAGTCAAGTATTTTGTAGAAAGTTATTGCAAATTGAAAAAGAACGAATCGATTTTGCAAAGAATCACAGCTTGTATATGAACTAACACATTAGAGCACATACATGAAGTAACTAGTAACTACGAAACTACGGCGTACTGCTGAAGAACTACCTCACGTTGTAATGATTTAATTAGGTTAAGGTTAGCACCTGTTATATGCAAAATGACGTCACGATCCGTCTAAATAGGTTAATTGAACGAAAATATAAACGGGCCAACAACGAACGTACGATGGTCACCGAGCAAAACCCGCACCTCGTGCCTCATGATAATAGTTGAAAGATCAAACGTGGTAATTTGGCCTTTCCATGCACCAAACTGTAACTTCAGTGTTATCAGAATCACTAATATTTCTATGCAACAGCAACTCCAGGTTTTTTAAAATACCCGGGTTTGGTAGTCGAAAAAAAGCGCGTTTCGGGTAGTCAAAAATAGCCAAAAACCCTGGTTTCGGGTTCGGGAAAACCCGGGTTGGAGACACTAGCTGCACCACCCGCGTCTTCTGGGGTCTTACGGTCCGCGCTTCATACGTGGAATCTTGCTGAAGGAGGAAACAGTTGGTTTTGAAACATCCAATATGATTTGGTGTATATCAAGGGCGCGCAACCCGTGGCCTGTCGGCCAAAAATGGCCTGGGAGCTGAATGTTTGCGGCTCACGGAAAAAGCCAGATTTTAAAGGACGTTTTACAATTTTTAAAGGGTGTTGCTAATGTTCCGTGGGTGGCCAAGGAGTTGTCTAACCCACAGAGCTTGACAGGTGCAGCTGTGGCCCGTGGACCAATCTGGTTATGTGCATTTGGCCGGAAGTGATGCATGGTTGCACACCAGAACCGTCGCCAGAAAGTCGTCAATAGGAGAGTTTTACGTCTGTGCGGGGGTCTTTACGTTCGTGCAGGGGGCTTGACATTAAAATTTGACGAAAATTCCACTAACTTATAGTGTTTCAGATTTCAATTTGGGGGGGCTTGGAGCTTTGTTTGGGGGACTAAGCCCACCAAAGCACCCCCGTGGTGACGGGACTGTTGCACACCCCTGGTGTAAATCATTGGTATTTGCGTTTTTGTTTTTACTGTAATCAAATTAAAATGAAAAACTTCCTACACTACAGATGTGTAAAAATGTTGTTGAAAATGCAAGGAAACGAAGTTTTTGTCAGACTGCGTGAACATTGAAAGAGTAAAGTCATGGTTTGATAAAGTTTCAGATGGCGTGAAGTAGGAGATTCATCCCAAAGCTTTTCGTCTGACACTCCTTAGGGGATATCGTCAGAATGAAGTGGAGATACTACCGAACTGGTAGTATTTCATCAAATCTCTTAATCCTCTTCTCTGCAAACAAAAAGAATTCGTTTACTCCTTGATTTCCTAAACCTCTTGAACTCTCCATTGGTTGACCGGTCCAACGTTTCGACGAGGTCCAAATTACATCTTCAACCAATGACAACTCGCCTTTCTTATCTCCTAAACCCTTTCTTACTGGCCACTGCTTTAACCAATGAGATCTCTTTTCTGTATATAAACCAGTTCGGTAGTATCTCCACTTCATTCTGACCATATCCCCTGAAGAGTGTCAGACGAAAAGCTAAGGAATGAATCTCCTACTTCACGCCATCTTCAAGTTCTGTACCACCAAACGTCTTTTCAAGATAAATTTTCCCATAACGCTAGCATTTTTCTGTTTTATGGTGGACAATACGTTTGTATTTTTCAGGTTTTTGCAGCACACTCTACGATACCGAACGGCGCCAGTTCTTTTATTTCGTTACTGGGAATGTTGGGTCAATCCGTTAAAAGTCTATGTCCAAGCTTTATCATAGCCAATGGTAAAAAGTTCGCCTTCAAAGTATAGTGTTTTATGCGTTAATAATATAATTATTTGTTTGCTTTTTGATAAAAATTTATCTTTTATCTTAGTGCACTTGGTTTTCTTCGCGTAGTTTTGCAAAGAAATACATACGTGCAGTTTGCATCATTTACCGATATTATATTCTTCAATAAAGCTGCTCATCAAACAAATGCTGCAACCTTGTTTATAACTTGCAAATGCTGCCAACTGTTATTAAAACAACAGAATTGCATCTCAATCCAAGCCACCTATACGAGAAACGTGTAGTGTTCGGCAACATCATCAGTCATCACCATCATGGCCTGCCCATCAAAAATAGCGGTGGGCGACGTTGTTCGTAAGTTATTTTGAAATGATTTGTTTATTCCAAGTGAAAGAGCAGCACGCCAGTTATCGTGCTTACATGCAATTGCTACCAACCTTCTGCTGAGATAGTGAAGCTCGTCATTTAGTGTTTCATTTCAATACATCTTTCAGTCGGAGTTATAGGGTGACCGGAATGCCCAAGCACTGTGCAGGTGATCTTTTGGTAGGTGGCCATCGTTTTACCTTTGTACATGACCTGCTCAGCGGATACGGCATATGTTTAGCTTGGTGTAAATGTCAGTTTCAGCCGTGAGCTCCGACATAAGCAGGGGCGGATCCAGCCAGTAAGATTAGGGGGGCGATTTCAGTAAAATTTGGTAGTCAGGTCTCACTACGAGTTCACTACTGTAAGAGAGATGGAGTATATTTCAAAACACTGCTGTGACAAAACAATGGACGACAACATGTTCTTATCGCGAATGCTGTTTCCCGAATTGTACAAAATCATGGTGAATAGGTTTTAGGGGGGGGGGCGATGGCCCCCTATGGATCCACCCCTGGACCGTGATCCGCCCCTGGACCGTTTGATATGCATGTTATTGTGCATATAACAGAAAATATTACTGTTTGCGTTTCAATGACGTCAGCACATTCACTCAACCGTAGCACGACCGTTTTGTAAAATTGGCGGAATGGGAAATGATATATATTTTGGGGACCATGACCCAAGTGCCCCTGGATACGCCCATGGTGTTATGGTAGTTGCATAGTACTGTAGTACTGTGCTAGTACTTGACAATGATTGTTATTTGCTTCTTTACTAAGCACACAAATCTGTTAGAACTTGAAGAGTTCTTTGTCAAAGTAGATAAAACAAACACATGAACAACACTTTCTTTATTAATTCTTTAAAAACAAACAATACATTAAAAGTAGAATTTATGAACATGGTATCTCTGAGATTCCATTAACTGGCATAATTGCGCCCTACAATGAGCAAAAAGTACGCCTAAATCATACCGTTGTTTGTCGTAACATCGGGATAGTATATACATTTTGCCAAATTTCAACAGTAATGTAACCACAAAATTTGTACAACTATATTGTTTTTCACCACAAAATATTGAAGGGGATTAACGATATAGTGTGCCCCTTTGTTCAAACGTTGGGGGGACATGTCCCCCCTGAAAATCGGTCCCTGCCACGAGACGCCTAAAGTAGAACGCAGGCGACGAAGGTGGATTGCATGCAGACGCTATTCAAGATGGCGGTAGGTGGACCAGGTTTCAGCACATTACAGGAGGGCACTGAGAAGATATAGGACTCGTAAACACGAGTTTTTAGACGATGCGTCAGATTAAGATTGTTCTACAGTCGGAAACGCAATTTACCGAAAGCAATGGCAACCTTACCTATACGGGCTTGAATCTTCGCGTCCGAAGAATTCAGTATAACGGACGGTTCGGACAAAACTTCCTCAGTGATGTTTAGCTTCAGAGGCGTACCGAGGTTAGATGGCGCTCGGGGCAAGAAACAAATTCGGCGCCCTGATTTTCGAATGTAAGGTCTTTCGGGAGCAAATGTACTGTATTGAAGAAAGTACTTGCGACATTGTTGGGACTTTTCGGCGCCCGAGGCATTGTGACCCCTCGCCTCCCTCGGCACGATCCTGCTTAGCATCCAAGAAACCTTTCGATTTACTCCAGGATGTAATTTGCGCCTTTTTAAGCTGGTAACAGTCTTTCAGACCTTTTGTTGACACAAATATCTAGATTGCCTCCAACCGGACGGTTGTTTTATCACTATAGTACTCCACAGCGTTGCTACCAGGGATGAAGTGAAATTCTTTTCATACACTCTACATGCCAGCAGATTACTCTGAAAATGTTTTACACAAAGCGTTTTCACAAGCATCTGGATGCTTGTAACAGGGCGCACTACAATCCCATGAAAGGAACAGTCACTACCGAGGTTTTGCAAAATAAGCTGTTTTTACCTTTTCATAAAAAATGCTGGTAGTCCTTAAAACTGTAAGATTTTATTTGAACTGCGGACAGAAAAACTTTGTCTGAGATCATACTCATCTTACTTCTGATTATTGCAATTGAATGGCCGCCATTCGTAGAGTGGATCTGTTGACTCTTTCTTTTTAGCAAGTTAGAGGTGAACTGCTGCACCATGGTCGCTATTGTAGAACTAATTAAAAGCAAAGCACTGAGAGATGGGATCCAAGGAGTGCGATCGCACCACCACACCTCACAAATTTGCGAAAAATCGAGCAAACGTTGGAAAAAATCGGTAAAAATTTTTGAGGAATTTTAATTTTTTAAAATAAATCTAGCATTTCAAAATATCTATTATACTTGTAAAGATTAATCTAAATACATACCAGTTTTGTCATAAAACTGATGCTTTTCGCTTGATAGGGAAGTAGATATTCCTCAAGAAGGTCCTTAAAAGTCAAGAAAGTCATCATGCAAATTTTCCAAAAGTTTTTGTTGTAGCAGACACTTTATGGTCTGTACATGTATGACTTATAACTCCCGTTTGCTGAGAATCAACAATGCAAAATAGCTCTCTCTCACATTGAGAGAGCTGCTGTTTGCTGCAAATTAAGAACACAAGTAACTTCTCTCGCATCAAGCTTACAGTTGATTGAGAGAGAGCTCAAGAACAGAATCAAACATGCAAACACTCTCTCTCTCTCTGTCGAAAGGGAGAGAAGACCAAGCTCAGAAGAAATTTGGACAAAAACGTGATAGTCATTTCCGTTATTGCGCAACGATGTGAAATACTGCTGAGTATGTCCTGGGTCGGTGGACCAGCAGCATGTACACGCCTACTAAATTAACCAATCATATTTATAAGAAATGAAGTAATTTCCAGATCATGGGTAAACGCCCCTTAAATGTTACTAAGAATAGAAAAGTCTTGTGACCAGTCACATGACAATTCGACTATAAAAAGGCCGATTTTTGGTCTTTAAA
>Ga0210059_1003143_pt1 | contig 26288 bp, 13 predicted proteins | sample Ectturendosymbi2_FD_188042 | JGI IMG/M metagenome (GOLD analysis project Ga0210059, IMG submission 188042) | Ecteinascidia turbinata endosymbiont from Florida, USA - Sample 2 (SPAdes) (version 2) | ecosystem: Host-associated > Tunicates > Ascidians > Unclassified | place: Key West, Florida... | reverse complement strand
AATTATAATTTTCAAAATTAAAAAAGTAAAACAGTAAAAGTATTGCAACTGAGGCGGGGCCCCTAGACATGGCTAGGCCCCCCCCCGGCCGGGGGGTGCGGGGGGCGGTTCCCACAGCTGTGGTCCACAGCTCTGCACTAAAGTTAAGGAATACTTGTCGCCGCAGCTTAAGACAACAGTTGGTTAGTTTATCTAGCTCAGTGGTTCACCAAAGTATGGGTCGAGACCAGGTCCGTAACTAGAGGGGCTTCCCCCCTAAAAAAACTTTTCACCTTCCTAGAAAAATGTGTTTGACATAGTTTAAAAATTTTGGGCCCCTCCCAGAAAACTCTTCGTCCCCTCTGGTGTCCCAAGCTGGTTACGGGCCTGGTCGAAACCCAAATAAGGGTGGCGAAGGATAAAAAAATGTGTCACGCCGAGGCGATTCAAGCCGGGGTTGCACAATGTCAGTGTTACCGCTGCTTGTCTTTGTCTATCTGTATCGCAGGTAAGAAAAGAATATATTACTGCCATTAAAAACAAACTTAGCAATTTACTGCCAAAAATCACCCGTACGATCATGTTTTTCATTCGTTGTTTGAGGCTTGGGACGCGAGATGTTTACCAAACACAGATTTGTGTCGCACTAAAAATAGTTTCGTAACCGCTCATCTAGCCATTCTAGTGTAAGCGGTTGAAATCGTTTTTTAAAGCAGGGGTGGGGAATCTGCGCCCCCCGTGAACATTTGATATGGCCCGCATCAGAATTGTCGTTAACCCAAGTTAGATTTTTAATCTCCATGATATGCAGGTACTCAGACAATAAGTCAAGAGAAGTTACTCTTCCTCATAGTTAGATAAAAGTGCAATTTTAGGAGAAAATTGATCGATTTTCCGGCCCGCCAGCGATAATACACAATTCATGCGGCCGTGAGAATGAATAGTTTACCCACTCCTGCATCAAAGTCTGAATATCAAAAAGTAATCGACGGGAAAAAATTAAATTTAGTTTCATTTTAGTCACATGTGCTTTGTCGAGAAAACAGATTGTAAGCTATCTGTAAGTAATGGCAGTGTCAATGACCTCAGCACTTACATAATGAAAAGCATGTTACTACTTAACACTGTCCACCGAAGGGAATCCTTTCCCAGCAGAAAATATACACTAAGATCTTATTGAATAGACCTATATTGTTTCGCCTATGAGGTAGCCAATATCAGCTCTGCCCCTATACGTTAGATTTGCTGCTGACTCTATCCGCTGTAATTGAATGATTTCAAAATGACTGTAGGATAGGGTAGCAATTAAGATTCCACATAATTGCGATTGAACCGTCACAGCACATGTTTATTCATAACAAATAAATATCTAGACCACGGTTGGAGAACCTGCGGCACGCGGGTCAAATGTGGCCTGCGTGAACATTTAGTATGGCCCACATCAAAAATATCGTTACCCAATATAAAACACACCATCGCGTTAAGACGAAACGCTGTTGTAAGCAGATACGTCAAACGGTTAATCAAAAGAATTGAGCATCTCTCGCTCCTTCTCATAGTTTTCTCTCCTTATCTTCCTCAGGAAGAAAAGGGTACAATTTTCAGGTAAAATTAATTATATTTGCGGCCTGCCGGCGCCATTCCACAACGTGTGATGATTTATGGTAGAAAATAGGTTCCCTAACCCTGACTTAGATGTTGTTCAAAAGTGTCTATGGCCTGAATACGTAATAAAAAAAACTTTGAAACTAAATTGCTTCATGGCCCAAATTTGAGTTTCAAGGCACATAAAACGCATATCGCCGCCATGTTCACGCTTTTAATTTTAGAACTGTACAAAAACAAATATCTTCGATGCTCATTTAAACCTTAAATTTTAAGGCTGCGGCTGATGCTGCAGACAAGGGTAAGTTACAATATTTTTAGCTGGCCAGAGTTATCAGATAGGAATTTTGCGATGATCTTCACATGAAGTCTACATCACCTTTAGGTTGGATACGCAAGGTGGTGAGGCAGAAACAGTTGCGGAAAGACGTTACTCCTTGTTTTACTTTAGGTTAGAGATTGCAAGCGCTTAAATACAAGTTGTCTTTCATTATCGACAACTTCCACAAGGAGATCAAAACTGAGGTAAATGTCAGCCTGGATATAAGTTCTCCAGCATTTACACAATAAACAAAGTTTGATTAATAATGGACAATTCGAAAACCATACTGCTTTGATCAGGTTCGACAAAAAGCTGAAGTAGGTTAAGTTCCTCAAGCAGTTGCGTTGATTTGCAATGCAGTATTTTTTTGGCTTTCACATCAAAACCTTGATGAACCTGAAAATTTTTGGTGCAATTTTCGGAATTGGGGCGATTTCCCCCTGGATACGCGCCTGCTTGAGTAAGACTTTTTATGTGACTTTATTGACAAGCGCGTTCATTGCAGGCCCGTAGCCATAGTGGGGCGCTCGGGAACCGTGCCCTCCGAAAATATTGTGATTTTGTGTACCCTGAAAAATGACGTCGTGACGCTCAGTTAACGGCGGTATGATCTTTTTGCAAAAGCTTTCAAGCAATTGTGACTCAAACACGATGCCTTATCTTTTAGTAGAAAACCAGCTCTTATGCGCTCGCCGCTAGGACTTTCCGATTGCAACACGTCCTTGCACTAGTTTCGTTTGACGCAGCAATGCCATGAAATTGATTTGAACTTAAAATGTGCTTTTTGTGTCATTCACTGTGACAACCACACACTCAAGCAAAAGATTAATAACCATATTTTTAACTCTTGTTCTGGAGGTTGAGTGAATCACTACAAGGTGTACAGTATATTATGGCTCAATCCAGGTGTACCATGGCACTGACACCACACGCTGAAACAGCCAAAATATAGGTAACAAAATTTGTAGCATAACAGCAACTTACAAGGACGTAACCACCACAGCACTTGTTGAAGTTAGTTAAACTGTATGAACGTAATTGAAAATGAAAATTTTTTTATATAAAAAGACAAATGTTTCACACAGCAACATTCACCATGACGAGATCAAAATATAAGAAGCATACAAAACATAGAAACACCACAAATAATTCGGATTTATGCACAGATGAAAGGCTATAAAAAACACACAACAGTATTTAACAACTTACATTTGCACACCTTGAATGGCTGAACTCTCATAACACCAATCAGTTTAGGCCAAAGGTGGAAAGACAGCCTATTAATTACAGCAATACATGACATTTGTCTCAGCAATTAATGGAACAACTATAGCACTCCGTTCAGGAGGTAAACTACACAAGACGTAGGAAGAAAAAGATGAAAAACTACATGTTTTTCAAAAGTATGGCACACATCTGTGGTAATACCAAATTACCAAAAGTCAATTCTCAAAGCTTGCACATAGCAAAAGATATACAGTACTTTAGCAAGCAATTTTTTAAACAATACGCCCAAGCAGGCACCTAACCACAGGTGACGAAACCAGAGGGTTCGCATGGGCCTAGGCTCCCCACTTTTATATCTGGGAGGGCCTGGCCACAATTAGTATTGGGTCCGTTGTTAAAGCAAATCGTTTAATGAAAAACATGTTTTAGAATTTTGGCAGTATTTTGTCACTATTACTTTAATATATTGTCTGTAATTTGGCAGGATTCGGTAAGCTACTCGTTTGGTAAAAGACACCGTGCTATGGCTGTCGTCGTCCTGCTATGGCTTACTTGCCGCATTGGTGTTGTTCAATAGTATTGCCAGATGGTGCAACAAAACACATTTTTTTACAAAAATGGTCTAACTTTACATGTGTATGTGCATGGGAAAACGTTTTTCCAGGGGGGGTCACTAGTGGATTTTTCCAAAAGTTTTTCTAGGGATGGGGGCCAAAAGTGATGAAATTTGTCTTTTACCACTCGAAACTAAAAAAACAGCCTTTTTTGCTGAAATTTTGAAATTCGTGGCCCTTTTCCAATACCCATGATTATGTGTAGGAAAACGTTCATGCCGTACCACTAAAAAATTAGTGTAATTTCAAGCGTTTTAACACCATCTAAAAATAGTGAAATTTTGCTGATTCTTATATGCAAAATGAAATATTTGACAGATCAATTTCAATTGTGTTTTTGTTTTTGCATTGGCAACACCAAATAGCTATATTTTATTTCTGCATTGGCAACGCAATTGGCATCCTTACAGACTACTTGCCAGTTGCTGCATATGCTTTGTCGTGTCTTTGCATTTCGGTATCTAATGCCTTCGTAGAATGAGAATTCAGTTATGTTACTTCTCTGTTCAAGATGTGGAAAAGTTGTGAGTTTGAATGTGTTTAAGACAGGTATCAATGTCATTTTGTGTCATTTTTGCCTGTTTTTTAAGGTGTGTTCTTGGTGTTTTTTGCAGCCCAGTGGCGACTCCGGCACACGGGCTCCACCGGGTTCAGCCCGAGTCTTCGATTACGATTCATATCGGAGAACGCAAGCTTGCTTGCTTTGTATGTTTTTGCCACCACCCAACACTTCACTAAGTTGTTAACTCGGGCTCTTTTCTTTGTACCTTGTCACTGTTCATATATTTTCGTTTCATGTCTGCCCTTTCACGTTCATGCTGCAGGTGACCTGAATGAAACAATATCGTTCGTAGCAGGCATTCTTTCGACTTCGTTCGCTCGACCTTTATTCGGGCTAATCCATTATAGCCCGAGGTGCCGGACTATACAAAAAGTATTTTTTTAAACATAATTAATATCCGATTGGATGTTTTTTGAAGCAATGGATTTGCCTAGAACATTGGAATTGAAATCCACTTCCATGGACAGTTCCCATTTTGAGAGTAGTTTCAAACGAATAAAAAATTGTCCAGCAACTCGGGCTAATATGAATGAGCCTAGTATACTCAGAGGGCTTACTGGCGTTATCATTACCCTGTGACGTGCGTTACTCAGCAATGGAGAAGTTATCATGAGAATTTCTCATTCATTGAACTACGTTATTAACGTCACAGAGCAAAGATAATACCAGCCAAAATGAGAGCAAATGGAATTTTCAGTGATGCAAGCGTCGAACGGTTTTAGTAAGTCAGAATAATCGTATGAGCCCGAGTGACGCTGTTAACCTGGGCTGCCCCTGTAACAGCCTATTTGAATTTCAGGTGGTTAACCGATATGTTTTCACTTAACACATAGTCTATAATCATGGGTGGCAGAACCTTTTTCAAAGTGGGGGGCACAAGTGCACGTCAAAAAAATGTAGAACACTTTTGTGATTTAAATTGGCAACTGTGACGTCACAAGTATTAAAATTTGACGTCATTGCCTATGCACCATATGAGGCCTAATTTACACTATTTTAGACAAAATTACACCACTATGAAAACGTATCAGTGAGCCACCGGAAATTCAAATAGACTGTTACAGGGGCCAACCAGGTCAAGAGCGTCACGCTGGCTCATCATAAAATTGATTCTGTCTGAATTAAGCCGTTTGATGCTTGCGTCACTGAAATTTCAATTTGCTTTCATTCTGGCTGGCATTATCGTTGATCTGTGACGTTAATTACGTAACAATAAATGAGAAATTATCATGATAGCTTCTCCATTGTTGAGTAACGTACAGTATTTCACGGAGTCATGGGCATCCGCAGAAATTTTTCCATGGGGGGGAAATGTCAAAATTTTGCTGTCTTTGTCAGGTTGCTGACGATGTAATGCAAATGTACTTTCAAGAAACGCTTTGCTGTTTCTACAAGACTACCCCACAAAGAAAATGTCCCATGTTACGACAACAGTCACAAAAATGTGCTTCGTTGGCAGCCATAGCGAGGTATATTACGATAATTTTCACAATAGGTTATTTGCAGATTTTTAAAGTAAGGTACTTCTTTCCACAGAAGTATTGCCATGGTCTTTAACAAAACCATCCACAAATTATGACTTTATTTTACCTAGCAAAACTTATCAGCGTTACTTAGAAACAAGAGCTGCAAACATCTGGGATCTCCTCCAAAGCGATCACTCATCCTTTCTATAAACTTTTGCTTATCTTTGCTGATTTTTCCACGGTGAATGCTCATCATGGGCGTCGGCAGGGGGGGGCAGAGGGGGTCTTGTCCCTCCCTGGATTTTAAAAATTTCAGCAAAAAGGTTGTTTTCTTAATTTCCAGTGGGAAAAAAAAATATACCACTTTCCCCCCCTGGAAAAACTTTGGAAAAATCCCCTAGTGGCCCAACCCTGGAAAAAATCCTTCCGACGTCCATGATGCTCATCATACATGTACCGGTCAAGCAGACTATGTTGACAGGACTACCGGACAACATACTGAAGTTAGAATACCATGCAGGCTTTGAAAAAATTGAGCAATAACTAACGAAAAGCCGCCACAGCAAATGTAACTTTGCCCTCAGTACTCACTCAGAAGTCAGAAATGAAACTTAACGATTAAGGCGTATTCCCACAAGTTTGCATAGACATATTCTAACAAGGCACGTACTTTTACATTGGTGAAAAGCAGTGGCGAAATTGATGGGGGCCACAGGGTCGAATCTCTTCCCCTAGCAAGCTAAATGTAAACACTGGGCCCCCACTTAGCTTATATTTCGGTTGTAGCATTCTTTTGGTTTTCATTAGGTTGTTGCTCCTTTACATTTTTATGAGTATTTTACGGATATGTAGACTTTCTAAATCCGGATTCACCATCTTTTCTCAAGTTTTTTCTGAGTGTTGGCTAGTGGTCTCTTGCCAGTAGTAAGTCGGTCCGGTTCAGCCATTGGCGTAGCCAGCCCAAAATTTGGGGGGGACAAAATGTTTGTTGTTTGGCGAGCAACAGTATTTTCTTTGGGATACTGCCTCTAGAATCACAAAATGACCAGAAAACATTCTAAAAATTTGGGGGGCATGATTTTCGGGATCCCCCTTGTCTACGCCTATGGTTTCAGCTAATTTTCCCCCTGGCCGAAACCTCTAAAGTTACGCCACTGGTGAAAAGATGCCTACATAAGAGTACTTTGATTAAACTATTCACTCAGTTCAGGCACATTGTTCACACTCAGTCTCACACTAACAATGGACTTTCAAATTTGTAGAGACATTGCTACAGGTTTACCTATGCTTTTTTCACACAGTGTAAAACTACGTGCCTTTCCGCTAGCAGACACCGTCTCGCTGCATTACATGCCAATTTTCTGCGTTCGGCAGTCACATGCTGTAAAACGCCTTCTACCATTATTTGAAGCAAACCTTTGAAGATTTGTTGCCAAATTATTTTTGCGCAATAAAAGACCGTCGATGAAACAATCCTCTAGCCAGTTTCCCTGTCTCTGCAGGAAAAAGAGCGGACATAAGTGAACTGCAAGCTCACCATTACATAAAACCAGAATAATGAACCTGGCTCCTGTGCAGTGCGAGTGTCATACCGGCAAATACACTGTCAAGGAAAGAATTAAATCATTTAATCGGAATTAAGCTTCTGGCTTCAGGTTTGCTAGAAAATTTTGGTTCTTAGTCCCAATTTCCAGGGGGAGGCAAATGCCCGTTTTGCCCCCCCTTGCGGACGCCCATGCACAGAGTAATGATAGCGCCAGTAAGGCCTCTGCTTACTAGGCTCATTAATATTAGCCGAGTTATTGGACAATTTATCGTTCGTTTGAAATTATTCCCGAAAAGGGAACTGTCCATTAGATTGGACTTAAAATCCAATGTTTTATACAAGTCCATTGCTTCAAAAAAAAATTCAATCCGATCTGAGTTATAGTTTCAAAAATACTTAATTGCATGGGGCAGCTCGAGCTCTAATGGGTGAGCCAGAGTAAGCGCGAGCGAAGGAAGTCGAGAGAATGCCTGCTACAAACGCTATTGCTTTTTTCAGGTCACCTGTAACATGAACGACCATGAGCATTCTCTTTTTATGGCGTTGGGAATTGGTTACTGTTACGTATAACGTGTGGAGCAAAAACGCCTGAATCCATTTTTCAGATTACACAAGGCCAGTGAGTTACTCAATAAATATGGATAATGTGAGTGTGGTCAGACAACTTCATCGCTGTTAGTTTCATTGTGTCTGTTTTTGTTCCTGATATCGAGGCAATTCAGAATAAAGTACTGTAATATGTTTATGAATTGGAACAACTTGTTCAGTGAATATAAGGAGCGCGTGCAGTGCTATTTTTGTATGACATCAGAGGTCGCAAACCCTCCGGAAGGGCCCCCAATTTAAAAAAACCCTCTGGCCCCGAAAATGAAAACTGCAAATATATGAACAGTGAAAAGGCCCATGGAAAAGGGCCCGAGTTAACAATGTAGTGAAGTGGGATCGCGGGTGGTGGCACAAATATACAAAGCAAGCAAGCTCGCGTTCTCCAATAAACCGTAATCCATGAATCGGACTAAGCTCGAGGAGCCCGTGTGCCGGAGTCGCCACTGGGCTGTTAAAAACAAGAACACAGCTTAAAAAACAGGCAAAAATGACGCAGCATTGATACCTGATTCAAACACGTTCAAAATCACACTTTTCCACATCTTGAAGACAGAAGTAACATGACTAAATTCTCATTCTGCAATTGCATTAGATACCGGAATGCAAAGACAAGACAAAGCATATGTAGTAACTAGCAAGTTGTCTGGAAGGATGCCAATAGTGTTGTCAATGCAGAAATAAAATATAGGTGTTTAGTATTGCCAATGCAAAAACAAAAACACAATTGAAACTGATATGTCAAACATTTGATTTTATGTATGAGAGTCAGCAAAATGTCACCAATTTAAGAATGTTGCTAAGTCGCTTGAAGGTTACACCAATTTTAACGGTGTGACACGAACTTTTTCCTATATACAAGCATGGGTGTCGGAAGAGGGACAGGAATTCGAAAATTTCAGCAATAAAGGCTGTTTTCTTAGTTCGAGTGGCAAAACACAATTTTCACCACTTCGGCTCCCCTAGCAAAACTGGAAAAATCCACTTGTGGCCCGCTGGAGAAGATCCTTCCGACCCCCATGCACACAAGCATGCTAAATTGCAACATTTTTGGAAAAAATTGTGTTTTATTACACCATCTGGCAACACTGTTCAACAACACCGATGCGGTAAGCAAACCATAGCACGGTGACAGACTGCACGGTGTATTCTGCCACACAATTATGAATCCTGTCAAATGCATTGCAAATAATATTGACAAAATACTGCTAAGATTCCGCAATATTTTTTCATTGTACAATCTGATTTAACAAAGGACCCAATACCAATTGTGTTAAAAGTGGGGGGGCCTAGGCCCATGCAGCCCGCGGTTCCGCCAGCTATGTCTATACTAATCAGAATATTTTTGAAAGCTATATTTCAAAGCCTAGCTAGTATTGCAAGTTTTTGATTATCCAGTAACACACTAATGCTGGTTTGACTAAATGAGTTGTGAGCTACAAAATCTGTCAAGTGTGAGTGAAGCAGTCTTATCATGGCAACCAGCACCTGTTAAGCAACTTTTTCACATCGTCATATCCGCATTGTATTGCGCTTTAGGCTGAACTACCTTTGTTAGAAAAAAATAGACACCGCCAGAAAAACAACTTCTTTGTTGAACTGCTTTCACATCAGTTGAACTTGTCACTCAGGTACGGGTTGAATATCAATAAAAACGTGGTTTGGATTTAGCTGACCGTCTTCAAGTCTAGTGTTGACTTACCTCAGCACATTGGCATGGTCATTTGTATTTGGTTTCCGGTATTTTTGACGTCACCATCTGTTTCCAAACCAACGTTTTGGCGAATATTTTTGACATGATATGCATATTCTTCTACACGCACTCCCCTTAATTTATGTGTCATTGATCTGAATATGAACTATCAGCGCTCCGGGTTAGGATATCGGAGGAAAATACACTCAACGCTACGACACAGCAGTTCATAACTGCAAAAATATCAGTCTGCGAGTTAAAACAGGGGAGTAAAACACACTCATCCCTGCGTCAGAGCAATTTACAACTGCATAATGAGGCTTAGCTAATGTCTTGTCGAATGCGAGCAGTCGAGCACAGAAAGTGTGCGGCTGGACTGTTTGACGCAAACTCCGCTTTGCAAGATCGAATCTTGAAAGTACGCAAGTAAGCATTCGATTTTTTGTTATGTATAGAAGTTCAGCAAATTTTTGGTTTTCCTTTTTCCCTGCTGAAACATTATCAAATGCCTGAATGCTTCTATTATAACAACTGCTGTTTTTGAGCTCGTGCAACAGTTTTATCATGTTGCACACATTGGTAATCTAACCAATGCGGTCAGCACTTGCGCTGCTCAGCCATAGCAGACAAAACAAAGACAATTGTTTCGGATAATGTGAACTATCGCAGAACACAATCTTTAAAACATGCGTAGTGAATGAAAGATCTGCAAAAAGTGGTGATATGGTCCCTGGACACAGACGATAACCCAGATTCCCACCAAAACCTAATTATTACTGTTTCGCCCATTTACAATGTCCCCTAAAATTTGCATGCAAATTAATTCCATGGCATTTGCATTAAGTCTACAAATTAACAAGCAAAAAGTATGCTAAAACAATTAACCTCCTTTGCGCAGGTAATCAAGTTTTCGTAAAATATCAAGCTCAAGGGGGGGGTTAACCCCAACCCCCCTTGCGTAGGCCCTTGCCTCAGCACCTGCCCTGCACAGAATATATTTCTCTTCTGTTCTTAAGAAAATGAGCTAAAATTTTTGCTTGTAGCCCGATCTCGTGTGCCCCGTTCTTCACGAGTTGTGAGGCGATGGAATTTGCTGAGACGGGCCTCAAACAAGTTGAGTGTCCAGACCTGCCAGTAAGTTTACTAATGATGCTCCACGCCTTGCCGGTGGAGTGCGAGAAGTCGATGGATTTGAGAGCTTCTTCCCATTGCTCCTGCCTTCTTTGGTCGAGCCGTGAAAGCAGGGATGAAGCGGCTCTTTCAGAGTCAGTCCCTACTTGGGCTCGGAGGAAGGAGCGATAAAGGGTCTTGCACTCTTTGTCCCAACATGGCACATAGTTCTTGTGACGGCCGCGTGGGATACACTGTTTAGCAGTAAATAACAAGCTCTCACATAGTTTCTTGTATGCCTTCTCGATGTTTGTTGTGTCGCGAGGTGGCAATCTCTCAATGGATTCCCAAGTAAGAAGGCAAAAGCGGCTCCACTCAGCCTTGCAAAAGTTCCAACACTTCACCGGAATTTTGTACGAATATATAATTTTTTGAGCTCTACCAATTTGCTGGCGCGGATGTGTCGCTAAAGAATTACAAAAGTTTTTGAAACAATATTTTGATATTTATACCACATTTTATATAGGTTGGCTGCGACAGTTCCAACACTTCAAAGGCAGGAATTTTGTGCCTGTGTGGCGTTATGAGAGAGGGTCGTTGTTGCGGCTCCGGGAACTGTTCGAGTACACATCTGACATCAGGGCCGGATTTAGCTGATGCGAGGCCCTAGGCTTCTTCACTTGTGACGCCCCCTCTCCCACTGTTACGAGGAAACAATGGACAAGCGTGAATCAATTTGAGCAGAGACGATATTGACGCTCTGAAAGTACGGTCAATAAAAATTCTAAATCATTACTACAATGCCCCACGATCAATGCGTTTGTTGCTACCTTCGACGCAAAAGCGTTCAATGATACGGAATTGCTGAAATCGTTGCTGGGTGGAGAACATAATTATTAATTTTTGCAGACAAACCAACCGAAAACTTCACGGTTATATATTTGAAAAAACACATGGCATACGTTTTTTATAAGTGTCACATCTGTTTTTTCTTATCTGCGCTCAGGGGCGTAACGAGGGGGCAAGTGGAGCACAATTCCCCGGGCGCCGAATCACTATGGGGGCTCCGAATCACCGTGGGTCACCGAAACGTCTCAACAGTGTCACAAGTACTTTTTTCAATACAGTCAGGGCCGGCCTTAGCTAGTGCGGGGCCCGATTGGAAGCACTTTTTGGGGCCCCACTCTGTGGCATGAGCAGAAATTTTTAAGGGGGGCATCACGTGATGACGATAAAAATCGTTGATGTGAAAGGGAGGTCTGGGGCATGATCCCAGTTTCACCTCTACAGCATAGACTTCAACGGACAGCGCCGTAACACCCAATATTACATGAGATGCTACATTCAATACCTTCAGACATGAAGTATTTGGTGTAGTGCGACTGCACACTCAAGTTTGTAGTAATAGCAACAGATTCTATTTTCGATGCCGTGTATATTAGTCATGGACAATCTACCGCTTCACCATCTGACAGCACTCTTTTGCAGTGGAACATAGAAAACCTTGCCCCATTGCTCTCGTTTTTTGGGGTAAACTTCTGTTGTGATGTGACTGTAGGTGGTTCGTCTCTTTGGGCTAAATAGTTCCTATAATATCATGCCCGTAACCAGCTTGGGACACCAGGAGGAGCGAAGAGTTTTCTGAGAGGGGCCCAAAATATTTGAACTATGTCCAATAATATGGAACTACGTACAACACATTTCTCCAGGGGGGGCGAAAACTTTTCTAGGGGGGCGAATCCCCCCTGGTTACGGGCTTGCCTAACATTCTGACATATGACACCTGACCATGTAGCAGAATCCTTAGTTAGTTAATTAGTTCTGACAAATTTTGATTTTCGTCCTCGCAAGCCTCATCAGATGCACCAGCTTTGTCAGACTCAACAATTTCCAAATGACTTATCTTAGTTCCCGTACATAAACTTCCACTTCGACTGTCTGCAGGGCGGCAACCAACTGATTTTTAAGGAGCAAAATGATTGTAACTTGTGGTATTTTCGGGGTGGCAAACGATTGTAAGTTGTTGTGTACCAAAAAACTACATATGTTTTTAAAAATTTAAGGGTGGTAATTGCCGGTTGTCTCTTCTGGTTGTGGGCTTGCCTATCTGGCATAACTTCATCAGGTTAGTTGTCTGCGTTGTCGCCATCTTCACTGTGGCGTGGCTCTTCTTCAGCATTCTGTGCATTTTCTGAGGTAATTCTGTTAAAATACTTGTCCAGTGCACCTTTCTCTTTTTATGCTTTAGCCTTTGTTTGCCCTAGCTTTAGCCTTCTGTAGACTGCCACTTAAAAATTTTGGGCTATGTTTCTTGGTCTTTCAACTCATTGCATTTATCTTAGTTACAGGAAAATATAGGTCTTAAATAAACAGCCCAAATCCAACTATTAAAACCAAAAAACAAAACACCATCATAACACCTGCTAATCACTATATATTTTGGCCTACACTTGGATTATGGTTACATTACAGTGAAACCCGTTAAATTAACAGAGCACTATAAAACTGCACAAACCGCTTATTAGAGCAGAGTTTGAAAAAATTATTTTATATTCTGACTTTTAACATAAAATGTATAAAGTAACTGCAGATTTCGCAATAACGCTAAGCCTACTTTTCAGAAAATTTTCAAAACAGGCAAGTATTGTAGTAGCCTCCAAAACTTCCACAAAACTTATCGCACCGATGTACCTTTTCAGACTTTTTGCAACTTCTAATTTCTTAAGCTGTATCTCATAAACCACGATGCCAATCTGTGTGATAACGATGCCATAAGCGGCAGTACTTCATGATGCAACTCTCGCCACAAGAACATCATGAAGATTACTCCACTTAAATCTAACTGCCACTTCTCTTTCGCCGAAGGTGGTCCCAACACTTCTGTTACTTTGCAAATGGCTTAGTTGTTAATATTTGTTAAAAAATTTCTGTTACTTTTTAAGGAACCGTTTTTTTTTGCACATCTGTAATAGCCAGTTGCGATTCTAAAGGGGGGCCTGGGTGGGCCATGGCCCCCCCAGATTTTTGCTTGGCCCCCACAGTTTTTTTCTTAATTTCTCGTTTAAGTTTGTTTGGTTGACATACGCAGGGTTGCCAAATGCGTTTTGTAAACATACCGGCCATTTTGTCTACAGCGCCAGATCTAAGCTGTGTCGCAATTCGGAAGCGGCGCAGGGAAAGCAGAGACAGTTCGTATTGTTAAGCCACAGTTAATAATTATGCCCGTATTTTGACTGATTCGTTACATTTTGGTGTATGTGTGTGACGTGACAATCGCTCCAAGGATTGGGTCAACAGCAGGAAATAAACTTCGCTGAAGAAACTGCCCTGACAAGATTCACTACAAGAGTCATTATGATTTGAGAAATTCTGCGTTAGTTCTTATTGAAGTTACAGCAAATTATTCATTTTCACAGTACCGCCTTCAGACACTGATTCTCAAAATACCGGCCTCTGCTAAATTAGCAGTAAAATACCGGCAAAGCCGGTGTAATACCGGCCATCAGACAACCACAGACATATGCAGTAGAAAAGTTTCGGCCAGCAATATTTTAAACGATAATTTAGAAACCCTCTAGCCTGCATTCAATATTTCCCGAATGCATGATAAGCTGTGTTGTTGTTTTTGACGGTCGGGTAACTATAGTTCTTTATGACGACACACACCGGGGTTGCTCACATCCTGCGTGAAATTTAGTCAGACAGTGGTCGTAGTGTTGAAAAAGCCATTTCGAAAGTAAGAAACAGTTACAGAAGTGGGAAGATTGATCTTTCGTGCACTTCAGCGTGAGATGTAACTGGATTATATTAATGTCAGCAGATTGCTGCTTGTCCCAGTAGCAAAAGGTTTGTGAAAGCCTTAGGAATTGGTTTCAGTTAATTTATTTCAATTTATCCTGGCTGTGGTATTGCATTCGACTGCCTTGTGTATACAACCACGAAACATCTTACGTGAGTGGTTCGTGACTACAGTTTTAACTTTACCCAGTTTTAACTCTATTTTCCAGAAAATTCCATTACCAGTGAAAGATTGGGTAACGTTGGTATACTTTCAATTGAAAGGTAGCCTACGAGCTGAAAAATTGATTTAGATGATTTCGTTGATGAATTTGACAGTCGACATGATAATCGAAGGATTAAGTTACGTTGAGGTGATGGTACAAAATTTGGCTGTGCAGTGATCTGTATGGGAATTATGTTGCTCACTGTCTTTTTGTCTGAATCTTTTTTGGTTTAGAGTTATAGTACGTGTTTCGCGTATGACAAGACAGTCATAAATCAACCCAGGGTTCAAAAGTCAGTTATTGAGAAACAGTCAGAAGAAAAATCAGTGTGAATAATAAAATGAACGACTTTGTTGGGAATATTCTGCAAAAAAGGTTTAACGCCTACTGCTACATCTTGCTATCACGTACACGCCGATGCACACCTATCTGCGGCGCTGCGGTCCTACTTAGGTGCAACTGGTGCCGAAACCTCGCTGCTGTTAACTGCATACTGCATTGAATAGTCCTCAGCCTTTCCACGCTGCACACTCCTAATAGTAGTTCCATAACACTGCGATGGTTAAGCTACACCACAATCACAAAATGTCCATAAGCTACCACAAAAACGGATGTCAGTAGTCAAGTTGTTCTAATTCATAAACATATTACTTTGTTCTGAATTCCCTCGATATCAGCAACCAGAACCGCGTCAACCGCCCTCCATACACCCAATTGGGGGACCACGCTGTTACAGAGGACCCACAAATCAGAACTAAACCCCCCCAAACAAAATTAACCCCCCAAATTTAAATATGAAAAACTAGAAATCAGTGAAGTTTTTGTCAATCCGTATCCTTTTCTGTCCTGCAATTTGTAGACGGAGCAGCACCTGCCGCTGTGACTTGGAACAACATCGCCTGGTCAGTACCGGTGCTGCATTTAGGTAAACTAGGCGGCTGCCTAAAGCGCTAGGCCAAACGGGGCGCCAAAAAGAGCCAAGAAATATACAACTATGTGGTTTTCAAAGTGACGAACATCCACCAAGTATAAATGAATGAACATGATGAAGTGTACGGAACACACGTCCATGCAGTTTTTCAGGTTTGCTGCATAGGGTCAATACATTGTTATTAATTTCGATTTCATATTACTCACCTAATAAACTTTTCTAATGTACAAAAACTTCCTTCTTATTTCCGCAATGTGCAATGTGATGATATGTAGAGTAAGGATATTTGTATAGGACGTGTGGGCGCTTGAATGGATCTAGCCTAGGGCAGGGTTGCCAAGTCTAAAAAGATCTTTCAATCGAGAAAAATTGTAAAATACCGCTGGAATCCGCTTGAATAAGACCAAATGTATAGGCCGCTAGACCAATTTTCCGTTATAATCTAGCGGATGTAGGCCGCCAGACCAGTTATTTAGCAGCTAGAAAGGAATAAAATCCGCTAGATCTAGCGGAAAATCCGCTAAATAGGCAACCCTGGCCTAGGGTACTTACAACTCTATCAATAACGTGTTGTCAAGACGAGCAAGGCATGCCCTCCTTCGTTTGTCAACTTCACATCAATAATTTTAAGGTCACCATTTCTGTTATTTTCATTTCTTGATTTTCCTGGTCCTCCTGCTTTACCAGAGTACCTTCATGTTGAAGCCTTCACTAAATCATGTTTCGCCTATCCAGTTTAGATAGGTTAGGAAGGCTGTCCAAACGCCAGCATTATTGGCGTTAATAGACTATTTGAGCGATTAAGTTTTGGTTTTAGGACGCATCACCTTTTTTAATCAAACAGATTCTAGATGGCACTGAAGACTTTCTGGCGACGGTTCTGTCGAAATTGTGTCCGCAAATGGAACTAAAAAAAATAGTGAAAAAAATAGGTTTATTTGTTGTTTGGGCCATTTGGCCTCGGGATGTGCCGTAATGTGGATATATCAAAACGGTCACAATAAAACTAACGAAAAAGCCAGCGGTTAATTCATCTCGCCACACTCCCATTACATATTTATTGAGTAATCTACCTCACTGGCCTCGTGTAATCTGAAAAAAAGGATTCAGGAGTTTTGTTCCACACGTTATATGTAAGAATAACCAATTCTCAACGCCAGATAAAAAGAATGCTCATCGTCATTCACTTCAATCCTTCGCGCTCATGCTCTTATAAAGATCTTTTGTTAGCGGCATAGTAAAAAAAACGTGCGTTGAACCAAAACAATATACAAATATAATACTTACAGGAATGCTGGAAATTGTCTCTACTTCCAAAATTTTAGGGCCCCCAGAAATCGGGGGCCCTAGGCTTAAGCCTTTCCAGCCTAATGGTAAATCCGCGCCTGCCTACTTGTCTCTGTGTCAAGATGGAATTCGTGGTTGGAACCATTTCGCTTTCATGTGAATTGCGTTCACTTTCTAAAGCTGCTTTCGTTCATGTGAGGCAGGCACAATTGTGTACGGAAAATGGTATTTCGATTTACATGTGCAGTGCTGTGGAAGTTGCATGGTTAGCACAGAATTTTCGACATAGCAGTACACGTGTGTGATTGCATCTACATTGACGTTTAGGTGTCCCTAGTGAATATTAACGCTAGTTCATCTTTAATAATATTCACAAGCCTATGTTGGGTTTGATAAGGTAAATCATAGCAACTTAATCTTCAAAACAATGAAAAATCGCCATGCATGATAAACATTTATGTAGCCCCTCCTACTTTTTCCTTGGCCCCGCAGTGGCCCCCCCACTTTTTTCATTCTAGAATCGCCACTGTTAATAGCATTCAGTTCACATAACTAAAACTAGGTTTATTTCAAGCGTTTCAGACAATCTTAGATTGCCTCATCATTTTTTGCCTTAGCACACAGTTGCAATTACGAACTAAAGTTAGCCTTCAGAAGACGAGCAACGGTTGACACAGCAATAAGTATGTCGAAACGTATCTTGCAGAAACGATTGGAATTTGACCTGCCAATTACGAAATGCGTGTAATTGAAACAGACTACATCTTCAAAACTTAATCCTCTCTGCTTTAAATAGTTACTGTTGAAAAAAACTAGGCTACAGATTGCCGAAAAACAATGACCAATTTGCTACAATTAAAGAACGAATTGTGATGACGGACGTCATTAAAAACCACGCAGTTCACTTTGATTTTCGTTGGAAACGGGTCTCACGCTTCAAAAATACTGTGGGCCTCGCACCGGCGTTACACTCTACACACGCAGCTTCAATAAAAAGTGTAAATTTGTGTAAGTTAGTAGGCGCAGCGCGGGGCCCGATTGGAAGCAATCGGTCCAATCAGCTAAAGACCGGCCCTGAATACGGTACATTTGCTTCGGCTTCCATTGAACGTGTGTTGGTGCACATCAGAAGCGTTTAAATATAAAAAGCGTAATCACAATGACGGCCACGACGACTTTTGCTTAACTGCCATGTTGGCTGAAAAAATGCACACAGCAGGTCTTGCACCAAAAGCATCAAGATTTACACAAACGCTTCCACAAGAAACTTTTACGGGCAAATAGTGGCTTTCATTCTAAGTAGAAACTTGAAAATTTACTAAAAACAAACTTTTAAAACTTGTCAATTAAATGAAAGCGGACTGTCTATTTGCCGGCTTTAATCTGAATAGAATTATTCAGCAACAGGGCCAGAAAAAGGCACATTTTATGAATGATGCTTTGCAAACAAGAGGAAATATATATTTAAATGTCGAGGCGTGGTTGATGTTTGCCCACCCCTATCAAAATTTCTCACTATGCGCTTGGGTGTAGTGGGGTGGGAACGGCGTTCCCACACCTCTTGTTCTAGCACTACACCCCTGCTCACATGCCGTGATGGGAAATGAAATCACTGCAGAGTACGTTTTCGAAAACAGACAGAAAATTATATGTCTCTGAATTAAAGTAATTCCTGGGTGGGTTGTATACATTAAATATCGAGACTCCACCAACAGGCGAATGTCACTGGAGGAGATGTCGATCTCTGAATAAACAAAGGAATACTTGACGCATATTGCAAATCCCCGGCCTTTACCACGGTGTGGAGGACTATCGTTTCTGAAGACGTTGTAATTTGGCACTGGGCAGGAGAGGCTGGTATTTAGTACAAAGTTGAGCTTCCTGAATACGTATGACGTCTGGTTGACTATTTAATACTGATAAGTATTTCTTTAACTCGGACAACTGGCCAGGTTTTACACAATGCCACAAGAAGTTCTTTTTATGCCAACAAAGGTCAGTTTCATTCCAAACTATGACGTTTATGCCAAACAGCATTTTCACATGGCAAACCACTCTAAAAAGGCCAAATATCAGGAATTCAGCGTTAAAATATTAGCTTAGCCACCCTGGCAATTTTTGTTTATGGTGTTTTGATGGCGCTTTTTAACTACATTGGCCTTGTAGGTTTTAGCGCCACGACTAAGTTTGTGCAAAGCCTGATATCATTTGACTTGGTTTGTTTTGCGTTCTGGATGACCAGCGTGTCAATGAACACGTTCGTTTCCTCACATTCACAACTGCACCGCCCTGCGCGATTACTTGTGCTGTTCTGCGGGTAATCAGCATGGTGTTCGTGGTTACGCTTTTCTGCAGTTTTCGATGGGCTGGCCTGCAATTTGTCGCGCTAGTCATTTTGTTCTGTGACAGCGTACTGTAACGTGCTGTAGCTGGCAAGTGTTGCAATGTAACCGACCGACAGTATGAGCAGGTTGATGTTCGGTTTTAACTGCTCTGCAGTTACCAAATGACTTATTAGGGGAGTTAGCAATCAGTATGGTAAAAGACAGAAAGATGAGGAGATTGGCTTCTGGTGTCACAGCCCGGATCCGACGAGATCGAAGCAAAGTTTGTAGAAGAGCATTGTGTTGGTGGGTGCATTTTCAATTTAGCTTTTCGACGGTTGAAATGTATAAGCCTTCGTATTAAACAATGCATGTTCAGTTTTGTTTGTTCGGTGTTGCGAGCGCCGATGTATGTCATGTAGGAGATAATAGTTTTTCGGTAATATTGCTCAATCAGCATTGCTGTGTTTAAATCTGATGTGACGTTGTTAGCGGACCTAATGTCGGTGGGACCTGATCTTGATAATGCTGTAGGTGCAGGGTTAAGAAGAATTTTTGACTGCTATGACTTGCGATGATGAAATTACGGATTTAGGTAATTTGATCGTGTGAAAGAAACGCTTGGTTGCTAGCGTTCCTGATGTTACGTCGCTAGCGTTCCTGATGTTACGTTGCTAGCGTTCCTGATGTATCCTTGATGGTCATGTTCAAACCTCAACAAGTAGCATTTTAGGCTGTTTTTAATCCATCACTGCTTTGAAGGCAGAACGTCGAAGACAGTAGTATCGTAAACACCATGCAGCTGCATGCGGTAACTGAGAGAACATTCTCTAAAGTTCGCTGAAGTCATTGACTTCACCATTGCTGAATGTCACCGTAAACTGCTGCGACGACTGCCGTATGGGTTAATAATACTAAATCTTAGACATTCGTTAACGGTTTGAGGACGTTTTTCGCTTTAGCGGTTTGCTCGCCGTAAATCTCTAGAATACGTCATTTTTTTAACCAGAGTTGCTGAGCCGGTACTCAAATTTCAGGCTCGGGTTCCAGTTCCAGGCAAGGCATCTAAAAGTTTTTTGGCTCCAGCTCCAACATCTAATAACAGCTTTTGTCTCGGACACCCAGAATTCCAATAAAACCATAAAAACTATGCGTTATTTGTGCAACTCGCTTGACCCATAATTAGGCCTGTGGTACTTGGTCGACACGAACGTGGATGAGTCTCTAAAGGATCTTAGAGTGGATGCCAAGAGGAGGCATAGGGTGATGGCTCTTTGGGTCCCCCAATGGCTTTCCGGCTTTGGGATCGCAACTATTAGTGCTCAGATTTTTGTAATTTTGACTTGGAGCAAGCTGATAGTGAGGAAATCGCAAAATCAGGATTTAAGAGTCCACCCGGCGTGGAGTATAAAATTGAATAGGAAGATAGAATCCAGACCCGGAGACTTTCCTGGCTTCAGGTGACTGAGGGCGGCAGCAAGCTCTGGCCTGAAAGGGCCAGAGATACTGTTTCCTTTAAGTGTTGGGACCTTCCACAGGTCGGACAGCTGCTTGTTGATGAGCCTGGTGGATTCGCAGCTCAGTCTTGTGTCCTGTTCTTCAAGTGAGGCGATCGAGTTTGCTGAGACGGGGCACATGCAAGAGGAGCGTCCAGACCTGCCAATTAATTCATTGATGGTGCCCCGCGCTTTGCGGCCGGAGTGCGAGAAGTCGATAAAATGGATAGCTTCTTTCCATCGTGCTGTTTCCATTGTAATCGTTCCACTGTAGTCGTTTGCAAGATTCTGTTTCCATTGTAATCGTTTGCAAGATAACACGTTTGCAAGATTCTGACCTCCAAGCTGCATAATGAAATTTCGTCTTGTAAATGCCTGAAGGCAGGCTGAAATTTTTTGCACAATATAAAATAATTTACTAAACCCACATTCAGCATCCTAAAAACATCCTCCACCGCCCTAACAGCCTTACGTGTAAAAGAGTAGGACGAACAGTACGAAACATGACCAAACAGCAACAAATGTTTGAATTGGCCAATGCTATGAAAATTCAAGAATAATTTGAAATTTGAATAGAGGAATGTGAGTACAATGTGAATAATCATATGTACAAGTAGGAAGTATGGCAATTGCTGTTTTATTAATAATAAAATCATAAACAAAAAATAAAGATGTGTTCAGTTCGTTGCAAGATCACAAGGGCCCAAAAAATATCCGATCCAGCACCAAGCTAATTTTTATCAAAGTTATTATGTCTTCACACTTTTAATAAATTTTCCTTTAAGCATCGTCCAAATTGAATGGAGACAGTCCCATCTATAATTATAAAGCTAGCTGTCCTTATAGCAAATCGGGTCAGATTACGGGATACCAGCCATTGTTGGTGTGGGCTGCTTCTCGAAGTCTATTATGCCTGCAATCACCATCGTAATGTTTTGCTGAACTTTCCATTATTCCAATTTTAAGAAACAGCTTATTTACAAATGCTGAAGGCTTCGGGTTCCGTTTGAAGTCAAATGGTTCCGTTAAAAATCACACAGCTTTTTTAATGTCATAGTCCAGGGTCCCAACTTTTTTGTCCGAGGGCCACAAGCTATTACTCAGCAGTCCGAGGGCCAGACATCTTACACAATAATTGTTTAGGGATATGTTGCATTCTACCAAATCAACAAATTTTCCGTAGTTACATTATTCTTCCGTATTGGCAAAATGCCTTTGGGGGCCGGATGAAATGGCTTCACGGGCCGCATTTGGCCCGCGGGCCGTAGACCCCTGGCATAATCCAACGTGGTGTTAAGGAAACTTAGTATTCTCAACAATGGTCTCCTGCTAACAATCCAAACTTAGATTTTGAATCTCGTCACTTCCTTTGACCAAGAAATGCTTGGAAAATTTGGTAGCAATCTTTCCAACGGCTTGAGATTGTTTGTTATAAATGTCAACCTTCTCACTAGTTAGCTTGTTCCATTGTTGGTTCTCCTATAACACAAACTTGTTCATTGTAGGAACGTCGAGACATGCACCTTTGTTTACAATCCAATGGAAACAGATTGCACTTTGTCGCACGTACTGCCGTGTTTTTTCTACTTCCTTGGTTATAAACGAAATAATTAAACGTTTATTCCATCCACGAATTATACAAAATGCGTGAAACACGGCTACAGAGTTGCACGTTTTATGATTTCGTACAAAGATAATTTCAAATACAAATTACATCTGAAAGAACTTAAATCGTTTCAGTATTTCTTGATTCCGGCAACTTTCTAAACATGTCATTCCATTGCATGGCTGTTTAAAAGATTGCACAGTTTGCGATGAATATAATGAACACCACGCATCCATCCATATGAAAACACGAAGGTATTTATTCGAGAGCCAAAACGCATCCATCCAAAGTATGAAAACACGAGAAGGTATTTATTCGAGAGCCAAAACTGTTAACAAGTTTTTTGAAACGTATTGTCCCGTGCTCGGTGAGTCTCATTTCAATCAGCCATCTGAAACGTCGTTTTCCGAAACTGGAAAATCTTCTTCGACGACGCTCCAACTCTGCAGCATTAAATGATCGAAATCACCCATCACCCTATCGATATGCACTTCCAGCAACCACGTCGTGCCACCCAGGCGCTGGACGCGGGGCACAACTGGTGCAAATCGCTCCGGGTCGATCAAAGGAACCAATCTGCGAAAGAAACGTGTAAGATAAGTCCCAGCAACACAGCCACAGATAAGTTGCCCCATCATACGCTTCATACTAGTGATCGCAGTCGCAATCGTGTACGTGTGCAGAGCTTAACACTCTTGATTCTTGGTTTTGCAATTGTACCGAAAGTCCTGAAGTCAAAAGCAGAATTAAAGATATTCAGTTTCACCCATCGATTTCAATTCGATTTTCCGTAGTATGGGCTTTGCTGTAGGCACCACCTGCATAAATTGAACCTGGGAAGTAAAAGAATGTTAAATTTAAACTAGAAATTATGTCACAATTGAGAAACACAGCGCGCTTTGACAAACAATTTTGCAGGTTCTTGCAATCCCATTCAACTTATTTCCTCAACTTGAGGTCGAGGTAGATCTTTTGGTTTTCCATAAGAGGCGAAAACAAATAATATTCCTTTGCCATTTCATGTCTTTGCCAAGAATTCCATTTGTTCTACTTCAAAGATGCTTAACTGACCACTACCTGTTGGTAATTCGGAAAATTGCATTTTTTATCCGAGTTAGTTTAAAACTGTGGAGATAACGTTCCACAAAGGTGTTAATTGAAAGAATGCTTTCCGTGATTAGCCTGCAAACCTTTGTCTTAGCCTGCAAACCTTTGTCTTATTGAACAAGGTTAAGTTGTTTTCGTTAGTTGTCTGTCAGCAATACACATGCCTCTTTGGGCTTTGTTATAGTTGGCTTTTTCCTTGTTTCTATCAGGCCCACCTCACGTTACACTAAGCACGGCTTTTCATTTCGGTGGTTTTGATGATTGAATTTTATTTTACACTTGCAACTATTCTGGAAGAAAACCTGCTATCGAGTTGTCTGAACCGACGAGCAGAACACACTGCATGTTGAGCGCATGCTGGTAATCAATTATGCAAATGTTCCATTAACGTGATGTTCCTTTCAAAGTTCCACGTGTCCCCGACGACAATGAGAGAACGCTTTACTCGAGTAGTTGCAACGTAAAAAATATTGATTCTCTTACATCGGTAATCATACCAAAGAATACTCCGAAACAAACGAAATCCCATTTAATACACATTTGCACTGAAATTTCGAGGACCTCACACCATATGCAGCATGGTGAAATTCATCAACGAGAATGGCAGGAATAGAAACCCTCGTTTTTTCTTGATCTAACACACTTTCACACCAGTAAATAGCGCCACAGATACTGATTTACTCCATCGGTCTAAAGAGAAAGGCTAAGTTTTTTAATATCGCACAAAGACGTTAAACCAAACCAAACTCAAACAATACTGTCCTCATCTTCTCCATAGCCATGAATTGTCGCAGTGTCGAACTCCAGCCCCATCGCGTTTTCGATAATGCTGACGACAATGTCTCTTCAAGTTGATAGGTAGCGCCCGGTAAAACATAGCAGCAAGGGCCACTTGCATAAAACTGCGCAGGTCGTCCATGTTTTGAATTTTTTGTGCGATTGCAACCGGCGCTGTCATCACAGGGAAAGATGACATGGGACGCTCCAGTGATCTGATAACTGGCTGCCCACTGAAGGTGTAAAATCAAACGGCCGAAGACTTTTGGTTTCAAACACGCGGTGCAAACACGTCTCGTCCAAAAAACATTGCTGTTAATGCACGGCAGAAATCAACTGCCATAGCGAAGATATTACCGAATCGAGGCAAGTGCATTTGTACTAAATGAAATCCATAAATGGTGTGTTTGCGGGGTCGTAATATCAAACGGCAAAGCTTGTCAAAAACATTGTTAATAGTCAATTAACTGTTCCATATTTATGGCTCGAAAGGCAACGTTGTGCAAGGTGCTACACTTCACAATTTCATGCTTCTGGCCGACTTCCCAACCAACCTCGACCACAGGTCTACACAAAAGATACATGATCAGGTGTGTTGATGCGAAGCTTTGTGGAATCGTTTCGGTTGAATGATTCGAACTCAGAAGCAGAAAAATCCACTAGCGTTTGTGTGTCTTGCTCGTTTAAGCCGTGTATCTTGCTCGTTTAAACCAAGAACCAAGTCCTGTGAGAACAGCCGTCCGTCACTTTGTCGTTTGTTCAATTTTCTCCATTTTATTGGACGTCCAATGTGAAACTCTGTGTTTCCACTGATATAATTGTCAAGGCGTGAGATCCAGTACGTGTTACAATGTTCGCTTAATAGGTGCATCGCTCTACCAGCGGCACAAAGATAATTCAGACCAGAAACTCCAGAACAGACAGGCAATTTTCGCCGAAACTTGGCAATTACGGTAGCGATCCATTACGACATTGCAAAGTAGAACATCATTCACCACTTTCAATCCTGGATATCTGCTGTTTCGTTGCACAAAATCAAGATGGCAGCGCAGACAGCAACCTCATCCCTTCACTGACTTGGTGAAACAGACTTAGCATGCTACTGCATACAGATATGTGTATAATGTTTTTAAGGAAAATGTTAGGTACCCGTCGGGGACCCAAAAAGTTTTCGAGAACAACGTGGTGTTTTGATTCTACGGACCCGAATCGGGTCCCTAAAGTCGTGTCCCTAAAACACCTTAAACTCCCTGATATAATATATATAGGTTCGGTATATTCCTTCAAAAATCATTGATAGTTTTTTCAGTCAAACAAAATAGTGTATGTTTTTTTCCAACATGGGACACTGCGCGGAATCCCATCGATGTAGTGATCGCTGACTTATGAAAGTCAATACAACTATAATAACTTGTTTTCACATCAAGGTTGAAAAATAATGGATATTTTTGGAATAATTGTGGACAATATCCAATTTGAAATCAAGTTGCTATTTACATAGGAAGGTAAAATGAAGACTAGTTTTGTACTTTTGTCACCTGATAAACCATGTTTCAAAGCAAGTCTGGCATTGCAACTCATTTTTGAAAACTAGTAGTCTGTGTCGGATAAAATGTAGGCGTTTTCATCTACAAAATCAAACACATCTGCGAAGTTGCTGGGCAGTTAAGAGAACGTAGAGGATTATGCAAGGAGTTCAATGTTACATCAATGATATAGTTTGTAAACCAGATATGACAATCAAGGTTATTGATATCTTGTGCTAAATTGTGACTATACCAGGCAGTGCCGTGGCAAGGGTAAGTGAGGCCCCCCCGAAATTTCACGTGGGGCCCCCCATACGCTATTGGCCTATTATTATGAATTGCAGTAAAAAGTCGTAACCTCTCTGGCAGTCATTTTCTCAACAATATGATTCTTTCGTATCTTTGAAAACAAGAAAAAAACTTCATTTATTTTGCTTTGTTTAAAACTTACTACGGCGCAATAGAATTGGTGTTACTGACTTTCGCAGCCGAAAAGAAAAAAT